>ENA-OOVX01000008-OOVX01000008.1-human-gut-metagenome-genome-assembly--contig:-NODE-8-length-71612-cov-5.167894_pt1 | contig 71612 bp, 47 predicted proteins | sample MGYA00241401_ERZ501309 | MGnify/ENA primary metagenome ERZ501309 (study PRJEB25962, sample SAMEA2042282) | human gut metagenome | biome: human gut; feature: human-associated habitat; material: faeces... | reverse complement strand
AAATTTAAACAAATTATTAATCAGAATTCTGTTGCATTTGCAAGTTGAATTCAGCAGATAAAAAACACAAAACAACTGAATAATAAGAAAGGGAATATGTGCCTCTTCAGTGGAAGAGAATGCAATCACTTAGCACTTTAAAGATTGAAATTTATATTTAACCATTTTATTAAGAGAGATTTATGAGTAAGTTCTTATCACTGCTGTGCAGTATGCTAATCTGCGTGGCAACCTATGCACAGAATATCACTGTGAACGGGAAAGTTACTGCCGACGGAGAAGAGATGCCAGGAGTAACAGTAGCAGTCAAAGGAGGAACGAATGGTACCATTACTTCCATAGACGGTAGTTATTCACTACAAGTAGATGCAAAAAGTACTTTGGTATTTTCATTCATCGGGTATGAAACTGTAGAAATGCCCGTCAAAGGTCAGAAAGTAATCAACGTCGATTTGAAAGAATCTTCCGTAGCCATTGATGAAGTTGTTATTGCCGTACCTTATGGTACCGCAAAAAAATCTACTTTCACTGGTTCTGCCAGCGTTATCGACAAGAAAATTGTAGCTGCATCACAGGTTTCAAGTGTATCAAAAGCCTTGCAGGGAACTGTAGCCGGTTTACAGTCGTTCTCTACCAGTGGACAACCGGGTGAAGACGCCGATATCTATATCCGTGGGGTAGGTTCTGCAAATGCTTCACAAACCCCATTGTATGTAGTCGACGGTGTGCCTTACGATGGCAAACTTTCATCTATTTCTTCACAAGATATTGCTTCTGTTACAGTTTTGAAAGATGCCGCTGCTGCTTCTCTTTACGGTTCTCGTGCAGCAAACGGTGTCATCATGATTACGACCAAACAAGGACAGAATGGTTCAGCCCCAACTATCCAGTTATCGGCTAAGTACGGTTTCTCAAGCCGTGCCGTACGCGATTACGACCAGTTGAGCACAGATGATTATTTCATGTTGCAATGGGAAGCATTGCGTAACAGTTACATCGACAATGGTTCAGACCCAGTTGCCGCAGCTCAGAAAGCTTCTTATATTGTTGCTACGACTCAGACAGGTGGTCTGGGTATCAACCCTTATGGTACAAATTATCCACAACCGGTAGGAACAGACGGAAAAATTGTAGCTGGTGCCACTCCGTTGTGGAACGACAGCTGGGAGGATGCTTTGTCGCAGAATGCACACTACGCCGATTTAAACGCAAGCGTTTCAGGAGGTAGTGAAAAGACTAAATATTATTTTTCTTTAGGCTACTTGGACGATCAGGGAGCCTATATCTGTTCCGGATTCAAGCGTTACAACTTGCGTTCGAACATTACTACCGATTTGCGTAAATGGTTGCAGATAGGGCTGAATGTATCTGCTACCCATTCTATCCAGAACTATCCGAAACAGAACGATACAGCCATCGGTAATATCGTACTGGCAGCACGCGATATTCCTTCTTTCTATCCGGTTTACGAACGCGACATGACAACCGGTGAATATATTCTGGATGAAAACGGGAACCGTGTTTACGATTACGGTACATACCGTAAAGGTTCGTACAAAGGATACAACTTTGCACAATCTATGTTGTATGATAAAAAGGAATACAAACGCGATGCAGCTTCTATCCGTGGCTATTTACAGCTTACTCCGTTCGAAGGATTAAGCTACAAAATGTCACTGAACATCGATTACGACAGTATGTTTACACACAACTATAGTAACCCAACTTACGGCAAGCAGCCGTTGACGGGTAGTGTAGAAAAAGGAAACGACCGTACTACCGGTATGACTTACAACAACGTCATCAACTGGAACCACACGTTCAAGGAGGATCACGATGTTCGCTTGATGGCAGGTCAGGAGTATTACGAATACAATACTTCCAATTTCTCCGGTTCAAGAACCGGTGTCATCACCGACGGCTATTATGAACCGGATGTAGCTTCTACATTAAGCAGCTTTGGCGGAAACAGCGACCAGTACAAACTGTTGAGTTTCTTCGGAAGCGCTGAGTATTCATATCAGAGCAGATATTTCGTATCGGCTTCGGTACGTACCGACGGTTCTTCACGCTTCCACCCGGATAACCGCTGGGGTACCTTCTGGTCTTTCGGTGGTTCATGGAAGATTTCACGTGAAAAGTTTCTGGAAGCAGCGAGCAATAAGTGGCTGACCAACCTGACACTCCGCGCCAGCTATGGTGCGCAAGGCAATGACAATGTAGGTTATTACGCTTATAAAGCACTTTATGCTATCGGTAGTTCACTGGGTGAATCTACCTTGCACGCTTCACGTTTGGAAACGCCTGATTTGAGCTGGGAAACGAACCTGAACTTGAACATAGGTTTGGACTTCGGATTCTGGAGCAACCGACTGAACGGTACCATCGAGTTCTTCCAGCGTTCTTCTAAAGATTTACTGTTTGCCCGCGATCTGGTTCCGTCGGGAGGATTCGCAAGCATCGATGCCAATATCGGTAAGCTGAAAAACTACGGTTGGGAATTTACCATCAGCGGTACTCCGGTCATGACAGAAGACTGGACCTGGAAGCTAAGTGTAAATGCCACTACCTATAAAAACGAAATTGTTGAACTGCCGACCGAAGTCATGTGGCAGAGCTCTAAGAAATGGGTAAAAGGCGGTTCGTTGTACGATTTCTGGTTGTATGAATGGGCTGGTGTAAATCCGGAAAACGGTAAGCCGCAGTGGTATTACACAGCCAAGGACGGCAGTCGCCAGATTACAGAAGATTACTCGAGCCTGACACCGGACGATAAGGTAAAGGTGGGTAGTTCACTTCCAACACTGAGCGGTGGTTTCCAGTCAGACCTGACCTGGAAGAACCTGTCGCTGTCTATGTTGTTCTCTTATGCTATTGGCGGTAAGCTGTACAACAACGACAAGATACAGATGATGAGCGTTAAGGGTGGAAACGGTAGCTCGATGAGCGAAGACATGCTGGACCGCTGGACTCCGGAAAACCGATACACAGATATTCCACGTCTGTCGTACGACCAGACCAGCTATTTCACCAGCACTTCAAGCCGCTGGTTGGTAAACCGTTCGTTCCTGCGTTTGAAAACAGTTACATTAAGCTATACCTTACCTCAGAGATGGATACACTTTGCCACACTGAAAGATGCCAGCATCTTTGTTCAAGGTGAAAACCTGTTGACATTCAGTCACCAGCAAGGTCTTGATCCTGAACAGCCTATCAGCGGTGTCGTATCATATCGCTATCCGGCTATGAAGACTTTCTCATTCGGTATTAATGTAACTCTTTAAAAAATTTGACGAAATATGAAATTCAATTATAAAAATATATGCCTTACCGCACTGGCTGCCTGCACCGTTACAGCCTGCGACCTCGATACAGCTCCTACAACTTCACTTGAAGCAAATGCTGTATTCAAAAATCTGGAAAATGCCGACCGTGTAATCAGAGGAGCTTGGAACTATATTTTTAATTCCGGTTCTACCTATGCTTCCATCGGCTACGGAGCCATCATGATAAACGATGATTTTGCCGGCTCCGATGTAGTAAGAACTACCAGTTACGGTTATTCTTCCAGCTATAAACTAACCAACGGCTACGGACGCGGAGAAATAAACGACGTAATGTGGGACATGGTGTACGATCCAATCAATAACTGCAATGCCGTTCTCAAGAACATCGACGGTATTTCGGGAGATCAGGAAGAAAAGAACCGCATCAAAGGACAGGCTTATGCTACCCGTGGTTTCTTGTATATGTTGCTGGCAAGCCACTATTCTTTTGCTATCGACAAAGATCCGGACGCTGTATGCGTACCTATCTATACAGAACCAACCAATTACGATATGGCTACAACTGGAAAGCCAGCTGCAAGTGTATCGGAAGTATACGAACAAGCCTTGAACGATTTGAAATGGGGATATGACCTGATTCCAGCAGATTATAACCGAGGATCGAATGCAACGGATCAATACAAGATCGACCACATTGTCGTAACAGGTTTGAGAGCACGCGCCAGCTTATATGCCCGCAAATGGGAAGATGCTTACAAGTATGCAGACGAGGCCATGAAGTTGAAGAACAACTACCTGATGAGTGAAGCAGAATACAAGTCTGGCTTCAACGATGCATTGAACAAAGAATGGATGTGGGGATACTCTTGTACACTGGATGATAACCTTCCTGCCTATAACTTTTATTATAAAGATACTACAACTCCAGACGGTGGTTACACCAACTTTAATACAGACCCTCACTTTAAGGAGCTGTTCGACAAGAATGATTACCGTAGAGATTTGTTCAAATGGGGATTGAACACAGGTTACGGCGAATGTGCCATGCTGAACTATAAGTTTCTGTTTGCCGATATCAACAACATGCTGGGAGATGTCATTATGATGCGTGTGGCAGAAATGTATCTGATCAAGGCAGAAGCGGCGGCACATATCAATGGCAAGACAAGCGAAGCTCAGGCTTTGCTGAAGGAATTGCGTGATGCCCGTATGAAAGAAGGATTCGAATCGCCTGCCGTTACGGCAACAGGCGACGAGCTGTTGAAGGAAATCTGGCTGGAACGCCGTAAAGAGTTGTGGGGAGAAGGTTTCTCGCTGACCGACATTATCCGTAACCAACAGTCGGTAGATCGTAAGAAATTCGAAGAATATGCAATGGCTGACATCACACACGACAGCAAAGGACAAGAAATAAGAACACCTAAACTGGATGAGAACGGTGATGTAATTCTAGCTCCTAAAAATGCAACAGATGAATATAAAGAACAGAACTGTATGCTTATAAGTGGACATTCTACTCTAAAATTTCCTGATGAATCAGACTTCGAGGCGAACAGTAAATATTATCTGTTCCGCATTCCGGAAAAAGAAGAGCTTCAGAACCAAAATTTGTACAACAATCATCCTAAATTGGACTTCTATCGATAAGCCGTAGCTCTATCATATGAAATCCTCCCAAGTGAAAGGTAATACCTTCTCTTGGGAGGATTTCTTTTATTTATTAATTTTGCAGCGATTTCAACAAGCTGTTTATATCTACTGCAAGCTTTACTTACCTGTTTGCAGTCGAACCCTATAAAATATTACAATGAAAATAAGAAATATAGATTTAGGCGACAAGCCCGTACTGCTCGCTCCGATGGAGGATGTAACCGATCCCGCATTCCGCTTGCTATGCAAAGAGTTCGGAGCCGATATGGTGTATACCGAATTTGTGTCGAGCGATGCCCTGATTCGTTCGGTAGGAAAAACCATGTTAAAACTGAATATCAGCGATGCAGAACGCCCGGTTGCCATTCAGATATATGGAAAAGATACCGATACCATGGTGGAAGCAGCACGTATCGTAGAACAGGCTCATCCAGATATTCTGGACTTGAACTTTGGCTGTCCGGTAAAACGTGTAGCTGGCAAAGGAGCCGGTTCAGGAATGTTGCAGAATGTTCCGAAAATGCTGGAAATAACCAAGGCTGTCGTAGATGCCGTCAAGATTCCGGTAACGGTAAAAACCCGTCTGGGCTGGGATGCCGAACACAAGATCATCGTTGAACTGGCAGAACAGTTGCAGGATTGTGGCATTGAAGCACTGACTATCCATGGTCGTACCCGGGCACAAATGTATACCGGCGAAGCCGACTGGACGCTGATAGGTGAAGTGAAGAACAATCCACGCATGCACATTCCGATTATAGGAAATGGTGATGTCACCACTCCACAACGGGCAAAAGAATGTTTCGACCGCTACGGGGTGGATGCCATCATGATTGGCCGTGCCAGTTTCGGACGTCCGTGGATCTTCAAGGAAGTAAAACATTTCCTGCAAACCGGCGAGGAACTCCCTCCTTTATCGTTTAAATGGAAAATGGATGTACTGCGCCGTGAAGTGCAAGACAGTGTCAATCTGCTCGACGAACGCCGGGGTATCCTGCATGTCCGCCGTCATCTGGCAGCATCTCCTTTATTTAAAGGGATTCCCAACTTCAAGGATACCCGTATTGCCATGCTGCGTGCAGAAACACTGGCCGACCTGAACGGTATACTCGACCACATAGAAGAAACGTTCGGAGAATAAGCATGTTTATCCCATCAGTTTAAAAACTGGTGAGATAAACCATCGTTTGTACATCAGCGTAGCAAGATTATACACAAAGAAAGCTGATACAAAACCTACAATGGCATCAAGCAGGTAATGCGCCTGAATATAGACTGTAGCACAGCAAAGAAGAATATAGAAAGGGGCCAGCACATAGGCCAGTTTCTTGTTTACACGCCATGCCATTATCATCACAATGGTAGAAATTCCCACATGCGAACTGGGAAAAGCTGCTGTAGGGCGCTCTCCTACTTCCTGAGAAGCTTCTACCAACCGATAGAAAAGTCCATGTTCAAATCCGGGACCCGGAATCAGATAGTCATTCGTATTGAAGTAATCGCCGATAGCGGGGAAAATACAGGCATTCACCTTATCCATACCTATAGCTGGAAAATAGAACTGAGGCCCTGCCACCGGCAACATGATATAAACAAAATAATAGATGAAAAATGAAGTGACCAGTACGAAACAAATCTTTTCAAACCACTCAAAACGCTTCAGGAAATAATAGACCACCACAACCAGTATCATGGGATAATAAAAGAAATATCCCATATTGAAAGGCTCACTGAACCACATGGACGGACAATGTTTGCTGAATTCTACCGCCGGTTGACAACCGAACAATATCTGTTCGGCGTGAGCAAACACGTAATCCAGATTGGGAAACAAACGGTTAAACTCGAATGTGTCGGGATACCAGTAAGCAAGCAGACTCATCTGTACAGCCATACGTATAAAGGCTGTCAGACGACATGGAAAAGCTTGATACAGAAATATCAGGACAAACGTCAGAATAACAATACCCAGACGCTCCAGCAACATCATGCCGGGATGGTCCATACGGGGAAACTGCAATAATATCAGCAAGGATGTCAAAGCGTTATATATCAAACTGATTGTTTCTACAGCAAACAGCCCCCTTCCACTTTCTACGCGTTCAAATAGTTTTATAGCCATTTCTCCTTCTTATACCATGCAATAATCTCTTTTACACCTCTCTCCAACGGGTATTCTGCCCGATAGCCTAGTTCTTTTTCCAGTGGGGCAATATCACATTGCCAGTTGCGCTGCTTCATGATTTTATATTTATCCAAATTTAAGGTACTCGATTTGTGGAACAAGCGGGCGACGTTTTCCGCAACAAACGATATTACCTTCAGTAAAGCCAGGGGACACGTAAAGCGTATCAGCCAGGGGTTTCCCAATTCCTTGCGGATCAAATCGGAAAACGTACGACTGCTATAGACATGTCCGTCACTTACAAAATAAGCCCGCCGTACAACTTGTTTTTCAATGGCAAGATATACGGCCTGAACCAAGTCCTTCACATAGACAAATGTAATATCTTGACGACGGAATCCCGCAGCAAAATCCACATGCCGTGCAATGGATTCTGCCATCAGAAAGTAATCTCGTTCACGGGGACCATAGACTCCGGTCGGGCGGAAAATGACATAAGGAAAGTCTTTCATGGTGTGTAAATACTCTTCCGAATGTAACTTACTTACTCCATAGGCAGTATTTGGCCGCGGAACATCCTGTTCACAAATAGGAGAATAATCTTTTTCCCGAATCGGTCCGAACACACTTAGCGAGCTGATATAAACAAACTGCTTGGGAACCATTTTCAGACGCATCAGTGTTTCAATAAAATGACGGGTAGCCCAATAGTTGCCGATTTCAAAATCGGCCTTGTCCAGACATTTGGTCACTCCTGCACAATGAATGATATAATCCCATCCACCATGCTCCAGCTTATGTTTCTTCAATTGTTCTTCCAAACGGTCAGAATCGGTAAAGTCCAGTTCAGCAAAACGAATACGAGTATCCTGCAAATATCGTCGGCTACTGCTCTTGCGCACGCCCGCCCATACTTGCATGTCACGCTCCAATCCTGCTTCCACCAGAAAACTTCCGATAAAGCCGCTAGCTCCGGTTACCAATACTTTTTTCTCCATGCGACAAAGATAATAGTTTCTCATCTTTCTACCTTAAAATATAGTGAGTTATTGATTCTTTATTCCATTTATTTTGCTTACTTTGTAAAAGAAACCTCTGCTTGATATGCGTTCGAAATATCGTCCGAAAGATGGCAGTAAATAAAATATTACGATTATGGCTAAGAAAAAGAAAGAAAAAAAAGGCGGAAAACGTATGAAAAAGAAAGAACTGGCAGAATTGCTGGTTAATTATTTCCGCATCAAGCCAATGGAGAGCTTCAGCCTGAAGCAGTTATTTACAGGATTAAACCTGACTACACATCCATTGAAAATGCTTTGCGCCGACATCGTTCAGGAAATGGTAGAAGATAATTTTTTGATAGAGACAGAGAAAGGACATTATAAACTGAATGATAAGGGGCAGATCATGACAGGCACTTTCCTGCGCAAAAGCAACGGAAAGAACTCGTTTATCCCCGATGATGGCGGTGAACCTATCTTCATTGCCGAACGCAACTCGGCACATGCCATGAATAATGACAAGGTGAAAATTGCACTGTGTGCCAAACGTCGGCGCCATGAAGTGGAAGGTCAGGTCATTGAAATACTGGAACATGCCAATGCAAACTTTGTGGGTACACTGAAAGTGAGCAAGAACTATGCTTTCCTGCTAACGGAAACCAGTACACTGGCAAACGATATTTTCATCCCGAAAGAAAAGCTAAAAGGTGGCAAGGACGGTGACAAGGCAGTGGTCCGCATTACGGAATGGCCGGAGGAAGCTAAAAATCCATTCGGTGAAGTCATCGATATCTTGGGTAAGGCAGGTGAGAATACAACCGAAATGCATGCCATTCTTGCCGAATATGGCTTACCATATACTTACCCTCAATCGGTAGAAGCCGCCGCCGATAAGATCTCAGCTGAAATCACTCCCGAAGATTACGCAGAACGTGAGGATTTCCGTGATGTCGTGACTTTCACTATCGACCCGAAAGATGCCAAGGACTTCGACGATGCGCTTTCTATCCGCCAGCTTAAACCGGGACTTTGGGAAGTAGGCGTACACATTGCCGATGTTTCACATTATGTGAAAGAGGGTAGCATTATCGACAAGGAGGCTGTAAAACGGGCAACGTCTGTTTACTTGGTAGACCGTACCATCCCGATGTTACCCGAACGTCTGTGTAACTTCATCTGCTCGCTCCGTCCCGACGAAGAGAAACTGGCTTACTCTGTTATCTTCGATATGAACGAAAAGGCTGAAGTAAAAGACTATCGGATTCGTCATACCGTCATAAAGTCGAATCGCCGCTTTACTTACGAAGAAGCACAAAACATTATCGAAACGGGAGAAGGCGATTATAAAGAAGAAATTCTGGAACTGAATCGTCTGGCCCAAATTTTACGGGATAAACGAATGGCTGCCGGTTCTATCAACTTCGACCGCTGTGAAGTGAAGTTCGAGATTGATGAGAAAGGCAAGCCGCTGAGCGTATACTTCAAGGTTTCCAAAGAAGCAAATAAGTTGATTGAGGAATTCATGCTGTTAGCAAACCGTACGGTTGCCGAACACATCGGAAAAGTTCCCAAGAACAAGAAACCGAAAGTATTCCCTTACCGTATACACGACTTGCCCGATCCGGATAAGCTGGACAACTTGAGTCAGTTCATCGCCCGATTTGGCTATAAGATACGTACTGGAGGCAGTAAAACGGACGTTTCAAAGTCTATCAACCGTCTGTTGAGCGATATTGAAGGTAAGAAAGAACAGAACCTGATTGAAACCGTTTCATTGCGTGCCATGCAGAAGGCAAGATATTCTATTTATAATATCGGGCATTATGGATTGGCATTCGATTACTATACGCATTTTACTTCTCCAATTCGCCGTTATCCGGACTTGATGGTACACCGCTTGCTTACACGCTATCTTGCCGGAGGTCGCAGTGCTCAGGCCGACAAGTATGAAGAACTGTGCGAACATAGTTCTGCTATGGAACAAACGGCTGCCAGTGCCGAACGTGCTTCCGTGAAGTACAAACAGGTAGAATTTATGAGTGAACGTATCGGCAATGTATACGACGGTGTTATCTCTGGAGTTACCGAATGGGGACTTTATGTGGAAATCAACGAAAATAAATGTGAAGGTATGGTTTCCATGCGCGACTTAGGCAATGATTATTATGAATTCGACGAAAAGAACTATTGCCTGATCGGTCGCCGCCATCATCGTAAGTTCAGCCTGGGTGACCCTGTTAAAATCAAAGTGGCACGGGCTAATCTGGAAAAGAAGCAACTGGATTTCGTACTTGCTGATGAATAAGCAGTACTTTAAAGACCTTCATCCGTTGGATATAAAAAGAGGCTGCATCAAAATGAAAAGCTGAGATAGGTTTACTTATAATCTATCAGTTACAACATAAAAATCTCCTACTTTAGTCTTTGTTTTCTTCAATTGCAGGACTAAAAGTAGGAGATTTTTTACTTCTAAGTTTCAATCTATAAGATTTTTACTTTTGCAATTCTATTTTGAGACGGCCTCTTTTTATTTTTCTTTGCAAACTACCACATTCTCGCACTGGCGTTTATTTCTTCAGCAAACGTTTGCTCAGGAAACGAACCGGATACCAGACCGACAAGAAACCGACCAGCAGTACGGTTACAAATACTATTATAACATCCGAAGCATGAACGCTTACCGGATAAGCATCGACCACAAAGCTCCCCGAATCGCCTAATGAAATCAGGCCATATTCCTGTTGAAGCCAGCATAGCAGCAATCCCAATATCACGCCCGCCAAAGCTCCAAAAAGAGAAATCATACGACCCTCGAACAAGAATATACGTACAATCTGCCTGTCACTGGCCCCCAGATTACGCAAGGTCACCACATCATCACGCTTGTCGATAATCAACATCGAGAGTGACCCGATGACATTGAAGCAGGCAATCATCAGAATGAAAGTAAGGAACAAATACGATATCAGCTTTTCTATTTCCATGATACGGAACGTATCAGCTTGCTGTTCATAACGGTCCTGTACACGAAAGTCGTCGCCCAGCAACGTTTGTATGTGTTTCTTTACGGCATCTGTATCAGCTCCGTCCTTCAACTTCAGATTAATCGCACTCACTTCCGTAGTATATTGAAACAGTTTACGGGCAAAATTCATGGAAGTAAGTATATAAGAAGCATCGTATTTCTCCTGATTTACAGCAAAGACCAAACCCGATGAAAACAAATTGCCGGTCACAAACCCAGTGGAAGGATTCGCCATATTCACCTTCGCACCTCGGCGAGGAGCATATATTTCCAGCGGATCGAGGAAACGGATACCCGACCCCAAAGTAGAAAGTAGCTGAATGCCGGGTATTGCATAGTCTACCACTTCGTCATGCAGCAACAAGTCACCCCTCCCGAAAAGTATGCTGTCTATAGGAGTAAGCTGGTCAAAATTATCTTCTACCCCTTTTATCACCGCCATTGCCTGCCTGCCCTGATACTGAACCATCACGTTGTCTTCCAATGATTCAGAATAGACGGCTACTTCCGGCAACTCTTTCAACTGAAGTACTCTCTTATCCTGTCCGTCAAATACTTTACCACGGACTGCCGTAATTTTCAGTTGCGGATCGAATGCCGTAAAAAACGTCTCTACCAAGTCCTGAAAACCATTGAACACAGAAAGAGTACACACCAATGCCAGCGTAGCAAGTGCCACTCCACAAACAGAAATGGTTGAGATCACATTTATGGCATTATGTGATTTTTTAGAGAACAAGTATCTTCGGGCTATATAAAAGGGGAAATTCATGGCATATTAATTTTTCACCACAGGCTATATCCTCATCTTTTTTAAAGACAAGCAAATACAACCTGTGGTGAACAACAAGAATTATTTTTTCAGCAATTCATCAATATGAGCTGCATAATCCAGTGAATCGTCGACAAAGAACTTCAGTTCCGGAATGATACGCAACTGGTGACGTACCCGGTTACCCAGTTCAAAACGAATGGATTTCATGTTATCATTGATGTTTTTTACAATTTCCTGACTGCGTTCCGAGGGGAATACACTAAGATATACACGCGCATAGCTCATATCAGGACTGATACGTACTACGCTGACCGAAACCAGTACTCCGTGCATCGCTTTGGTCTGTAACAGGAATATATCGCTCAGCTCTTTTTGAATAAGCCGGGCAATCTTATTTTGTCTGGTTGTTTCCATATCAATTATTACTTTTTACGTATAATGGTCAGCCCGTCGCGCAAAGGCAAGATCACTTTCTCCACACGTGCATCGGCCGCCACCAAATCATTAAACTTCTTAATTCCGATCGTCTGCGTGTCTGTGTGATGTGGTTCAGCCTCTAGCACGTGACCATCCCATAAAGTATTGTCGGCAATAATATAACCACCGGAGTTCATCTTTTTCAGAATCATCTCATAATACTCCACATAGAAACGCTTGTTACCGTCTACAAAAGCAAGGTCGAAAACCACATCCATGTCAGGCACTATTTTCAGCGCATCACCGATATAAAATTGAATCTTATCAGCATACGGAGAGTTCTCCAGCCATGGACGAGTAAAATCTTCCTGCTCGTCGTTTATCTCGAAAGTATGGAGCATAGCCCCTTCTTCCAGTCCTTCTGCCAGACAGAGTGCGGAATATCCGCTGTAAGTACCTATCTCAAGCACTTGTTTCGGACGAATCATCTGTACAAACATTTTCAGCATACGTCCTTGCAGGTGTCCGGAAGCCATACGGGGACGCAGAAGTTTTACATGCGTCGCCCGGTACAATGCTTTCAGATAATCTCCTTCTTCATCTATATGCTGAAGTATATACTCATCAAGAGCGTCCGTTTCTTTCATACATTATTAATTATAAGTAACGGTTACGGTTAGGTAATACATAAACATCTTCACTATCCAGTACATCACCCACCTGGTTGATTTCAAGGAATGAAGTATGAGTACCTTTCTTACCGCCACTCAAGTAAGCTACCATGTCTTTATTTGAAAGAACTCCATCGGCAAGCAATTTGCGCAATGCTGTAAAATAGTATTCCTGACCACTTGCTTTTTCAGGCATGTAAATAGCTTCTACACCATAAGACAACGCAAGGTGACGCATGGTCTTTTCTTTATAGCAGATAGCCAATACCGGATATTTACCACGGAAGGCAGCCAAGTTACGGGCAGTCAGACCGCTGAAACAATCGGTAATGATAGCACGAATCGGCATCAACGTAGTTGCACGTACAGCTTGTTTAGCCAGGAAAGCAGTGACATCGGTATTTTCCGGAGTCAAAGGAATCTGGATATCGTTTTCCTCCATCTTGTCCTTTTCTGCCTGAGCTGCAATCTTCGCCATGGTCTTAACGGCTTCTACCGGATATTTTCCGTATGCTGTTTCACCACTCAGCATCAACGCATCTGTACGGTAATAAATAGCATTGGCAATATCGGTAACTTCGGCACGAGTAGGACGCGGATTGTTAATCATCGTATGCAGCATCTGGGTAGCAACAATAACCGGTTTCTTTGCCAGAATACATTTCTTGATAAGCTTACGCTGAATACCCGGAATACGTTCCTGCGGCACTTCGATACCCAGGTCACCACGAGCAACCATTACGCCATCGGCTACTTCAAGTATTTCATCAATATTGTCTACACCTTCCTGATTTTCGATCTTTGCGATAATCTTAATATCACTCTTGTGTGCATCCAGAATTTCACGAATATCAAGCACGTCCTGTTTGTTACGTACGAATGAATGTGCAATGAAATCAATATCTTTTTCGATGGCATACAGAATATTGTTACGGTCCTTTTCTGTCAAAGAAGGAAGATTGATACGTACACCTGGAACGTTTACACTCTTGCGGCTTCCCAGTGTAGCATCATTACAAACCTCACAGAACAATGTATCATCATTCTTTTCTACAACCTTCAGCTCCAGCTCACCGTCGTCTATCAAAACGTCTGCACCTACCGACAAGTCATGAACAAATCCCGGATAAGTTACAGCAATGCATTCACGGGTAGTTTCTTGTGCCGGATTGCCGACAATACGTACTTTATCTCCAGTCTTGAAGTCAATAGGACCTTCTGCACTGGCAGTGGTACGCACTTCCGGACCTTTTGTATCCATCAGGATAGCGATACGGTTTGAAACCTCACGCACGTTACTGATTAATTTTTCAAATCCCTCGCGACTGGCGTGAGCCGTATTCATACGGACAACATTCATACCAGCATTAAAAAGATCTCTGATAAAATCTACTTCACAACGTAAGTCCGAAATGGACGCAACGATTTTTGTTTGTTTGAGCATCATATTTTGTTCTTATTCTAAATGTATTCTAATGTATTATTTCTTCACATGCAAAAGAGCTTCCATCGCCAGCCTGTACGAATCGAGTCCGAAGCCGCAAATCACTCCCATACAAGCGCAAGAGATCATAGATTTATGCCGGAACTCTTCCCGGGTATGTACATTCGATATATGTACTTCAATAACAGGAGTGGTTACTGCACGAATAGCATCCTGCAAGGCTATCGATGTATGTGTATAGGCTCCTGCATTCAGTACGATTCCATCATAAGAGAATCCAATTTCATGGATTTTATTAATCATTTCTCCCTCTATGTTCGATTGATAATAATCTATCTGCACATCGGGATACAGCGCTCTCAGTGTCACCAAATAATCTTCAAAAGAAACGGCACCATAAATAGATGGCTCACGCTTTCCCAACAAATTGATATTGGGACCATTGATTATTTGTATTCTCATACCTATTCAAACTAAAACTTTTAATACCTTTGTTGAAAAATTTGGGACAAAGATACGAAAAAGAAATGAAAACTTATGAGAAAAAAGATAAGATAATAATAAAGTATAAGCAATATCTGAGATTAGAGAAGTCGCTTTCCGACAATACAGTACAAGCTTATCTTACCGATTTGGATAAATTATTCGCTTACCTGACACTGGAGAACATCGATTATGCCAATGTGACGCTACAGGACCTGGAAACTTTTTCTGCCGGCCTACATGACATCGGTATTCATCCTCGCTCTCAAGCACGTATCTTATCAGGAATACGCTCGTTCTATCATTTCCTTGTACTCGAAGACTATATCCGGCAAGACCCGGCCGAACTGCTGGAATCACCCCAAATAGGAAAACATTTGCCCGACGTACTGAGCGTAGAAGAGATAGATGCTTTAATCGGAAGTATTGACCGAAGCACACGGGAAGGACAACGCAACTGTGCCATTCTGGAAACCCTATACAGTTGCGGACTTCGAGTTTCAGAACTCTGCAACTTAAAAATATCCGACCTATACCTCAACGAAGGCTTCATAAAAGTAGAAGGAAAAGGGAGCAAGCAACGTCTTGTCCCTATATCTCCACGAGCTATCAATGAGATCAGGAACTATTTAACAGAACGAGAATCGGGACTGATAAAGCCTGAGTATGAAGACTATGTATTTATCAGCCGTTTCGGGAAAAACATCTCCCGAATCATGGTCTTTCACATCATCAAGGAACTTGCCGAACAAATCGGTCTGAAGAAAAAAATAAGTCCTCACACCCTCCGTCATTCCTTTGCCACGCACCTGTTGGAAGGCGGTGCAAACCTGCGGGCCATACAGTGTATGCTAGGACATGAAAGTATCGGAACAACTGAAATTTATACCCACATAGACAAGACCAGATTACGACAAGAAATCATTGAGCACCACCCCAGAAATATCAAACGGCAAGCACCAGAGAAGAAAAACAGCGAATTTTAATCTTTTTTTTAATATCTCTTAAAAAAAAGGAGGTCAAAACGTCCACACCTAATAGAGTTTTTCTTATCTTTGCCCCCAAAAGAGGATAAAAACGACTAGATTATAATTTTTATAACAAACCTAATATTAAAAAATCATGATTAAGAAGTTGTATTTGCCCTTAGTGGCATTGTTAGTCCTTGCTTTCTCTTCATGTAGCAAGATGGGCGAATTGTCCGCTGATTACTTCACAACAAATCCTGAAGTGTTAGAGGCAGTTGGAGGTAAGGTTCCTGTTACTATCACGGGTAAATTCCCTGAAAAGTACTTCAAAAAGAACGCTATCGTTGAAGTTACTCCGGTTTTGAGATGGGATGGCGGCGAAGCTAAAGGTCAGCCAGCTACCTTCCAGGGCGAAAAAGTACAAGGTAACGACCAGACTATTTCTTACAAGACTGGTGGTACTTATACAATGAAAGCCTCTTTCGACTATGTTCCTGAAATGGCTAAATCTGAATTGTACCTTGATTTCAAGATCAAGAAAGGTAAAAAAGAATACACTATTCCTTCTGTAAAGATCGCTGATGGTGTTATCGCTACTTCAGAACTTCCTACTGTAAATTCTGCTAACGCAGCTTTGGCTCCGGATGCATTCCAGCGTATCATCAAACAAGCTAAAGAAGCTCAGATCATGTTCTTGATCCAGCAGGCTAACCTTCGCGCAAGCGAATTGAAGTCAGACAGCTTGAAAGCATTCAACAAACAAGTTGTTGCTGTAGCAGGTGATACTAAGAACTACAAGCTGAACAATATCGAAATTTCTGCTTACGCTTCTCCTGATGGTGGTGTAAAACTGAATACTACTTTGGCTGAAGATCGTCAGAACAATACTGAAAAGTATTTGAACAAAGAATTGAAGAAAGGTAAGATCGAAACTACTGTAGATGCTAAATACACTGCTCAGGACTGGGAAGGTTTCCAGGAATTGGTTTCTAAATCAAACATCCAGGATAAAGACCTGATCTTGCGTGTTCTTTCTATGTACAACGATCCGGAACAGCGTGAAACTGAAATCAAGAACATTTCTTCAGTTTACAAGACTTTGGCTGACGAAATCCTTCCTCAGTTGCGTCGTGCTCGTTTGACTGCAAACTATGATGTTATCGGTCGTAGCGACGAAGAAATCAACGAAGCATTCGATACAGATGCTAAGGTATTGAGCGTAGAAGAATTGCTGTACGCTGCTACTCTGACAAACGATAAAGCTCGTCAGGAAGCTATCTACAAGAAAACTACTGAACTTTATCCTAACGATTTCCGTGCATACAACAACTTGGGTATGATGGCTTACGCTAACGGTGATTTCACTACTGCTGAAAACTACTTCAAACAGGCTGCTAGCAAGAATGCTAACGCTCCTGAAGTTAACACTAACCTTGGTTACATCGAAATGGTTAAGGGTAACGTTGCTAACGCTGAAACTTACTTGAGCAAGTCAACTGGTGCTAACACAGCTAACGAAGCTTTGGGTAACTTGTATATCAAACAAGGCCAGTACGACCGCGCTGTACAGGCATTCGGTGACACTAAGACTAACTCAGCTGCTTTGGCTCAGATCCTGGCTAAAGACTACAACAAAGCTAAAAACACTTTGAATGCAGTTCAGAATCCTGATGCTTACACTGACTACCTGATGGCTATCGTTGGTGCAAGAACAAACAATGCAGACTTGGTTAAGACTAGCATGGCTAAGGTTGCTCAGAAAGATGCAACTCTGGCTGCAAAAGCTCAGAACGACCGCGAATTTGCTAAATATGCTAATGAAATCAAATAATTGATTTTATCATATCTTTTGAAAAGCCGGAATACATTCCATTGTATTCCGGCTTTTTTATTACAAATAAAATATGTACTTTCGCAGAAAAGAAAACGGAAACATGAGAAAAATATTATTCTTCCTTATAGCTGTAACCGGCCTGATTTCCTGCAAAAAGAAACCTGAATTTGTCTTGCAGGCAGAACTCCAGGATTACCCTTCCGATGAGATTCTGGTAGTATACGATGATCCTGTTTCCAAACTTGATACAATCGTTCCTAAAAACGGGAAGTTTATTTATACATTTGCACCCGATACTCTGACTTTGTTCCGTCTGGTATCACCGGACAATGGCCAAACAATACCGGTCGTTGCAGATAAGTCATTGCACATGAATCTGACAGGGACTTTCGACAATCCGGTTATTAGCGGTGACGGAGAAAATGGAGAGTACGGCAAATTTTTGGAAAGTATACAAGACATCAAGGACGATCGTACAGCAGTTTCCCAAAAAGCAGAAGAATTTATCACACTTCATCCGCAATCATTTATTTCTGCATATCTTATCAACGACTACTTTGTACAGGTTCCCCAACCTGACATTGAAAAAATCCGTAGCCTGATAGATCCGCTAGGGGGTAGTGTAAAAGACAGCCGTGTATTGGGAGTCGTATTGAAATCAATGCCCACAAAGGATAAAAACGAACGAGATGAAAAATACCTTGCCTATTTTTCGTGTAAGGACCGAAATGGGAAATATATCACTTGGAGCAGTTCAACAGAAAACAGTTATACCCTCCTGAATTTCTGGGCCAGCTGGGACAAGACAAGTATGGCTATCCGCGACTCTCTAACCGGAATGGTTAAGAAATTACCGGAAGATAAATTCAGGGTGCTCAATATTTCTCTCGATTATGAAAAAAAGAAATGGCTCGATGCCTGTAAAGAAGACAGCAAACAATGGATTGAAGTATGCGATTATAAAGGATGGGGAAATCAAGTTGTAAAACAGAACAATATTGATAAGCTGCCAACCAACATCCTGATAGATCGTAATCGGAAAGTCATTGATAAAGATCTGTATGGAGAAGCCCTTTACACAAAAGTAAAGCAGCTCACTCAAGAAGAGAAGAAATAAAAAACACCCATCTTCATGTTAACCAAATTATTTGGCGCAGCCGTACAAGGTATCGACGCCACCATCGTAACAATCGAAGTCAACAGCTCACGAGGCATCAAATTCTTTCTGGTAGGTCTGCCCGATTCTGCCGTAAAAGAGAGCCATGAACGCATCTTGTCGGCTTTACAGGTAAACGGTTATAAGTTCCCGACCTGTCAGATTGTAGTCAATATGGCACCTGCTGATATCCGGAAGGAAGGATCATCGTACGACCTGCCTCTTGCCATCGGAATACTGGCCGCAACAGGAACAGTTTCATCCGAAAAGCTGAACCGGTATCTCCTCATTGGAGAGCTGGGACTAGACGGCACTCTACAACCCATCAAAGGAGCACTTCCCATTGCTATCTGTGCCCGCGAGCAAGGATTGGAGGGATTGATTCTTCCCAAACAAAATGCACGTGAAGCAGCAGTCGTCAACAACCTGAAAGTTTTTGGCGTAGAAAATATCACCGAAGTCATTGAGTTCTTCAACGGCAACCGCACCTTGGAACCCACTCTTGTGAATACCCGTGAAGAGTTTTACCGGAGTCAAACAGATTTCCCGTTCGATTTTGCCGACGTAAAGGGACAGGAAAGCGTAAAACGAGCACTCGAAGTCGCCGCAGCCGGAGGTCATAACCTCATCATGATAGGAGCACCCGGAAGTGGAAAGTCGATGATGGCCAAATGTCTTCCAAGCATCCTTCCCCCACTAACCCTCGCCGAAAGTCTGGAAACAACCAAGATACACTCAGTAGCCGGGAAACTCGGCAAAAACTCCTCATTGATAGCCGTACGTCCATTCCGCAGCCCCCATCATACTATTTCACAAGTAGCCATGGTAGGCGGTGGAAGTACTCCCCAGCCAGGAGAAATCAGCCTGGCACACAATGGTGTACTTTTCCTCGATGAGTTGCCGGAGTTCAACCGGAGTGTGCTTGAAGTACTCCGTCAGCCGCTCGAAGACCGACGCATAACCATCTCACGTTCCAAATACACTTTGGAATATCCGGCCAGCTTTACGCTCATAGCCTCCATGAATCCCTGCCCTTGCGGATACTATAATCATCCCACACGCCATTGTGTCTGTAGTCCCGGGCAAGTACAACGATACCTGAATAAAATCTCGGGGCCCCTACTCGACCGCATCGATATACAGGTAGAAATTGTACCCGTACCTTTCGAAAAATTATCCGAACAGGCAAAAGGTGAGCCGAGCTCGGCCATACGCGAACGAGTCATCCGGGCACGGCAGATACAAGCCAAGCGGTTTGCACACGACGCAGGCATCCATTGCAACGCACAAATGTCGTCACGTTTACTGCACCAGTATGCATTGCCCGACGAAAAAGGCCTCACATTGCTCCGCAATGCCATGGAACGTTTCCATCTTTCGGCACGTGCCTACGACCGCATTCTGAAAGTTTCAAGAACCATTGCCGACCTGGAAGATTCCCCACAGATACAATCCCATCACCTGGCAGAAGCAATCAGCTACCGTAACTTAGATCGGGAAAACTGGGCAGGATAACGCAGAACATAATAGCAACAAACAAAGACAAATATTACGCATATCCAATTAACTACTTATCAAGCAATATGAAAAATATCAGTAGAAATGCAATTATCGGTTATCCGGCTGGAATCATTACCGGTATCACCTACGGATTAAACCCCTTGTTCGGTGTTCCATTAATGAAAAACGGGGCAGCAATCGAATCAATCCTATTCTTCCGATATGCCATTGCCGTACTATTTTTAGGCTTATTTCTTTTATTAAGCAAACAAAGTTTCAAGATATCCCGAAAAGAGGCTGGTGTGTTACTGGTTCTCGGCCTACTCTATACTTCAAGCAGCATATTCCTGTTTGAAGCATACAACTATATCGCCTCCGGTCTTGCCACCACCATCATATTCCTTTATCCGGTTCTTGTTGCAATCATCATGGTTTTCCTGAAAGTAGTACCTTCCTGGCCTGTCTGGTTATCCATTATTCTCACCTTTGCAGGAGTAGTCATCATGACACAAAGTGATTCCACACACACCATCAACCCAATAGGAGTTATCCTGTCCTTAGGTTCAGCTTTGGTTTATGCCTTGTTTATTGTCATCATCAACCGGAGCAAAACAATCAGTAACATATCGAACAGCCTGCTGACGTTTTATGCCTTAACAGTCGGTACCATTATTTTTCTGGGGAAAATTATAATATCGGATATTGATATAACAGCCGGAATCAATCACAACATGGCCTGGATGAACCTCGTCGGTCTTGCCCTTCTTCCTACCGTGGTTTCCACTGCGACATTGGCAATTGCCACACGAAATATCGGAGCAACCAAAGCTTCTGTGCTGGGGGTCTTCGAACCTGTCACAGCCATCCTTATTGGAACCATCGTTTTCGGAGAAGCACTCACAACTAATATCATTGTAGGTATCTTGCTTTCCATAGCTGCCATAACTTTCATGATAGCCAAGACCAAACGATAATACCCTTCTGCAAGTTATTTCAAAACAAAGAAGTGGCTTTTTAGCCCTTCACGTCCTTCACCCACCCCCTCCAGAAGAGAGAAAACCCGCTGGATCAAACAAGGTAACCGGCAAAAAAGGTAAAAGGAGCCAATCCCATGAAGGGTGTGAAGGACTAAAAAGGCTACTAAAACTCTTTATATACGAGCAAATCGCGGCATATTAGTTTCGAAATGCCGGCATGTTTTCTGAAAATTTGTACAAAAACAAAAATCTTTTGTACAAAAGATTCAGCAAGCATGCCGGTACTATCGGGACTTATCCTTATTCTATTTGAGATATTCGCTAGGCGGAATACCAAACTGTTGCTTGAAGCTTTTTGAGAAATGAGATAAGGTATTGAAACCTGTCATATCCGCTATTTCCGAAATCGTATACTTGCCTTCTTTCAATAACTCAGCCGCACGGTTCAGCTTATACGTCTTAAAGAAAACACTCGGGTTTTCTCCGGTCAGCCCCTTTACCTTATAATAAAACTTCGTACGCGATATCTTCAGCAACTGAGTCATCCGCGTTATATCCAGTTCCGGATTAGACAATTCGCTTTCCATCAGACGATAAAGATCTGTCATAAATGCATTATCCTGTGGTGACAGTATATTCTCCTCTATCTTATCCGTCTTTGTAGACTGACTTAACAAGCTACGTGTCTTTTCGCGATTATTGAGCAACGATTTAATAAGTGCCAGCAAATAATGCGGTTCGAAGGGCTTCGTAACATACGCATCAGCCCCGACATTCAGTCCTTCCACCTGATTTTCGATAGTCGTCTTTGCCGTAACCAGAATAACCGGAATGTGGCAGAGCTGCAAACTCTCCTTTACTTCCCGACAAAGCCAGTAGCCATCCTTTCCAGGCATCACTACGTCGCTCAGAATCAAATCGGGTGCATGTTCGGTAATGGCTTCCAATGCACTTTCCGCATTAAACCGGCAAATTACCTGATATTCGGCATTCAGCAGCATTTCCAGATAATAAGCGACCTCGGAATCATCATCTACAACCATGATTGTCTTTTTCTCCTTACCGGCCTCTGCAACAGGCTTCAGTGGAGGTGTATTATCTTCCAGCGGGAAAGCTTCCAACTGGTTAACCTGTTCGTGAGCTCGTTCTGCTTCCGAATAAGCAGACTGACTAACCGGTACGGTCAACGTAAATACCACTTTTTTCTCACCTTCCAAATTGGCAGCGACCAGAGTACCATGATGCAATTTAGCCAGGCTACGCGCATAGTAAAGTCCAATACCTGTACCCCAGTTATATACTCCTCCATGCTCATCCGAAATCTGATAGTACCGTTCGAATATCTTCTCCAGTTTGTCTTCCGCAATCTGCCCGGTATTGATTACTTCTATTTTTATAGACTGTGTACCTTCCTCTCCCGATATGACATCGAAATTCACATAAATACGTCCACCTACAGGAGTATACTTCAAGGCATTCGACATCAGATTGGTAAATATCTTGTCAATTTTATCCTCATCGATCCAAGCGATGAAACTACCTTCCAGCCCACTGGTAGCCAGTGTGATAGATTTATTTTCAGCATTAATCCGGAAAATATCCGTCAGTTCTTTCAACAAGACGATAACTTCGGTAGGACGTACCTTCAATTTCAGCGTATCGTTTTCCAGTTTGTTAAAATCAAGCATCTGGTTTACCAGCCTCAGCATCCGGTTTACACTACGCTGCACAATACGCAGCAAGTTCTTGTTATTGCCAGTAATGTCCGGACTACTATATAATAAAGAAACCGGACCTGCAATCATGGTGAGCGGCGTACGGAATTCATGGGATATATTGGCGAAGAAACTCATATTCATCTTATTGATGAATTGTTCCTGCTCTTTTGCCCGTTCGGCAAGCAGTGCCGCCTGTTTTTCTGCACGGATTCGTTTGACATCTCTTATAAAGAATCCCAATATAGCAATTCCAACTATCAGATAACAGCAATAAGCCCACCAGGTAGCCCAGGGAGCAGGGTGCATAATCACCCGAATAGCATTTTCCCCGACAATTGTGCTCTGGTCGTTCCGAGTAATCTTGACCCGGAAAGTATAACTTCCGGCAGGCAAGTTAGCATAATAAGCCTCTTTATTATTATGGGCATCAATCCAGTACTGGTCGAACCCGTCCAGTTTATAATAATAATGCATACGCTCGCTCTCACTATAATCGAGTGCCGCAAACGAGATGCTGAAGCCATTCTGGTCGTACTTCAAATTAATATCCGGATTATACGACAAATGACGGTCGATACATGCACCCTTTCCGGGACGGACCAGCACATTATGTATTTTTATATCTTCAAAAAGTAACGGAATATGGTGTCTGACCCGCATGTCGGTTGGCTGGAAAATAGTCAGTCCGTGAGTTCCTCCGAACACAAGCGTACCATCATCCAACTGACACGAAGCTCTGTCGTAGAACTGATTGCCACCCAATCCGTCGGCTTCATAATAATTTACCAGCTTACCCGTCTGAGGCATATACTTGCTCAGTCCGTACAATGTACTTATCCACAGATTTCCCTGCTTGTCTTCCTCTATACTGGAAATATCTGTACAAGCTGTTCCCGGCAAGGAAGTTACCTTTCCCGACTCCGGAGAATAACACATCAATCCGTTACTTACCGTTCCAATCCATATATGCCCATAGCTATCTTTATATAAATCGGTCGGAATAAAGACAGAACGGCGTATGCAACGCTCAAAATCCTGCTTGTTCATATTAAATCCATATTGCTTTCCATCGGAAGAAAGCAATTCCAAAGGTTCGTTGAATGCAGCAACCAGCATATTTCCGTCGCCCACAGGTAAAAGTCCCGGAATAAAAGTATAACCATTAAAAACAGGTAAGGTATGAAAACTCTTATCTCCTTTAGGCAATATACATAGGAAACGACTGGCAGAGCCTACCCATATCGTCTGCTTTTCATCTTCTACGATAGACATGGGCATAACAACCGGATAACGTTCGTTTACCCGAAAATCTCCATTTTCATAGCTACACCTTAGGACCTCACCGGACGTTGTTGTCATCCAAACGGTTTCATCTATCTTACTTACATACACCTGATTGATATAAGCCGTACTTTCTTTATTTCCACTAAAAAGTTCATGGTGCTCGATTCTTTCCAGCCGCTGGTCGGCAAACTGATACACATATATTCCGTCCATCAAAGTAGCAATCCATAGATTCCTCTTTTTATCAGCAGACAGCGAGATTACCGACTTATCCTTAAAGAAGGAACTCAGATAACTATTATTATTGAACAGCTTCTTATAACGATAATGCACAACGTAGCCCTGATCTACTGAACCAATCCATAAATTTCCCTGCGAATCGCTAAACATACGACTGATCTTAAAATTCGGAACTTCAAAAGGGAAACCGTTTTCTCCTTGATGAATGACAGTCTTTGTAGTCCGGTCGTAATAAAAAATACCTTTTCTCTGTGTACAGAGCAAGACACCATTTTCGTAAGGGTAGATATAATCGACAGGCACATGAGATAAGACTGGATGCAAAGCGATTGCCTCGGGTAAAGCTACATACTTACGTTGCCGTACATCGAATATGGATATCGACTGATTCCCCGCTATCCATAACTCTCCATTTTCCAACAAATAGGCACTACGACAAAACTCATCGCATGCCGTTGAAAATGTTCTCCGGTAATCGGATAACGAATAACACCGCAATTCCTTGGAAGTAATTACCCAGCAGTTATCCTGCGCATCCAGAAAGCTGTTGAAGACATACGAAGTATCAAAATCATAAACTACAGGATCAAAACGCTCCTCCAGTGAATCATACAGGCATATATTACTCATCGTCGTCAACAGAATCTTTCCCTTGGAAGACTCTGAGATACGAATGCCATTCTTGTTTCCTCCACTCAGACGAATATTCTTGAAGTTATCTTTATCAGTATACTGACAGATCCCGTTTACCGTCGATATCCATAAGCGTTTCTTCGAGTCCAGAAAGATATCTTGAATATGATTGTCGGGAATATCAAGAGAATCATCCGTACAAAAGTATTGATGATACTCGTTCACACTAAATTTATTCAATCCACGAAAAGTACCAATCCAGATATGCCCGTTTCCATCTTCACCAAATGCCGTTATCTGCTGATTGGATATATCATTCGTAACAAGAGGGCTTTGTCTTTCCATTCCAGCAAGTAAATTCTTCTCAGCTTGACTGCAGGAAAACAATAAAAGGAGGAAAGACAGAAAACTTAATATTCTCATTTCAAGTACTGTTAGTTAACAAAATTACAGATACAAATATAATGAAAAAACAAGGTGGGAAACACCCTCTAAGCAGTTTTTGAACATTCAGATAAACATTTAAACAAATAAAACATGGCACCTGAACGTAAAAACAAACTTTAAAAATAAATAAAATAATTGTAGAGAAAAGAACATCGTAATATTGCAAACGGAAAACCTAAAACAATAAACCTATGATAAAGCACAAATTACCTACCTTCATTTTTATGGCAGTGCTCGGACTCTATGCCGGCAATGTACATGCTGCCAACAAATACAATGAACCTTGTGATGAAATCACCGCATCGTCGGATATTGCCGTCACCTCAACTCAATATGGGAAAGTGGCCGGTTACCTTGAAAACAATATCTTTACTTTTAAAGGTGTTCCTTATGCCAAAGCAGAACGCTTCATGCCGCCCGTAGCCCCCGACCAATGGGACGGCATCCGTAGTTCACGAGCTTACGGACCTACCTGTCCGCAGACAGAACGTATGGGGTGGCAGTCGGATGAACAAGCATTCGCTTTCAACTGGGACGACGGTTTCCCTGGAGAAGACTGCCTGCGCGTAAATATCTGGACTCAAGGATTAAAAGATGGCAAAAAACGTCCTGTCATGGTGTGGCTTCACGGCGGAGGTTATGCAGCTGGTTCGGGACAGGAATTACCTTCCTACGATGGAGCGGCTTTATCAAAAAAGGGTGATGTCGTAGTAGTCACCTTAAACCACAGATTAAATGTACTTGGCTTCCTTGACTTATCAGCTTACGGAGGCAAGTATGCACAAAGCGTGAACGTCGGTTTACTAGACTTGGTAGCCGCACTCCGCTGGGTACACAATAATATAGAGAACTTTGGCGGTGATCCTTCAAACGTCACCATCTTCGGTCAGTCGGGAGGAGGAGGAAAAGTTTCTACCCTGCTGGCTACTCCTTCTGCCAAGGGACTCTTCCAGAAAGCTATCGTACAAAGCGGCTCCATGCAACGTACCATGGAAAGCAAATATTCCCGGCAAATAGCAGCGGCTACACTGGAAGAACTGGGCATCCAGCCGGAAAATATAGACAAACTTCAGTCTACTCCTTACAAAACACTGCTGGCTGCCGGCGAAAAAGCAATTGCCAAAGTCCGTAAGGAAGCAGAAAAAGAAGGCATTCATTCGTTTATCTTCGGATGGGGACCTACAGTAGACGGTAACATTCTACCCAAACAGCCGGAAGAACAGACTGAATTGTCAAAGGACATTCCGATGATGATTGGCACTACCCTGCATGAGTTCTGCATCAGTACGTATGTGCCTGCACTCAGAAATGCCACACTCGATCAGGCAAAGGAAATGCTGAAGGCTAAATACGGAGACAAGACAGACGAATATATCGAAGTCTTTAAAAAGGTATATCCGGCAGCAACCCCGAAAGACTTGATAGACACCGACGTTACCTTCCGTCCTACAGCCATTGAGCAAGGCAACTGGAAAGCAGCCCAGCATGCGGCTCCTGTCTATATGTACCAGTTTGCATGGGAATCGCCGGTAATGGATGGCATCCTGCGCTCCACTCATTGCATGGAAATAGCCTTTGTTTTCGACAACATTGCCCGATGTGCTTCCATGACAGGTGGTGGTAAGGATGCCCAAGCACTGGCAGACAAGATGAGCAGTGCCTGGATACAATTTGCACGTACAGGAAACCCAAGCGTAGGAGGACTGCCTGCGTGGGAACCATATACTGTAGAAAAAGGTGCAACGATGATTTTCAACAACCAGAGTGAAATCAAATATCACCATGACAAAGAACTGATGCAATTCATTTCTGCATTTCCAATGAGAGGATTCTAATTAACTAACCTAATTCTTAACCATATGAAAAATACAATTAACAGACAATGGACCAGAACGATAGCCTTTATCGTTTTGGTTATGTGGATGGGATTGTCATCCGCATTGGCGCAAAACGCAATCACCGTAAAAGGACAAGTCTTGGATGCCAAGAGCAAGGAACCCTTAATCGGTGTAAGTGTACTTGAAAAGGGTACTTCCAATGGTACCATTACCGATTTCGATGGGAATTATGTGCTGAATGTACCCCAAGGGCATATCCTTGTATTTTCTTATGTAGGCTATTCAACTCAGGAAATTCCTGTCATTAAATCTTCCCTGAACGTTTCTTTAAAAGAAGATACACAAACATTGAACGAAGTAGTGGTAGTAGGATATGGTGTACAGAAAAAAAGTTCTGTCACCGGTTCTATTTCACAGGTGAAAGCAGAAGATATGGAAAACCGTTCCGTTGCTACGGTACAGTCGGCACTGCAAGGTAAGACTTCCGGAGTACAGGTGATTTCTTCATCAGCCGCTCCGGGTGAGACTCCGACCATCCGTGTACGTGGTTATTCTTCTAACGTAGCTTCCGACCCGCTTTATGTAGTAGATGGTGTACGCCTTTCTGATATTTCAGGTATCGATCCTAACGATATCGCTTCTATAGAAGTATTGAAGGACGCAGCTTCAGCTGCCATCTATGGTGCAGAAGCTGGTAACGGTGTTATTCTGATTAGTACCAAAAAGGGCAAAACCGGACAAGGAAAAGTCGTTTACGACTTCCAGTATTCCATTCAGTCACTTGGCAAAATGCCGAAGCTGATGAATGCAGAGGAATATGCTACATACATGGTAGAAGGTGACGTATTCGAACAGTCAAAGATTAACAACGACTGGGATGGTGTTACAGATACCAACTGGGCTGATGTAGTATTTGGCAAAGGCCAGATGCAAAAGCATAACGTGTCATTCTCTAATGGAAATGAAAAAGGGAACTATTATCTTTCTTTATCATATCTGGACAACAATGGTATTGTCAGAGGAGATGCAGACTTCTACAAACGTCTGACAGGTTCTGTCAACGCAGATTATCAGATTAAAGACTGGTTAAAAGTAGGAACAACCAACCAGATTGAAAAATACAATTACCGCAAACTGTCAGGAAACAACGCTTACGGTAGTTTCTTCCAGGCCGTTATGGAACTTGATCCGCTCACTCCAAGTACATATAGTCCGGATAATTTACCAGCTAATATGCAGGCAGCACTCGATAATGGCAAAACTCTGCTGACTGACGAAAATGGAAATTACTATGCAGTTTCCAACTTTGTAGAATCGGAGAACTATCATCCGATGATTATGCGCGACAATACTGTACCTAAAAACAGTGGATTCAATGTAAACGGTTCTGTATACGGAGAACTGAAACCATTCGACGGATTCGTATTTACCTCACGTTTCGGCTACCGCTTGTCTGGTACTCGCTCTTCAACAGTCAACCTGCCATTTTACGGCAACTCTGTTCAGAACAATGATTATATGTCTATCAGCGGTACATCAAGCACTTCTATCTATTGGCAGTGGGAAAACTTCGCCAACTACATCAAGACTTTCGATAAACATACCATCAACGCCATGCTGGGTATGTCTTACCAGGAATCTACATACGACTACATTACCAGTGGATTCAGCGCAAACGGAGCAGATGCCATCACCAACAGAGATCCGTCATTCTGGTATCTGAATTATGGAGACCCTTCAGCAAGTAAATCAATACAAGGTGAAAAGACCCGTACAGCCAAATATTCATATTTCGGACGTGTAGGATATGACTTTGCCGGAAAATATATGTTGCAAGCTTCACTTCGTGCCGATGCAGCCGATTTGTCTTACCTTCCTTTGGAAAAACGCTGGGGATACTTCCCTGCCGTATCTGCCGGATGGACTATCTCTGAAGAAAACTTCTTCACTCCGTTGAGAGATGTAGTATCAAGCCTGAAACTACGTGCCAGCTGGGGACAGAATGGTAGCCTTGCTGCATTAGCAAGCAGCCTTTACGGTTACGGAACTACCATGGTAACAGCCGGATATTATCCGTTCGTTCCAGGTAATAACTATACAACAGGTATTCGTCCGAACAGTTTGGGTAATGATGAATTGAAATGGGAAACTTCTGAACAAATCAACGTCGGTCTGGATGCTCGTTTATTCAACGATCGCCTGACTCTTTCTATGGACTGGTTTAACAAGAAGACTAAAGACTTGCTTATCACTGGTACAACTCCTTCACTCATTATTGGCGGAACAACTTCACCGATCAATGCCGGTAATGTAAGCAACAAAGGTTTTGAATTTGAAATAGGATGGAGAGATAACATCGGTGATTTCAATTATAGCATCAAAGGAAATCTGGCAACCTTGAAGAACAAAGTTACTTATCTGGATCCGTCACTTACCAGAGCTGGTGGAACTACATTCCATACAAATACAATTACCTATTTCGAAGAAGGATATCCGGTTTACTACTTCCGCGGTTATCACTGCGAAGGCATTAACCCAGAAGATGGAGAACCGATTTTCGCTGATTTGGATAACAATGGCATCATCAACGAAGATGACAAGACTTACATCGGCGATGCTATTCCTGATTTCACATATGGCTTGACACTGACAGCAGCATGGAAAGGACTTGACCTGACAATCTTTGGTTCAGGAAGTTACGGAAATGACGTATTCAGCTGTATCAACCGTCCAGACCATGATTATGCCAACAAACTGAGTGAAATATTCTATAAAGACCGTTGGACTCCTGAACATACCAATGCTACTGCTCCAAGAGCTAACGCTTTGAGTCTGGACAAATATACCGTATCTGATGCCATGGTATTCGACGGTTCATATTTCAAAATCAAACAGATTCAGCTGGGGTATTCATTACCGAAACAATGGATAAATAAGGTATTTATCAATAACCTGCGTCTGTATGTATCACTGGAAGATTTCTTTACTTTCACCAGTTATCCAGGCTTCGATCCTGAAGCATCAGCAAACGCTACAAGCGGTATGGGTATTGATATGGGTACCTATCCAAGCGCAAAGAAAGTTATGTTAGGCTTTAATGTTGAATTTTAATCGAATAATATTATGAAAAAGAAACTATATATAGCACTTGCTGCAGGAATGTTTTGCATGACATTGGCTACCGGATGCGAAGACAGACTCAATATTGCAAAACATGGAGATGTAGGAAGCCAGGAAACATATTACCAGACAGACGATGAAGCCGAAGCTGCCGCAGCTGCCTTATACTTATCTGTCAGATCACAACATTACAACTGGTTCTTTGTCAAGAATCTGTTATCAGATGATATGTATACTGGCGGAGGTGGACGAGGTGATAATGGAGAAATGGAACGTCTGAACGAAATGACATTTGGTTCAGATCATGGCATGATTACCAGTCTGTATTCCGGACTATACAATATCGTATATAATGCCAACCTGATAATAGAAAAAGTAGCACCCGATAGTGAAGTAAAACGCAGAGCCATTGCCGAAGCTAAATTCTTCCGTGCCTTTTCATACTTCGAACTGGTTACTCTTTGGGGAAATGTACCTAAAGTAGACCATCTGCTTACTCCAGATGAATATAGAAAGGGAAATACACCCGCAGAAGAATTGTGGGCTTTCATCGAATCAGACTTGAATGCAGCAGTGGGAGATCCTGACGGAGCAAGCGACCTGCCTTCTAAAGAAAACATAGACGATGATGTAACCAATATCAGAGTGACAAAGGAAGCTGCCATGGCTTATCTGGGTAAAGCTTATCTGTTCCAGGGAAAATACAGCGAAGCTGCCAATATTCTGGATAAAGTAATTGCTTCCGGCAAATATGGGTTGTATCAGGGTGATTACGGAGATCTTGCCCATGTGAAAGCCAACAATTGCAGAGAATCTATTCTGGAAGCACAAATGCGTAATGACCCGGAACAGATGTGGAACCAGTTTACTCAGCTATACTGTATGCTGGGATGGCGTTCCTCAATGCTCAATTTTGACCAGTCGGCCTCAGCCTTTTCACAAGGTTGCTACGGTTTCGGTAACCCTACAAAATCACTGTATGATGCATTTGTAGCTGAAGAAACTGCCGATGGTTACCGCTTGAACCAGACTATCATTACCTATAAACAATTGGAAAGTTTAGGAATCTCATTAAGAGACGGTAACATCATGGTAGGTAACGAAGGCTATTTTTCATGGAAATACCGCGCTCTGAAAGAAGATTGCATGTACGATAATCCGGGACTTCAGTTCTATCAATACATCAATTTGCGCTTCATGCGCTATGCAGAAGTCTTACTGATGGCAGCCGAAGCTCATGTACAGGCAGGAAGCGGACAGGACAAGGCTCTGAACTATATCAATGAAATCAGACAACGTGCACAGCTGGCTCCTTTGTCGACAGTCACTTTAGATGACATCAAGACAGAAAAGCGTCTGGAATTATGTATGGAAGGTGTCCGTTACCAAGACCTTATACGCTGGGGAGATGCCGAAGAAGTATTGAAAGAGCAAGGACACTATATTCCTTCACTGGTTATGAACAAAAAAGTTTCTGAAGAGCCAACTGTAAATAAAGAAGGCTTTGTCAATCAGCAAGGCTATGGATTTAAGAAAAACAAGAGTGAATTATTACCTATTCCTGAAAAAGAAATGTCATTAAATCCTAACATGACACAAAACCCAGGCTGGTAAAAAAGAATATAATCAATTAAAAATATTATAGTTATGAAAAAAATAGTATTATATGTAGGTGCATTTTTATTCAGTATCGCTGGATATGCACAACAAGCTTTATGGGGTGGAGGCGACATCGTCTCCCCTCAGATAAACAAAGACAATTCTGTAACCTTCCGTGTTCTGGCTCCCAAAGCTTCGAAGGTAGAAATTGAAGGAGATTTCCTGCCTACGCAGAAAATAAAAACTCCTTTCGGCGAAGTTGAAGCCCCGAGCAGAGCACAGCTGAAAGAAGGTAAAAACGGAGTATGGGAATATACATCGCCGGTACTGCCTAGTGAAATGTACAACTATTCGGTCTATGTAAACGATTTCAAGACGACCGATCCCAGCAATGTCTATCAGAACCGTGACATTGCCACCATTACCAACTATTTCTTGATAGAAAACGGACAGGCAGATCTGTACATGGTACAAGATGTACCGCATGGTACCGTATCGAAGGTATGGTATAGCAGTCCAACACTAGGAATGGAACGCCGTCTGACCGTCTATACCCCTGCCGGATATGAAAGCAGCAGTAAGAAATATCCGGTATTGTACCTGCTGCATGGAGCCGGTGGCGATGAAAACGCATGGATAGAACAAGGACGTGCAGCCCAGATTATGGATAATCTCATCGCTCAGGGTAAAGCAGAACCGATGATTGTCGTCATGCCGAACGGAAACGGTGCACAGCAGGCAGCTCCAGGAGCGGCACCTAACAGCATGGTGAAGCCTCAGTTCATGAATCCGAAAACAATGGACGGAGAAATTGAAAAGGCCTTCCCTGATATCATGAAATTTGTTGAAAAGACCTATCGTGTAAAGAAAGATAAAAACAACCGTGCTATCTGTGGATTGTCTATGGGAGGCTTCCACTCACTCTACATCTCGGCATACTATCCGGACAAATTCGGTTATGTAGGTTTGTTCTCGGCTGCAACCAGCAAACAAATAGATCCAAAGAATAATATCTCGGATGTATATCAGAATATCGACCAGAAGCTTGCTACCCAGTTCAGCAATCCACCTCGTCTGTACTGGATAGGTATCGGTAAGACAGATTTCCTTTACAAGGATAATACTGATTTCCGTAAAAAACTGGATGAAAAAGGGTACAAATATACTTATATGGAAACCGATGGAGGACATATCTGGAGAAATTGGCGTGTATACCTGACAGAATTTGTACCTTTATTGTTCAAATAATCTAAACTAATTATGAAAAAGCAATTGATTCTTGGAATGGCTCTTTCAGCCATGATATTAAACTCATGTGGTCCCAAAGTTCCTCAACTGGGACAGGCCACGATTGATGAAGTCATCAATGCCATGACTTTGGAAGAAAAAGCTCATCTGGTAGTCGGTACAGGAATGGCTGGCTTCTCGGGTGATAGTGCTGTTATCGGCAAAACAAAGAAACTCGTTCCCGGTGCTGCCGGAACAACTTATCCCATTGAACGACTGGGTATCCCGGCTGTCGTACTGGCCGACGGTCCTGCCGGACTGCGTATCGACCCAACCCGTGAAGGTGACTCTGCCACTTATTACTGTACACACTTCCCTATCGGAACATTACTGGCATCTACATGGGACCAGGAACTGGTAGAGAATGTGGGTAAAGCCATCGGAAATGAAGTTCTGGAGTATGGAGCCGACGTATTGCTGGCACCAGCACTGAACATTCATCGTAATCCATTGTGCGGACGTAACTTTGAATACTACTCAGAGGACCCTCTGGTTTCCGGAAAAATTGCTGCGGCTTATGTGAGAGGCGTACAAAGCAACGGAGTAGGTACATCTATCAAACACTTTGCCGTAAACAATCAGGAAAGCAACCGTATGGCTGTCGATGCACATGTATCACCCAGAGCCTTACGTGAAATCTATTTGAAAGGATTCGAAATTGCCATAAAGGAAGCCAATCCGTGGACCGTCATGTCTTCCTACAATTACCTGAACGGAATCTATACATCCGAAAATCCGGAATTGCTGACAACTCTTTTACGTGATGAATGGGGATTCAAAGGCATGGTTATGACAGACTGGTTTGGAGGTAAGGATGCTGTTGCCCAAATGAAAGCTGGAAACGATATGTTACAGCCGGGACTCGACAAGCAATATGAGGCCATTGTCAATGCCGTAAAGAAAGGGACACTGGACGAAGCCGTATTGAACCGCAACGTAGAACGTATTCTTAACATGATTCTACAAACTCCGCACTTCAAGAAATACAATTATTCCAACAAACCGGATTTGCAGGCTCATGCCAAAATTACCCGTCAGTCTGCTACCGAGGGTATGGTATTGCTGAAGAATGACAATCAGACACTTCCGCTGAGCTCAAATATTCAGAAAGTCGCATTGTTTGGCTGCACTTCTTACAATTTCATTGCAGGAGGAACTGGCTCAGGTAACGTAAACCGTGCATATACTGTTTCGCTGCTTGACGGACTGAAAAATGCGAATTTCCAAGTTAATGAGGAGTTAAAAGATACCTATCAGAAATACATTGCCGAAGAGAATGAACGCAACAAACCTAAAGGAGATAATCCGATGGTTAAATTCTTACCAACTCCGCTTCCAACAGAAATGGAATTGCCGGCAAGTCAGTTAAACAACTACGCAGCTCAAACCGACATAGCAATGATTACGTTAGGACGTATGTCGGGTGAATTCCTCGACAGAAAGGTTTCCGACTTTAACTTGTCTAAGGAAGAAACCAAACTTATCAGCGATGTATGTAAAGCATTCCATGCAGCAGGCAAGAAAGTAGTAGTTATCCTGAATATCGGTGGAGTTATCGAAACCAGTTCATGGAAAAACTTGCCGGATGCAATTCTCTGCGCTTGGCAGGCAGGACAGGAAGGCGGTAACAGCGTAGCAGATATCCTGAGCGGAAAAGCTTATCCATCAGGAAAACTGACCATGACTTTCCCTGTCAAATTTGAGGATGCAGCCTCTTCTGCTAACTTCCCGACAGAAGGAGCTATGAGTAGTCTCAACATGACTGACCCGAAAGAAAAGAAGAGCGAAGTGAAGTTATGGGACTATACCGATTACGAAGAAGATATCTATGTCGGTTACCGTTACTTCGACAGCTTCGGCAAACAAGTTTCTTATCCATTCGGATACGGTTTGTCGTATACAACCTTCGAATATGGAACTCCGCAAGTTAAGGCAGAAAACGGAACTTATACAGTTACAGTCGATGTCAAGAATACAGGCAAATTACCAGGAAAAGAAGTAGTAGAACTTTATGTTTCTGCTCCTCAAGGAGGTGACTTGAACAAACCGGAAAAAGAATTGAAGGCTTTTGCCAAAACTAAAGAATTGAAACCGGGCGAAACGACATCTGTTACAATGACTGTCAAGACATTCGATCTGGCTTCTTACAATGAAAGTACTTCTGCATGGGTAACCGATTCAGGTACTTATAAGTTTTCAATAGGATCTTCTTCCCGCGACATTAAAGCAACACAAGACGTAGAGGTTGCCGGTGGAGTAGATAAAACACACGATATTCTGCATTTGCAGGCACCAATCAATATACTGAAGAAATAACCCTCTATGAAGAATGTGATGAAGACATTTCTCCACAAAGGGAATTTTGACAGTCATTTGCTTGCTTCTCTTACATCTGAATATAATGCCGCTACAAAGTAAAACAACAACTTACCTTTGCGGCTATAAAATGGGGATTGGGAAAAGGCTAATTCACGATTGAATGTGACGGCTATCCGAAGTCTGTGAAGATTTCAGATAGCCGTTTTTTTAAGTCACAGAAGCATACTAACGCGGAATACATACTACATTTTTCATCTTTCCCTTAAATCCCATTTGAGTATCTCCTAATTGCTTCAATGGGAATATCAAAGTTTCCTGGTACCAGATGCGGTCTTTTTTCTGACTTTTCGCATTAAACACTTCACCTATACGTCCTTCCAATCTCTCCTGAAGTTGTCCGTCTATAAACAAGGAAGTCCCTTTTGCATCACCTTCCACGCGTACTTTTGTCCATTTGCTTTCAGGCAAACGATAGGCATGAAATACAAATTCATAGCCATCACGACGGAAAGCAAACTTACCTGTATTTTGCCAGTTCGTTATAAATTCCGAATGAGGTCCCTTGAACAATATAGCATCAATGTTTGGAATAGAATCCGGACAAATTTCAAACTCTACGGCATAAGGATAACCGATCTCATCAACAGAAGTAGTCACTACATCCGTACCTGAAAGCGTTATCTCTTTATCTGTATCTGTTAATACCGTACGCCGAGGAACCTTCGCCAGCAAATTCACACCCGGAGCCTCGGGAGTTAACTGACAAAGTGCTTTAAACTGAGCATACGATACATGCTGTACATTTTCACCTTTCCACATCTTTTCACACACAACCTGCAACGCCGGAAAAGTACGGACGTGCACATCCTGTTGACTGATTCCATTACCTACCCGGTCATTCCAAACGGCTAACATAGCTCCCAAGAAATTTGGATTACGCTTTTCAACCTTTGGATCGTCCTTCCTCATCATTTCAGGCATCCAGGATTCGTATAACCATTGATAATCCAAAAAATCATGATAATAATTTACGGCCGGTACCAGATACAAAAGCCAGTCACAAAGATTCACCACTTTGGCCCCTGCTTCCAGACACGTATTCACATCCATCCAGTTATAATTCCAGGCACTCACGACCTTTCCTTTCAAGTCGACAGGCGTTTCTCCTTTCATTATTTTCAAGCTCCCCCATAAACGCGGCATCTTACCATATTTAGCTACCAAATCCATGCAATGATTCGTGAAACGACGAAACTGTTCAGACTCTTTCACATTATACTCATCTGTACCGATATGTACTTCCGGTCCTACAAATACCGGATCTTCACCCGACAAATATTCATCGAAGAGAGAATCTACAAAATCGTAGACTTCCTTTTTATACAAATCCAGATGATCCATACCGTACGCCTTATTATCAGCTGCCAGTCGAGGATTATAATGTGTAAAAGCTAAAGAATGAGCCGGCACATCAATCTCTGGAATCACATTGACCCCATAAGTAGCTGCCATCTTCTGAAAATCCCGAAACTCAGCCTTTGTATAGGAACCATCCTTGGCCGTCAGCCCTGGATAACGTTCACTTTCTAGGCGGAAAGCCGCATACGTTTTGTTCCAGTCATTTTCGAAAAATTCTACAAATCCATTGTCATTCAAATGAACCTGCAATTCGTTCAATTTATAAAATGAAAGAATCTTTACATAATCACGTAAGTAATCCATCGTAAAGAACTTACGAGCTACATCAATCATAAATCCACGATTCGGATACAACGGGAAATCCGTGGCGAGTCCCTTCATTAATCCTCCCGGCTGATTATGAATCATCTGTAATAAGGTTCGTGTACCCCAAAATACTCCTTTGGAAGTAGGCGCCTCTATGGTTACCCCATTACGAATATCCATCCGATATCCTTCGTCACCCAACGTCTTGTCCGGTTTACTTAATGTCAAATAAACAGCTTCCTTCTCCTTTTTACCAACAACCACACGGTAATTCCAGCCAAACATTTCTTTCAAATCTTGCACTAATATTTCAGCACTCTGCTTCAATATTCCTTCCTCATCCGAGGACACAATCACTTTGCCCGATTCCGGCAAGACCAGTTTACCTTTGGCTGGTTGCCATTGCTGCAACGCAGGGATTACTTGTGGAACACTTTGGGCTACAACCGAAACCAAGCTACATAGCCACACCATACCTACTAAAACCAGATGTTTCATTGTATCAGATTTAATATTTAACAAATCATTGAAATTCAATTTATAAAACTAAAAAACACAAAAAAATTTTCCGCAATTATTCCAACAGTTAAAATTACATAGATTTATCGTATGGCAAGTCATTATTATAAAGAATTTGTACGATAATAAAGAAATCTACAAAAAGGTCGCAACAAATTCAATCAGCTACAGTCTGCTAAGCTATTTAAACAACAATCAATATCATATGTTCCAAGCCATTCCAAACTCTTTAAGAAAATTTCTATCTTTCCTGCAATGAAAATACAATTCGGATAAAAAGGGAAGAGAATATTCGCTTAACCTCCTTCTATCCATGATAATTCCCAAATAATCCTTATCTTTGCGCATCGTAAGGTTGCAACTCAAAATAAACTATATACGTATATGGAAAAAAAATTCAAGCGAACGACCGTGACATCGGCTCTGCCTTATGCCAACGGTCCGGTCCATATCGGCCATTTGGCAGGTGTTTACGTACCGGCCGATATTTACGTGCGCTATCTGCGCCTGAAAAAAGAAGATGTGCTCTTCATTGGCGGTTCTGACGAACATGGAGTACCTATCACTATCCGCGCAAAGAAAGAAGGAGTAACTCCACAGGATATCGTAGACCGTTATCATACGTTGATCCGTGACTCATTCAAGGAATTCGGAATTTCATTTGATGTTTACGGACGTACCTCTTCAAAAATTCATCACGATACAGCTTCCGGTTTCTTCCGTAAATTGTATGACAAAGGAGAATTTATCGAAAAAACTTCTATGCAGTATTACGATGAGGAAGCTCATACATTCCTTGCCGACCGTTATATTACCGGTGAATGTCCTCGCTGCCACGCACAAGGTGCTTATGGTGACCAGTGCGAGAAATGTGGAAGTACACTTTCTCCTACCGAACTGATCAATCCCAAAAGTGCTATCAGCGGAAGCCAGCCCGTCATGAAGGAAACCAAGCACTGGTATCTTCCACTCGACAAACATGAAAGCTGGTTACGTAAATGGATTTTGGAAGATCATAAGGAATGGCGTCCTAATGTATACGGACAGTGCAAGAGCTGGCTGGACATGGGATTACAGCCTCGTGCCGTAAGTCGTGACCTTGACTGGGGTATTCCTGTTCCTGTAGAAGGAGCTGAAGGAAAAGTACTGTATGTATGGTTCGATGCTCCTATCGGTTACATCTCGAATACGAAAGAATTATTGCCCGACTCATGGGAGAAATGGTGGAAAGACCCTGAAACACGTCTGATCCATTTCATCGGAAAAGACAACATTGTATTCCACTGCATCGTATTCCCTGCCATGCTGAAAGCAGAGGGAAGTTACATCTTACCGGACAATGTTCCTGCCAATGAATTCCTTAACCTGGAAGGTGATAAGATCTCAACATCACGTAACTGGGCTGTATGGTTGCACGAATACCTGCAAGATTTCCCGGGCAAACAGGACGTTTTGCGTTATGTCTTGACTGCCAATGCTCCCGAAACAAAAGACAATGACTTTACATGGAAAGATTTCCAGGCACGCAACAACAATGAATTGGTTGCTGTCTACGGAAACTTTGTCAACCGTGCTATGGTACTGACAAACAAATACTTCGAAGGTAAAGTCCCTGTTTGCGGTGAACTGAATGACTACGACCGTGAAACACTGAAAGAATTTGCCGACGTAAAAGCTGAAGTTGAAAAACTGCTGAATGTCTTCAAGTTCCGTGATGCACAGAAGGAAGCGATGAACCTGGCACGTATCGGAAACAAATACCTCGCCGATACAGAACCTTGGAAGCTTGCCAAAACAGATATGAACCGTGTAGCTACCATCTTGAATATTGCTCTGCAATTGGTTGCTAACCTTGCTATTGCTTTCGAACCATTCCTGCCGTTCAGCAGTGAGAAGTTACGTCACATGCTGAATATGGAAAGCTTCGACTGGGAACAACTGGGACGCACCGACTTACTGGCTGCCGGACATCAGTTGAACAAGCCGGAATTGCTGTTCGAAAAGATTGAAGATGATGCTATTCAGGCACAGGTAGACAAACTGCTTGCTACGAAAAAAGCTAATGAAGCAGCCAACTACAAGGCTAATCCTATCAAACCGACTATCGCATTCGAAGAATTCGAAAAGCTCGATATCCGTGTAGGAACCGTATTGGAATGTGAAGCAGTTCCTAAGATGAAGAAATTGCTGAAATTCAAGATTGCAGACGGACTGGAAAACCGTACAATCGTAAGCGGTATTGCACAACACTATCGTCCGGAAGAACTGGTAGGAAAGCAGGTATTGTTCATCGCCAACCTTGCCCCACGTCAGTTCAAGAACGGACTGGTAAGTGAAGGTATGATTCTGTCTGCCGAGAACTTCGACGGTTCACTTGCCGTTACTTCTGTACTGAAAGAAGTAAAACCCGGAAGTGAAGTGAAATAATATTCTTTTTATACTATACTCAAGCGAAGAATCTCAAATTTCACTCTTTTGAGATTCTTCGCTTTCATTACAACCCACATCCATTATTCTAAAATATTGTGACATGCCCGAACAATCACTGAAAGAAAAAACCGCAAAAGGACTTTTATGGGGAGGCGTAAGCAACGGAGTACAACAATTACTAAACCTTATTTTCGGTATATTTCTTGCTCGCCTGCTTACTCCAGCCGACTACGGTATGGTGGGTATGCTCACTATTTTCACTGCTATTGCAGGTACATTACAAGAAAGCGGATTTACTGTTGCTTTAGCTAACAAAAAAAATATTTCACACAAAGATTATAATGCTGTCTTTTGGTTCAGTACCCTCATGGGCTTAAGTCTTTATACAATTTTATTCTTTTCTGCCCCTTTAATAGCTAACTATTATCGACAGCCAGATTTAGTGCCATTAGCCCGATTAACATTTTTAGGCTTTCTCATATCTAGTACCGCAACCGCTCACAATGCTTATCTGTTCAGAAATTTAATGGTTAAGCAAAAAGCTATTTCACAATTACCCGCATTGCTGCTATCCGGTACAACAGGCATTATTATGGCATTGAATGGCATGTCGTATTGGGGCATAGCTATCCAAAGTCTTATTTATATTGCAATCATTAACCTAAGTTTTTGGTATTTTTCGCCATGGCGTCCCACTTTCCAATTCAACTTTTCTCCATTGAAAGAAATGTTTGGATTTAGTAGCAAAATGTTATTAACTAACATATTCTTACAAATTAACAACAATATATTTTCTGCTATTATAGGACGACTATTTACTCCAAAAGAAGTAGGTCTTTATACACAAGCAAATAAATGGAACATAATGGGATCATCATTTATTGGAGGAATGATAAGTAGTGTTGCTCAACCAGTCTTGTCACAATTATCAGAGAGCCAAGATCGTCAGCAAAATGCCTTTCGAAAAATGTTACGATTCACTGCTTATCTATCATTTCCTGCAATGTTTGGATTAGCTCTTATTGCTCCTGAATTTATTTATTTAACCATACAAGATAAATGGATGCCGTGTGTACCTATTCTGCAAATTTTATGTATTTGGGGAGCTTTTCTCCCTATAACAACACTTTGCTCAAACCTTATTATAAGTAAAGGTAAATCAAATATTTATATGTGGAACACCATTGGCATAAGTATAATACAAATAATAGCTATACTATTGGTACATCAATGGGGTATTCACATGATGATTGCCATATATAGTAGTCTTAATATTATCTGGTTATTTATATGGCTATATTTTATAAGTAAAGAAATTGGCCTAACTGTATTGAATGCAATAAAAGATATTACTCCCTTTGTTAGTACGGCAACTTTAAGTATACTATTAAGTTATCTTATCACTCTTCCTATAAAAATACCGATATTTGTATTATTAACAAAAATCGCTACTACTGCAATTCTTTATTTAGGAATCATGCAAATAATAGGATTACAAATACAAAAAGAAATATTCAATTATTTGATTAAGCATAAAATTACAGAACAATGATTAGTGTAATTATACCATTATATAATGGAGCTAAGTTTATTCAACGCAGCATCAACTCTGTTCTGAACCAAACTTATCAAAATTTTGAGATTGTAGTAGTAAATGATGGTTCTACCGATCATGGACCCCAAATAGTGGCACAATGGCAACATTCCTCTATTAAACTAATAAGCCAAAAGAATAGTGGAGTATCCATCGCTCGTAATACAGGTATTAAAGCTGCTAAAGGAAATATCATTGCTTTCTTAGATGCAGATGATGAATGGCTTCCTAACCATTTAGAAGTAATCCATCATTTAGTAGAACGTTACCCAGAATGTGGTGTATTCGGAACATCATATTTCTTTAAAAGAGAAAATGAGTCTCTCACTCTTCCCGTTTTACCTAATAAGTTTTCTTTTATGGGAACAGAAGGAATACTCTATAATTATTATGAACTCGCATCTGGTACAGACTTTCCTATGCAAACAAGTGCATATGCCGTACGAAAAGAAATCATACAAAAAATAGGAGGATTCCCTTCAGGAATTCCTTCAGGAGAAGATATTATTACGCTTGCTCGCTTACAGGCTGTCTGTGATTTTGCTTACTCTAAAGAACCAACATCATTATATTATGTAACGAATTCAGAAAACAAAAGTATCCGGACAATCAAAGACCATGACCCTTTGGATGCTATGTTTCATGAGCTATATAAACAAATCTCCCACAAAAAGGGGAGTAGGCTTTTTCTCTCTTCCTGGCATAAAAGACGAATGTCAGGAGCTCTTATAAATCGTAAATATAAAATCGGATTTAGAGAATTCTTCAAGGCATTCTGTATTTTTCCTTTTTATAAAAAGCTTTATACATCCTTTATAATTACATTTTTAGCGGGTATTACGAGAACTGATCTATATAGATTAAATAAAATATTAAAAGGCAAACAACACTGATTTATGCAGACATCCGTCAATTACATAACAACCTGGTTCTATAAAGAATCGAAAGAGGAAGCCAGTTTCTATCCTCAGCTGGGACAGAAAGGAAACTCTTCGCTTGTACATTCCATTTACATGCAGATACAAGTGCCTTTCTTCGTAACGTTCAAGTATTATAATCCGGAAGCAAAATTTATTTTCTTTACGAATCTGACAAAAGAAGATTTGCCCGATTACCTTACTCGGTTGTTCTGTAAACTGGACGTAGAGGTAATTACGTTACCCTATACGTGCAAGCCTCCCAAAGACTGGTACCCGGCATGGCAGAACCAGTTCTATCTATACGACATCTTAAAGTATATGGACACCCGTATGCAAGAAAATGACACCTTACTGATCAGCGATGCCGATTGTCTGTGCCATACCTCTCTCGATACCTTATTTGAGGCTGTCCGCAAGAATGGAAGTGCTCTTTATGAATTCATTACCGACAGAAAATACTCCATCAACGGCATTACACTTCCTCAAATGGAAGAAGTGTACCGAGCCTGTTACGGAAAAGAGGTAAAAGGTTCCATGACTTACTACGGAGGTGAATTTGTTGCCTTACGAAAAGATGTAATCAGTAAAATCAATATTGCATTTCCAGAACTGTGGGCTTTCAACCTGGAGTATGGAAAGCAACATCCATTCAAGTTAAATGAGGAAGCTCATTTACTGAGTCTGCTTGCCGAACATTTACAAATACGCAATACGACAGCCAACCGGTATGTGAAGCGCATGTGGACTACTCCTCATTTCAACAATGTGCAACCGGGTGATGAAAACTATCCGGTATGGCACTTACCGTATGAAAAGAAGCGCGGGTTGTATTATTTGTACAAGTTAATCGAAAAGGATGGAGGAGAAATAACCGACGAAACCGATTTCTGGAAAAAAGCAGGAAGATATACGGGTATTCCTCATATCAGCCTGCACAAGAGAGTGAAAGACCGCCTCACTACCTTGTGGATGAAATTGAAATAATTGCTCACGACAAACAACTGGTATGATGAAAATCTTGACAATCATTGTTTCATATAATTTCGAAAAGTGGATAAGCCGATGCCTGAATAGCTTGAAAGCCTCATCTCATCCTACGGATATCCTCGTAATAGACAACTGTTCGAAAGACCGGACCGTAGAAATTATCCAAAAGGAATATCCTCAGGTCCGACTGATTGCAAACAGCGCAAATTTGGGCTTTGGCAGAGCCAATAATATCGGAATGCAGATTGCCATGAAAGAAGGCTATGATGCTGTCTTTCTGCTGAATCAGGATGCCTGGATAGGAAATGATACACTGGCTGTACTTGCCGCTCAAGCTGTGCGCCATCCGGAATTCGGTATTCTTTCTCCCGTACATTTAAACGGAAGCGGGAAAGAGCTGGATAAGGGGTTTGCATCCTATGCCCGCCTTGCAAGTATCAAGAATCTGTCCGACGAACAAGATCCGATAGCTTGTCCGTTTATCAATGCAGCTTTCTGGTTTATTCCAGTCAGTACATTGCGTAAGGTAGGAGGATTTTCTCCTCTATTTTACCACTATGGAGAAGATAAAGATTACGTCAACCGCCTGCATTTCCACCAGTATAAGATAGGTTATTTACCGACCGTATACGGCTGTCACGACCGTGAGTTCCGTAAAGTATCTTTTGAAGGGTTTTGTCGGGCAGAACGTGTCTATCTACTTTCCGAATATGCCAACATCAATTATCGTTTCACCCAAGCGTTTGCCTATGGTATCTTGGCAGGAATCAAAAAACTGATTCTATCTCTCTCGAGAGGCAACCTCAAATATGCCAAGGGATATATCTCTATAGTTGCCACCTTACTTGCACAAAGTAAGGCGGTGATACAAGTCCGTAAGCAAACCAAACAAAATTACGCCAGTTATCTATAAACCATGACATACGCACCCATTCTGTTATTCGTCTACAACCGACCGGAACATACCCGTCAGGTTGTTTCTTCACTGCTTCGCAATCAGGAAGCAGCCGAAAGTCCACTGTTTATTTACGCCGATCAAAGTAAAACTCCCGACAATGATGCTGCCGTACAGGAAGTACGCCGCTATATACACAGCATCAGCGGATTTAAGAGTATTACCATCATCGAACGTGAGTCCAACTGGGGACTTGCCCGCAACATCATCGACGGTGTAACAACGCAAGTCAACGAATTTGGAAGAGTCATCGTACTGGAAGACGACCTGATAGTTGCTCCTTATTTCCTGAAGTTCATGAACGATGCGTTGGAAACTTATCAGGATGAACAGCGAGTCGGTCACATCCAAGCCTGCGACTTTACTAAGGACGCCTCACTACCCGACACCTTCCTCATCAAATGGACGGGAAGCTGGGGATGGGGAACCTGGAAGCGTGCATGGCAACATTTTAATCCCGATGGAAAAGAACTGCTTGCCCAACTGGAAAAGCGTAAGCTCACACGATATTTTGACTTCAACGGTAACTATCCTTTTACCCGGATGTTACGCCGACAAATCGCCGGACAAAACAATTCATGGGCTATCCGCTGGAATGCCAGCCTGTTCCTTGCCGACATCTTATCGTTGAACGTGGGAAAATCGCTGATTCAGAACACTGGATTCGATGGAAGCGGAACCAACTGCGGCGGAGGCGGCCTATACGACTCTACCCTGTGGCAACAACCTCTTCCCGTCAAACTTATTTCTCCCATAGAAGAGAACAAGGCAGCACGAAGAGTCTTCGAAAAATACTATCACCGCACCAATTGTTTCTGGGCAAAAGCCATTCGCCGCATCAAGCGCACCCTGAAGGGAGATTTTGGCGCCTGATACAGACAAGGAAAAAGAAAATGAATTACCTTTGCACAAAATTCAGGAAGCAATGAGAGTATTAATCATCAATACTTCCGAGCGAATCGGAGGGGCGGCAATAGCGGCAAACCGCTTAATGGAAGCGCTGAAAGGACAAGGCATAAAGGCCAAGATGCTGGTACGCGACAAACAAACCGATCAGGTTACCGTAGTACCGCTGAAAAAGTCGTGGAGACACATCTGGCAATTCGTATGGGAACGTGTAGTGATCTGGAAAGCCAACCATTTCAAGAAACACAATCTCTTTGCCGTCGACATTGCCAATATGGGAACAGACATAACCTCTCTGCCGGAATTTCAGCAGGCCGATGTGATACATCTGCACTGGATCAATCAAGGAATGCTCTCCCTGAAGGACATACAGAAAATAATCGATTCAGGAAAACCAATCGTATGGACCATGCACGATATGTGGCCCATTACTGGTATCTGCCATCACGCACAAGACTGTACCAAGTATCGGACGCAATGTAATACATGCCCGTTGCTGTACAAAGGCTACAAGCACGACTTGTCGTATCGGATTTTTCTGAAAAAACAAAAACTATACAAGAAGGCTAACATCACATTCGTTGCATGCAGCCGATGGCTCGAAGGACTGGCCAAGCACAGTGTGCTGGCACTGGGACATACCGTAACCAATATCCCGAATCCCATCAACACCAACCTGTTCCGTCCGCTGAACAAAACACAGGTGCGCAACAGCCTGAACCTGCCTACCGACAAGAAACTGCTTCTGTTCAGTTCCATGAAGATAACCGACCCGAAAAAGGGCATAGACTATCTGGTAGAAGCATGTAAACTCATCCAACAGCAGCATCCGGATTTTTGCAGTTCACTGGCAGTTGTAGTAGTAGGAAAAGAATCGCAGCAATATGCCGACCTCTTCCCCTTCCCTATCTACTGTCTGAATTATGTAGGCAATGAAAAAGAATTGGTAAACATTTATAATGCAGTCGATCTGTTTGTCACTCCATCGTTGCAGGAGAATCTGCCGAATACCATTGTAGAAGCGATGTCATGCGGAGTACCGTGTGTAGGCTTCAACATCGGCGGTATTCCGCAAATGATCGATCATCTGCACAACGGATACGTAGCACAATACAAATCGTCGGAAGATCTTGCCAACGGTATATGCTGGTCGCTGAACGAAGGAGACTACGCCAGCCTCAGCGAAGAAGCCCGCCGAAAAGCGGTAGAGACCTATTCCGAACAGAATGTTGCCATGAAATATATAAAGATTTATAATCACATCACAGGGGAAAATGCATAACATTACACATCTGCATCCAAAGTTTTCTATTATTACTGTAACCTATAATGCCGAAAACGTTCTGGAAGATACTATTCAGAGTGTTATTACCCAGACTTACAGAAACGTAGAATATATCATCGTAGACGGTAAGTCGACCGACAAGACGATGGAAATAGTCAACCGTTACAAGGATCACATCCACACCATCGTGAGTGAGCCTGATAAGGGCTTGTACGATGCCATGAACAAGGGGATGGCACTGGCAACGGGAGATTATGTCTGTTTTCTGAATGCCGGCGACGAACTTCATGAGGATGATACCCTGCAACTGATGGTACATTCGCTGGCTGGCGTCAACGAATTTCCGGATGTGATGTATGGAGAAACTGCCATCGTTGATGAAGAAGGACATTTCCTGCGGATGCGCCGCCTTTCTGCTCCCGAACAACTAACATGGAAAAGTTTCCGCGAAGGAATGCTGGTTTGTCATCAGGCCTTTTTTGCCCGCCGTGACAGACTGGTAAACTACGACCTGCATTACCGCTTTTCTGCCGATTTCGACTGGTGTATCCGTATCATGAAGCAGAGCAAGACACTTCATAATACCCACCTCACCCTGATCGATTACCTGAACGAAGGAATGACAACCCGTAACCACAAGGCTTCGCTGAAAGAACGTTTCCGCATCATGTGCAAGCATTACGGATATTTTTCAACCATCCTGCGACACTTATGGTTTGCATTACGCCTGCTGCTTCACAAATAATAACGCTATTTTATTGGATTGCCTGATAAAAGATGGTACATTGCACACCAGAAACCATCAATAAATAGAACAATGAAACAATTCGCTTTAACTTTGTTCTTCTTGTGTACAGCATGCACAGGAATGATCGCCCAGAAACATATTACGAGCCTCAGTCCGTCAATTTATATAAAAGGCATTGTAAAAGATGATATTGGAAGCATCAAGGCAGGCACTCCGTTCACACTCCAGCGCTTCGTAAAACTGACTCAATATCAGCCAACGGATCCCAACTACCGGCAAGCGGTCCTGATTATCAACGGGCGGCAACAAGGTGTAGCGCTGAACAACATGGACAGACTGGAGTTTACTCCTACCGATCCGACAACTTTCTGGCTGTCGGAACAAGTCAATTCCGGACTGGTGACGTATTACGAAAGTAAAGGACTTCAGGAAACCATGAGAAAAGAAATGGAGAATGAAGCCAATACGTACCTCGACGAGCTGGAAAGAGCTAATATGATTTACGAGGATGCTGCCATGGAAGACTATGTACACTGCCTTATGCTGAGCATGATTCCCAAAGAATTCATCGCCGACCGATATGGAATGCCCTATGTACGTATCCTGAAATCTCCGAATCCAGACATTGTGATGTTGAGCAACAACTGTATGCTGGTTTCAAGCGGACTGCTTACGCTGCTCGATACGGAAGATGAGTTATTCAGCATGCTTGCCAGAGAAATGGCACACTATGTACTCGACCACGCCGTGATAACTGTCAATAAAAACATAAGTCGTGCCAACCGAGCAGCATTTTGGGGTGCCGTAGCCGATGTTGCTACCACAGCCATAGAAGCTGCACTTTACAATAAATTCGAAAATTACATTCCGGGGGCTGCCTTTACAACCAACGACATTGTTCAGGTACTGGTAAACTATGATATTTACAACCGGATGGGACTGAATTACTCCAAGCAACAGGAAAAAGAGGCGGACAATACCGCTATCCAGTTCATGCAGTTCATGAAAAAAGATCCGACTGCACTGGTCTCAGCTCAGAACAAAATTCTCCAGTATTACGACGAGATAAAAGATAAAAGCGTACTGGAAAAATACGGTATATACAGCAGTCTGGAAGAGAGATTGGAGAAGTTGCAGAAAGACTATCCGCTGAAGGAAACAACCAAAGATCCTATCTATCTGAAACGTACCAGCGGCCTGGTAAGCTTTTCTGCATCCATGATGGAGTTCAACAGAGATTACATGCAGGCCATGAAGCTGGCTCAAAAGAACATCGATAACAAAATGGCTTGTTCCGACGATTATGTGGTTATGGCAAAATGTATCATGAAGCAGAGCAATACCGCAGAAAGCAATCGGGAAAGCAAGGAACTGCTGGAAAAAGCAGAATCTATGAGTGAATTTCCCGATGTGAATATCTCGAAACAGAAAATTCTTTTACTGCTCCGCGACAACAAGCAGAAGGATGCCGTAACCGAAGTCAACCAGTACATTAAGTTATTGAACGATATCCATCAAGCTCCTCACAGCGAGGACGACGAACAATGGCTTACCAAAGAATATCATTGGGCAAATACCCTGCTGAAACAGTTGTATATCCTATAACCGATCCCTAAAAGAAACCTTCAGAGAGAAAACAGAAAATTCGTTATATAATAAGAAAACGTCAGGACATTTTGAATGAGATGTCCTGACGTTTTCTTATTTTTTGTACAAAAGTTTTTTTCTTTTGTACAAATTCTTTCGAAAGATTGCAACGGATTTTTCCGAATCTTCCTTATGCTTCTTTGTGCTTACGCAGTTGCAATACGATGGCCACGATAGCTACCACTGCCAGTATACCCAATGCGGCAAAAGCAATGGCTTCGGTTACATGCAGCGATCTCGGATCGAAAACAAAACGTACCGTATGCTTTCCTGCCGGAACATTCATCGCACGGAGAATGTAGTCGGCACGTCCGTGAACAGTTTCTTTTCCGTCAACGTATGACTCCCATCCCGGATAATAGATTTCAGAGAATACGACCACTCCACCCTTCTGTGAGTTAACCTCATAAATCAGTTCATTAGGCTCGTAACTCTTCAGCACGACGGTACTCAGACTATCTTTTCCAGCACCCGAATCTTTCACTTCGTCAGCAAAGCGCTTGTCCACGACAGCTACCTTTGCCGGATCGATATGATGGATAGCCTCTATCTCCTCATTCGCATTGTTCACATACTGTACCTTATCTACAAACCAGGCATTGCCCAACGCATACGGATTGTAAATAGGAACGGTAGAACCTCCTTGAAGAGGGAAGATGAAGTAACGAGTATTCAGCATATTCAATACAGAGAAATGAGAAGGATCGACCTGTGTCATATCGCCACCTACAGCAGGAAGCTCCTTAAACAGATTACCCATTTCACCTTGTATATGTTCTTCTATCATTTCCTGATAACGGCGCAATTTGGCAGCGTGATAACCTCCGATGCTCTTGTGCCAGTACGAAGTCTCGTTTTCATTGAAAGTATTGCTTGCCAGATTCAGTACACGATAGTCGAGTGTCTTATCTTCCAGAATCTTCTTATCCGTTTCCGAAGGCTTCAGGAAAGGCTGCATCTCGGTACCTTTTGCCACGAACTGCCCGTCGTACAGATAACGCTTGTTCACGCTCCACATATCTACCAGACACAATACAGCCAAAGCCGCTACCAGAAAACCTGCTTTCAGCTTTCCGGCGCAATATGCCCACAGCAAGGCTACACCGATGATGATGATAAAGAAGCTTCTCCAGGCATCAGATGTAAAGATCGCTACGCGCATCTCCTCCAGATTCATCAGTATAGGAGCAAGCTGCTCGGCCGGGATAGCGTTTTGCAAAGCGCTCATCTCCATGCTCGAAACATAGGTCGGGAAGAACACCCGCGGAGCAATGGCAAACAACAACGACAGTCCGCCTGTCAGTCCCAGACTGATATAGAAAGCTTTTGCTTTTTCCTTTAACAGCGAAGGACGGTCAATCACTTCCTTCAATGCCATGATAGCCAGCAGTGGAATCGTAAATTCGGCAATGACAAGAATAGACGATACCGCGCGGAACTTATTGTACATTGGAATATAATCGATAAAGAAATCGGTCAGTCCCATGAAGTTCTTTCCCCACGACAGCAAAATAGAGAACAGCGTACCGCCCAGCAAAGCCCATTTCATCGGACCTTTTACGATAAAGCAGCCCAAAATGAACAGGAACATCACGAAAGCTCCCACATAGACCGGTCCCGATGTACCCGGCTGTTCGCCCCAGTACTGACCAATCTGGCTGTACAGTCCCATGTAAGTCGGGTCGGCTTTCTTCATTGCCGTTTCGTTCTGTGAAAGAGGAACAGAAGCTCCACCCTTTACGTTAGGCACAAGCAACGAGAATGTTTCCCCGATGCCGTAACTCCACTGAGTAATATAATCACGTTCCAGTCCGCTTCCCGTCTGATTAGCCGAGTGTTCTTTCACCAGTTCACTCTTTCCACGCATACTCTCTTTACTATACTGATACGTATGGTAGATATTCGACAAGTTAATACATATACCCAAGATACCTGCAACCACAAGTACTCCGGTCGATTTCAGGAACTGCGGGAAACGCTTTTCCTTCCATGCAGAAACTCCATAAGCTATGGCGATAAACAACATGACAAAGAGGAAATAATACGTCATCTGCATGTGGTTCGACACAATTTGCAGTGCCACGAACAAAGCAGTCACCAAACCACCCCACAAATACTTACCTCGGTATATCAAGACCATACCTGCTATGGTAGGCGGTATGTAAGCAAGTGTCACAAACTTCCAGATATGTCCGGCAGCAATGATGATAAAGAAGTAGGAAGAAAAAGCCCAGATAATTGCTCCCAAGGCAGACAACCAGACTTTAAAATCGAATGCGCGCAGCAAGATGTAGAAGCCCAGCAGCATGATAAAGATGTATCCGGCATAAGTAGGGAGAAACAGCCGGTAGATTTCCTGAACAAAATTCAGTGTACGGCTCGATTCATATCCCGGAGCCAGCTGATAAGTCGGCATTCCACTGAACAACGAGTTTGTCCATCGGGTAGCTTTGCCATGCTTTTCGTAATATTCCTGATGTTCTCTTCCGGCTCCGATACCTGCTACAGCATCGTGCTGTGCCAGGATGCGTCCTTCTGTAATGGCCGGAAAGAAATAAGCGACCGATATTATTGCAAAGAGCACAATCGCCACAATATCAGGGAGAAGTTTCTTTAATTGATTCATACAGAAATAGTTTATTAATTAATGTTTTCAGACAGCAAAGATAACACAATAGTCCATGAAAAATAGTAACTTTGTCAGCGAAAATCATAAAATAATATGAAAATAGGAATCATAACCGCCATGTCTTCAGAGCAGAAGCAGCTGGCTAACCAACTGAGAGAAAAAACAGAATGTACCAAAGGTCCTTTCAGCTACATAGAAGGAACCATCAAGAACAATACCATTATACTGATGCAATGCGGTATAGGCAAGGTGAATGCGGCTGCCGGAGCAGTGGAGCTGATCCGCAATTTTGAGCCCGACTGCATTATCAGTACGGGAGTAGCCGGAGGTATCGATACCTGCCTGAAAGTAATGGATGTGGTAGTAAGCCGACAAATCGTGTACCACGACGTATGGTGCGGCGAAGGAAATGCATACGGACAAATTCAGGGACTTCCTACTTTCTTCAACGGTGACGAAACGCTTTACAACTGTGCCATGTCGCTCGATACGGAAACAGCGATCCACGGCGGACTGATTTGCAGCGGCGACAAGTTCATTACCGACCGCAGCGAACTGGATACCATTAAGGGTAACTTCCCCGAAGGTCTTGCCGTCGACATGGAATCGGCAGCCATAGCTCAGGTTTGTTACTTGTATAAAGTTCCGTTTATCAGTTTCCGCATCATCAGCGACACGCCGGGAGCAGACAAGCATTTCGAGCAATACCAGAATTTCTGGGGAGAAATGGCCGACCGTTCCTTCCACGTTACAGAAACATTCTTAAAGGCTTTGCCAAACAAATTATAATTAAATCAAGAGGATTATGAAAAAAATACCAAGTTTTACCGTCGACCATATCCGTCTGTTACGTGGTATTTATGTATCACGCAAAGACACCGTAGGAAACGAAATCGTCACGACCTTCGATATCCGCATGAAAGAGCCGAACCGGGAACCGTGCCTTAGCCCTTCGGCTATCCACACCATGGAGCACCTGGCTGCTACCTTCCTGCGCAATCATCCGGTATGGGCCGATAAAATCATCTACTGGGGCCCTATGGGCTGCCTTACCGGCAATTATCTGGTTGTAAAAGGTGATCTCGAATCAAAAGATATCCTTCCGCTGATGCAGGAAACTTTCCGCTTCATAGCCGATTTTGAGGGCGATGTACCCGGAGCCAGCGCAAAAGACTGTGGCAACTACCTGATGATGAATCTTCCGATGGCACGTTGGGAAGCAGCCAAATACCTGCACGAAGTATTGGAAAACATCACCGAAGCACAACTTCAGTATCCGGAATAAACCGGATACAAATCCTATAAAAACAAATCGAGCCGCCCTTTCTTCAAGAGGCGGCTCGATTTGTTTTCTGTTGCAGCAAGTAACGGATTACTTACGCAGACCGAGTTCCTTAACGATAGCACGGTATCTCTCGATATCGCGGTTCTTCAGGTAAGTCAGCAAAGAACGACGCTTACCTACCAGTGTTGTCAGAGCTCTTTCAGTGCTATAATCTTTTCTGTTGAGCTTCATGTGCTCAGTCAGGTGAGAAATACGGTATGAAAACAATGCAATCTGTGCTTCAGGTGAGCCAGTATCAGTGTTAGACTTTCCGTACTTTCCAAAGATTTCTTGTTTTTTAGCTGCGTCTAAATACATAATTTTGACTGTTTAAAATATATAAATTTTGATTTTGCGGTGCAAAGGTAAAGATAATCTTCCATATAACAATGAGTTAAGCGAAAAAATATTGATAATCGCCCCGAAATATATTCCAGCGCATGTCATCTGCACACGAAATTCATTGACTAAGATTTCAAGTATCACGTTTTCAACACCGACCAGTAGAGCCCGGCTGCATCATGATCTGGCAACTTTATTCACCCAAAATCAAGATTTTCACTACAAATATCAAAGAAAAATCGTAACTTTGCACTCCAAATAATATTTCTATTAGGTATAGTATGCAAGATATCAGAAACATTGCCATTATTGCCCACGTAGACCACGGAAAAACTACATTGGTGGACAAGATGATGCTGGCGGGACACTTATTCCGCAATGACCAAACCAATGGCGAATTGGTGCTGGATAACAATGATCTGGAACGTGAAAGAGGTATAACTATCCTTTCGAAGAACGTTTCCATCAATTACAAGGGTACAAAAATCAATATTATCGATACTCCGGGGCACGCCGACTTCGGTGGAGAAGTAGAACGTGTTTTGAACATGGCAGACGGATGTATCCTGTTGGTCGACGCGTTCGAAGGCCCGATGCCGCAGACACGTTTCGTATTGCAAAAAGCTTTGCAAATCGGTTTGAAGCCGATCGTGGTTGTCAATAAGGTAGATAAACCTAACTGCCGTCCGGAAGAGGTTTACGAAATGGTATTCGACCTGATGTTCAGCTTGAATGCTACCGAAGACCAGCTCGACTTCCCGGTTCTTTACGGTTCTGCCAAGAACAACTGGATGGGTGAAGACTGGAAGACTCCGACCGGAACCATCACTCCGTTGCTGGACGCTATTATCAAATATATACCGGCTCCTCAACAGTTGGAAGGAACCCCGCAGATGCTGATTACATCACTCGATTATTCTTCATATACAGGTCGTATCGCCGTAGGCCGTGTACACCGCGGAACCATCAGCGAAGGCATGAACATTACACTTGCCAAACGCGACGGTACAATGGTTAAATCAAAAATCAAGGAAGTACATACCTTCGAAGGTCTGGGACGCAAGAAAGTACAGTCTGTATCTTCAGGCGATATCTGTGCCATTGTAGGTGTAGAAGGCTTCGAAATCGGTGATACTATCTGCGATTTCGAAAATCCGGAACCGCTGCCTCCTATCGCTATCGACGAACCGACCATGAGTATGTTGTTCACGATCAACGATTCTCCGTTCTTCGGTAAAGAAGGTAAGTATGTTACTTCACGTCACATTCACGACCGTCTGATGAAAGAGCTCGACAAGAACCTGGCATTGCGTGTACGCAAGACAGAAAACGAAGATGGTAAATGGATCGTTTCCGGACGTGGTGTGTTGCACTTGTCTGTCCTGATCGAAACCATGCGTCGTGAAGGTTACGAACTTCAGGTAGGACAGCCTCAGGTTATCTTCAAGGAAATAGACGGCGTAAAATGTGAACCGATTGAAGAGCTGACCATCAGCGTACCCGAAGAATTTGCCAGCAAGATGATCGATATGGTTACCCGCCGTAAGGGTGAAATGGTTTCTATGGAAACTCAGGGCGACCGTGTAAACATCGAATTCGATATGCCTTCACGTGGTATCATCGGTCTGCGTACCAACGTACTGACAGCTTCACAGGGAGAAGCTATCATGGCTCACCGTTTCAAAGAATACCAGCCATACAAGGGTGATATTCCTCGTCGTACAAACGGTTCTATGATTGCCATGGAAAGCGGAACAGCATTTGCTTATGCCATCGATAAACTGCAAGACCGTGGTAAGTTCTTTATCTATCCTCAGGACGAAGTATATGCCGGTCAGGTAGTGGGAGAACATGTTCACGAAAACGACCTGGTTGTCAATGTAACCAAATCGAAGAAACTGACTAACATGCGTGCTTCCGGATCGGACGATAAGGCTCGTATTATTCCTCCGGTTATCTTCTCACTGGAAGAAGCTTTGGAATATATCAAGGAAGACGAATATGTAGAAGTAACTCCGAAGAGCATGCGTATGCGTAAAATCATTCTGGACGAAACAGAACGTAAGCGTGCAAACAAGAACCAATAAAACAGTCATTCTATATAAGACTAAAAAAAGGGCAAGTTTCTCAACTTGCCCTTTTTACTTTAAGAGAGAGAAAGAAAACTTACTTTAAAACGTTATCAATAGAACAAGTCCAAAGCACATTTTCCCAACTCATATCATTTCATTTTCTAAGGAGAATAATATTCATTATTTTACCGAGAAAGACAACTCTTTTTCTACAGGCGGGAGACAAATTGTATTGTTGCAGCATTGATAACGAATTACGCATTTGATTTCACCGCTACCTTTGCCTTCGAATGTCTGACGAAATACACACTCACCGGTGTATACGGTTGTTCCGTTATCATCCAGTTGGGTAAATGAAGGCAATTGCATTTCTCCTTCCTGCTTCCAACCTTCGGGCAACTGAAAGTCAAAGGTAGTAGGTATATAAGGATCTTTATCCGATATCTTCGCATAAATATGATATCCCGGATGAATCTTAATGCGAATTGCCAGCTCTTGCTTACCGTTTTCCAACATATTCAATTTACCCTCAATCAATACAGGATTATTGTCATCCGTTTCATTTTTTACAACCGACGGACTTTCTACCTTTACAACATTCACCGTATCCAGCACATGATAATCATTTCCCGGAACTGTTTTATCTTGTGTATTCACCAGCCACAAGAAACCACCTCCTTCGCTAAAGAACAGTTTATCCTGATAGGTATCATACCACTTTCTCCATTCCGCCGGTGTCTCAAAGCGACACAAGGTGTAATGATGCAATATTCTGGTAGCTTTCTCTACATCTTTTCCTTCCTCCAGCATACGGATAGCCGTATCCAGCAAACGCTTGTCGTTATTGGGTATACCCAGCTCACGGGCATCTTCGTCAACTGCCAGATTAAAGCCTTGCCCATAAAAATACGGATAATTTATTTCATAATAACGCACATACAAACCAGTCTCTTCACCGAAGAAATGATACATCTCCGGCTCTCTCTGCTTAAGAAACATTGCATAAGAAGGATTCTTCATAGGTTGATAAATCAACGAGATTTCTTCAATCTGATTCAGTTTCTCTCCTTTGGCCTTCTTTGCAAGCGTTTCTTTCTTCATTTCCTCCATCTGCTGATTATACTCGTCGTTCGTTTTGCAATACTCCTCCCAACATTTTCTTGACAGAGTATATTTCATGCCTTTCACGAGATTCTTGTCACGAGTGGTAATACGTTCATCCAATTTACGCGCAACAGGTCTTTGTCCCGCAAACTTTGAAATGTATACGATGGCATTGGCAAAAACCTGACGACCTTCCGGAGTCATATCTGCCGGAGAGGCAGAAAATCCCCAATGGAAGAAATTAGCATGACGTGCCAACGCAACCGCATCAATACTTTTTGCACAGACACCACTCGAAATCACTTCATCATCCGGATCGCCATATCCATTGGGACGACTCACCATACCTACGCGGAATCCCTTATCTGTTGCATAGCCTTTGTTTTGAACCTTCCACATCAGAATTGAATCGGGCAATACTTCCGCCGATATTTTGGCATATTCCTTAGCTGCAGCAGGTGTTGGCTGAAGACTCACATTCAGCTTGACAGGGAAAGGTCCCTTGAATATAGGATGATCTTTCACCCAACTATGCGCATCGGCATCCAGACAAAGACAATACCAATCACTTTTAATTCCCAAACTACGTCCTAAATCTTCACCTAATTCTGCTATTGTTATGGCAGGACGATCAAAATCATCCGTAAAATAAATAGGTGATATCACATCTTTAACTTGACCGTTGTCATCATACAAATAACTTTTCTGACGTATGGCAGGGAACAAACCATCGAATACCGTCACGTCATAATCATCGGACATCTTTTGACGATAATCCTTTCCCTCGACCACCTTTACAGTTTTAAAATAACGTTTCAGCATTTTCTCAAACGATGCCATACGTTCCTTGACACTTTTCACTAACAACAAGCTATCGGGTCTGCTACTAAACGTATCGTAGTTGCTTGAGCCTCCTACGTAAAGAATCTTCAGATCTTGTTTTTTTTGTGCATATACTGCAAGAGCACAGCAAATTACTATTAAAAAGGATAATAATTTCTTCATCATTCTATATGTTTATTCTGTTATAACTCTTTGTAATTCTGTGTAAGATTCGGATTGTTATTCACAGCATTCGTGGGGAAAGGAAAAATCCACATGGGTGAATCAGGACCCATTGTATAGGTTCCTATCCCTTCCAACTCACGCACAATGGTTTCCTGATATTTCTCCTCCAGCTGATTCCAGCGTTTACGGTTAATGAAATTATAGCAGGAGTAGATATTTTCACCGTGTGACGTCTGCTTCAAATGGAAAATAGCATCAGCCTCATTATCCACTCTCCCTTCCAACGGAAGATAAATCGCCGGATCGATACGGTTGACACGAATTTTGTCAAGAGCAGCCATGGCCTCATCATAATTTCCTTTTCGGGTCTCAGCCTCAGCTATGATAAGATACATATGAGTTGTTTTCATTCCCACTCCGTTCCATCCGGAATTTAAATCAAACGTGAAAGTATAGTCCAATCCAATGAGAGAACTTGCCATTCCTCCCATATAATCATACATCATTTTATCTGTTGTTATTTTATCGCGACAAGTATGCCCTTCTTCAAAAGCATCCCAGGCACAAGGCATAATGGCATGATAAAACTCTAGAGCTTCCGTGTAGAACAAATCTTCCTTACACTGCAAACGCGGACGCAAAAGGACCTCATACTTTCCACCAATGAGACTACCAGTATAGGTGGTAGTCATCGTATTATAATCATCCACTGCATCGTTAATAGCCAATGCTGCCTGAGCTGCCTGCTCTGCTTCATCAAAACGCTGCATACTTATTAAAGCCAATGCCTTAGCTGCATAAGCACAAGGCTTGCTGATACGCATTCGGTTAATAGCCTCATCGGGAAGGGCATTGATCTCAATTGCCTTATTCAAATCGTCAAGAATATATTGATAGACAGTTTCTACTGTCTCCTTTTTCGTCGGTACCATTATATCCCAATCTTCCTTCAAATAAGGTATGCCCGGATCGGTAGCAGCTGTAGATGGATTATATGCTTTGGCAAACTTATTGACCAGCAAATAATGGAAATAAGCCCTGAGAACAAGCGCCTCACACTTTAATCTGTTTTTCACGTTCTCCGGTCCTGTCGCGGCGTCTATCTGCGACAAAACGACATTAGCTATACGTCCAATGATATTGTAATAACTGGAATATTCATCATCACTACTTGTCAGTTCAGCCATCTTATCCTGATTGGCGGCATCGAAAGTTATCATAATAGCCTGACGAGTCTTATTGGGTTTACTGAGTTCATTGGGCACATTGGATAAAATTGTCAGCATATCACCAGACATCGTTTGCGCATCAGTAGAACTTAAATAAAATTCACTGTTAAGTAACATTTCTATCTCATCGGTTGTAGAAAGGAGATTTTTTCCTTTAGGCTGTATATCCGTAAAATCAGAACAGGATGTACAGATTAAGACCATTGCCAGTACTAAATAATTATATATCGTTTTTCTCATTGTCTCTTGATTTTTAGTAACGCGTTATAAATTAATATTCAGACCAAAAACGTAAGAACTCAATGTACGTATGCCCAAAGTTTCTGGGTCAACCCCTACATTGTTCTTTACCCACAAATATTTAGGATTATTTATTTGGAAGCTTAGACTCAAACGGTTTATTCCCAAATTCTTTATCCACTTGTGAGGCATTTCATACCCAAAAACAATATTGCGTATTTTCAGGAAATCTGCCGGATAAACTGCCATATTCGAATAAGAAGGTTCTGAACCCAAGGAATTGGAGCCATAACGTCCGATACCCGGAGTATTGGTAGGATTCTCCGGCGTCCAAGCATTATTGAAGTAACTCGGAATAGCCGATGTAGGCACAGTAAACGTTTCACTCTCGACTAACGCACGCATCTTATGTCCTCCGTAATAGGCCATCAAAATACCTAAACTAAACCCGTTCCAAGTAAAACGATTATCTATACCGATAATAGTCTTAGGCTCTGATTGTCCGGAATATTCCAGTATATCAACACTTTTACCCTGTGCATTATGAGCCTTGCCTCCATCTTCCACATACCACAAAGTCTGTCCTTCTTCTCCGGGAGCATCACTGATTCCGGCAAAACGGTATGACCACAATGCACTGGCCGGATAACCTGTACGATAAGGATTACTTATTAATTGATATGCCAATGTTGAAGGATTCTCCACATCCGTTATTTCATTTTTATTATAAGTATAAGTCAATGTAGTTTCCCAACCGAAGTTCTTACGATCAAGAGCTCGGAACCATTCACCCGAAAGGCTGATTTCCATACCACGGTTCCGCATGGAAGCCATATTCACAAACATGGAAGTAAAACCGGTAGTGGGATCAAGCGTACGGTTTGAAAATATATCCTTTCCCACTTTATTGTAGTAATCGATAGAACCGGACAGACGATTGTCTAACACGGCAAAATCGATACCAACGTTCGTTGTACGGCTCTGTTCCCATTTCAGGTTCGGATTGGCCGGACTTTCCACCTCACCATAAGGACGGTTGGTATATTGGTTCATACCTGTAGAAGTAGCAGTCATGTAACTGGTAGCTCCCTGATAGATGTTACCGGTCACACCATAACTGACACGCAGTTTCAGAAAATTAATCCAGTGAATGGGTTTGATGAAATTTTCATTATGCAAATTCCATCCAGCACCGACAGACCATAGTGGTTTGCCGCGAAACTTTGCATTCAGTCCATATACATCGGCATAATCTTTACGGAACGAACCGAATACGTTATACTTTTCATCATACGTATAAGTCAGGTTCGCATATCCCGAAGCATAACGATGACGCTCTTCCATAACAGGACTCATACCATCTTGCATATAGGGAGTAAAAGCAAACTGTTGTGAAGGAAATCCTCCAGCAAGAGGCATATAATATGAGTTATAAATCATCTGACTAAGAACACCAAAATCAACAGTCTGTGTAGAACTATTCTGTAACTGTTCGTCATATCCCAGCATCAGACTGTTTGAGCCATTATAAAGGGTCTCACGAAATTCCAGACCAGCCAATGCGTTAATGCTGTGCTTGCCAAAGGTATTTGCATAATTCACCTGCCCACGAGCAGTCCAATACTTCCCGTCGGTATTGGTTGTACGTAACATTCCTCCCATTTCCGTCGTAAGATGGCTTACCTTTCCTTCACTGTCCAATACTGTATAAGCATTGTAAATGGTGCGAGCCGCATGACTCTGCTGGTTAGCATACCATTTGGTAGTAGTATGTTCGGTTTCATAAATGAACTGTGCATTAACGGTCAGTCCTTTCAGAGGTTTGAAAAGCAAATCCCCATGATAACGCATGTGTTGACGGTCGGTATTCTGCACATTATTGTAAAACTCATCTACAATGTTAACTCCCAAATCCTTAAAGTTGGCATCATCCTTTCCGCTCCAATATTCGTTTCCGCTGTACCAATAATAGAACAGATGATCACTTCCATCTTCATTGTACATCGACTCATAAGCAGGTACAGCCCATGGATCGGTATGTGAAGAATTATAATCTCCACCCGGTGTACGTCCTCGATTGATAACAGTGTTGATACTAGCCGTTGCAGTCAGCCAAGGAGCTATTTCATAAGATCCCTTATAGTTAATGTTCATCTGCTTGTCAAATGAATTGATCTGACCACTATTATCATATTTATAATTCAGCGTAAGATTACTTTGAGCTTTTTTCGAACGACTTCTTAATGAAAGATTATATTGCTGAATCACCTGGCGACGATATACTTCATCAGCATATTCTTTGGCAAAATTGTTTTTCTTAAGCTGTTCGAGTGTAGCGTTCAGCGTTTCCTTGCTGATATTTCCCAATGCATTCTGGTAATAGGCCCACTGAATGGGAGAGATATAACTGCTACCCTCTTCTATACTCGAAGAAGTTGATGATAACGGATCGGTTACTTCACCGTCATTATTAAAGAAATAATAATCCCAATAATCGGCTTCAGTATTTACCTGCTGCTCCGGTGTCATGTAAAAGTTATCGGCATATCCCATGTTCTTGTTCTCGTAAAGCGTCATGTTTGTAGAGAACTCTATGTCAATCTTTCCTTCCTTCTTTGCATTTTTGGTAGTGATAACAATGATACCGTTTGAAGCGCGCGCTCCGTAAATAGCTGTAGCTGCAGCATCCTTCAATACGTTGATACTCTCAATATCATAAGGATTTATATCATTGATATCACCTTCGATAGGCACCCCGTCAACAACCAACAACGGTGACGTCTCGGCATAGAGCGAACTCGTTCCACGGATAGTCAGTTTTCCGCCGTATGTACTAAGACCCGCCACACGTCCTTCCAAGTTATCTACAATACTGGGCGTATAACGTTCCTTTATCTTATCGGCACGGATCGTAGTAACCGCACCAGTCATTTTCTCTTTTTTAATATCCTGATAACCGGTAATTACGACTTCTGACATCATGCGGGCATCTTCCTGCAAGGTAAAGGTATTATCAGAATTAAGCTTTACTTTTTCCTCTATGGTTTTCTTTCCGATATAAGAAATTTGAAGAGCCACCACATTTTTATTCGATTTTACACGTGGAATTTTAAACTTACCATTTATATCGGTAATAGCCCCTTGAGTAGTCCCCTTTACAATAACACTTGCACCAATAACAGGTTCACCAACTTCATCCAGTATTATTCCAGAAATAGAACCCTCCTGCTGACTGGCAACCGCCTTGTTGGGCTGAATCGTATAAATTCCATTCCTTTCCGTATAAGTAAGATTTGTACCCCTTAACAACACGGCCAGAATCTGCTTTATATCTGTGTTCTGAAAGGAATGTGAATCACACTGAATACTTGTAGCAACATCAGTATTATATACCAACTGGATATTGCTTTTTTGTATTACCTGCTGCAGGGCCTGATTTAAATTACCCGATTTTATCTGCAATGTAAGTTGTTGTGCCATAACATCATTCGGCATCATTGCAGCCATTCCAATACCCATTGCCATAACGGCATGTGCGAAAACTTTCGTGACATGCCAATGCATGTCAAATTCTCTCTTCCCCATATACTAAGTTATTTTATTGTGAGATAAAAATAGTTCTTCCTTCTATCCGAAATTTTATACCAGCTGTCATTTCATAACTTTGAAGCAAGATTCGTATATCATCATGACGGTTCAAACGTCCTGAAAGGCGAATATGCCGTATATTGTCTGAAGTAAATACAGGTGTAAAGTCATACCAACGGGCCAACGTATTCATAATTTCCTCCAAGGTTTGTCCCTTGAATACAAAACGTTTCTCAACCCATGCGGTATAAATGGATGTGTCGACTGTTTCTATGTTCACATTACCATCGGTACGGTTGTATGTCAAACGCTGGGAAGGATGGAGATGTACCAGATTTCCATTTTCAGGACAGAATCCGATACTTCCTTCAACCAGCACCGCCGACAATGGCGCGTTTTCATAATCAGTAATATTGAAACGGGTTCCATAAACTCTTATATCGCCCTGACTCATACTTACAATAAAAGGACATTCGGCGCTCTTCTTTACCTCGAAAAAAGCCTCTCCCTGTAAATAGACCTTACGTTCGGAAGACTCAAACGTTTCGGGAAAACGTAATGAGCTCTGCGAATTAAGCCAGACCTTAGTACCATCGGGCAAAGAACAATGAAACTCCCCGCCAGCAGGAATAGAAAGCGTGTAATAGGCAAGCGCATTTGCACTTTCCTTAGGAGAAGCATGAGCAACAGAATCGAGCAGACGCGTCATTTCTTCCTGTCCTTTTTCATGCACATCTATTTGTCGCCCGTCGGCCAAGGTCAATGTTGCAGCCGTTTCACCCGGTGTAATGACAAAGGGCGAAGCCGTGTGCTGCGTCTCTGTTCCGGAACGCATGATATAAGTCCTCGTAACGAATAACCCGATAAGGAAGCAAGCGGCAATGCCAATACTTATACAAGCACGACGAAAAATAACAGAACGAAATTTCTGTAGGCGAAAGGTCTGTTTGAAGCTTGTAGCCATTTTCTTCCCATAATCAGCTTGCTCAAGTTCCAGCAAACGTGCAACAGTTTCAAGATTCTGCACCCGTTTGAATGTTTCCTGATGCTCTGGTGAAGCCTGTAACCATTCATCCAACCGGCGGTTTTCATCATCGGTCAATGCAGTACCTAATATACGTGCAGCAATCAAGCGTGAAATTTCATAAGGAACGTCCATTGTTCTACAATCTGTTTTTATTGTTGTTCATTTATATAGACGCCCTCATATTGGGAAAAGTATGACAACCTACTCTGATTTTAACATTTCAAATATCCAACAAGAAAAACAACAATAGGAAATCTTCTTTCGAAAGGAGTTCGGAAAGGCGCTTCAATGCACGATATTTCACGGTTTTCACCGTATTGACCGTGACGTGCAGTTCATCAGCAATCTGTGCAATACTTTGTCCCTCAAGACTTAAAAGAATAACCTGCCTGCTCTGTGACGAAAGCTTTTTCAACGCTTCGGCTATAAGGCATGAACTTTCTGCTTCAATAATATTCCCGAATAAAGATGTATCGGAAGGCAATTCCTGAACCTCTTTTTCATCGATTGGGATATCCTTTCGAGAAAGATATGACTGTTTATCCATAATAATATGATGAAGCAATGTAAAAAAATAGTTTTGTAAAGAAGCAACCTGCCCGATTGCAGCACGATGGGTCCATAATCTGATATATGCTTCCTGCAAGAAATCGTCTATCGCGTCTGGATCGGCTACATAACGACTAGCAAACACTCGAAACATGGCAGAGTTATCTTCAATAAAAATCCGCATGCACTCTTCATCCCACAATGATATATCCGCCGGTAATTTTCTATTCATATTTTGCATCACATTTACGAACACAAAGTAACGACAAATATTTGATAACAGTATTATTTTCAAAGACTAAATATATTCCAGTCCAGAAAGAAAACCTGACCTCCAAAAAAGAAAAGGACACGTGCTTTCCGTTCATACCACGTGTCCTTCTCTATAATCATTTTTTCTTCTACCTTTCCATCAAAATATATCCAAAGTACAAGAATTATTTTCTGTAAACCAGATTGTTTGTATTCATGCGCTGCATATACTGCTGGATAAACGATTTCAGCTGTGTTTCCATCGCCCGAAGTGTATCCTGAGGCATGGTATCCTTTACATCCTCCTTCAACAAACGGTCGGTACGGTAGCGGTAAGCCTTCAAGACTTTCTCACCATCAAACTGAATCATGTAATTTCCTTTCACAAACTGATAAACATTCGTACCCATCACATTATTTACCGAGAATTTATCAGCTGCCGGAGTATGAAGAGCATCCTGTCCGAAACCTACATACGGACGGTCGTAACCCAACAGTCCCAATACGGTAGGCATGATATCAATCTGTTCTACAATCTTATCTTCCATTCCACGAAGTTCCGGCATACCGGGAGCATAAAACAAAATAGGTACTCTATACAGTCCCAAGTCGGTCAGATACTCAGGATATGTACCAAAACTGGTATGATCGGCAGTAATTACAAACAGCGTATTCTTGAACCATGGTTGACGTGAAGCCTTCTCAAAAAAGAGCTGCAAGGCATGATCCGTGTAACCGATACAACGCTGAAGCGGAGTCGGTCCGTCGGGGAACTTACCTTCATAACGTGCCGGTATTGCAAACGGATGATGGGAACTTGCCGTAAACACGGAAGTAACAAACGGCTGTTTGAATTCCGTCATCTTGTCACAATAGTATTGCAAGAACTCTTCGTCCCAGATAGCCCATGTACCATCGAAATCCTCATCCCCATGATAACGCGGATCTTCATTATATTCCGTACGTCCGAAATAATCGGTAAAACCAGCTGAACGGGCAAACGCCTGAAAGCCCATCGAACCATTCATGGCTCCATGAAAGAAAGCCGAATAATATCCTTTATTCTTGGTCAGCTCACCAGCTATACTGGACACATCGTTCAGCGAAGCCGGGGTAAGAAAGAACGGCTCAACAAAACTCGGTATAGACGACAAGACCGAAGGCATTCCCTCAATACTCTTTCGCCCGTTAGCATATGTATATGTAAAACTCAAGCTCTTTGTCAACAGCGAATCGATAAACGGAGTATACCCTTTGTACTTTCCATTATCCAGATCACGGTTCAGACTGCCCACAAATTCCTTAGTAAAGCTCTCCCAGATGATTACAACCACATTCATCGGTTTGAACTGTACCGAATCGGCAGGAACATGCACCGGAGAATATACAGCAAGCGCTTCATTGTCCGGCATGTAATTGGGTACAACAAACGGTTTTTTGTCTAATGTACGGAAAATAGAAAACGGTGTGTTCAAGACTACTCCTGCATCCAGCGGACGGTCTACGTACTGATTAGCATTACTGATTGTAATCGGACGCGTAGCAGTTGTCATACCTCCACGCATACCAAATACCGTAAACGGTATGGCAATCAGTAAGGTAACCGTCTGCAACACATAATACTGCCATTTGCTATATACTGGAATATTCCGCGGTGCCCGATACAGCTTATAGATGCCATAACAGAAAACAACAGCCAAAATCACCAGATACCAGTGCGAAATAAACTCATCCATAAAAATAGAAGCCAAGTTACCTCCGCCTTCATGTCCAAACTCCTGAAAAACACTCATCGTAGTACGTCGTCCGGAAAAACGGAAATACACACAATCCACTAAATTCGATATCAGGAAAATACCGTTGACCACCGTAAAAATCCAGCGGACCACCTTATAGAAAGTAGCATTCTCTTTCCAGTGGAACGGCAACAGGAACAACAATATAAACAAGGCATTACTATACAGAATAGCCGTCGTATCGAAGATAATACCCGCCCCGAACATATTCAGCGCATATTTCCACGTCAGGTTCTCACTGAACAGACGGAAGTTCTCGAGCAAAAAGGTCAGACGACAGAGCGAATAACACACATAGATAATGAGCAAATTCCATATCAGGGAAAGCACATTCGAAAACAATTCTTTTTTCATTGCCAATGTTTTTGGAAGTTAAGAACGGCAAAGTTAACGATTATTTTCTAAACCCGCCTAAGACCTTATTTTAAAATAACTTTTCGGCAAAACAGAACACAAAATAAGAAACTTCAAACACCTTTCCTTATATTTGCAACTGAAAACCAATCTATCACAACATGAAAAAGAAAACTATCATCCGACTTAGCATCACACTGATTGTCATCGTGGCACTCGGATTGTGGATTAATTCACGCTGGAGCGCATGGTTCCACAACGAAGAAGAACTTCCTTACGCACCGCTGTCAGAGCCCGGGAGGGTACTGCTGACCTTCGGCGACGAAAACGAACTGTCACGCAACATCAGCTGGCAATACGACTCCATAGTCGTACCGTCACACGTCGACCTGGTAGATACCCTTTCCAAAGATACCATACAGATTGAAGCACAGGGAGAAACCTTCCGTTCGCGCAATGGAATAGCAGCATACTATGTTGCCAAGCTACGTTCCCTGCACCCCGACCGTTATTATACCTATCGGGTTTGCAATGAAGACAAGGCATCACCCTGGTATAGTTTCCGCACATACAATCAGTCCACCCGAAAAGACTATTCATTTATGTATGTAGGTGATGTACAAGACAGCATCCATGGAAAAGCCAACGACTTCTTCCGCGAAGCTCTGCGCCGCCATCCCGATACCGAATTCCTTGTCTTTGGGGGTGACCTGACCGAGCGTCCGACTGAACAACGCTGGGAAGAAACATATCGCGGACTGGATTCCATCGGACAACGCTATCCCGTCATTACGGTTACCGGAAACCATGAATACCTGAAATACATCATTCGCAAGCTGGAACGCCGCTTCTCGCTGGTATTCTCTTACTACCTCGACTCAATGGTTGGAGAGAATCAAGTATATACCCTGAAGTACAACGACATGCAAATCTTCTGCCTCGACAGCAACCGCGAGTTCTTCTATATGTGGACTCAGAAAAAATGGCTAGAAGAACAACTCAAGAACAGCGATGCACGATGGAAAATCGTCGTGCTCCATCATCCGCTGTACTCCATCAAAGGAAGCATGAACAACCTGTTCCAGCGCACCATGTTCAACCCGCTGGTAGAGAAATATGGTGTCGACCTCGTACTGCAAGGACATGAACACGCTTATGCCCGTATGACTAGCCATGGAGAAAACGGAGAGCCTCAGCCCCCTGTTTATACCGTCAGCCACTGCTCACCCAAGAACTATCTCATCGAGTTCGACAAACGATTTGACAAGTTCGGTACGGGCAGCCGTTATTACCAGCAGATCCGTGTGCATGGCGATACCCTTACCATGAACGCCTACGATGCCACCACCAACGATTTATACGATGCTGTCGATTTAATAAAAGATAAAGACGGAAAAGTCCGACTGGAAGACCGCGGAAAAGAAATCCCCGAAGCTCTGATATTCCATTCCAACGGCAGCAAGAAAGAAGAAGCTTTTCAGAAACGAATCGATGAATATAAACAGCGGAAAGGAATCCGATAACTAAGAAAAGTCGCATCAAACTCATATAGAGAGTAATGATGCGACTTTTTTGTATCTCAATAGCGGAGGAAAGTCCTCTTATCTGCCCAACAAATAAAACTTCACGGCATTGCAGAAATGCTTGAACGAACGTTCCAACTTTCTACCGAACTTATGGTCGCGCCAGCTTCCATACACCCGATGCTCCCCAAACGCATCCGGACTATGCTTGAAACGGCTTCTGGGTGACAGCCAATGCGTAGGATAAATATCGATACCTTTCAGATGCTGTTCCTCTTCCTTGCAGACATATCCCCTGCGCTCCGCAATACTCCGCATGATATACGGCGAAACCGTCTGATCCAGCGAACCGTCGGGACGAATAAAATCACGCGTCTGGTAATATTCAAAGACCTCCTTACAGAAATCATTTCCCTTTGAACCGATAAAAAAGGCAGCCTGAATGCCATAATCGGTTTCTCCTTCCTCCCACCGTTCATTGAATGTAGCACATCCGCTTTCAGGAATAAACCGATCGAAACGTTTCCGCAGATAAATATCACTGTCCATATACACACCGCCCTCTTTATATACGGCATAAAAACGGACAACATCTGCTGCGAACGCCCATTTTCTGACCGACAACGCCTGGTCTATATACTTACAACCGATAGCTTTTGCATCCTCGTACGTCCAGACACGCACTGTATAATCGGGAAGCACACGCTTCCAGCTTGCAAGACAAATCTTAATTTCCAATGGATAAGGATCCTTGCTGAACCAGCATAAATGAATAATTTTCGGGGGCATGATATTACGATTTTTTAGTGTTCCACGACATTTTCAACCATTCTTCTTTCGTCCGCTTCCACCGGTTATGACTCCATAACCAATAAGCCGGAGCTTCCTTTATCTGTTGTTCCAAGTGTTCCGAATACATATCGGTTAGCCGATACTCAGGCAATTCGGCAGGATGCAAGGTCAATAGTTCGAACGTACCATGATAATACCCACGTTTTACTCTGGTAATCTTTACATAATAGACCGCAGCATCCAGCCGCCGACCGATACGTTCCGTACCCTGAAAGAAAGCTGTATCCCGATGCAGGAATGATGTCCAGTGATCCATCCCCTCCCATCCCGGAGCCTGATCAGAAATAAAGCCTATCATCACCTTCTTCTCTCCCCGACTTAGCGTCACCAGCCGGCGCAACGTTTCCTTCATCGGAATAGACTCACCACCAAACTGTCCGCGAAGTCGGAGAAACAACTTATCGAAAGCTTTATTATACAGAGGATGATAAATCTGTCCGCAATGTATCTCTGGGAACCAGTATTGCAAGGAAGCTACATACTCCCAGTTACAGTAATGTCCCAAATAAAGAAAGCAGCATTTTTTATTTTCCCTTCCCAATGTTTCCCGCACCTCATCCAGTCCGCTAAAAGTCATACGCTTCATCATCTGCTTTTTCGACATGGAAAACAACTTGATAGTTTCTACCACATAGTCGCAGAAAAAATGATAGAACTCCTTTTCTATCTTCAGAATCTCTTTTTCACTTTTTTCAGGAAATGAACCGGCAATGTTACGATGCACGATATCCCGACGGTATTTCAAACCATAGAATAACGGGACAAACAGCATATCGGAAATAAAATAAAGTACCCTCAATGGTAACAAAGAGAGCAGATACCAGAAGAAAAAAACCAGATAATATATGAATTTCATTGAATTGCCATGTTTCAGTTAAATTGCAAATTTATAAAATAATATGCAAAAGCCCCCTCTTTGTATCAAAGAAAACAATAAATTACACTATCTTTGTGCACTATATTATAACAGAAGTATTTCCTGCATGAAAGAATTTTTCCAAATGATGCGGCGGTTTATCTCGCCCTACAAGAAATATGTTATCGGCGCAGTAGGTCTAAACCTGTTGTCCGCGGTATTCAATGTCTTCTCTTTTTCACTTCTCATCCCGATACTGAACATCCTGTTCAAGACCGGCGATTCAGAAAAAGTATATCATTTCATGGAATGGGGAAGCGGCGAACTGAAAGATGTTGCCGTAAACAATTTCTACTATTACGTATCCCAACTGATAGACAAGTTCGGCCCTTCTACTACACTGCTGTGGCTGGGACTCTTCCTTGCAGGAATGACATTGCTGAAAACCGCATGCTATTTCGGTTCTACAGCCATCATGATTCCGCTTCGTACCGGTGTAGTGCGTGATATCCGTATCATGGTTTATTCAAAGGTAATGTACCTGCCGCTCAGTTTCTTGTCGGACGAACGAAAAGGTGACATCATTGCCCGCATGAGTGGCGACGTAGGTGAAATAGAAAACTCCATCACCAGTTCACTCGATATGTTGCTGAAAAACCCGATTCTTATCATTTCTTATTTTGCAACTCTGATCGTAACCAGCTGGCAACTCACCCTGTTTACCATCATTGTACTACCGGGAATGGGATGGATCATGGGACGCGTAGGACGACAACTGAAACGTCAGTCACTCGATGCTCAGAACAAATGGAGTGAAACCATGTCACAGCTGGAAGAAACACTGGGTGGTATGCGTATTATCAAGGCATTTATCGCTGAAGATAAAATGATAAACCGCTTTGTAAAATGCAGCAACGAATTCCGTAATGCGACCAACCGAGTAGCCATGCGCCAGAGCCTTGCCCACCCTATGAGTGAGTTTCTGGGAACCGTACTCATCGTACTTGTACTTTGGTTCGGTGGTTCACTGATTCTAAGTGCTAACTCTACCATCAACGCTTCTACCTTCATTTTCTATATGGTGATACTTTACAGCATCATCAATCCGCTGAAAGATTTCTCCAAGGCAAGTTACAACATCCCGAAAGGGCTCGCCTCAATGGAACGTGTGGACAAGATTCTGAAGGCTCCCAACAACATCGTAGAACGTCCTGATGCCGAACACATCACCGAAATGAAAGAAGGACTGGAGTTCCGCAACATCTCGTTCAGCTACGGTACCCATGAAGTGCTTCATAACGTCAGCCTGAAGGTACGCAAAGGTCAGACCATTGCACTGGTAGGCCATAGCGG
>ENA-OOVX01000007-OOVX01000007.1-human-gut-metagenome-genome-assembly--contig:-NODE-7-length-74228-cov-4.634220_pt1 | contig 74228 bp, 69 predicted proteins | sample MGYA00241401_ERZ501309 | MGnify/ENA primary metagenome ERZ501309 (study PRJEB25962, sample SAMEA2042282) | human gut metagenome | biome: human gut; feature: human-associated habitat; material: faeces... | reverse complement strand
TAAAGATACGTTCGGTACCTTCTTTGATCCCGGAAACGAATATCCTGCAAATATTGGTCGATCCGGAGGGAAAAGTATTTATGAGTCTGGACAAGCAGTCCGACTTGCGCGAAGTGCTGGAAGCTATGGGGCAGGAGTATGGAGTGACTTTCACTCCGGAGGAAACTAAAAAATTCATGCTGGCGTCTACCTTTGGTGTGCCGATGAAGAGTATGAAGAAATACCTCGACTTGCCGCAAGACCAGCAAGATGCTGTATTGAAGAATGAGGGGATACCGACAGACAGTATTGACAATCAGTTCAAGGCCTGGGTACGCAACGCCCGTGCAGTGAACAGTGATTTGCGCATTGCCATCAAGGCAGATGCCAATACTCCTTATTCCGTAATAAAAAATGTGATGAACTCACTTCAGGACCTCAGAGAGAACCGGTACAACCTGATTACTTCTCTGAAGACCACAAGTGAGGAGTGACAAGCTACGAGTTACAAGTAGAACAAGAAAGGAAACATTATGGCTGAAATACAAGAAAGCGGCAACAAGAAAGGTGGAAAAAGCAAGCAGAAGAAAATGACTGTCAGGGTGGACTTTACACCTATGGTGGACATGAACATGTTGCTGATTACCTTCTTTATGCTTTGTACCTCACTGAGCAAACCTCAGACCATGGAGATAAGCATGCCGAGCAATGACAAGACCATCACCGAGGAGCAGCAGACCAAAGTCAAGGCTTCCCAAGCCATCACGCTGTTGCTGGGGGATGACAACAAGTTGTATTATTACGAAGGGGAACCTAACTACAAGGACTATACTTCACTGAAGGAAACTACCTATCAGGCGGATGGTCTGCGGGCAATGCTTCTGCAACGTAATAGAGTTGCTGTGAACGAGGTGAACAGACTGAAGCAGCAGAAACTGGATCTTAAGATATCAGAGGATGACTACCGGAAACAGCTTTCCGAGATAAAAAGCGGAAAGGATACGCCGACAGTCATCATCAAGGCTACCGATAAGTCTTCGTACAAGAATCTGATTGATGCTCTCGATGAAATGCAGATATGTAATATAGGTAAGTATGTGATAACGGATATTGCCGAAGCCGACGAGTTCTTGATGAAGAACTACGAAAGCAAGGGCGAATTGTCCCAGAACATTGCTGAATGATGTGTAACACCCAAAGAAAGGAAAGAATATGGCTAAAGTAGATTTAAGCTCCCAAGCATGGTGTGACCTCGTGTTCAGTGGTAAGAACAAAGCATATGGAGCCTATAAGATGCGTGAGACCTCTCCCAGACGGCACAACATTGCCGTGATACTGGTAATTGTAATTGCATTGATAGGTTTCAGTATCCCTACGCTGATAAAGATGGCTACCCCCAAACAGAAAGAGGTGATGACCGAAGTGACTACCCTTTCGCAGCTGGAAGAACCGGAAGTGAAGCAGGAAGAGATGAAGCGGATAGAGCCCGTGGCCCCACCGCCGCCTGCATTGAAAAGCTCCATTAAGTTTACCGCTCCCGTCATCAAAAAGGATGAGGAAGTGAGGGACGAGGATGAAATAAAAAGCCAGACAGAACTGACGGAAACGAAAGTTGCCATCTCCATTGCCGACGTGAAAGGTAATGACGAGGAACACGGCAAGGACATCGCCGACTTGAAACAAGTGGTGACGCAGGCCGAACCGGAACCTGAAAAGGTTTTCGATATGGTAGAGCAGATGCCCCAGTTCCCCGGTGGTCAGGCCGAGATGATGCAGTTCATCAGCAAGAATATGAAGTATCCGACCATTGCCCAGGAAAACGGTACGCAAGGGCGTGTAACCTGCCAGTTTGTGGTAGGTGCCGACGGCAAGGTGCGTGATGTGAAAGTGCTGAGAGGTGTAGACCCCTATCTGGATAAAGAAGCTGTCCGTGTGATTATGTCCATGCCCAAATGGATTCCCGGCAAGCAGAATGGTAAGGCCGTATCGGTGAAATATACGATACCGGTGATGTTTAGATTACAATAAGTGTGTGTGTTATGAAAACGGTGAAACAACTTCAGCTTTCAGGCTTGCTGGTGCTGCTGACTCTGCTGTCTGCCTGCCAAAGCAAGCCCAAGGACGGACAAACGGATACGTATACCTCCGGTGTGATTGCAATTGCTGCGGACGAAAGTTTCCAGCCTATTGTGCAGGAAGAAATTGACGTGTTCGAAGGACTGTTCCCCTTGGCAGGAATTGTGCCCCGTTATGTGACGGAAGTCGATGCCGTCAACCTCTTGCTCAAGGACAGTCTGCGGTTGGCAATAACCAGTCGCAGACTGACTCCCGAAGAGATGAATTCCTTCAATAGCCGGAAGTTTTTTCCGCAGGAGATAAAGATTGCTACGGACGGGCTGGCATTGATAACCCATCTTGGCAATCCGGATTCATTGATTAGTGTGAAGGACATCCGCCGCATCCTGACGGGTGATGCGAAGCAGTGGAAAGATATCTATCCGGCTTCCCGTCTGGGGGATATCAGTCTTGTGTTTGACAACAAGAACTCCAGTACCGTACGTTTTGCTGTCGATTCCATCTGTAAGGGTGTACCGCTTTCCAGTCAGTTGAAAGCGTTGAAAACCAATAGGGAGGTGATTGACTACGTGGCCCGCACGCCTGATGCCATCGGTATTATCGGCGTGAACTGGCTGAGCGACCGGAATGACAGTACGGGGCTCTCTTTCAGTAAAGAGGTGCGGCTGATGTCCGTCAGTGCTGCTGACAAGGCCATGCCGGACAACAGTTACAAACCCTATCAGGCGTATTTGTATTACGGTGATTATCCGTTGGCACGCAGCATCTATGCCTTGTTGAATGATCCGCGGAGCGCACTTCCGTGGGGATTTGCCTCTTTCCTCGCTTCCGACCGGGGACAGCGGATTATATTGAAGTCGGGATTGGTCCCCGCCACCCAACCGGTGCGCGTGGTGAACGTCAAGGATGAATAACTAAAATGAATGCTAACATGAAACGTAGATTTGTATTTTGTTTGGGAGCGATGCTGTTTGCAGGTACGCTCGCCGCACAAACGCCGGTGCCCGAATGGCAGGCGGGGGTGGATAAAGTAAAAAGTCTGATAAAGACGAATCCGGAGCAGGCTTCCGACGCAGCCGGAGAACTGCTGAAGGGCAAGAACAAGAAAAATGTGGAGCTTGTGACTTCCGTGGCCCGTGCCTATCTGGATGCAGGACAGCTGAAAGAGGCGGAAACCTATCTGGAGATGGCAAGAAAGGCCGACAACAAGGCTCCGGCAGTTTCTGTACTCGAGGGTGACATCGCTTTTGCCCGGAAAGATATCGGAAAGGCATGCCAGCTTTATGAGCAAGCCATCTATTTTGATTCGAATTATAAGGATGCGTATCTGAAATATGCGCAGGCATACAAGTCTGCCAGTCCTTCGCAGGCCATAGAGAAGCTGAACCAGCTGAAGGCCATAGCTCCGGATTGCCTGGAAGCAGACAAGGAGCTGGCGGAAGTGTATTACGCCACCAACCGTTTTGGCAAGGCTGCCGACACCTATGCCAAGTTCATCGATACTCCCGTGGCTACGGAAGATGACATCCTGAAATATGCTTTTGCACTATTCCTGAACCACGACTTCGAGAAATCCTTGGCGGTGGCGCAGAAAGGTTTGCAGAAGAATGCCCGCCATGCCGCATTCAACCGGCTTGTGATGTACAACAATGTCGACCTCAAGCGTTATGACGAGGCAGAGAAGGCTGCCGATGCTTTCTTCAATGCTTCGGATAATGCCGATTATTCATGCTTGGATTACCGCTATCACGGTGCTCTGTTGAGTGCTCTGAAGAAATATGACCAGGCCATTGAGGAATATGGTAAGGCATTGGAGAAGGATGAGAGTCAGGTGGATTTGTGGCGTGAGATTGCCGATGCTTATGAATTGAAAAACGACTATACCCAAGCCATTGCTGCTTATAAAAAGTACTATGACTCGCTGGCACAAGGTAAAAAGACGTCCGAAAACTTATTCCAGTTAGGGCGTCTGTACTACGGAGAGGGTACGTCCTCGGACACTCTCTCCGTTCAGTCTGCCGACCGCATGGCGGCATTGCAGGCTGCCGACTCTGTGTTCGCACTTGTTGCCGAACAAGCTCCCGACAGTTATTTGGGAGATATGTGGCGCGCCCGCACACACTCTGCCATGGACCCCGAAACTACAGAGGGATTGGCGAAACCTTATTACGAGAAGGTGGTGGACGTACTGCTTGCCAAAAACGAACCGAGGTACAACTCTGCATTGATAGAGTGTTACAGTTATCTGGGCTACTACTATCTGTTGAAGAGTGACTATGCTACTTCGAAAGAGTACTGGAATAAAATTCTGGCTATCGACCCCACCAATGCCACAGCAAACAAGGCATTGGACGGCATCAAATAGCAATAATTTTAGTTGTTTGTCGTGTCGGGAGGAGTGGAGAGTGATTCTTAGCTCCTCCTTTTTTGTTGCAGGGTCCCCCTTGGAGGCAGTGATTGCTTGCGGTAGTCCGTGGGTGAAGTGCCTAAGTGTGTCTTCACATACTTCCCGAAAAAGGAGATGTTGGGGAAATCCTGATGCTCGGAAATCTCCTTGATAGACTTATTGGAATACTTCAGAAAATATTTGATGTCTTCGACCACATAATCGTTTATCCACTCGAAGGCTGTCTTTCCGCTGACCTTTTTGCAGACGGTGGAAAGATATTTGGGAGTAACACACAGCTTACCCGCATAATAGGAAATAGAACGTTTTTTCACCTCGGTGCAGGCCAGCAGGTCGAGGAATCTCTTGAATAGAATGTTGCTCCGCTTCACCATTTGGCTTTCGGGAGGGGTGCTCAACTGGTTTAAATCTGCCAGCAGCTCATACAGCATGGTGCGTATCAGCGACCTGATGACTTCTTTGTAGTAGGACTGCTCCGCTTGTTTCATTCGGGCACGTATCACCTTATAGTATAAATCGAACAGTTGCACTCTGTCCTTGTCAATGCGTACTACCGGATTCTGGCTGATATAGAAAGCCTTGTTCCATATGTCACTACTTTTATGAAGGTACTTCTGTGTAATCTGGGTCGACAGACAGAACATGGCGCCCTTGAAGTCGGAACTGGTTGTGCAATTGCTCAGAATCATATTGGGCATACAAATCAGCATCTCACCGGGGTAGATAGCATATTTTTGGGTATTGATGTTTATCTGCAGTCTTCCTTTTACACAGACCACATAGATGTTTGCATTCAACTTGAAATACTTGTTGAAAAGCAAGTTCTTGAAATCTCCAAGTATAGCAATATCGTTGTCGGTATAGTCCGTACTTGTATATTCTGCTATATTGTATGTGTTAAGTTGGTAAATCTTTTCTTCGTTTTTCATATTCATGTCTTTAGCTCCTTTGCAAATGTAAAGCAAGTGGCAGGAAATATAGAGTCCTAAATGGATACAGAAGTGTCCTAATCTTCTTGCGTGTGAGGCTAATTTCGAACCAAAGAATAGAATTGTTCCTTTTTCTGAGCATTTTTTTTCTTGAAACGCTTGTCGTATTGAAAAGAATGTCTACTTTTGTGGTGTACTATTATACTAATACACATAAATAATAAGATATTTAATTCATCCAAGCGTATGTTACAAGTAGAAAACATTTCATTTAGTTATCGCAAGGGGCGGAAAGAAGTCCTGAGCGATTTTTCACTTTCGCTGGAAGCCGGCCGGGTTTACGGTCTGTTGGGTAAGAACGGAGCCGGCAAGTCTACGTTGCTCTATCTGATGAGCGGTTTGTTGGCTCCCAAACGTGGGAGAGTGATGTATCATGATACCGACATGCGCCGCCGGTTGCCCGTCACGTTGCAGGACATGTTTCTGGTACCCGAGGAGTTCGAGCTGCCTCCTATTTCCTTGGTCAGCTATATTGAACTGAACAGTAAGTTCTATCCCCGTTTCAGCAAGGAAGACATGGTGAAGTACCTACATTTCTTCGAGATGGATATGGATGCTGATTTGGGAGCCTTGTCCATGGGGCAGAAAAAGAAAATCTTCATGAGTTTTGCGCTGGCCACCAATACTTCCCTGCTGCTGATGGATGAGCCTACCAATGGACTGGATATTCCGGGAAAGAGCCAGTTCCGCAAATTTCTGGCTTCGGGTATGTCGGACGACAAGACGATTGTCATTTCCACCCATCAGGTGCGTGACATTGACAAAGTACTGGACCATGTGCTGATTATGGACAACAGCCGCGTATTGCTGGACGAATCCACTGCCAGCATTTGCAGTAAGCTGTTCTTCTTGGAGAGTGACGACCGGGAGTTGGCTGCGACTGCCTTGTACACGCTTCCCTCCGTACAAGGCAATTTCTTGATGCTGCCCAATACGGAAGGTGAGGAATCGGAGATTAATCTTGAACTGCTGTTTGGCGCCGTACTTGCAGAGCCTGGGAAGATAGCGGAAATGTTTCACACTAAAACAAATGAATAATGATACGCGATACCTTTTTTAGTTTGCATCGCTTTGTGAACGTATGCCGCAAAGAGATGGTGGAGAATTGGAAGACCTATATACTCCGCTCGGTGATGGTCTACGGAATGTTGGCCATAGTCTTTGTCTGGAATGGATACTATCAGTATCACAATCTGGAAGCGGGAGCTGTGGGCATGGACCCTATCTGGGAGTTTGAGTCCAGATTCTTTCTTTGGGGACTTGTCATTTGGGGATGCATTAGCGCCTCGTTTGCCATGGAAAGGATGAAAAGCAAGACGAGTCGTACCGTTGTGCTCATGACACCTGCCACCATGTTCGAGAAATTCTTTGCCCGCTGGCTGGTGGCTACCTGCGGCTTTATCTTGGTCTTTCTGATAGCTTTCAAGCTGGCGGACTTGACAAGAGTCGTCTTCTATCTTCTGGCCTACCCGGAGCTGCATGTCGTTCACTCCTTTCCGTTGTGGGAATTCTGCTGTAACACGAACCGTTTCTATGAGACGATAGGAAGCGGACCGGCTGTGGTGGGGATATTCCTGAGCTGCTACTTTTTCCTACAGTCTTTCTTCCTGCTGGGTAGTACGGTCTGGCCCAAAAATGCACTTATCAAGACTTTTGCGGCCGGTGTCTGCATCTTCGTTTCATATATCCTGATAGCTGTATTGTGTCTGGAAACCATTCTACCCAATAATTTTTTTATGACCGAGCCTTATATCAACAGGGAAGCATCGAGTGACTGGCTGATTTTTATAACTTCGTTTTTCGCCCTTTTCAACTGGGTGCTTGCCTATTTCCGTTTCAAGGAGTCCGAAATCATTAATCGCTGGTAACTATGAACTTTAAGGAAAGCAAAGCCATCTACCTGCAAATAGCAGACCGCATTTGCGACGAGGTACTTCTCGGGCAATATCAGGAGGAAGAACGTATTCCTTCGGTACGGGAATATGCGGCTGTGGTAGAGGTCAACGCCAATACGGTGATGCGTTCGTACGACTACTTGCAGACGCAAGGAGTGATTTACAACAAGCGGGGTATCGGCTATTTTGTGTCGGTAGGTGCACGTAAGCTGATTCTTTCGTTGAGGAAAGAGTATTTTCTGAAGGAGGAAGTGGATTATTTCTTCAAGCAGATTTTCACGCTGGGCATCTCTGCCGAGGAGTTGTCCGGGATGTATCAGGAGTTTATCAAGAAACAAAAATAAAAGAAGACAGTTATGAAACGAACGACTTATATAATGATAGGAATGCTGGTTACCGGTGTGGCAATGGTATGCGGACTCATGTTCTATGTGGTGGACCGCAATGTCACTCAGAAAGATAATTTTATGGAAATCGGCGGAGAACGGAAAACGGTGCAGCTGCCCTCGTGCAGGGTGTTGAAGCTGACACAGCCTCCGGTGGTGTGGAAACAGAAAAAAGAAGGTATTGTGGAGGCAGAGCGTATGTTCTCGTTCGGGGAAGTGCCGTTGGAGGTAACTGCCGGAGACTCTTTGCAGCAGGGCAGTTTCTCCTATGCAGGGGATATGGAGGCTTTTATGTCGATGACTTCCGTTGGCGATACCCTGCTCGTCACCTTTGACTTTCCGGAGGATAAGCTGGAACAGCATCTTCAGAATGACATTTGGATAAGGGTTCGTTCAGAAGGGATGGAATTGCGGTTGCCTGCGGAGGTACAAGCGGTTGTGGTAGATGTGGAAGATATGGAAGCCAATTTCTACGGACTCCGTTGCGATACGCTCTCTTTCCGCACGCGATACCTTGCCCGGCTGGAAGATTGCCATGTCACTGCGCTTGCGGCGCAGGCGCAGAGCTTGCATCTCAACAGCGGCACAGTGCGCAACCTTTATCTGAATCTGGACGAGATAGCCGACTGGGATGTCAATACCGGTTCCTTCCATATCGATACGGAGCATCTGTCCGGCAGTCGCTATCATCGTTGTCTTTTGCAGAAGAATGAATGCCGCCGGGTGTTCTGGACACCGTTAAAGGATGATGCCTCTTTGAGTGTGGAGTTAAAACAAGCAGTTAAAATAGAAGTAGGTGAGTAGCCATAATACGAAATGACTTATCTTTGCACATGAATCAAAAAGTGTAGAGTATATGGCCTTGCAATTGGCATTCGTATTGGTAGCTATCATTATAGGCGCCCGCTTGGGCGGCATTGGACTAGGTGTAATGGGAGGGATAGGTCTGGCAATTCTGACGTTTGGTTTCGGATTGCAGCCTACATCACCTCCCATTGACGTTATGTTGATGATAGCCGCCGTCATTTCTGCCGCATCCTGCATGCAGGCGGCTGGCGGACTGGATTATATGGTAAAGCTGGCAGAACGGTTGTTGCGGAAGAATCCTTCGCAGGTCACCATCTTGAGCCCTATTGTGACCTATTTGTTTACTTTTGTTGCCGGTACGGGACATGTGGCATATTCGGTGCTTCCCGTGATTGCCGAGGTTGCCACGGAGACCAAGATTCGTCCCGAGAGGCCACTGGGCATTGCGGTGATTGCTTCGCAGCAGGCTATTACGGCAAGTCCCATTTCGGCTGCCACCGTCGCATTGCTTGGGTTGCTGGCGGGATTTGATGTCACCTTGTTTGATATTCTGAAAATAACGATTCCTGCTACCATTATCGGGGTACTTGTGGGCGCCTTGTTCTCCATGAAGGTGGGCAAGGAGTTGGCAGACGACCCGGAGTACAGAAAGAGGTTGACCGAAGGCTATCTTGATGTCAAGAAGGTGGAGATAAAGGATATACACAATAAACGGCATGCCGTCTTGTCTGTGCTTATCTTTATCCTTGCCACTGTTTTTATCGTGTTCTTTGGTTCGTTCGACAGTTTGCGTCCTGCCTTCGTGATAGACGGCGAGACGGTGAGACTCGGCATGTCCGCCATTATCGAAATCGTGATGCTCTCTGCCGCCGCCCTCATCTTGCTGCTGACTCGCACCGACGGCATGAAGGCAACGCAAGGCTCCGTCTTCCCGGCAGGCATGCAGGCGGTGATTGCCATATTCGGCATTGCCTGGATGGGAGATACTTTTCTTCAGGGAAACATGCTTCAGTTGACCCAGTCCGTCGAGGGAGTGGTGAGGCAAATGCCGTGGCTGTTCGGGATAGCCTTGTTTGCCATGTCGATTCTGCTTTATAGCCAGGCCGCCACTGTGCGCGCACTGATGCCTTTGGGCATCGCTTTGGGCATTTCGCCTATGATACTGGTTGCTCTGTTCCCGGCCGTAAACGGTTACTTCTTTATTCCCAACTATCCCACCGTAGTAGCAGCCATTAATTTCGACCGTACCGGAACTACCCGTATCGGCAAGTATGTGCTGAACCACTCGTTCATGCTTCCCGGACTTGTTTCGACTGGCGTTGCCATCGGGCTGGGGTTGCTTTTCATCAGGATATTCTAAGGGAAACCGCTGCTTTCAATCCGTTGTATATAGGGCTTTGTTTACTTGTGTATAGGGAGTGTTCCCTTTTACTCATTGCCTTATCAGCGCCTAATGGTCGTGCGGTGATCTGCTGACGGCTGTTAAGCGGGTTGTTGATGGCCGTTAGGCGATTGCATCATGGCCGTTGCATACTGTTGATTCCTTATGTCCGACGTAATAAATACCTTCATTCTCTGAATAAAGCACAGAGGAAAACAGTATTGAGGTCTTGGCTTTGTGTGGCTGTACGCATTTGTTCTGATTGCATTTGAAGGGGGAGGAGATGGAATTAATACCGTGTTTGCAGGATATTGATTTCGTCAGGTACGATATAAATAAGATGTGATGCAAGAAATTAATAACTTGTGTTACTCCATGTTATCTTCTTGTGGTGTCAGTATTTCTGTTTGTGAAACGGTGTGGAAGCAAATTTTGCTTCCACACTTTTGAGTTGCTTCCACCGCATCTGTAATGCCGATGAATAAAGGGATGTGGAGAGGAGGTGGAAGTGTGGAAGCAATTTGCACAAACATTATTTGCGCAAACATTTTTTTCTGTCCTTGATGGGAATTAAAAAAAATGAGGATAAACGGCCTTTAAACCTTTTATCCTCATTGTAGTTGCGGAGATCCGACTCGAACGAATGACCTTTGGGTTATGAGCCCAACGAGCTACCAACTGCTCCACTCCGCGATGTTATTTCTTAATTGCGGTGCAAAGGTAAGGACTTTATTTTAAAAAGACAAATTATTTAGTGAAATATTTGACTATTTTTGCATTTTTCTGCTAAAAATATACAGAAATACGCGTAGATTTTATTTTTAGGCGGTATTTATGTCAAAAAAAATCATTAAATAGCCGTTTCTCCTCGGAAGTTAATAGTGGTAAAAAGAAGAATTTTTGAGCAAGGTCCTGTCTGAATATACTGCGAGGTAGTAGGAAGGCAGGGCAGATGTGATGCGGTTTTTGTACAAATTTTCGGATTTTTTGTACAAAAGATCCGAAAATGTCAGCACGTTTTCCTTCATTTATGCAGAGATTGTTCCTGATATTTCTTATTGATTGAGTGACAGTTGTTTATCTGTTTGCAGTTAGAAAGACGTCGGATGTGAAGAAATATTCGTGTTACGACTTGAGTATTATTGTTGTTTTTTCATAAACTCTTCATCTTCGTGATGGAAAATATATCTTGGATTTGTGTAGATAAAAGAAAAACAGTAATTTTGCTCACAATATACATGATTGTGCAATAGGAGAGTTAGAATGACTGTACTGAAGACCAGAGCTAAATTAGTGGATGTTGCCCGGCAGTTGTTTGCCAAGAAAGGTGTAGAAGCTACGACAATGAACGACATTGCCCTGGCTTCTAAGAAAGGGCGCCGTACGCTATATACTTATTTTAAGAATAAGGATCAGATTTACATGGCCGTAGTGGAGTCTGAACTCAAAATGCTTTCGGATACGATGGATAAGGTTGCCCGGAAACCGATCGTTCCGGATAAGAAAATCCTGGAGCTGATTATGACTCATCTGGATATCATAAAGATGGCCGTTTACCGTAATGGTACGCTCCGTGCCGATTTTTTCCGTGACATCTGGCGTGTGGAAGCTATGAGGAAATACTTCGACAACAATGAGATTAAGTTGTTTCGTGAGGTTTTGAAGGAAGGAAAAGATCAGGGGCTCTTCGATATCGATAACGTGGAGATAACGGCAGATATCTTGCATTATTGCATTAAAGGAATTGAAGTTCCGTACATTCGCGGTCAGATAGGTGAAGACCTTGACGATGAAACGGGCTGGCGATATGTGTCGAAAATCGTATATGGGGCATTAGGTTGCCGGAAAGAGAAATAAGTTTAATCTTTTAAATATAAAAAAACATGGGATTATTAACAGGAAAAACAGCTATTGTAACTGGTGCTGCTCGTGGTATCGGTAAGGCTATCGCAATGAAGTTTGCTTCAGAAGGTGCAAATATTGCGTTCACAGACTTGGTTATTGATGAAAACGGAAAGAATACAGAAGCTGAAATCGCTGCATTGGGCGTAAAGGTAAAAGGTTATGCTTCGAATGCTGCCAGCTTTGAAGATACAGCAAAGGTTGTAGAACAGATCAAGGAAGACTTCGGTACAATCGATATCTTGGTAAACAATGCCGGAATTACAAAGGATGGCTTGATGATGCGTATGAGCGAAGGACAGTGGGATGCTGTTATCAACGTCAACCTGAAGTCAGCTTTCAACTTCATTCATGCCTGCACTCCTATCATGATGCGTCAGAAGAGTGGTAATATTATCAACATGGCTTCTGTAGTAGGTGTACACGGAAACGCTGGTCAGTGCAACTATTCTGCTTCAAAGGCAGGTCTGATTGGTCTGGCTAAGTCAATTGCTCAGGAATTGGGTTCTCGTGGTATCCGTGCGAACGCTATCGCTCCGGGCTTCATCATTACAGATATGACTGCTAAGTTGACCGACGAAGTGAAGGCTGAATGGACAAAGAAAATTCCTTTGCGTCGTGGCGGTACTCCGGAAGATGTGGCAAATATCGCTTTGTTCCTGGCTTCTGACTTGTCTTCTTATGTATCAGGACAGGTTATCCAGGTAGATGGTGGTATGAATATGTAATAGAATAAGTAGTAAATAATTGAGGATGAAGGATGGGGAATCTTCGTGCCGGCATGTGATGTCGCACAGTTCTTCATTCTTCATCTTTTTATTTCAGGGTATTATGACCGTAGTATACGAAGATAACCATATTATAATAGTCAATAAAACGGCTTCCGAAATTGTGCAGGGTGATAAGACGGGAGATGTTCCACTGTCTGAAACCGTGAAACAATATCTCAAGGAGAAATATGCAAAGCCCGGTAACGTATTTCTGGGGGTGACGCACCGTCTGGATCGTCCGGTAAGCGGACTGGTTGTATTTGCAAAGACCAGCAAGGCATTGAGCCGTCTGAACGATATGTTCCGCAACAGTGAGGTGAAGAAAACCTACTGGGCCATTGTAAAGCAATGTCCTCCTGCCGAAGAAGGGGAACTGGTTCACTATCTGGTGCGTAATGAAAAACAGAACAAATCGTATGCTTACGACAAGGAGGTGAAAAACTCCAAGAAGGCTATTCTCGATTATAAGCTGATAGGACATTCACAGAATTATTATTTGCTGGAGATAAACTTAAAAACAGGACGTCATCATCAGATTCGTTGCCAGTTGGCCAAGATGGGTTGTCCCATCAAGGGTGATCTGAAATATGGCTTTCCCCGTTCCAATCCGGACGGAAGCATTTGTCTGCATGCACGTCGGATTCGTTTCATTCATCCGGTTTCGAAAGAGCTGATTGATGTTACGGCACCTGTTCCTTCAGGTAATTTATGGAATGGATTCGACATGAATCTATAAAAAGAAAAACGGAAGCGCTTCACAGCGTCTCCGTTCATTAAAAAACACATAGGCATCTTCATTTTCTTAAAGGTTACGTTTCAGGGGGAAGAAACGTACCTTTCTCTCTTTTGTTTTTTATGGGGTTGGGTTTTTGTAGTTTAGTTTTTGCCTTTTATGTTGTTATAGAGTGTGTGTTTATCAATTCTCTCTATTATACAGTGCAATTGGCGTGCCAAACTTTACCTGTTCTGTAAATGCTTGATTTCCTTTTATTTACTGGAATGTCCTTTTGGAAAAGAATGTGGAAAGTGTGGAATGGTTGGGGAGTGTTGTGGAATTATTCCACACTTTTCGGAGTATGTTTTCATGTGTCGGTAGTTACCGGGGAGAAATTATCCTATATTATACAGTTTCATTTTATTGTATAATGTCTTGCGGTCGATACCGAGCAGAAGTGCAGCTTTCGTCTTATTGTTTCCAGTCTGCTGCAATGCATTCAGGATACGCTGCTTCTCCATTTCTTCGTCGTGCAGAACAAAGGATGAAGTCTGAGGGGTACTTGCAGGTTGCGATAAAATCTCGTCACCCAGATCGTGTAACGTAATAAACTCTCCCCGTGCCAGTAGGGTAGCACGTTTCACGATATTCTTCAACTGGCGGAGATTACCCGGCCATGAATAACGTTGGAGGGCTTCACTGGCTGCGGCATCGAAGCCAATGAGGTCGCGTTCCAGTTCGCGGTTGGCTTGGTCCAGAAAGAAGTTTGCAAAGAGCAGAATGTCTTCGGGGCGTTCTTTCAAGTCGGGCATACGCAAGGTAAATTCATTGATGCGGTGATACAGATCTTCTCGGAAGTTACCTTTGGTTATTGCTTCCTGCAGATTTTCATTGGTAGCACTTATCAGTCGTACGTCGACTTCTATTTCCTTGGTGGAACCGATCCGGCGGATCCGGCGTTCCTGTAAGGCACGTAACAGTTGTACCTGCACTTCGTAGCTCAGATTTCCTATTTCATCGAGAAACAATGTTCCTCCGTTTGCTTCTTCGAAAGCTCCGACTTTGTCGTTCAGTGCCCCTGTAAATGAACCTTTTATATGCCCGAAAAATTCGGAAGCTGCCAAATCCTTAGGAATAGATCCGCAGTCTATGGCGATAAAAGGCTTCCCGTTTCGCTTGCTTAGTTCATGGATTCGGTGGGCTACGTATTCCTTTCCCGTACCGCTGGCTCCGTTTATCAGGACAGACATCTGGGTAGGAGCTACCAGCCTCACGTAGCTGAAAAGCTGATGTGCAGCTTCACTTTCTCCTTCCAAAAAGCTTTGTGATGCTGTTTTTCCCAGTTGTACGTCGGTAGTTGTTACCTCTTGTTCCGGCTTTTGTATAGCTTCCCTTATTTTTTTCAACAGTTCGTCAGGCTGTACCGGCTTGGCAATGTAATCGCTTGCTCCTTGTTTGATAGCCTGTACGGCAGTTTGGATTTCTGCATAGCTTGTCATGATGATAAAAGGAGTGGTGCACGATTGGCTGCGGAGCCATGCAAGCAAGTGAATTCCGTCTTGGTCGGGCAAACGCAAGTCGGACAGAATAAGGTCATAAGAACGTGCCGAGAGTTGTTTCTTGGCGCGCGAACTGCTACTTGCCGTATCAACTTCGAATCCTTTTTTCCCCAGCCATGTTTTGAGCATGGTAGAAAAAGTCAAATCATCTTCGATTATTAGAATAGACGGAATCATATATTTCTTTTTATCCGATGTATTTATTATTCATAGCCTTGCTTTTCCGGTTACTCTCTGTCGGTCGATAGATCAAAGAGTACCCTGTTTCACCGTGAGAAAGTCTTATTCTTTTATAGAATATTTGTAATGCGATTTTGGAAATTTAATTCCATTCTACAGTCAAATGTTCAGGTATATCAAGGCAATATTTATACAAAGATAGTGTTTTTTCGCTATTGTATTTAGAGCTTGTTCGAATTTTTCGAAAAGTAAACCCGAACAAGCTTCTTTTTAAGTTTTCTTTGGAACATGCTGCTCCGTTGTCTATGCTTGGAGAATATTACCGGTTACCTTGCGTGCCTGCTCTATGACATCGGCAATGCAAGTCAGAGCAATCTCAGCTTGTACCTTTGCTTCCTCAGTCAGAACCGTTTTCCCTCGATGAAATTCCAGCCATTGCAATGCCGGCACAGCCTTTTTAGCTTCAATCATGGTAAAGGTAGGAAGCATTTTATGAGCTACAGCACATAAATCCTCCATATCTCCAGCTTCCAATGCCTGTTTCATCCGTTCGTAATTTTTGGAACTTTCTCCGATGAAGGTTTCCAGAATTTCGTGCGCCGCTTCCGGATCATCTCCCGAGAAGGCTGTCAGCGGTGAAAAGTTATACGCATTGTCTGTTGGTACGGGTGTGGGCTTATGCTCTTCCTGTGGCGGTATTTCTTTCCAGTCTGCCGATGTATGTGCCTTGAATATCCTCAGTAATTCATCTTGATTGAATGGCTTGTGCAGGCATCCGGAAAAGCCTTTGGCTTGAAAGTCAGCTTCATCCATGTCGCTTCGTGCCGTAATGGCTATGACGGGAATCGTCTTTGCTTGCGGAACGTCGAGGCTTCTCAGTTTCTGGAGCAGTTCGAATCCGTTCATTGCCGGCATTTGTATATCGGTAAGAATGATATCGAACGGTTCGGAAGCAACCAGTTTGAAAAGTTCTTCCGGCTGTTCACAACTTTTTATCACTGGAGGAAAGTTGTGGTTCGCATGATTGAACAGGTTGTAAATCATTACTTCCGTCAAATTTCGTTGGATACGGTCATCGTCTATCAGCAGAAGCCGCCATTGCTTTTTATCGTCCGGCAATGTTTCTTCGTGAGTAACTGGTGCCTTGGTTACTCTAGGAAGATACAGTTCTACTTGGAAAGTGGTGCCTTGTCCCGGAGTGCTTTCTACCGAAATTTCTCCTTTCAGCAGTTCAACCAGTTTCTTGGTGATGGATAGTCCCAGCCCGAAACCTTCTTGTCCCTGGGCACTTTGTAGCCGTGTAAACGCTTGGAATATACGTTGCTGTTCTTGTGGATTCATTCCGCATCCCGTATCTTTTACGATGAAGGTAAACCGGTTTTGTCCATAATCAACTTCTATCGTAATGTTGCCTTGCGAAGTAAATTTCAAGGCATTCGATATCAGGTTCTCTGCAATCTGGCGGATACGGAACGGATCTCCTTCCAGATTGAGTGTAGGAGGTATATGTTCTTTTAGCTCAAGTGCCAGTCCTTTCTTTTCAGCTCCGGGTAAGAAACTGGTATAAATGCTTTCGAACAATTCGTGCGGATTGAAGGTTACCGGATGAATATCCATCTTTCCGGCTTCCAGTCGGTGATAGTCGAGCAGCGAAGTGACCAGATCCAGCAGATGATGTGCCGAACTTCGCATGTTATGCAAGTAAAACTGCTGGCGTTTGTCGTGTACCAGTCTGATTAATAAATCAATATATCCTATAATAGATCCAGCCGGTGCCTTGATGTCGTGCGTAATGGTCAGCATCAGTTTCTCGCGGGCAACGAGGAGGTTTTCGGCATAGAGCTTGGCTTTTTCCAGCTCCTTCCGGTAATGGTTGCTGCGGGTAATATCGCGCCAGATGATGGTAAAGAAGATCAGTACCAGCAAGACTGCAAGAATGGCAATGGTTGCCATGGTCCATGCTGCCTGCTGGCGGATGCTCTGTTCGTGTGCAAAGCGGATTTCCATAGCTTTTTGTTCGTCGTCCTCGATTGTTTCCAGCAACTGGTTTACGCGCTGGCTGACCCTTCCTCCCGCGATACGCAATTGGCTGATACGGGCGTCGAGTGTCCGCTGACTTTCCTGTCTTGTCTGGAAGACCTTGTGCTGTATGGAAGTCAGCATAGTGGCGATGGTGTCTACCGGGTTGTAAGCCTCGTCTATCGTATCGGTATATTCTTCCTGTATGATGTTGTCTACCTGTGTAGAATCGGGTTTGCCGGGAGAAAATAAGTCGGCCAAACGACGGAAGAACTTCTTGGGTTTGTGATGAATAGTATACGAATTATGATGTGTAACGACCCGTCGGCGTACATGCGTGCTGTTCAAGATAGAATCCTGCTGCATGATCAGGCTGTCCAGTTGCTGACGATACAGTTCGTCGGTCGGACTTTGCCGCATGGCTTCGAGGACCAGAATCATGTTTTGTTCCTTATTGCGTAATAAAGAGCGTACCGTATCCAGGCGTAACTGTTGCAGAGTATCCGTCAGCAGCTGCTGAAGCGAGTCGATCAGTACGCTGGTTTCCTTCATGGCCTTTTTATATTTCGGATACTCGTTCAGGCGTCCGGTACGCAAGGTCTGTCCGATGATTTCGGCCTCGTACAGCTGCGTCACAATCTGGTGCGTGGTTTTCCTTCGGTTACTGATAGTTTCTTCCAGTCCCGTAGGAGTGGTAAGCAGCGTCATTTGCTGGTAGATATACCCGATGGCGCCGAAAAGCAGGCAGATAAGCAGGATATATCCAAAGGCGATTTTGGTAGAAGTGGAAAACATAGTCAGGCTCCTTTCCCTGTTTTATACCTGAACCTGAGATAATACATGATGCCGGCACTGGTCAGTCCGAACGGGAAAGCCATCCATATACCGGTAATTCCCCAGTTGCAGACAAAGCCGAACAGGTATCCCAAGGGCAGTGATATGATAAAATAAGCGATAAACGAAAACAGCATCATCAGACGTACATCGGCGATGCCCCTCAGTGAGTTGGCAAAATTGATTTGCAATCCGTCGCCAAACTGGTAGAGCAGGAACGGGATGATGACCTGTGCTACCATGGCAGCTACGGTCGCGTCGTCGGTAAACCAGCCTCCCAAATGATTACGCAGCAGATAAATAGGGATGGATGTACAGACAATCATGATCAGGATGATATGGAAACCCACGTTTGCCGTGCGCCTTACGTTCTCCATATCTCTCTGTCCGAGGAAGTTGCTGATACGGACCGATACAGCTGCTCCCATGCCATAATACATCATGAAGCAGATTTGTGACACGGCAATCATAATCTGATAACTGGCAAGTTCCGCGCTTCCCAACCAACCCACCATAATAGCACTCAGGCTGAAAGAGGCTGTTTCCATTCCCATCTGTGCGGCAATGGGCCATCCCAGCCTGTTTAGAAGATTGAAATCGGCTTTATTGAGGCTGCCCCGACGGAAGCCTTCCCGGAAAGACTGGTAGCGGCGGGTACCGAAAAATAAGACTAAATAAGCTATCACCATGAGAATGCGCGATACCAGCGTGGAAACGCCGGCACCCAGTAAGCCCAGTTCCGGCATGCCGAGCTTTCCGTAAATAAGAATATAGTTGCCGATGATATTCAGAATATTGCCGCTCAGCAGTATCCACATCGACACTTTGGTATCGGTTATGCCGTCGGAAAACTGTTTGAATCCGTTGAACCACAGTACGAAAGGAAGGGAAACCAGCAGAACCATGAAGTAAGGTCGCATGTGCGGTATCAGCTCGGCGGGTTGTCCCATCCGGTCCAGATTCACGTAAAGCATTGTCATTACCAGACATACGATGGCTGCCAGTACGGTATTGGCTGCCAGGCTGTTCTTGAGAATCCTTCCCACATCGCCAATTTTATGCTGACCGAACAGGCTGCCTACTACGGGAGTCAGTCCATAGGCAAAGCCTGTACTGAAGATAATGGCAAGGTTGAACATGTTGTTCACGAAGCTGGCAGCCGCCAGTTCCGTCGTGCTGTGATGACCAATCATCAGTGTGTCGGCAAATCCCAGTACGATGACTCCTATCTGTCCGATGACGATAGGGAGCCCCAGTGACAACAATGCTCGGTAATGTGACTGACTCATTTGATTGCTTTATAATATAGGATGTTACAGTTCTCGGGAACAAAGGCACGCCGTGCCGTTTCTTGTATCTGTTCCACCGTAACCGAACGGTATTTCCCGACTTCCAGATTGATATCTTCCGCACGTCCCAGCAACTCGAAGAATGCCAGATTCGTCGCCACGTTCAGGTAATTGATGTTATTGAAAATTTGTTCGCTTTCGTAACGGTTCTTCACCTTTTCTAGTTCATCTTCGGCTACTGGAACCGTTTTCAATTTGTCGAGTTCCTGCCATACAGCTTCTTCTGCCTGTTCCAGTGTGACGCCCGATGCCGGTTTGCCCGTAATGTGCAATAACCCTTCGTCGAGGCTGCCCGAAATATAGGCATCGATGGAGGTGAACAGTTTCTTCTCCTGTACCAGCGTCTGGATAAAGCGTGATGAACGTCCGTTCGATAGCAGGTCGGTGATGATGTCGAACACATAATATGCACGATGGAACCGGTTGCACATGTGGAAAGCCATGTACAAAGCGTCTACCGGCACTTTGCGTTCCACGCTGCGTCGGCGTATGGCAGTCTGAGGCTTTTCTGCCGGCAATTCACGTTTGGGTATATTGCGTGAGGGTATCGGACCGAACCATTTCTCAGCCAGACGAACAGTTTCGTCGAAGGAAATATGTCCGGTGACGGCGAGAATCGCATTGTTCGGGGCATAAAACCGGTAGAAGAAGCTTTTAACCTCTTCCAGCGTAGCGTTAGCTATATGACTGATCTCCTTGCCGATGGTCGGCCAGCGGTACGGATGGTTTTGGTAAGCCATTTCGCGCAACAAGTGTGCTGCGTCGCCGTAAGGCTGGTTCAGGTTGCGCTGCTTGAATTCTTCGATGACTACCTGACGCTGTACTTCCAGACTTTGCGGACTGAAGTCGAGGCTTAGCATACGGTCACTCTCCAACCAGAATCCCGTTTCTACATTCTGGTAGGGAAGGGTAATGTAATAATTGGTAATATCGTTGTTGGTCCAGGCGTTATTCTCGCCGCCGGCGTTTTGTACCGGAACATCATAGTCGGGAATATTCACCGAACCGCCGAACATCAAGTGTTCGAACAGATGGGCGAAACCGGTGTGTTCCGGATCTTCGTCGCGGGCTCCTACGTCGTACAACACATTGAGGGCAACCATTTGAGTAGAGTTGTCCTCATTGTGTACGATACGCAGTCCGTTGGACAGTGTATGATGGTTTACTTGTATCATTATTCTTTATCCGATTTCTCTATGACAGAAGCTTTCAGTATACGTACATCCTTTTCCGGACGGTCTGTACGATTGGTTTTTACTGCTTCGATACGTGCTACCACGTCCATACCGTCTACTACTTCTCCAAATATCGTATAGCTGCCGTCCAAGTGGGGAGCTCCACCTACTGTGGTATAAGCTTCTATCTGTTCGCGGGTAAACTTCAGGGCAGGTTCTTTCTTTACTTCGGCACGTGCCTGTGCTTCAAGGCTGTCTTGCAGTGCCATCAGACCTTCCATGTCGTTTGCCTTACGCATTTTGTAGATTTCCTTCATATGCTTGCGTGCCAGTGTCTGGAATACCGTGTCGAGTCTTGCTTCGTTCAACTGGTTTTCCATGTTAATCATCTGAGCTTCGGAGAACTTTCTACCGGTTACGATATAGAACTGGCAGCCCGATGATTCTCTGTTGGGATTGACATCATCGCCCTGACGTGCGGCGGCAAGTACACCTCTTTTATGGAAAAATTTCGGATTGATTTCTGCCGGAATGGTGTAACCAACATCACCGGTACCTAAAGTAGTGGTTGTATCGGTAGCAGTTTTACTCTGCGGGTCGCCTGCCTGAATCATGAAATTCTTGATGACACGGTGGAAAAGTGTGCTGTCGTATACCCCTTCTTTCACCAGCTTGATGAAATTGTCGCGGTGCTTTGGTGTTTCATCATACAACTTTACGGTAATATTTCCCATCGTCGTTTCCAAGCGTACAAGTGTTTCGTTTCCTGTTATCATAGAATTTTCTTTTTTTTGACTTCCGGTGCATGCGGTCATGCAGCAGAGAATCAGGGTGAATAAAATGATTGTTTTCTTCATACGAGGTGTGTTTTGTTTGCAAATGTACAAAAACCCGTGGGAATATAAAAAAGATGTCAGCACGTATGAGAGAAAACATGCTGACATCTTTTTATTTTTTGTACAAAACAATTTCGTTTTTGTACAAATTATCTTGAAATGTCTTGTAGACTTGCGGTTAATGCCTTATTCTGCCAGACTAAGTATCTGCGCTTCCTGAGGAACATAATCTCCCTGGAAGAAGCGGCTGGCACGAAGCAGGTGGCGCCAGATACTTACCAACTCCTGTGTTTCCTGAAGGATGTTCAGGTAAACCATCGAAGCTTTCAGACTCGCATTGTCGGTTTCCTGCATGCGGTTCATCTGCTGCTTGCGCAGAGCCGATATCTTATTCTTCAGGGCATCACCTTTTACCAGAATATCGTCTGCTTCACGATAGTCGTTGTTTTCGATAGCTGTACGGGTACGTTCCATCAGCTGACAGAGTTCTTCACGTATCGGAAGGAATTCTGCGATGCAGTCTTTCGATATCGGATTGAAGTTGTTGTCTACATGTTCCTTACAAGGTTCACAGATACGCTTCAAGCAGTAAAGCATCTGTTCGCAGCTGTTGCTGCCCAGGTGGAACCATGTATTCTTTTCGATAGCTATTGGAATAGGAATACGACGTAATCCTAAAATTTCTTTGCGACGACGCTTTTTCAACATCTTCTTTTGCTCGTCGGTAGAATTCATCACTTTTTTCAGCTGTTTCAGGTCCTCGTTGATGAAACCGTCGGTAACTTGCATGTAAGCTTGTTCGGTATAAGCGATGTAATCTGTCAGGGTACCTTTTACATGCTGGCGGAGCAATGACAGCACTTCCGCTTTGTCTTTGCTGGCCATCATGCGTTTGAAGATATCATCCTGCTGTTCTGCCTTTTCTTTCTTGCTGTACTTGATGTTGCTGCGGATCAGCAGGAATACAGCCACACAGATAAAGATGAACATGCCCACAAAGCTTGTGTAGAACATGATGGCAGTAACCAGTGCACAGATGGTAAAGGCTACGAAAGCGGTGATGAACCATCCGCCGATGACCGACAGCATTCCGGTGATACGGTATACGGCACTTTCACGTCCCCACGCACGGTCGGCAAGAGAAGAACCCATTGCTACGATGAAAGTTACGTACGTAGTAGAAAGCGGGAGCTTCATAGTTGTACCGATGATAATTAGCAAACCGGAAAGAACCAGGTTGACAGCTGCACGAACCATATCGAATGCGGCTCCGTTTTCCAGAATCACTTCATCTTTGTTGAAACGGCTGTCTATCCAGCGGCGCATGCCTGCCGGAATCACCTTAACCAGAAATTCGTTGATAGCTGTCGCACGGCGGACGATGGTACGTGCCAATGCCGACGAACCGAACATTTCGTCACCCTCTTCCTGACGAGCCAGATCGACAGATGTCTTGATTACATTCTTTGCTTTCTTAGAAGTAGCCAGCGCATAAACCATGATGATACCCGAAGCCAGCAGGAAGATAGCCGGAGTCTTAGCCGACGACATCAGCGAATTCATCATAAAGTCGTGTATGCCTACACCGTTCGAGTTGGCTGCATAATCCGTATAAGCCGAGAAACCAGCCAAAGGCACACCGATAAAGTTGACAAGGTCGTTTCCGGCAAATGCGAGTGCCAGTGAGAAAGTACCCAGCAACACGATGATACGGAATACATTTACCTTGCACCAGTGCAGGATTTGCATCAGTACGGTAAAGAAAACAAAGCAAGCTACAACTAGCATAGTTGTGTTTTCATCTATCCACGCAAGTGATTCTGCACTCATAAACGGTGCGCTTTTCAATCCCTTTATCAGAACGAAATAGGCAAGTGCGGTTACAGAAATACCACCAAATACGCCAATGGTCCAAGAAAGATGTTTTTTGTAGTTGAAGCTGAAGATAAGGCGAGAGATGTATTGAACGATTGTTCCGGCAATGAAGGCGATGGCAACGGAGAGGAAAATACCCATAATAACGGATAAGGCTTTTTCGGTATTCATCATGTCTCCTAAAGACAGAAGACCAGTTTCATCGCCAATGATTTTGAGAATTGCAAGAATAAATGTACCTCCCAATAATTCGAAGACCATTGATACGGTAGTCGAGGTAGGGAGTCCGAGAGTGTTGAATACGTCCAGCAGCACCACATCCGTTACCATAACGGCAAGCAGAATACACATAATTTCATAGAAACTGAAATTGGCTGGTTGGAAAATACCATGTCGGGCGATGTCCATCATGCCGTTACTCATAATTGCACCTACGAATACGCCGACTGCCGCTACAATGACGATGGTTTTATACCGGGCAACCTTTGCTCCTACGGCGGAATTCATGAAGTTAACTGCATCGTTGCTGACACCTACTAGCAGGTCGAATATTGCCAGCATGAAAAGGAAAATAACAATTCCTAAATAAAGAGTTTCCATATTTTACTATAAAAATGATTTTTTAGCGTCGCAAAGTTATGGAAAATCTGTCAGACGCCTGTTGTTATACGTATTACATTTCTGTTACAAAATACTTAGGGGCTATGTTATAAGGGTAAAATGTTTTTTTTAGAATTTCTTCGCATGTTTATCTATTGGAAATTCGTAACTTTGTGCCCTAAATCATAGAATTATATAGTAATTACTAAAATATTAAAGCAATGTCAGAGTCAAAGAGAATAAAAACGGCCTTGGTATCGGTATATCACAAGGACGGTTTGGATGCGATCATTCGTCGTTTGGCGGAAGAAGGTGTAGAATTTTTGTCGACAGGCGGTACACGTCATTTTATTGAAAGCTTAGGATATGCTTGTCATGCAGTAGAAGATCTGACTGGATATCCTTCTATTCTGGGCGGTCGTGTCAAGACACTTCACCCGAAAGTATTCGGTGGTATTTTGTGCCGTCGTGAACTGGAAGAAGACCGTCAGCAGGTTACCAAATATGAAATTCCTGAAATAGACCTGGTGATTGTCGACCTTTATCCGTTTGAAGACACCGTTGCTTCGGGAGCCGATGCTCAGTCTATCATCGAAAAGATTGATATAGGTGGTATCTCGTTGATTCGTGCTGCTGCAAAGAACTTCAATGATGTAGTTATCGTGGCAAGCAAGGCTCAGTATAAGCCTTTCCTCGACATCATTACAGAAAAAGGTGCAGTGACTACTCGTGAAGAACGTCGCTGGTTCGCCAAAGAAGCGTTTGCCGTATCTTCTCATTACGACTCGGCTATCTTCGGATGGTTCGACGGAAACGATAATTCTGCTTTCCGTTATGCAGCTGAACAGCCGAAGGCATTGCGTTATGGTGAGAATCCTCATCAAAAAGGTATTTTCTTCGGTGATTTCGATCAGATGTTCGAACAGATTCATGGTAAGGAAATCTCTTATAACAATTTACTCGACATTAATGCGGCTGTCGATCTGATTGATGAGTTCAAGGGCGAAACGACTTTCGCTATCTTGAAGCACAACAATGCTTGCGGTCTGGCTTCTCGTCCGGTACTGGTAGATGCTTGGCGTGCTGCTTTGGCAGGCGATCCGGTTTCTGCCTTTGGTGGTGTATTGGTAACAAATGCCGTAGTCGACCGTGCTACAGCCGAAGAAATCAATAACTTGTTCTTCGAAGTGATCATTGCTCCGGGTTACGATGCAGATGCGCTGGAGATTCTTACTCAGAAGAAGAACCGTATCATTCTGGTACGCAAAGAAGCTGAAACTCCGAAAAAGCAGTTCCGCTCTTTGCTGAACGGTGTGCTGGTTCAGGACCGCGACCTGAAGGTTGAAACTCGTGAAGACTTGAAGCAGGTTTCCGAAAAGGCTCCTTCGGATGCAGAAATCGAGGATCTGCTTTTCGCCAATAAGATTGTAAAGCAGAGCAAGAGTAATGCTATCGTGCTGGCTAAGGGTAAACAATTGGTTGCCAGTGGTGTAGGACAGACTTCGCGCGTAGATGCCTTGAAACAGGCTATCGAAAAGGCTAAATCGTTCGGATTCGACCTGAACGGAGCTGTAATGGCTAGTGATGCCTTCTTCCCCTTCCCCGATTGTGTGGAACTTGCCGACAAGGAAGGTATCAAGGCTGTTATCCAGCCGGGTGGTTCGGTAAAGGACGATTTGACATTCCAGTACTGCAATGCACACGGTGTAGCTATGGTGGTGACTGGTGTACGTCATTTTAAACACTAATATAACTCGAATAATAATAATGAATGAAGAGTGATTCTTCGTTCATTATTTTAAAAAGATTCTTCAATAGGAAAATTATGGGATTATTCTCTTTTACACAAGAAATAGCAATGGATCTTGGAACTGCCAATACCATTATATTGAGCAACGACAAGATTGTGGTAGATGAACCCTCAGTGGTAGCACTCGACCGCCGTACCGACAAGATGATTGCCGTAGGCGAGCGTGCAAAGCTGATGTATGAAAAGGAAAACCCAAACATCCGTACGGTCCGCCCGCTGCGTGACGGTGTGATTGCCGATTTCAATGCGTGCGAACAGATGATGCGTGGTTTGATTAAGAAGGTAAATACGGGACGCCGCTTGTTTACTCCCTCACTGCGTATGGTTATCGGAGTACCTTCTGGTTCTACCGAGGTAGAACTGAGAGCGGTTCGCGATAGTGCCGAACATGCAGGCGGACGTGATGTCTATCTGATTTTTGAACCGATGGCTGCTGCTATCGGTATCGGACTGGATGTGGAAGCTCCCGAGGGTAACATGATTGTGGATATAGGTGGTGGTTCTACTGAAATTGCTGTCATTTCATTGGGAGGTATCGTTTCGAATAACTCTATCCGTATTGCCGGAGATGATTTGACTGCCGATATTCAAGAATATATGAGCCGTCAGCACAATGTAAAGGTCAGCGAACGTATGGCTGAGCGTATCAAGATTCATGTAGGTGCTGCTCTGACCGATCTGGGTGATGAGGCTCCGGAAGATTATATCGTGCGCGGACCGAACCGTATCACGGCACTGCCGATGGAAGTTCCGGTTTGTTATCAGGAAATCGCTCACTGTCTGGAAAAAAGCATTGCAAAGATTGAAACGGCTATCTTGAGTGCGCTGGAAAATACACCGCCCGAATTGTATGCCGATATCGTAAGCAATGGTATTTATCTGGCAGGTGGAGGTGCGCTGCTGCGCGGACTCGACAAACGTCTGACCGATAAGATCAATATTCCGTTCCATATTGCCGAAGACCCTCTGTTGAGTGTTGCCAAAGGAACAGGTATTGCCTTGAAGAATGTCGACCGTTTCTCATTCTTGATGAGATAAAATAGTTTCCTGCCTTGAGGCATGGATGAAAATTGCGGGGCCTTTTGCAAGAATGGCTCCGCATTAATCTTGATATTTTTCTTCTCTGAAGTTGTAGGTATGCGAAATCTGCTGAACTTTTTATTGAAATATGATTATTGGCTGCTCTTCGTTTTGCTGGAGGTAGTGAGCTTCATTCTGCTGTTCCGTTTCAACAGCTATCAGGGAAGTGTCTTTTTTACTTCAGCCAACCGTGTTGCAGGAAGTATTTATGAGGTGGCAAACGAAATCACGTCTTATTTTGGGCTGCATACGGTAAACCGTGATCTGGTGCGTCGTAATGTAGAGCTGGAATTGCAGGTGGAATCCTTGAGCAGAGCGCTTAAAGGCTATATGCGTGATACCACAGAGGTAGAAAAAAGCATGTATCAGAATGTGCTGGCCGATTATTCCATTTATCCTGCTGAGGTAGTGAATAACAGCCTGACGCATGTTGATAACTATATTACAATCAATAAAGGTGATGTTGACAGTATCCGTACTGAGATGGGAGTAGTGAGCGGAAATGGGGTAGTCGGCATTGTTTACCAGACTTCGGCTCATTACGCTATCGTATTGCCGGTATTGAATTCAAAAAGCAGTATCAGTTGTAAAATCCAGCGGACGGATTATTTCGGTTCGCTGAAATGGAACGGTGGTTCTTCGCTTTACGCATGGCTGAAAGATATTCCCCGGCACTCGGAGTTTTCATTGGGTGATACGGTGGTGACCAGCGGGCATAGTGCTGTTTTCCCGGAAGGTATACCTGTAGGTGTAGTCGACGACATGGCCGATAGTCACGATGGCTTGTCGTATGTACTGAAGGTAAAGCTCTTTACTGACTTTGCACGCCTGAACGATGTGAATGTAATCAGTTTTCGTGGACGACCGGAACAGGCCGAACTCGAAAATAATATAAAATAAGGTGTATGGTATTGTTCTTACAGAGATTGGTGTGGTTCGTTTTTCTGGTACTGCTTCAGGTACTGGTGTTGAATCATGTGCATATTCTGGGCTATGCAACTCCTATGCTCTATATCTATTATATATTGGTGCTGAATGCTGAAATTCCTCGCAAGTCGTTGCTTTTGCAGGCTTTTTTCCTGGGATTATGCATCGATATCTTCAGTAATACTCCGGGCATGAACGCGGCGGCAGCTACCATGATGGCGTTTGCGCGCCGTCCCTTGCTACGTATGCAGATGCTGCGTGATGTAACCGACGATTACGTACCGGGCATTCGTTCGATGGGTTTTTATCCTTTCTTTCGGTATATCTTGAGTAGTACTGTGGTATTTATGGTTACCTTACAAATAATTGATGCTTTTACGTTTTTCCGCATGAGTGAGCTGATGTGGAAGATTGTGACAGATACACTGATAACGGTAGTTGGCATAATCTGTATAGACACTATAAGGAGGAAGAAATAGTGGATCGGAATTATAAGCTGGCAAAGAGAAGACATGTCATTGGTGGTGTCGTTCTGACGGTAGTGGTTCTTTTTATAATTCGTTTGTTTGCATTGCAGATATTGAATGACGACTATCGGAAGAATGCCGACAGCAATGCGTTTCTGAAGAAAATTCAGTATCCCAGTAGAGGAGTGATTTACGACCGTACCGGGAAGCTGCTGGTTTATAACCAGCCGGCTTATGATATCACGGTGGTCATGAAGGAGATTACTTCGCTGGATACTGCCGATTTATGCAGTACACTCCGGATAACGCCCGATTTTGTGCGCCGTAAATTTCGGGATATGAAGAACCGGCGTTTGAATCCTGGTTATTCTCCTTATACCAACCAGGTATTTCTGACTCAGCTTTCGGCCGAAGACTGCGGTATTTTTCAAGAAAAACTGTTTAAGTTTCCCGGTTTTTATATTCAGCGTCGTACGATCCGTCAGTATAATTACAATGCGGGAGCGCATATCTTGGGAGATATTGCCGAGGTTTCCAAGGAGGAAATGGAAGATGATGATTATTATTTGCCGGGTGATTTTATCGGCAAATTAGGGGTAGAACGTTCGTACGAAAAACAACTCCGTGGAGAAAAAGGTGTGGAGGTACTGCTTCGTGATGCGCACGGACGTATTCAGGGAAATTATATGGATGGTAAGTTCGATAAGGCTCCTGTTCCGGGAAAGAACCTGACGCTGAGCCTGGATATTGAACTTCAGATGCTGGGAGAGAGATTGCTGGAAGGAAAAATCGGTAGTATTGTGGCGATAGAGCCTTCTACCGGTGAAGTGCTTTGTTTGGTATCTTCACCTACTTACGATCCGAGCCTGATGATTGGACGTAACAGAGGTAAGAATCATCTTGAACTGTCGAAAGATCCATGGAAGCCCTTGTTGAACCGTGCCATTATGGGTACTTATCCACCGGGCTCTACTTTTAAGACTACTCAGGCACTGACTTTCTTGCAGGAGGGTATCATTACTACCGGAACGATGTATCCGTGTTCGGGAGGTTTCTCGTATCGCGGACTGCATGTGGGATGTCATGCCCATCCTTCTCCTCTGGCTTTGATACCGGCTATTGCCACCTCTTGTAACGGATATTTCTGCTGGGGGTTGTATCACATGATTGGTGCTCGTCAGAAGTATGGCTCTGTGCAGAAGGCCATGAATACGTGGCGTGATTACATGGTTTCGATGGGATTTGGTTATCAGCTGGGAATTGATTTGCCGGGTGAGAAACGGGGTATGATTCCTAATGCACAGTTTTATGACAAGGCTTACCGCCGTTCGTGGAACGGTTTGACCATTATCAGTATTGCAATCGGTCAGGGAGAGGTTACTGCCACTCCGCTTCAGATAGCCAATCTGGGTGCGACCATTGCCAACCGGGGATATTTTGTAACTCCTCATGTTGTGAAAGAGATAGAAGGAGAGCCGATAGATTCTATTTATACGACCCGCCGTTATACAAAGGTAGATAAGGTACATTATGATGAAGTGGTACAAGGTATGCGGTCGGCTGTACTGGGAGGTACCTGCCGTTTGGCTAATATTCCGGAACTGGAGGTCTGCGGTAAGACTGGTACGGCGCAGAATCACGGGAAGGACCACTCGGCATTTATGGGATTTGCTCCGATGAATAATCCGAAAATAGCCATTGCCGTTTATGTGGAAAACGGTGGATGGGGAGCTACATACGGTGTACCTATCGGGCGACTGATGATAGAAAAATATTTGACCGGTAAGCTGACCGAGGAAGACGAAGCGTTGGCTACCGATATTCAAAACCGTAGAATTGATTATGGCTTACAGGAAAGATAGTTTGTGGAAAACGGTTGACTGGTGGACAATTGCTTTGTATGTTGTCCTGATAGTGTGTGGCTGGTTCAGTGTGTGTGGAGCCAGCTATGATTACGGTGATCCTGATTTTCTGAACTTTACGACGCGTGCAGGAAAACAGTTGATGTGGATTGGCTGTTCCTTTACCCTAGGTTTCGTATTGCTGATGCTGGAAGATCGTTTATATGATACGTATGCTTATCTGATATACGGAATCTTGCTGTTATTGCTGTTTGGAACGATATTCAATCCGCATGAGATCAAGGGTTCGCGTTCGTGGATTGTATTGGGTCCGGTAAGTCTGCAACCTGCTGAGTTTGCCAAGTTTGCTACGGCACTGGCTTTGGCTAAATACATGGGTGAGTATACTTTTTCTATGGAAAGAGGTAGGAAAATGCTGGTAGCACTGGCCATTATTCTCGTTCCCATGTTCTTGATTATCTGTCAGAAAGAAACTGGATCGGCTTTGGTTTATCTCTCTTTTTTCCTGGTACTGTATCGGGAAGGGATGACTGGTTCCATCTTGTTTGCGGGGGTATGTGCCGTGATTTATTTCATTGTAGGTATCCGTTTTAGTAATGAGCTGATGGCCGATGGACTTACTTCTCTAGGAGAGTTCGCCGTATTGGGACTGATTATATTATTTTCGGCCTTGCTGGTGAAAGCTTATTGCAAAAACAGTGAGCGTGCCGTCATTTACATTCTTTCTTTCGGTCTCGGCTCGATGCTACTGGGCTGGTTGTTTTCTTTGTACGTCATTCCGTTTGACGTAGTTTACTTGCAAGGAGTGGTATGTGGAGCCTTATGCATCTATTTGGTTTATCTATTCTTGCACGAACGCATTCGTAATTATCTGTACATATTAGTATTTACTATCGGTTCGGTGGGATTCCTCTTTTCGGCAGATTATGTATTCAATGAAGTACTCGAACCTCACCAGCAGATACGTATCAAGGTATTGTTGGGAATGGAAGATGACCCGACAGGTGCCGGATACAATGTCAATCAAAGTAAGATTGCAATTGGTTCGGGAGGCTTTTTGGGAAAAGGTTTTCTGAACGGTACCCAGACCAAGTTGAAATATGTACCCGAGCAGGATACCGACTTTATTTTCTGTACCGTAGGCGAGGAGCAGGGATTTGTGGGCTCTACGATTGTGATTCTGTTGTTTGCTGCATTGATATGGCGGTTAATTTATCTGGCAGAACGACAAAGCACCCGGTTTGGACGAGTATATGGATATAGTGTGCTGAGCATTTTCTTTTTCCATCTTTTTGTCAATGTGGGTATGGTACTTGGATTGACTCCTGTAATCGGTATTCCTCTTCCTTTCTTCAGTTACGGGGGATCTTCGCTTTGGGGATTTACCATTTTACTATTTGTCTTTCTGCGTATTGACGCTGCCCGTGAAAGTTGACAGACGCATACCCACATCGCTGATTCCCTTCAGCGACTTGTCACGCATGATATGAACTACCTGTAGCAAACTGTCGGCTGGCGAAAGATGCAGAGGATGATCTTGGGTACATGTAAACTGATACATATTGCCTGCTGTACCTTTGCCGTTCCAGTTTCCCCATTTATCGGACAGACTCAAGTGTAACGTATCCGGACGTCTGTCTGGACTTAGTGGGTACAATACTTCCAGCCATATATCCTGATAAGGATAGTTTTCCGTATGTCTTAATCCTACTTCCAGCTCATAGGTATGTCCTGCAAGCTGGGAAGGAAGTGTATACTCCAGCGTATCCTGTTTGTTCCAGCCGTTGCTGCTCAGGTTTTGGTAAGTATGGTAAACCGTATCATCATGGCATGCCGCAAGGGAGAATAATAAACCTAATATTCCCCCTGCGGTCCGGATATATGATGAAGTTTTTAGTGTGGTCATGCTATTTCGTTGTTATTCTTTCGTGCTGGCCGGCGTGGACGGTTAGGCTGTCTGTTGTTTCCTTCCGGTTGCGGCTGCTGTGTACGTGCCTCCGGTTGTTGGTTGGGCTGCTGTCTGTTGTCAGCCTGACGTGGAGCTGTTCCTTGTCTTTTCCCTTCCGGTTGTGGTTGCTGCGTACGTGCTTCTGCCTGCTGGTTGGATGGTTGCTGCTTGTTATCGGCCTGGCGTGGAGCATTTCCTTGTCTTTGAGGGCGATTACCTCCCTTTTCTCCTCTTCGCTTATCACCGCCCTGGCGCTCTTCTTTCCGTCTTTCTCTTCCACCGTTGGCAGGAGTATTGGAAGTTGCGGCATTGTTCTCTACTCGTGCCTGTCCTTCTGTCTTTTCCTGACTTGATGCATTCTTATTGGGAAGGAGCTTTTGTGGATTGGTCTCTTGAATAGTGGCTTGACGAGCTTCTCCGTTTTTCTTCTTATTCTTACGGTTCTTGCCGTTTTTGCTTTTATCGAAACGGGTAACACTTTCCTGTTCCAGCAAGTCTTTCGGACGTGCCGGCTCATGCATGCCGTTGTCGTTCAGTTTCTCGGGCTTTTCTCCACGGCGGTTCATGTTGATAACCTCAAATGCACGGCGTGCTGTAATTGTTACTTCGTTGGCAAGGAAACTCTTGTCGGTAGAATAAATGATTTCTCCTTTCAGGATGTCGGCCTTGAAGTAATAATATGTTGCATCCATTGTTTCGAGGGTGATTTCCTTGCTTGGCAATCGTTTCTGGCATTCTACGTAAGCGTCTACTTCGTAGTTGAGGCAACATTTCAGCTTGGCACATTGTCCGGCCAGCTTTTGCGGATTAAGCGAAATATCCTGATAGCGGGCTGCTCCCGTAGATACAGAAATAAAATTAGTCATCCACGTAGCGCAACACAGTTCTCGTCCGCACGGACCGATACCTCCGATGCGCCCTGCTTCCTGACGAGCACCGATCTGTTTCATCTCGATACGTACACGGAAAGCCTCAGCCAGTACTTTGATAAGCTGACGGAAATCTACTCGTTCGTCGGCAATGTAATAGAAAATGGCTTTGTTTCCGTCGCCCTGGTATTCCACATCACCGATTTTCATCTGCAAACCTAAGTCGGCGGCAATCTGACGAGAACGAATCATCGTAGCATGTTCACGACTTTTGGCCTCTTCATATTTTTCCATGTCTACCGGTTTTGCCTTGCGGTATACACGGCGTATTTCAGCATCCGGCTTTATGTTTGCCTTACGCATCTGCAACGGTACAAGGCGTCCTGTCAGCGTTACTGTACCGATGTCATGACCCGGACTGGCCTCTACTGCAACAATATCGCCTTTTTCCAGTTTCAGGTGATTGCTGTTTTTGAAATATCCTTTTCGGGTATTCTTGAACTGTACCTCCACCATATCCTGCTCTTCGCTGTTACCGGGAATATCGGCCAGCCAGTCGTAGGTATTCAGTTTATTATCTTGTCTTCCGCAGCCCTTACAGCAAAGCGAGCCACTTCCGTTCTTCAATATAAATTTGTTCATAGTTTCAATTCTTTAGTAGTACAATCATTTTCAGGGCGAAATCGAAGAAAACGAATTTGGGATTTACGTTTTGTTCGATATGTCGTCCGGCTTCCTCCAGTTCATCCATGATACCCATGACGTTCCTTTCGTTGACGAAAGGTGCAAATCGTGAAGCGAATTGAGCCTCTTCGCGTCCCAGGTAATTCATTTCCGGCTGGTGGAAGTTATATATAAAGTTTTCCCGTATCATGCGCTGGCAGTATGCCAATAAATTTTTCTGCCGTTCTCTTCCCAATGCCGCAACCTGCTCGCTCCATGCTTTCATTTCTTTCAGGCGTCGGGCGTATGCCAGTCGCATCAGGGAAGTGAACAGTGTAAAGAATAGTCGATTTTCTTCTCCCAAATGTATGTTTTCGATGGCGCGTAAGACACTTCCGGCAGAGAGGTGTGCAATATCGGCTGCATCTTCGGGCTGAAGCATATAGCGCGTACGTAATAATCCGGCAATATCCTCCTCACTCAGCGGAGGCAGGTTAAACCGTTGCATGCGGCTGGTCAGTGTCGGCAGAATATATTCCGGAGCCTCGCTGACCAGTAAAAACAGGGTATAGGCAGGCGGCTCTTCGAGAAGCTTCAACAGCTTGTTTCCACATTCCGCATTCATCTTTTCCGGGAGCCATATAATCATGATTTTATACCCGCCTTCTCCGGCTTTCAGCGACAGTTTCCGTTGTATTTCGTCACTTTCACGTACGAATATCTGAGCCTGTTGGTTTTCGGCTCCCATACGTGCCAGCCAATCTGGTAGTGAAAAATAGGGTGAATCAATCAGCTGCTGACGCCATGCATCGATAAAGTCGTCGGACACCGTGTCACGTCCGGCTTTTTTCTTGATGACCGGAAAAGCGAAATGTACGTCGGGATGAACCAGTTTGTTCATTTTTACACACGAAGGACATTTCCCGCAAGCATCTTCTTCTCCCGGATTTTCACAACACAGGTATCGTGCTAAGGCCAGCGCCAAAGGGAGTTTACCCGTTCCCTCCATTCCACAGAACAGCATGGCGTGAGGCACCCGCCCTTCGTGGACGAGTGTCAGCAGATGGCGTTTAGCCTCGGTTTGTCCTATGACGTCTTTAAAAAACACGGTTAATAAATTTCTTTGGCTACGCGGCGTACGCTTTCCGTAGCTCCAACAGTATAAAAATGAATACTCGGTACACCGTGAGCAATCAGTTCACGGCATTGGTTGATACACCATTCCACTCCCAATTGTCGGGCTTCTTCGTCGGTTTTGCATTTCAAAGCTTCCAGAGCCAGATCCTGCGGAAGGTCGACTTTAAATGTTTTAGGAACCACCGACAACTGAGATAGTTTGCTGAACGGTTTGATTCCCGGAATAATCGGGATATCGATACCTTCACGACGCACACGGTCAACAAAGTCAAAAAATTTGCGGTTATCGTAAAATAATTGCGTTACGGCATATTCTGCTCCCGCTTCAACCTTCTTTTTCAACCAGTAAATATCCTGTTCCATGTTGGGCGCTTCTTCATGCTTTTCCGGATAGCAGGCTACTCCGTAGCTGAAAGGATGTACAGGAGCTTTAATAGGAGAACCGTCGACGAATACTCCGCGGTTGAAATCATTGATTTGCTGTTCCAGCTCCACGGCATGTGCATATCCTCCGGGTTCGGGAGTAAAGACTTGCTCGTGTTTAGCCTTGTCGCCACGCAGAATCAGCAGGTCGGTAATACCTAAAAATTGCAGATCCAGCAGTACATACTCCGTGTCTTCACGTGTAAATCCACTGCACAAGATGTGTGGTACTACCGTGATGTTATATTTGTTTTGTATGGCTGCTGCCACTGCTACCGTACCCGGACGGCGGCGGATTCGCTTGCGTTCATACAGCCCGTTACCCAGTTCGCGGTATACATATTCGCTGCGGTGTGTGGTAATATTAATGTATTTCGGGTCGAATTCGCGTAAGGAATCGATGGTTTCATATAATTTTTCTATCCCTGTGCCTTTTAAAGGAGGAAGAATCTCGAATGAAAAGGCAGTTTTCTCAGGTGATTTGATTAAGTCAATTACTCTCATTTCACTATTTTTGCGCCTTGTTAGGGTGTTACATATTTGGCAAAAATAAGAAAAATATCGTACTTAACGGGAGAATGTTTCTTAAAAATTTTAATTTGTCTGCCGATACATCAGAGCACGGGGGTAAACAGGTGAGCGAACCATCCGACAAAGCGTTTCCACGGTGTCCGTTTCTTGTAAACCTCTTTCGTCATTATCGTACTGTTTTGCTTGTCGGCACTGAATATCTCGGTCAGTTGGGCCGTGATAGGCAGGTCGAATACAAACGCGTTGATTTCGTAGTCATACCGCAGGCTCCGGCTGTTCAGGTTGGTACTTCCCACCGTACAGAATCGTTCGTCTACCATCATGACCTTCGAATGATGAAATCCTCCGTTGTAGACATAGATATGTGCTCCTTTTTTCCGGAGGCGGTTGGCAAGATAAAATCCGGCATCGGGTGTGAAACTGATGTCCGATTTGCCGGGAATCATGATTTCTACCCTGACTCCACGGTCGACAGCCTTTTCGATGGCATGGCGTATGCTGGCAGTCGGAGTAAAGTAAGGGTTGATGATTTGTATTTTCCGTTCTGCCGCATTGATGGCTGCAATGTAAGCGTGCCTCATTGCTTTGGGCGATATTTTCGGGACGCGCTGTACAATAGCTACCTGATGACCGGCATGTACCGGAGGTGCATTCAGTGAATCCTCTCCAAAAGGGAAAAATTCATCGCCTTCTATATGCTGCTTGGTTTCTTTGTTCCACATTGTTAGAAAGGCCTCTTGCAGTTTTTCTACAGCAGGTCCTTTGATACGGATATGCATGTCTCTCCATGCTCCGATTTTAGGCAGTCCGTTTATGTAATAGTCGGCGATATTCATTCCTCCTGTATAGCCTACTTTGCCGTCTATGACTACTATTTTCTGGTGGTCACGACTGGCCGCATGGTTTACGTAGGGAAAGGTAATCGGGTCGAATGTTATAATTTCTATTCCCCTTTTACTCAATTTCTTGAGAAGCCTGTTACGGAGTGGACGGTTATTCGACATATTTCCGAAAGCGTCGAACATGGCGCGTACCTTTACTCCTTCCTTCACTTTCAGTGCAAGTAAGTCGAACAAGGCATTCCCGATGGAATCGTTTCTGAAATTGAAGTATTCCAGATGTATATGATGTTTTGCCTTTTTGATTTCTTCAAAAAGGTCATTGAATTTCTCTCTGCCGCTGGGCAACAGTTTCAGCTCATTATTGTTGATAATTGCTACGCCTTGTTCGCGTAAGTATCTGGCAAATAATGAGTCAGCAGGCAGATATTCGGTAATGGTATCTTCTGCTGCTTTTGCCGTAAACGATTGTGATTGTGCATGGCAAGGCACGCCGAATTTCACAATCAATAAGACTAGGCAAAAAAATATTTTGTGAAATTTGTAGTCATTCATGCATCGATAGTTTTTGTGAGGTGCAAAAATATGGAATTTAATTAAGAATTTGTAATGATTACACTTGCTTTTCATAAAATAGTGACTATTTGACTGTAAAATCAGATGAAATGACTGATTTGATTAGAAGAAAGTAAGGTATAAAGTTTGGGAAGCGATGAAGACTATTCTCTGAATTGCTTTTGAAATTTGTACAAAGAAAAAAAGTTTTTGTACAAAAAAATAAAAAACGTCGAGAGGAATAACCGCACAATTGCGCGTTTTCCCCTTAAATAATGACTTTATTTATGTCTTTTTGCCCTTTACGCCCTTCACAAACGTTGGAAAATTAACAAAAGAGATACTTTTCTCTTGTATTAGAAGACTGATTTTCCTCCTGCTAGAAAGACCTGTGAAGGCGGTGAAGGCAAAAAAGACAAAAAAGTTTTTTATTTTGCCGGATGTTTCCTTATTGTCAGCCAGTAAGCCGTTACCACAAGTATACCGGTTACCACCCACGAAATAGGGTAGACATAGAGCAATACGTCGTATCCTCTCCATATCGGTGAAACACAATACACCCAGATGATACGAAGCATGCAGGTACCTACTACAGTCATGAGAGCAGGTGTAAGCGACTTTCCCATACCTCGCAAGGAAGAACCGGCTATCTCGTAACTGCAAGCAATAAACTGGAGCGCCAGTACGATGTGCATACGTATGCTTCCAAAGTGCTGTACCATGGGCATATCGGAAAAGAATCCTAAGAAGAAACTGTGCTGCCAGGTAAATATCCAGCTGAAGGCTGCGCAGAGTCCGGCACTTGCTCCCATACAGATCCAGAAAATGCGGTGTACCCTGTCCATCTTTCCGGCACCGTAGTTCTGGGCGATAAAACTGATAGCCGCCCCATTGAAGCCTTGAATGATGAAATAAGTATAGTATTCAAAGTTGAGCGCGGCCGACGAACCGGCTATGGCATCTGCTCCGTAACTGTTGATAGACGACTGTACCACTACGTTTGAGATAGAGAATATCATTCCCTGAATGCCGGCTGGCACTCCGATCTTGAGCATACGACTCAGTTCCGTAAAGTTGATTTTTATTTTATTGGGATGTAACCGGTAAGGTTCTTTTTCCTTGAGAAGCAGTCGAACGATCATCGTGGCACTGAATATATTGGCTATGCCGGTTGCTATTGCCACTCCCGATACTCCCATGTGGAAAACAAGCACGAACAGTAGGTTGAGAAAGGTGTTGATAATTCCTGCCATGACCAATATATACAAAGGACGACGGGTATCTCCGATACTTCGTAAGATAGCAGCTCCGAAGTTGAATACCATGATAAAGGGCATGGCAAGAAAATAAATGCGGAGATATTTCACGGCTTCTCCCAATACCTCGGGTGGAGTTCCCATCCAGGTCAATATCGGTCGGGCTACCAGTACTCCCAGTATGAGCAGGAATATACCGCTGATAATGGCGACCATGCCTACGGTATTGATGGCATTGCATATACTCTTGTGATCCTGCTGGCCGATGTGATTGGAAATGATGGCACATGCTCCCATCGAGATACCTAAAAAGAGATTGATAAGCAGTCCTATGACGGGGGCATTGCTTCCTACTGCTGCCAGTGCTTCGCTGCCGATGAAATGTCCTACTACGGCGATATCGATTGAATTGAATAGTTCCTGCAGCAGACTGCTTGCTGCTAACGGTAATGCAAAGAATAGTATGTTCTTGAATAACGGGCCGTTCAGCATGTCTATTTCATTGCTTTTCGGCTTTTTGCTCGCTATGGTTGTATCACTCATGTTTTACTTGAATTTGTAACGACCTGCAAAATTATAATAAATTTTTCAGTTGTGGATATTGGGATAAGTTCGTAATGTTTAAGGGGCAAACAGACAATTGGATAAATCTGAGACGTTTTTATTACTAAATACATAAATTATACAGATATAAGATTTTATATAGATAAAAGTGTTAAAAAATTGTTTGTGAGATATTTGTTGCTTATTTTTAGGTAAACCTATTTATTGATACTATGAAATCCATTTGTCTCTTATTCCTGTTGATTCCTGCATTCACATTTGCCGCTTCACAGAAATATCTTGCGAATGTAGAAAAGAAGCTGGACTCACTGTTCTCGACTGAAATTCCAGATACGGCCGTTTTGAAGGCTGTAAGAATAGTTACGGAGGACGATTCACTTTCTTCGGAAGAAACTGAACATTTTTATGCGAAAAAGATTTTTCCATTTATTGAAAAGAAAAAAGCGAATGTGTCCCATCTCATGTTGGCTGTAGCTTACCGGAGCCGTGCCTTGACGGTATCTAAATTTGGAGAGATAGAGGAACACCGTAAGTACATGGAAATGGCTTATAACCATATTCTTAAAGTTGGAGATACCGGCTATCAGGAACTACGGCAGAAGGGGGCCGTATGTTACAGCTATGCTTCCATGCAGCTTTTTTTCGGCGATATAGCCAAGGCCCATAAAGTCTTTTATCAGGCTATTCGTGCTGCCGAAAAGATAAAGGATTACAATAAGGTGATGGAAAGTTTTTATGCCTTGGCTATCTATTATACACAGGTAAAAGATACCAAACGTCTGGATAATATCCTTGCCGACATCAGGGAGATCTTTCGAAAGGCCGATGGTGATGTTCCGCCAAGGGCGTACTATTCATGGTATTCGGTGGCTACTGCTCGTTATGCTCTTGACACTGACCGTCCGGAAATGAGAGATTCTGCACTGTTATATTCCAGAAAATCGCTGGACATTGTGGAAAAATATGGTCCGGAACTGGAACGGGGTACTGCCAATTTTGCGTGGAACTATTATAATCATGCACTGTTTTTCATCGAGAAGCCTTATGTAAATGAAGATAGTGCTTCCTATTATCTGGAAAAAGCCAGACGTGTGCCGCAGCGTCTGGCGATGCATGCCAGGGAGGTAGAGCTGAATGTACGCTGTGCGTATGCTACGCTTTATAAAAGTCAGGGACATTATCCGAAAGCCATCAAGGTGTTTAAAGATGCGCTGCGTATGATGGATGCCGATACGATAAACAACGGTATCCGTCAGGAACGTCTGGATGCTTATGAAAACATTGTTTCGATGGATTCGGCTCTTGGTAATTATAAGGAGGCGCTGGCGTATCAGCAAAAGATAATAGATTACCATCAAAAGGTTTACGATAGTGAACTTGCACGGCAGCTGGATGAAATCTCTACTAAATTTGGAGTAGAGAAGAAAAACCTGGAGTTGCAGAATCTGAAAGAACGAGAAGAACAGCGTACCGTCATTCTTCGTTTGCTTATCGGCTCGCTGGTGGCTGCCGTGGTAATTCTTGTGTTTGTAGTCTGGATTTATATACTGCATCGTCGCCGCTTGCAAGACCGTCTTTATCAGTCTGCTCTTGAGTCGGAGATGAATCTTCAGGAACTGGAAACCGTTAAATCGCAATATTCTGACCTGAAGGATAGTCTTGAATCCAGACAGGTATTACGTAATTTTGAAGTTGCAGTGGAAAAGATGAAATCGGTTGTTATGGCAGCCCGTTTAGATCCTGCTGTACGCGATGAATATATACAGAAGCTTTCAACTCTTAATTTAGTAGCATTTGAACGTCAGTTTGCGACTTCCATTTCTCGGATGACACAAATGGACATAAAGTATATTCTTTGCTTTTATCTTGAGTTTGAGGCTCGCGATATTGCTACGATTTTTAGTGTAGAGCCAGCCAGTGTGTATACAGTACGTTATCGGTTGCGTAAGAAATTCAGGGACAATCCTTCTTTTCAGTTTCTTATGAAGTGATTTTTTATGGAGAGACAGGCATTTGTCTATATTTGTCTATTTATTTGAAGCACAGATTCGGCTAATTTTATTTGCAGAAGATAAGAACGTCAACATTATGCAAAACACAGAATTTCTCAATTCCGGACTGACAGAGTATTCTATTTTGGTGATTATAAAAAAACTGTGTGCGGTCATTGTCGATTCGGAAGCAAACATCAGCGATGAACGGAAAGTGAAATATCTTCATCGTTTGGCTTCCTATCAGATAAAAGGTGAAGAGGGAAAGGATATTTTACAATGTTATCATGTTCTTACTCATACGGATATCAGATATCTTTTGTGTTTTGCTATCGGTATGGAATATGGGGATATCCAGACCTTGTTTCATATAGAAAAGAAGACCATTTATTCAGTGCGCTATCGTATCCGTAAGAAACTGAAAAAAGCAGGGAGGGATAATGTGGTTGCTCCCTTGACCGGATAAGAGACAGATATTCCATTTGTTCATTTAAAATAAAAGCCTATGAAAAGTTTGTTGTTTGTAATGATTGCAGGTTTGGCCTCAGCGGCGATGTTAGTATCTTGTGGAGGTGATGGAAGCAAAGCTTCAGCTTCGGGACCTTTTGGAGAAATACCCTCACTTGTGAGTGATTTTGAAACTTTTTCGGATGCGAAACGGGCTGAATTGCAAAGTGGAGGTGAGGATAATATGAAGAAAATCCTCGAAGAGATGAAAACAGCGGAAGAAAAGTTTAAGGAGTCAATGAATGCTGCTTTCGAAAAAGTGAAAGGCAAAGAGGTGGTAACCGAAATTGATCCGGAACTACCGCTGAAGGTTGTCACTCCTATGAAGATAGAAGATATATCTGTTTCACGTCATTTGGTTAAGCTGGTTGGTGAATTGGAACTGACGGCCACCGCAATCGGATTTGATTCATACGAGCCGACCGATGCATTCGAACTGGATGACTTGGTGGTATTATCTTACGACAATAACGGTAAGCCTTTTGCATACGACGGATTGTCTAAAGACATGGGAGGCGAACCAATGCCGGCTGGTTCGAAAGTGCCTGTCGATACGCATATTCATATTGAAAGTTATAATGCGGCCTCTATGGGATGCTTGTCTAAAATACTCATTACTCTGAAAGGAAGCGAGCTGTATGATCAGGCAAAAGCGGCAGCCGATGCTTTAAAAGGAAAGTAAGGTTTGGATATTTGTATTGACTCTTTATCTGTCTGTCTTTTTGTGCAGATTGATTCTGGGATAATTGGTTTATAAGAAAAGATCCCGGCTTTCACTCAAACGAAGGCCGGGATTCTTGTTTTAAGAGTGTTCTTTCTACTGGTTTCAAGACATATCTGTCTTTAATGTTAAAAAATGACTTCTTGTTCTATTATGAACATTTGTTCATTATATTTGCGGGCGGAAACAATAAATACATTCATGTCACCACGTCCTAAAAATATCCGTAAAATCAATGATATGCCTTCTGTGGCAGGATTTAAGCCGATAGCTTCAAGCTATTGTCGTAAGGATACTATATTCTTGCATTTTGAAGAATATGAAGCGATACGACTGTGTGATTATGAAATGAAAACCCAGCAAGAAGCGTCTGTTTCAATGGGAGTATCACGTCCGACTCTTAGCCGGATATATGTCAGTGCGAGGCAAAAGATAGCCACAGCATTGGTACGTGGGGTGGCGATAATGATAGAAGGCGGAGTATCGTATACCGATAGTGAATGGTTCCGTTGTGGAGTATGCGGTTTTTTATTCAATAATATCAATCCGGCACTTAAAATCCGTAAGATAGAATGTCCGATGTGCCACTCCAATGACATAAGCATAAGTAATATAAACATTAATAAAAGTGAGATTATGATGAAAATTGCAATTCCTACCAGAGATAATATGGTTGACAGCCATTTTGGTCACTGTGAGTATTATACAATCTTGACAGTAGGGGCAGACAATCAAATTTTGAGTAGCGAAACTATTCCTTCTCCTCAGGGATGCGGGTGTAAATCTAATATTGCGGGAGAATTGGAAAATATGGGAGTCAGCGTCATGTTGGCAGGAAATATGGGACAAGGTGCTTTAAACGTATTAACCACCCATCATATCAAGGTGATAAGAGGTTGTTCGGGTAATATTCTCGATGTGGCTGCTGAGTATTTAAACGGTACTCTTACTGATTCGGGAGTAAGCTGTTCATCCCATGAACATCATCATGAATGCCATGAACATGATCATAAGGAGTGATGTGTGAAAAGTAAGATATTACTTGATATCAGTGTTGAAAAGGGGCCGTCTCATAATGAATGAACTTGAGATGGCCTTTTTCTTTAAATTAATATTATGCTTAAAGTAACGAAGCTTTCGGTTTCTACGTTGAGCCCTTGTAGTACATAATCGAAATTGCAGCTTTCATAAAAAATACGGTTGACTTCTTGGTTGACTTTTCGTGTCGACCACAGCGTCAACCGCTATAGCTTTATAAGCTACAAAAAACAAAAAAGCATCGACTATCATCAGATTATCAATGCTTTTTACTAGTCGGGGTGACTGGTATCTAACCTAGATTTTTTTATCTTTGTCTTATTTTCTCTTATTTTATTATTTTAATCTGATAACCAATTGTTTGTCGTTTTATGAAATCATATAATAACATCAAACAGGAAAGAAAAACATAGATTTTGCGGAACAAAAACGGAACATTCTTTCTGTTTGTTCCGTACTTTTAGTATCTTTGTTATGGATTCAAAAGTAGTTAATATGGCAAATATTAAATTCATCATCCGTGATATGGATGCAAAGACGGAACAGACCGTTTATGTCACATCGAGATTCGGTAGAAACGAAAAGCTGATGTACGCAACACCCTTAAAAGTGAAGCCTTCCTTGTGGGATGAAAAAAAGGAGAGAGTAAGAAATACCGGTTATTGTTCTTATCGTGAGGAAGTGAACGGGGCTTTAAATGCTATTGATGCTTTGATAAAATCTTTCATGGCTCAGGTGGCTATGTCTGAAAATGAAACTTTGTCGAAAGATTCGCTCAAGAACCTTCTGGACGTTCATTTCGGGAAAAAGAGAGCACAGGCCAAAGATTTTCATTCCTATTTCGAAGAGTTCATCAAGAATTGCGAAACAAGGACAAACCCGAAACGGGGCGGTCAGACGCTTTCCTATAAGACTATGAGGGAATATGCAAGGACGTATCACTATATCCTAGAATATGAAAAGAAAAGAGGAGTAAAACTGGATTTCAACAATATCAACCAGTCCTTCATGAACGATTTTATCGCATTCCTTCAGGAACAGAACCTTAGTACAAATACTATCGGCCATAAGATAGTCTGTATAAAGGCCTTTATGCGCTCTGCAAACGAGAATGATTTGACAAGCAACACGAAGTTTCAGTTCTTTAAAGGTGTGTCAGAGCAAAGTGATAACATTGCGTTGTCTGAGGATGAACTTGACAGTCTGGCCCGATTTGATTTTTCATCATGCCCAAGACTTGAACGGGTGCGTGATTTGTTTCTGATAGGTTGCTGGACCGGATTGCGTTTTTCTGACTTTACCAGTATAAGGAAAGAAAACATTGCTGGTGGGATGATAACCATTACACAGCATAAGACCGATGCGCCTGTAGTTATTCCTGTGCATCCGGTGTTCAAGGCCATTTGGGACAAATATGAAGGTGATCTTCCAGCGAATATAAGCAATCAGAAGTTTAACGACTATATCAAGGAAGTTTGTAGGATAGTTGGTATAAACAGCCGGATATTGAAATCAATCACACGTGGAGGTAAGAAACAGACTACAGTTTATGAGAAATGGCAACTGGTGAGCAGCCATACGGCCCGAAGAAGTTTTGCCACTAATCTATATAAATCCGGGTTCCCTGCTGTATCTATCATGCAGATTACTGGCCATCGCACAGAGTCCGCATTCCTGAAATATATCAAAGTGACTAAAGAAGAACATGCCAAGATGCTGATGATGCACTGGCAGAAGAACGGTAACCTGTTAAAAGTGATGTGATATGGAGAATATTAGAAAGTATGTCGAATATGTTTATAGTAGTGATTTCGATAAAGAAGGCTGTTACATTAAGATGTTTGAATGTGTAGATGCCGTAACAAACAAGCTAGTTACCATGAATGACAGTAATCAAAAAGCATATAGCAGGATTATTTTAAACTATATATGGAACTACATGTGTGTAGAAGGAGAATTTTCGGATGCCATCAATAATATTGACAATTATGACATTGCTGGAAACGATGATGAGACAAGCGAACTGATTTACTTTTTATATGAATTAAGCGATGTATTTAAATGTTTTGGGATAAGTTTGAATCAAGAATCTATTAACTTGGGGTACAAAAAAATAGTATTAACCGAGCCCAATGAATCACAAGTGTATGATAGGCGGTGTTTTCGTAAAAAGAAGGAACCAACAGCAACAACCCCTGAACAAGTAGATGTTATAAGAACATTATTAAAGAGTGCCGGAATAGAATATTCTTCTGATGTAGATTTAGCGAAATTCATATCATGGCTTTGTGGTGGTACTGAATTTTCTATAAGAAATAACGGTTTAGTACCAAATACAGGATATGAAAACGAAGAAGTATTAAAAGAGAAATTCGCACTTATTGGAATAGAGTACGAAAAAGGAAGAATAAAGCAAAGAACAAACAATTTGTAATATTGCAAGCAATATTGCACATAGCAAAAACAAAGAAATTTGCCATAAGAACTAAAAACAAGTAACTTATGGCAAATTTTTTATCCCCTAACTCAATGCTTATTCAAGGCGCAACGATGAGCGACTTTGAAAGCATGATTAGCCGTTTACTTGATAAGAAGCTGGCTAATATCTTAGAATCTATTCCCCAACAGGAAGAAATCCCTAAAAACGGATTGAACAAACGTAAAGAAGCCGCTGCAAAATTGCGTGTTTCCCTTGTAACCTTAGATGCGTGGACGAAAGCCGGAATCATAAATGCCCATCGTGTCGGGGGACGTGTGTATTATACGGATAAAGATATTAATGATGCCTTGAAAAAGGTATCTAAATAAAAAGAAGGGAGTTACTATGGACATAGTCAATAATAACCCCGGACAGACACACGATTACACCCACAAAGATAACAATAATTCATCTAATTATCAACCCGTCAAAAGAGAATTAAATTACATTCAAGCCATAGGCGCAGAACTCCAGAAAGCCGACCAGTTAGCAGCAGCCGTACCGGAACAGATAGGAATGTTTACCGTAAAGACAGCAAACAGGACTATTAAGGAAGCTGCATTAAGGCCCAACCCAGATTCGCTTTGGCTCTCACTATGGTATGAAGGTGAGGTATGTTGCTTATTTTCCGATTCCAATTTAGGAAAGTCCATCTATGCAGTACAGATAGCGACAAGCATAGCGGAGAAACAACGGGTTTTGTATTTTGACTTTGAGCTTTCAGACAAACAATTCCAGTTGAGATATAGCGATGAGAAAGGCAACCTTAACCAGTTCCCGGATAATCTTTATAGGGTGGAAATAAATCGTGAATCTTTAGATACTACGAACTTTGAGGAGGTTGTGATAGAGAATATCGAACAAACAGCACTGCAAACAGGTGCAAGGGTGCTTATCATTGATAATCTAACTTATTTGTGCATAGCATCAGAAAAAGGAGATGCAGCAGGTTTGCTCATGTTTCGGCTCATGGCTCTTAAAAAGAAATACGGCTTATCAATACTCGTGCTGGCTCATACCCCTAAAAGATGCTTGTCAAATCCAATCACACAAAACGATCTTGCCGGAAGTAAAAAACTATACAACTTCTTCGATAGTGTATTTGCTATCGGCAAGAGCGCAAAAGATAGCGATCTAAGGTATATCAAGCAGCTTAAAGTAAGGTATGGTAATTATACATACGATGCCGATAACGTTATAGTGTCGGCTATTGAGAAAACTGGCTCGTTCTTGCAGTTTGTAAACATAGGATATGCCACAGAAAAAGAACACCTGAAAGAGCCATCCGACAAAGATTTGTCCCAGGAAACAGAGAACATAAAACAGTTGGCGGGACAGGGTAAGTCTATAAGAGAAATTGCTAAAGAACTGAATATCAGTAAATCAAAAGTCGGAAGAATTTTGAAAATGTGATGGTGTCCCACGTCCCACGCCTGAGACACTTGGGACAGTGGGACATTTGGGACACTTGGGACAGTGGGACAGATTTAAATATTAACGACATGAATAATTATAACCAACCATATTTAGAGAAATACACGGGACGGGCTTCACGGCACAAATGCCCGAAATGTGGCGACCCTCATTCATTCGCTTATTACTTGGATGGAAACACCGGGCTACCAATAGATAAAACGGTAGGCAGGTGTAACCATGAAAGCGGATGCGGCTACCATTACACACCCAAACAGTTCTTTATTGATAATCCAGTAGAGAAAGAACGTTTTGTAAGTCCAGTACAGCAGAAACCAATACAGAAGCCTCAGCGAAAAATTGGTTACATTCCTTTTCAGTATGTAGAAAAGTCGGCAAGCTATAACAGTTCCTTTGTATGTTTTCTTTGCGGATTGTTTGACCGCTATTCTTTGGAATCTCCTACTATTGAAAGGTTAATGCAGGATTACGCTTTAGGAGCGACTAAAGACGGTAGTATCATCTACTGGCAGATAGACACCAAAGGAAAGGTAAGGACTGGTAAGATTATGAAATACGACCCCGATACAGGTCACAGGGTAAAGGATGGAGGCGGTATAAATTGGATCCATGCCATTATGAAAAAACAGGGACTATTGCCGGATGACTATCATTTAGTGCAATGCCTTTTTGGTGAACACCTGCTAAAGATATACCCTACTAAGGTGGTTGCTTTGGTTGAATCCGAAAAGAGTGCTTTAATCGCTTCCGGTGTTTATCCTGATTACATTTGGCTGGCTACTGGCGGCAAATCCCAACTATCCATTGATAAGCTGAAAGTCTTGCAAGGCAGAACGGTTGTCATGTTCCCGGATGTGGACGGTTTCGAGTACTGGAGCAATAAGGCTAAAGAGGTTGAGGCTATCGGATGCAAAGTAGTAGTTTCCGACCTGCTGGAGAAGAACGCTACCGATGAGGATAGAGCCAACAAAATAGATATTGCCGACTGGCTGATACGTTGTTTGTCTGAAAGTACCGTTACGGAAGTTAAAACAGCAATCACAGAAGCGGAAAAGACTTTACAGGCTATGATAGAAGTTAACCCGGCTTTACAACTACTTATTGATATGTTTGATTTAGAACTGGTTGCATGATGGAAGTAGAAATAATATATGGTCAGATTCTAGCAAAGGCCAACCATTACCAGGCCGTACCGGGAAAGTTCGGTACAAAGCGGATTATCAAGGATGAAAAGATAAGAACGTATGAACGTTCTTTTGCTCAACAATGCAAGATATACCGAAATAGGGGCATTTCAAGCCGTTTCCGCCTGTTTGTGCGTGTGTTTCACAGTTCGGTACGTTTCGACCTTGATAATAGCTTAAAAACGCTTTTGGATTGTCTGCAAATGGTCGGGGCCATTACGGACGATAAACTATGCTTTCAGATTACAGCGGAAAAGAAAATAGACAGATATCACCCCCGGATAGAGTTTGCTATTCTGGAGGTGAACGAGCAGAAACAATTATTTACTAACTTTTAAAATTTTCAGATTATGAGAAAAGATTTATTACATGCCATCGCAAATCTGGCAAGTACACAGGGTTACAAGAAAGCTAAAGAAGCTATCGAAAAATGGGATAAGGAAACAGATGTGGATAGATATTGGGCCATGCGTATCGCCAACATTGCAGCAGATGAAAAATTGGGTATCCAGGCTGCAAGGCACGCTATTGATAACCCTGAACAATGGGATAACAGAACGGAATCCGAAAAGATAGCTGATGGCATTTTAGGGTATAACGCTCATTTTGATCCGGATTACAGAGATAATCCGTATGATGATTGGATTATACAAACAAGTGGAGGTTGTTATAGGAAAAGCGCTCCGGCAACTGGAGACGAATGTAGTCATATTGCTGATATGATTAACACAGACACTAAAGCGATTCTAAAGCATCCGGAAATGGGAGAATACCAAGCAATCGAGCATGATCGTTTTATGAAAGGAAATTAATTCATTCCGGGCAGGTTTGCCATAGCGGAGAATCTGCCCGGTTTCTAAAAAAATCTACTTTAAAAATAGAATTATCTTAATTTTCCGATGTGTCCACGTGCGCACACGTAAGCAATTAAATCAATTAGATTAAGTGTCCGCGCGCGTATGTGTAACCTTTGTATAGTTTTAGCGCAGAGGAAGCGCAGAAAACGAGCGTTAAACAAGCGTTGATGATTGAGAAATCGGCTTGAAAACGGCTTAAATCGGTTGAAAAATGGTTAATTTCCCGAATTAGTTAAAGTCTTAGCGCACGTGTGAAAACAAGCTACAAACAAGCTCAATGAGCAAGAAACCTCAGAACATTTTTGAAACAAACAAGCCTTTTACACTCCGTGTCCTTTATTCTGGGCATGGGGTGTATGAGACTATTTTTTCATATCAGGGAATAAGCCTTTTTCAGCCACTTTCAGACCAGCAGTATAGAGAATATCGGAAACTATGCTATTTGCGTCCTGTAGGGGCTAAAAACTACCTTTTGGACTTGATATGCTTTGAACGCACCCCATACCAAAGAAAAGATCTTGAGTTTCTGGGTAAAGATGAGGCTCCCACCAAAGAAATGATATCACTTTGGCAGGAGATAGAAAAAGGTTTATAGGCTGATTTATACGCACTAAAACCATATTAGGCCAATTCCTGCCGAATTACATACCCCAAAACTGGCGTGTGGTGAAGTCCGGTTTACATCATTTGAGCGGGGTTCCTAAAATAGTACCTCCTTACAGGGTGTCCGTCAAATGGACATCATCAAAGGAGTCTTTTTTTTGTCGACCCCTGTAATATATCGGTCAGGTACGAAGATTATTCGTACTATTTTTTAATGTATCATGTGTATTATTTCTAAGCGTATCGATACGATACAATACTTAAATTATTGATATTAATGTAGTTATACTGTATTGCAACCGATACACTCGATACGTTCTACTGTCCCACTGTCCCACGTGTCCCATATCTCTAAAAGTGGGACAAAATGGTTTAACTTATTGATAATACAGTAGTTATCTGTCCCAAAAGTGGGACACTCCAATATTTACAGAAGTGGGACGGTACACCTTACTCAACCTTGATATTTATCTCCTTTCCGCAATGTGGACAAGTGAGGGAAAGACCGTTACTTTTAAATAATTCTGACATATCAACATCTAACACTTTGGCTATTTTATTTAACGTGTCATAAGTAGGGTTTCCATTTTCGCCCAAAGCACGGCTAAGGCTGGTTTGTGTTGTACCTATTTGTTCCGCCAAATTACTAATCGTAATACCTCTTTCTTTTAATAGTTCTTTAATTCTTGATTCCATACTCGTATATCATTTAAGTTATAATGCAAATATATTGCATTAAAGACAAAATTATAGCGTTTAAGGCATAAATAAATGTTAAATATAACCCACATGGTATATTTTTACTCTTAATCATTTGGTAGATTATATCATTTACGCTATATTTGCATCAGAAAAAGAACATAAAAGGTATAATCAATATGAAAGCAATAAACGAAACAATAGCAAATGCGATAGTAGAAAACATCGAGGGTAACAACGGTACATTCTCTGTTGAGGTAGAAGTAAACAATACTCTGGTAGTTGTCGATGGTAGCTTTGAGATTGACGGTTATTGCGAGGATGATTATTTCAACGGTACCGGCGCATGGGTAACTACTTACGTTTCTGTTTGCATTGACAGCGTAGAAGCCTATGACGAGGACGGCAACGAAGTAGATGTAGATTGCGACCTTACAGAGATTGAAAGAAGCGTTGAAAGACTGGCAGCATAATATTAACGGTTAAAGATATATGACTATGGCAACAGAATTTAAAAACAAGATGCGTGATTTGATGAAACAGGCTTGGATGCTTGTAAAAGTATACGGTTTTTCTATGGCTGAGGCTATGAAACAGGCTTGGTTAGTGCTGAAACTGAAATCAGCCTTAAAGAACGGTGTAGTAAAGTTCTTCTATCAAAAGTTGAACGGTGAAATCCGGACTGCATGGGGTACGCTTAAAGATGGCTTGATACCTGAAACAAAAGGCACAGAGCGCAAAAGAAATGAAAGCCTCATCACATACTATGACAACGAGAAACAGGCTTACAGGTCGTTTAAAGTGGCAAATTTGATAAAGATAGGATAATTATTAACCCGGTGGGGGTACTTTCAAAGTCCCCCCCACCACAAAGATATAAAGGCATGAAAACAAGAAAGAAAACCCAGGTGAATTTGGATTCAGTGATTAAGCTACAGATAAAGTTAAATGAAAGTGAACAAGAAAGACGCAAACTCAAAAAACTCTATACTGACAAGGCTACAGAACAATACAGAGTAGAACGGCTTCTAAAGATTGAAATTGAACATACTGCATTTTACTCAGATTGTGCAGAGTACCTTCATTTGGCGTTATTCGAAGCCAAGAACTTAACTAAAGAAGAAATCGAAGGCAAGATGAAAAGTTATGCTGAGTTCAGAAATAAATCATACCAGAATTTCCAGAACAAAAGAGACCTGTTAAATAGGGTTGATGTTTCATTGGATGGAAAACCAAGAACTTTTTATGCAGATTATTCAGAACTGTCAGATAATAGTTTGTCAAGAGTAAGACTGATGCTCGAGAAGGAACAGGCTATCACATGCTATTTACATGATTGCAGGGAAGCTTTGATAACGAGCCTTAATGATGTGAACAACGCATGTACTCAAGTAAATGGTATCAGAGAAAAGTTTGCTCAGTTTGACTTAATGGCCAGTAAACGCCTGACTGAAAAGATTAGGCTATTATCAGATAAAAGTATGTCTTATGAAGCGTAGATTCAATATCGTGCTGCTGGCAGTGGGGTTCCTGCTGATGGTGGCTACAGAAAGCGAAACGGGTGCGAGCAACGTGCTGGGTCTGGGTATGACAGCCTTTTCCGGCTGGAGGCTGGGGCTGTTCGGAAACTGAAGGGGAATGCAATAGAAGGGAGTCACGGAAGCGGCTCCCTTTTCCGTACTCCCTGGGGTCGTGATCCGTCACCTGGGGCATGTGGATTTACATAAGATAGCTTACAGACAGGATTTGTAGGGGAATTGCATAGTGGTGTATAAATGATATACTTGTAAATGACTCGGCTAAATAAGCGGCATTCTGGAAACTGGAGGTCGCTTTTATCGTGGACAAAACAAAAAAAGGAGTGAAACCTAGGTCTCAACTCCTTTTCTGGATTCAAAAGAGTGCCTGCTCTTAGGCACCAAGCAAATATAATTATAATAGGTTATATCTACAAGAAAAATCGCTTATCCTTGAATCTAGCGGAACAAAAACGGAACAAAAAAGGCTTAACTAATTAATAGTCAAGCCTTACCAGTCGGGGTGACTGGATTCGAACCAGCGACCACACGCCCCCCAGAGCTATCCATTTATTTCCTATATTTTTATATCTAATTGTTTTTCAGTATATTTGCCAACGAATAAGAAACGGAAGTATTGGTATTATTTACATCTGATTATCTATATTTATCGTACAAACGTCAGTAATCCGTCAGTAAAATAGAGTAGATAATTTATTGGTAATCTGAATACTATAGTCCAATATCTTTTTAGCAGAATAAAATGTCAGTAATTTGTGTCGCTTATGAAGTATGCTTCATTTAAAATGTGGATAGCCGATAAATATCACTATAAAGAAGGATATGCTATTTGGTTGGTTGTTCGCAAGAATAACAAACGAAAGGTGATGGCGTTAGGCATTTATGCAGAACCACATCAATGGAATGACAAACTTGAAATGTTTGTCACAGATAAGCGTGTCCCCAAATTACATCCAGACCGAATATACCTCAATGAATGGTTAACGCAAAAGAAATCGGAGATACTTCGCATTATAGCAGATTTTGATGCTAATAAAATTGATTGGACACTAAATCAATTCGAACAAGAATTTTTTCACTACTCAAACAAAGGAAATGTAAAGGAATTCTTTGAAAATCTAATTCAAACTTATAAAGATACCAATCATATTGGCAATGCCAATTGCTATAGCAGAACACTTCACGTATTAGAACTCTTTGATGAGAAACTGCCTGAACGTGTTTTCCCTGAAATAGATATTAAATATGTAAAATCTTTTGATGTGTTTTTACAAAAACGTGAATGTAAAGGGAATACTCGGAAGTTCTATTTTAAGACTTTGCGTGCAGTATTGAATAAAGCTATCCAAGATGGTGAAGCGTCAGAAACAACTTACCCATTTGGCAAAGGCGGTTTTAGCATTTCATCATTGGAAGAAGAAACGACCAAACGCTATTTACCACATGACTCTATGTTGAAACTAAAAACTACAGTCATGGACAATAACGTACTTGAAAGAACAAGAAAATTGTTCCTTTTTTCGTATTACTGCTATGGCATATCGTTTATAGATGCAGCATTGCTAACTAAAAAGAATATTATCCGTTATAACGGTGGGAATTATATTGTCTATAAACGGAATAAAACAAAAGAAGCTAAGAAAGTCAAACCTATTCAGATTAAGATAACCCCTGAAATCCAAGAGTTAATGGATTGGTTTTCCGCCAATACATTGTTAGTAGAAGATTACTTGCTGCCAATAGTTTCTATTGCAGGATATAAAGGAGAGCAACTTTATAATCATATTCGTAGCCGTTTTGGACGCAATAACAAGAATTTGAGTAACTTAGCGAAAGCTTTGGAGATTACAGACATGAAGTTGACAAGCTACGTAAGCCGCCATACAATGGCAATGACTTTGCAGGACAATCAAGTACCGAGAGAAGTTATCTCACAGATATTAGGGCACAGCGATTTGGCAACGACCAATACTTACTTGGATAGTTTTGCCAGTAGTGTAATAGACGAAGCGGTAAAAGTATTATAAACGAAACAGTATGTTACCAACAAATAAAATAAAGGACTTGCTTTCGCATGGCGAGAATAAGCGAGTAGAATTCAAAAAATGTACGGATAAGGTTTCGGCATCTGTGTATGAAACCGTATGCTCTTTCTTGAATGCAGAGGGAGGATATATCTTTTTAGGAGTAGATGATGATGGCACAATATTGGGAATTAACCCTAAATGTGTAACAGATATGACCAAAAGCATTATCAATACGCTGAATAATCCTGAACAATTTCTCCCTCCAATGCCAATCACACCGGAACAGGCGGAGATAGACGATAAAATTATCTTGTATTTGAATGTACCTGAAAGTGAACAAGTGCATAGATACAAGAATCGTTTCTTCGACCGTTGGGGTGATGCGGACAATGATGTGTCAAAACATACCTATTTGGTTAAGAATATGTTCATGCGAAAAGAAAAGGAATCTTCCGAAAACGAAGTGTTTCCCGATGTGACCTTGGAAGATATGGACGAAGAATCGTTCAAAATTATGCGTAGCCACATTTCTATTCATAACTCCAATCATCCGTGGTTGAGTATGACAAATGAAAAATTCCTGAAAAGTCTGTTTTGGGGTAGGCAACGAGGTACAAACAAGGAAGGATATAAGTTGGCTGCTATTCTCTTATTTGGCAAGGAACAGACTATTCTGAACTGTTGTCCGTGGCATCGTACGGATGCCATTTACCGCAGTATGTCTTACGAGCGTTTCTTGCATCCGCTCCCTACCGACCCTGATATTCGTTACAATGACCGGGATATGATATGTGCAAACTTGATTCAGTCATATATCCGTTTACTGAATTTTGTGCAGCGCAATATGCCAGACAAATTCCGTTTGGCAGACAACGGTATAGACCGTTTGGATTTACGGGTAATGATATTCAGAGAAGTGATTTCGAATACACTTCTGCACCGTGAGTATATCAGTTCATATACCAATAAGTTTCTCATATTCCGCGACCGGGTTATAACGGAGAATTGGACGAAACCTTTCCAAACAGGGGATATAGATATAAATGATTGGCGCACCCGTACAAAGAATCCGCTAATAACAAAGGTGTTCCGTGAGATGAAATGGGCTGAAGAACTTGGATCGGGACAGAAAAATATTCGGAAATATGCTCCGTTGTATTTTGAAAACTCTGAAATAGAGATACATAGTGGAGAGGAGTTTATCTTTTCAATTACCTATCGTGACCCTAAAGAGTTTGAGCTTGCAGAAAATATGCCGACAAGTCGGGAGCAAGTCGGCACTAAGTCAGCACTAAGTTGGCATCAAGTCGGCACTAAGTTGGCACTAAGTCAAAAGGAAATAAGAACTATTTTGGAAATGTGTTTGTACGAAAACACTTTAACACAAATTATTGCTTCGCTCAATTTTAGCGATAGAACGAAATTTAAGAGAAAATATATAAACCCTTTGATTTCGGAAGAACTACTGGCAATGACTGTTCCTGACAAGCCCAATAGCCGTTTTCAGAAATATTATACTACAGAAAAAGGAAAATCATTACTACTATGCCAAGACGAAAGCAATTGACATTCAAAATCAAAGACCTGAGATGTGCCCAGTATCTGATTGCGGAGTTGTCCCAACTCCCTCAGCTGGCAAACTTTGATATGACTTCTATTGAGATAAGTATTAAGGAAAACAAACCTGCCCCTAAAATCATAAAGAAGGACATAGATGTACTGATAGACCGCTTGCAACGTGGATTCTCCGCAAACAAACATACTCTTACCCAACTGAACGGAAGATATTTGGTGACAAATACTCATTTAGCCAAATGGATGAGAACCACACCCGCATCTGTAAACAAATGGATAAAAGACGGATTAATAAAACCCTGCCAAGACCCGCATGTATGCTTTGATTATTTTAATGTGGATGAAGTAACGGAGCAATTGCGCAAGCAAAAACAATAAAATCACATTTCAATTTATCATCTATATCAAAAGTGCCATTTGATGCCATTCTGAGGACAGACGCTTCCAAACCTCTGAATGGCATTATTTGTATGTCTTCTTGTGGCAGCTAATGTCTTCTTTTGTCTTTGTTAATGCAGATATTTATTCGTTTTATAAGCTCTTCTTTTTGTTTTTCCTTTGCATCATCAACGTTGAGATAGCTGTGACGACAGCTTATTGTCTAACCCCTAAAATGTTTGATTATGGCAAATATTATTGTCGCAACAGAGGAGCAAATTCAAGAAGCTGTATTCAATGCGGTTTCAAAATTCTTTTCAGGAAATCAACAGGCTATGTTCAGTTCTGATTTGCCTGATACACTAAGTATGCCCAATGCGCTGAAAGTATTGGAAGATAACGGATTCCCGACTTCAAAGGCAAAATTGTACAAAATGACTTCGCAAGAACAAATACCTTTTATGAAGTATGGAAACAAACTTGTCTTTTCCCGCAAAGCTCTTATTGAGTGGGCACACCAGCAACTGGTTTCAAGCAGTAATGAAAATTGCGATTCGGCAATCAGCATTCAGAAATGTTTCAAACGTAAACGCTAAAACTATGAGTACAAAAGAAGCATTCAAAAATGAAAGTCCGTTTGTGCGGGTAGGAACAACACTTTACAAGATAGTGAACCAGCCCCGACTAAACGGGGGACATATCAAGAAACGCATCGTATGGAACAACGAAACACTTCGTCAAGATTATGGCAAGGATTATTTAGCGAGTGTTCCCAAATACGACGGTTTCTGTACCGTCCCTGACCATGTAAACTATTGCCACGTGATAGATAATTTTCTGAATCTGTACGAGCCGATAGGACACGAACCAAAGGAAGGAGATTTCTCCCACATTCAGGTTTTAGTGCGCCACATCTTCGGTGAACAGTATGAGCTGGGAATGGATTATCTGCAACTTCTTTACTTGCAACCTGTACAGAAACTGCCGATTCTATTATTGGTATCGGAAGAACGCAATACGGGAAAGAGTACGTTTTTGAACTTCCTGAAAGCTATGTTCCGCAATAATGTAACCTTTAACACGAATGAAGATTTTCGTAGCCAGTTCAATGCAGACTGGGCAGGAAAGCTTATCATTGTGGTAGATGAAGTATTACTGAACCGCAGGGAAGATTCAGAGCGATTGAAGAATCTCAGTACCACATTGTCCTACAAAGTAGAAGCTAAGGGTAAAGACCGTGACGAGATAGCTTTCTTTGCCAAGTTCGTACTTTGTTCCAATAATGAAAATCTACCTGTTATCATTGACCCGGGCGAAACACGTTATTGGGTACGGAAGATTCATCGCCTTGAAAGTGACGATACGAATTTCCTGCAAAAATTGACTTCGGAAATTCCTGCTTTTCTTTACTTCCTTCAGCATAGGGAACTGACAACCCGACAGGAAAGCCGTATGTGGTTTTCTCCGAAGTTAACCGAGACTGCGGCTTTGTTGAGAATCATCCGGTGCAACCGTGGCAAACACGAAGTGGAGGTCATGGAACTGATAAGGGAAATAATGGACAACGTGGGAACTGACAGATTTTCTTTTTGTTTGAATGACCTGCTTAACCTGTTGAATCTTTCGGGAGTGAAAATCGAAAAGCATCACTTGCGCAGAATCATTGCAGAAAGTTGGAAATTGACACCTGCCCCCAATGGACTGACTTATACCACCTATCAGTTTGATTATAATAAGGAATGCAGGTTTGCTCCAGTCAGGAGGGTGGGACGCTTTTACACCGTCAGTAGAACATTGCTGGACAAACTTTGATTATTTTGTTGAATTGTTGAAATAAGCAAGTAACTTATTGATGCTTAGCTTACAATTATTTCAACAAAGGCTCAACATTCAAAATATGCTGTTGAAAAGAAAAAATAATTGTTTCTCTTTTCGTTGGCATTTGTTGAGTTGCTGTTGAAAGGTACATCTTTGTGTTTCAACTTAATACAAGATGCGTTCAACAATTCAACAGTTTTTACTAACAATTAAATCCGTACAGAAAATGACAATTGAAGAAGCAAAGAATATAAGGCTGACAGACTATCTGCACAGTTTGGGTTATGCTCCTGTCAAACAGCAGGGGGCAAACCTTTGGTACAAATCACCGTTTCGGGAAGAAAACGAAGCATCATTCAAAGTGAATGCCGAAATCAATAAGTGGTATGACTTTGGACTGGGTAAGGGAGGCAATATCATCGCACTGGCTTCGGAACTTTACTGTTCCGTCCATGTGCCGTACCTGCTGCAACGGATTGCAGAGCAGACACCGCACATCAGACCCGTGTCTTTCTCTTTTCGGGAGCAATCCTCTACTGCACCTAACTTTCAACGTATGGAAATAAAGGAGCTCACTTCTCCTGCTCTGCTCTTCTATTTGCAAGAGCGGAGAATAAATTTGGAACTTGCGAAAAGAGAATGTTGTGAGGTACACTTCGAGAACAACGGCAAGCGTTATTTTGCCATCGGCTTTCAAAATATGGCTGACGGTTACGAGATACGCAACCGATACTTTAAAGGCTGTATCGCGCCGAAGGATATTACCCATATTAGGCATGAAAGCAGAAGAAATGATACCTGTTTCGTATTCGAGGGATTCATGGACTATCTCTCGTTCCTGACCATAAGAATAGAGAAATGTCCCAATATGCCGTGTTTGGACTGGCAAGACTATATCATACTGAACTCGGTTTCCAATCTTTCCAAGGCGATTGACGAGTTAGCCGTCTATGAGCGCATTCATTGTTTTTTCGACAATGATCGTGCCGGAATGGAAGCCTGCCGAAAACTGACAAACGAGTACTCCTATCGTGTCCGTGACGCTTCACACACCTATAAGGATTGCAAGGACTTGAACGAGTATCTTATCAAGCAACGTCCTATACAGGAAAAGAAAAATGTACAAGTTGCACCGCCTAAGAAGTCAAAAGGGCGGAGTTTATAATATCCACATGTATTATCGCTGTACTGGCGGAAGCCGTATTGTCTAATGGAGCAAGGTTATGGAAATGTATACATTTCCGACCTTGCTTTGCCGGAAGCAAAGACAGTCCGCTCCCGTTGGTCGCAATTAAAAGGAAATTTCAAAATGAAAAAAGATAAACAACAACCACGACCGACCAAGCGTAACAAGGTGCGTGTGGTCAGCGCAAGATTTACAGATATTGAATACCAAGCGGTAGAGAAACGCAGGAAAGATGCAGGCGTTTCCCTCAGTAGGTTTGTACATTCCGTATTGCTTACGGGGAAAGTTGTACAGCGTATCAGCAAGGCGGATGCAGACGTACTCCGTAAATTGGCAGGGGAAGCCAACAACATCAACCAGCTTGCCCATAAAGCCAATGCCGGAGGATTCGCAGGAGTAGCAGCCGAACTGATGATGTTAAAGAAAAAGATAGTCCAAATCATAAAACAGTTGTCCGATGATTGGAAAAATAAGTAAGGGAACTGGATTCAAAGGCTGTGTTAATTATGTATTGGGCAAGCCCGATGCAAGACTGCTGACAGCGGAAGGAGTATTGACGGACAGTATTCAAACCATTACGGACTGTTTTCAAACCCAGCGGATGATGAAGCCGAATATTCGTCAGCCTGTGGGACATATCTCACTCAGCTATGCGCCCGAGGATACTCCAAGAATGACGGATGAGACGCTGGTAAGTCTGGCAAAGGAGTATATGCAGAAAATGGGAATCAGAGATACCCAGTATATCATTGCCCGGCACAACGACCAGAAGCATCCGCACGTTCACATCGTTTTCAACCGTGTGGATAACAACGGACGTACTATCAGCGACAGGAACGACTGTTATCGGAATATCAAGGTTTGCAAGGAACTGAAAGAAAAGTACGGACTTTATTTTGGTAAAGGCAAGGACAGGGTAAGAACACATCGTCTGAAAGGAAGCGATAAGACGAAGTACGAGATTTACCATGCCGTCAAGAACTCGTTAGGCAAATCCAATAGCTGGAAACAATTCATTTCTGAATTATCCAAGCAGGGAATAAAAACGGAGTTTAAGTATAGAGGCAAGAGTAATGTTATTCAAGGTTTATCTCTTACCAAAGATGGCATTACGTTCAAGGCTTCGGGCATTGACAGGAATTTCAGCTATTCAAAACTGGATAAACAGTTGGGAGAAAACAATAACCAATACCAACAGGGTATTGGAATGACAACCAACAATGGGCAACCTGTAATACAACATGAGAATACTTATACCTCAAGCAGCAATATAGCTGAAAGCCTTGTCGGAGCATTGGGTGGATTATTCACCCCTACTTTTAACAATGCTGATGAAAATGCGGAAGCTGCCTTTCAACGGAAGTTGAAAAAGAAGAAAAAGAAAAGAATAAATTGGTAAAACCCCTAAAATAGATACAAAAATGAAAGAAATGGAAAACAACAATTTTATCCACACGCTGGATGCAGTATATAACCTCTGTTCCGAAATCAAAGAATTGGTAAATGTAGAAACGGAGAAACAAGAAGATGAGGGTAGTGAAGGAATTATCCTGCTTTCAGACAACCTACAACGGCTTCAATCGGAAATAACGGAAATGAAAACCGAACTATCTTATGACAAAGAAAGACGGGAAAGACTTCGTACCGCTATAAATTTGCGGTTAAAAGAACTCAAAGAGGTATATTCAGTTCTGAGTACAACCAACGGAAAAATATTTGCCGAGCAAGAACGAATCAGCAATGAATTGCAACGTTTGCAAAATCTGAAAGTTCAGAACAATCATACGCATATCATTGATTTCAAAACCTCCTGCCCGTTTCTGTGGCAAGCGAGTATGATTGGAATGATTATGCTTCTTTTGGTAAGTAATGCTTATCAGTTTAAAAGAAATATGGTTTTGTCAGATAACGATCTAAAGTATCGTTTTATTCGAATGCATGGCAGAGCGAGTGGGGCAGATTTAGATACTTTGGAAGTCATATTTACGCACAATAAGGATAAAAAACTTATTGGTAACATTCGCAACGTGGTAGAAGATTTTGAATACCGTACAAGGGTAAGGGCTGAAAAACTTGAACGAGCAAGATTATTGCAACAGGAAGCAGAAGCCCTGAGATGATAATAGTTATTGCCCCCAACAATTCGTTTGAGTTGTTGGGGGATATATCGTCTCTCAATCCCACCATCCTAACAAATGATATTCTAAGAATCTAAAGAATAGACAATACGCTTTGCGAAAGCGAGCTTCATATTCGCTGTCTTCATTATACATACCCTGCGATTTATGATATACACGGAAGCGATGTTTGTTTTTCATATTCACATAAGGGATTGGAGCATCAGAATTTTCGTCCATGATAATATCCAAAAGCCTTGTAGCAATCCGCATTCGACTGATATCTTGCTCCGCACGAGCTAAATGTCCAAAGTTCTCCCAATAGAAAATCATCCATTCCAATTTGAATTTCAACAGATTCAAGAAATAATGATAATCGTAGTCTGGATTCTCATTCATAAACATTGCCCAAATCTGTAAACGGTCTTGTCTTATGCCTTTTTGATATGCTTTCCATTCTTTTTCGGGGAGTCCCTTGTGAAGTATGAAATGGAATCGCTTTGACCAAGTTTCATCATCATCCATTGGGTTCACTTCCTTCTGATATAACGGATTTCCCCTCATGGATTCTTCCATATTCTGCACTTCTTTCTTTTTGATTTGTGCCCAATCTTGAAAAGAGGATTGAGCATCAGTATATTTCTTTTTCATTTATATGTAAGATTACTGTTTATTTGTATAATGAACTCATTTTATTCACCGACTGAACTATCTCTTCCCGAAAGAATAAAGGAGCAAGTACTTCCACATCCGCCCCTCTTGAGAGTAATTCCTGCCGGAAGTCTAAGGTCGGTTTCATACGGTACTCAAAGATGGAATAATCTTCTGTTGTCTCAATTTCACATTGAGAATGGTGCAAAGGCAAAGCACGGATATACTGCACATGCATTCCATAGACTTTAATCCGAATGGTTTCCAATTTCTTGTTTTCAATCATAATACCGAAATAGTCTGCAAAGTAGGCTTCTGGATCAAAATCTTTTGGATAAATAAACTTCGTGTCCAAGGTGGTCAGTTGTTGTATTCTATCCAAAGAAAAAGTGCGGATATTATTCCGCTCTTTGCAGAAACCGATGACATACCACCTCTGCTTAAACACTTTGATGCAATAAGGTTGCAGCGTATAGGTACTGGGGTCTTCATACCAATAGCTTTGATAATATAGCTCCAATTCTAATCCGTCACGCATGGCTTCAATGACAGGCGTGAGGTATTTTCTGCCGGAAGGAATTTCTTCAAACAGGATTCTCCGTTTCAAATGATGGCTTTCGTTTATCAGATTATTAACGGCAAATGTATTGAGCAACCAGTTGCGAATGCCTCCCTTTTGCATATCATCCGCATTTTCGATATAATAATAGTAACCTCCCTTTCGGTTACAATTGATATTTATATCAAATACTTGTTCGATGGCAATACGCCAGTTATGAAAGGTTCTTAAAGGAATATCCTCTCCCTCACTCAATCGTGAACGAAGCCAACGCTCATTAATTTCCTCAAACGTGATTTTCCCGGCTCTGTAGATAGTGTCTACTAACCAAATGTATTTGTCAAATAAATCTTTTGTCATATCATTCCTTTTACAAAATCAGCTATTTGAACATTTTTTTAAGATGTTCTTGAATCATTTCTTCTGTTTCTCCGTAATAAGTGATTTCCCAAAGCAATCCGGCTGTCAGTTCTTGTAAAGTGATTGTTACATCTTCGTCAATATGAATATCCATACCTAAAAGAGCAGACCAAGGAGAGTAGCTTGCCACTGGGTAATAATCGCTATCTTCATCTTTTGGGTCATAAACAGAGCAATTCATATCAATCATCGGTGAGCATCCTTCCCATCTTGACACCAAATAAATGGCATATTGGGATTCAGATACATCATGCATCTGGAGTTTTTGATATACGCTACGGTAAGCTTCCCAATTAGCATGTTGCGCTTGTTTGGGCTGGTTCCGCTGATATAATGCTTTAAACTCAGGTAAGATGTCGTCAAAACCAAACCGGATAAGTAAAGATTTGAATGTCAGTTGTTCCATAATACAAAAATTTAAATTCGATACTACAAATATCGCATAAAGTTATGCTAAACTAAAGCATATGCTAAAAAGATTTTGTTATTATGAGAGAAAAGTATTCCTATGCTTCCATCTGGCATAAAGCTGATTTATTTTTGCCGCATCATTAAACAAAATATGACGGTTATGGATTTATATGCAGATGATTTGACAGACTACATCTATCAAGAAAATGATGTGGATAAAAAACGGGCTTTACTATTGGAAGTGGAAGCGGGAATCAAGAAACTCATGGGTGAACAGGAAAAGGGTAGTCTTAATTTGAGGCATATCGGCGCAGTACAGATAGAAAAGATACAGGACTTGATAGGTATACGGAGCTTGATTCTCAACCGGATGTTTCAAGCAACCTCGCAGGAAATCAAACGCTTTGAGGCAGTAAACGAATTGCTGAATAACTTGACCAAGAAAATGTACCATCGCATGGCAAATCTCTATCGTACATTGATTGATAGCCCAAAAGATGAGGCTTTTGATGACGATTATGTAGTTCGCGGTACATTGAAATATGTGTATGGCGAGGAAGAATATTCTATTTTGAAATTACCGGAAGACAGCTTTTATGGTTCTGACTTTGCTTATATGATAGAATTGATTTACTTGCTGAATGAGGATTTCTGTGGGGGGATACCTGAAATAGAAGAATGTTCAATCTGCTATTTGCCCCAACACACTTCCGATATGACGGATGAACAGCTGCATTGTGTGGATGTATGGGATGATGGCGTGACATGGGCGGAAGGGCATTTACGCAGTCCGGAACTGGAGCATATTGTTGTGTGTCATGCCGTACATGACATTTGCACGCACAAGCCTTACTCCATTCCGGACTTATTGCGGTTAAATGATTTTTGGGTGGAAGCCCATCTGGTATGCCAGCACATTATAGACCAAAACGGGAAACGCTATAACTCTGATTGACTATCTGTCTTGCAAAGCGCCTGAAAGGTGGAGACATTGCCAAACTTTGTGCTCCACTTTTCCTCGCGTTGCCCTCCTTGCCATGCGTGTCCGAAAATGCGAACAAATGTTTTCCTTTATAGTCCAGTCTCATTCGTATTTCTCCTGTCTTTGGCGATGTCGCTCCCAATAATCACGCTCCCATTGAATAATTTCTTCCGTTTCTTTCCAGTGCGAACAGGTCATCTCAATGAAACAGGGACAAAACACATCTGCCCAAGTCACTTGTGGGAACATCATCCATCCTTCCTTTTCTCTTATCTCCACAGGCATATCAAGCGTTTCACTCCAAGGCATAAGATTCATAACAACATCTTCAAGATCTTGGTGGACGTACTTTTTTTCACGGGAGCTATAAAGCCAGTAATAGGTATAACCGCCTTCGCAAACAATACGGTCAATGCCTGTGTAGTGGAAATCTTCTCGTGAACTCATATCATCGAATGCGGATTTATACTTTCTCCATGAATGTTCTTTCCATATTGGATAGCCACCTTCTTTTATCTTTGCTTTCACGTCACTCCAATTCAAGCAACGCATATAATAAGAGAGTGGCAAGAATACGGGATCAAACGAGGCTTCCGCGATGGGTTCGCATTTTTGTCCTTTGTTCCGTTTCAGCAAATAGTCAAGAAAGTCCAGTTGGTCAAAGTTTATGATATTCTTCATGCAAACCTTAGTCAATGCTGAGTATTGTGGATTCCAATCTACGTGATAAAGCTCCGGGTTGTCAGAACAGTCAAGTTGGGTAAGGCGATTATTTCTCCGGATATTCAATATCTTCAACTTGTTGCCGCGGCAAACCAGGCGTCCCAGCCTTGGATTTTTGGAAACATTCAAACGTTTCAATCCTTGATTGACACAATACAAGTCGATAAGTATCGGACATTGCGTTACATCCAACGCTTTCAGTATACATGTCTTGCAGGTATAATGAAAGGACGTGATGGTATGTGTCTCATTGCTTCTTAGGCTGATGTTCCATTTCCCTAGCTTGGCATACGTGTGTTCTGCTTGGATTTCTTCTCCTTTCTCATTATTTATCGCTTCCACTTGTCCGTCACCCCAATCTATCGTAAATTGGCAATCGCCATAACTGGTGAACGAGAATCCGCAAACGGATTTCTGCCCTTTGGCAGCAACCGTCATTCTTATCTCATCCTTTTGCTCGAACAATATCTTTTTCAAGCGACGGAATGAACAGCGAGCAGACAGAATTTCGTTTTTCTCTTCCTCTGAATCATGCTCATAAATCTTTCTATCAACAATTTTGTGATAACATTCAAACGCTTTACGCAAATCCTTCTTCGTGCCAAGGCCCTGCTCATACATTCGCCCTATGTTATAATTGTCATTTGCCTGCTTATAATAATAAAATGCTTTTTCCATATCGGGTGTGATGCCTTCGCCTCGTTCATACATTCCACCCAGTTTGTACACATATTCTCCTGCCAAATAGCATTCCAAGGCTTTTTTGTATTCCTTACGTTCATAATAGACATCTCCAGCCCAACAAGCAGACGAGCCTCCCGTTTTCATCCCGATACCCGTCAACATATCCAACGCTTCTTGGTTGCCATTCTTAGCCAAATCAGACAGTAAACGAAGTGCATTCCTCGCGGAATACTCGTTTTTCTTTTCACATTCTGCCTCGTGATCTAACAACAACCGGAACCAATCGGTATGCAACAATTCATGCTCGTCTATCTGTATGTCATAATATGGCTTCCTTTGTGGGCTTCGGTATTTGCTTTCCCAAATGCGGAACAAATGGTCAGCAGCATGACAACAACCCTTCTTTACCCTTGCTTGAAGTATGTCCACAACTTTATCTTTCACCTTTTGGGGTACATGAGGCGAATGGAGTAGATTTTCTATAACACAAACATCAAAAAAAGAATCATCTCCGCCGATTTCCAATGCTTCTATGTATAAGGACAATGCATGATTGAAATTGCATTTCAGGGTAAAGAACGGTGACTGCTTGATTACATGTTTAGCAGATGAACCGCAACGTATTGGAGTATACCATTCGGCAAGTTCTACCATTGCCTTAATATGTTTTTGCTTAGCAGCTTTCTCGTACCAATTAATCATTTTGTTAAAATCAGAGAAATCAGCTTTACATAATTCTGGTTTCCTTGACAAGTCTAACCAAAATATTGCTTTCTCAATCTTGGAGTAATTTCTGACTGCTGCTTCCGCTTCATGTACCATTTTATGGTAAAGCAGTTCTCCCATCTCGTATTGTGCATCAGCATTGCCTCGGCGGGCAATAGGTTCCAACAGTTGGGTAGCTTCATCATATCGTTTGCCCCGCTCCAACTCATCCAGTTGCTTTCGCAAACGTTTGCTCACCACATTGCTTTTCTTTTCCATATTCCTCCGGTTTTAAATTACACATAGGAAAAACAAAACCTCATCTTTCCATCCATTTCAATGCAAAGATGAGGTCAAGTTATGCCAAAGTGGTTCACAAGTTATTCTTTCTTCAATAGTTTGTCGATGTTTTCTTTGATGTCGGCAAGAATAGTATTATAAAGTGTCCAATGAAAATCATTGGCTTTCTCCTCTTTGGGCATATATCCTGGATGATGGGTCAAATACGCCAATTTGACACCTTCAATTTGTAATTTTTCCACATCATTTGTGGATAGATCAGAAATAGCAACTGGCTCACCTATGATATTAAAGTTCTCTTTGATATAGCCACAATACTTTGTTTCTTTGGGTCCAGTAAGGAATATGACAATATCAGGTCTCAATATTTCAATTTCTTTCGGAATAACATGAAAACATTTCTTTTCAATGCTATGCTCAAACGCATTGACAGCTTCCCCTCCTTCTCCTTTTCGTTTAGATAGTTTGGAAATCTCATTCCATATTAATGAAACTCGTTTGTCGGGGAAATCCTTTAATAACTCCCTAATACCTGACATTATTCCATTAACGCCAAAAAGGAGGAATCTATTTCTATGGTCTATTTTCTCTTTATAAAAATGTGCATCTACAGCATTATAATTATCATCGAGATAATCTTCATATGTAGCCATAACCTTGCCTACATCGGCTGGGTCTTCACCTTTTTCATCATATCTCACCCACCAATTGGGTTCCCTCCCAAAGAACATAATTTTTATGTCTGCTTTGGTATACCACTCTTCATGCTCAGCATCTGCTTTCTTTGCATACCAATTAATATCTGCTTCTTGTGCTTTTTCTCGTTCTTCCTTTTCTTGCCCAGAACGATACAAAGAAATCAAGAACGGACATTGCAGTTTGTCTCGTAACCCATTGGCTTCCAGTTGTTCCATTAATCCGTTCCACTTACTTTCGTAAAGTTCGGTCAATTGCTCTGATAATGTTTCCATAAACGTATATTTTAAAGTGGATGAATTTTAAAACAAATATAGCGAATTCTCTCAAGAAAACTTTCATTTTCAATGAGAAATGCAATATCTGTTGCTGCAAAGTTCTGTCAAGGATATGTAACATCAAAGCATAAGATGAGAAAAAATTGCAGTAATGCTTTACATTGGCATCACTTCCATTCATCTTTGCGGAAAAAAGGATGAGAATATGGGAAATAGATTTTCGATAGAAGAACTGACATGCCTGCATTTGTTGCGGTGTCACTATGCTGATATATGCGGTAAAGAGGAACGGGAATTACGAGAAACAATCGCCCTTCATCCGGCAACCTTCGCAAAAGCAAAGATGATTTGTGAGAAAGAAAAAGAAGCGAACATTTGCATTATCCCTTATTATGCAGACGATTATCCAGTTTCATTTGCTCAAATTGGCGTAGAAGCACCTGCGTTAATTCATCTATTGGGAAATAAGGAGTTACTTTATAACGAAAATTCCATTGCCATCATTGGCTCACGAAACACTGATGATGTCGGATGTAATATAGCCTATCAATTGGCAAGAGACAATGCCTTGAAAGAAAATGTCATAGTGAGCGGATTGGCATTGGGGTGTGACAGTGCCGCTCATCAAGGATGTATAGATGCCAATGGAAAAACTATTGCAGTAGTTGCATCCGGTTTGAATATCGTCCACCCTAAAGCAAACGAATTCTTGCAGCAAGAAATTATCGACAAGGGCAGTTTAATTATCTCCGAACAACCTTTTGGCGTGAAAGCCAATCCTGCACGACTGTATGCCCGTAACCGACTGCAAGCAGCTTTAGCACAAAGAGTCATTGTCGTTCAATGCGCTGTGAAAAGCGGCACGATGAATACAGTACATTTTGCACACAAGTACGGATGCAAGATTTATGCCGTAGCATACGGTCAATACGATGAGCATAATGCCGGGAATGAGTATATTCTCAAAAATGGGATAAGATTTCCTATCAAATTATAGAAGTTATGCACTAATATGGCATATCACAGGCTTTATTTTGTAACCGGAAACTTTAAAACAGAGCAATCATGACGGTGAAAGAATTAATCATGGAAGTAGGATTTGACGACTTGCTTCCTTACTTGAAAGAAATAATAGTCGGGCATTTTGACAATATCTATGCCTTTCGGGAAGCATACGATATTCTTCGGGATATGCAGCCTAATCCTGAGTTCGTTGGAAAAGTTTGGATAGAGCAAGAAGAGGATTGGATAAGCATACAGTCTTTAGACGCGGATTTTTGGGAGAATGAATTGGCTAAAGAGCTTGTTTTGCCCCCAAATACTACTCTAAGCAAAGAGAAAATAGCCGCGCATTGTATATACGATATTACCTTTTATGGTTTTTCTCCAGCAGAAAGAATTGAGAATTTTTGGAAAAGTCATGCTCCCATGCAAAGCAAAATGGAACGAAGGAAGTCCATCATACAAGAACTTACTGTGTCTGGAAGCAGTTTCACGTACAAAGATTTGGCTTATCTATTGCAAGTGGAGTACGGTACACGATATGATTATCATTCCATTACCAACGGGCAAGGAAATCGATTAGCCTATATTGCTGATTCCATGGCCAAATACCAGCAACTTGACCTAAGTCGATACAATAATGCTGTGGTCTGCATTCGTGTTTCTGCTCAATACCCGTTAACCAACAAGGAACTGGACGATTTTAAGTGTAATGTCCGCTCATGGCTGAATTATGAAGACATTCAATTTGGTATCATAACAAAAGATAGTGATTGTAAAGAAGCAACGACCACATTGCTATTGAACAAGCATAAAAATAAAGCATAGCAAAGGGAAGGCTTGCAGTTCATTCGAGTAAACAGATGAAAATAAGAACAAGTCAAAACAAATTATTTTCTTCATTATTTTATGTTTGATAGCATTTATTCTCCACCCCAACCGTCAGTAATCCGTCAGTATATAAAAATAAAAAGGAGCTAAGCCAACCGCTTAACTCCTTCATTTTCACCAGTCGGGGTGACTGGATTCGAACCAGCGACCACACGCCCCCCAGACGCGTACTCTAACCGGGCTGAGCTACACCCCGAATTGCGGATGCAAAGGTAAGGCTTTATTTTAAACTAGCAAATTATTTGGGATAGTTTTTTCTACTTTTTTAAGGAAGCACGTTGCAGCAAAATGTCAGCTTGGGCGGTTATGCTTGAAAACAAAAGAGATAGACTTTTGTCTTAATATTACCTGAAACATGACTGTTCCTGCAACGGCTCCGGCTGTTTATCCCATTGTTTCACTGTAGAAATCGAACATATCATAGATCTCATCCTGTGTAGCAGTCTGGTTGATATGAACATCACCGATTTCTCCCAGCAGGGTAAAGTTGACGTTACCCAGCGAAGCATTTTTCTTGTCGTGCTTCATGAACTCATACAAACGGTCGTAATCTTTACAGCTGAAATCCAGTTTCCCGTAATGTTCTTTGATGAACTGTATGGTTTGGCGCAGTTTGTCTTTCGGAAAACCTACTTTCAGGTGAGAATAATACAGTTCACAGACCATTCCCCAGGCTACTGCATACCCGTGCAATACAGGATGTTCTGTTTCGAGGGCAAAACTCTCGAATGCATGCCCTATGGTATGGCCGAAGTTCAGTGCCTTGCGGATTCCTTTTTCAAACGGATCTTGTTCCACAACCTTTTCTTTTACTTGAATGGAAGTATCTACCAGTTTTTGCAAATGCTTGTAGTCTACATGTTCCAGATTGAAATTGAGAAGTTCACTCCAGTGCTCTACATTACTGATAAGTCCGTGTTTCAGCATTTCTGCATATCCCGACAAAATATTGGGATGATCGAGGGTTTTCAGAAACTCACAGTCTATCAGTACATAGTTGGCCGGAGCAAAGGCTCCGATTTCGTTTTTCAATCCATTGAAGTTGATACCTGTCTTACCGCCTACCGAAGCATCTACCATAGCCAGCAGGGTAGTCGGAATATTAATCATATCAATACCCCGTTTGAAAGTAGCCGCAGCGAAGCCGCCCAAGTCGGTAACCATGCCGCCACCAAGATTAATCAGCAATGAATGGCGTGTACCTCCCTTGCTGCTCAGTTGATTCCATACATAAGCGAGGGTTTCCAGATTTTTATGTATATCTTCTACTCCGATACATATCTGTTCGGCATGAGCTAAAAACGGATATTTTTCAATAATGGGAAGGCAATACATGCGGGTATGTTCATCGGTCAGGATGAACACTTTATCGTAGGATTGGCTGGAAACTGCATGACGCAGATTTTCTTCCAGCTCATGACAAATGACAACTTCTTGTTTGCTCATAAATCTTTTGTTTTTCCTGCAAAAATAGAAAAAAAGTAAAAAGTACATGCCCGTGCGTTGACAATTAATTATTTTTGTACAGTATTTACCAATAAATTGATTTGTTTATGAAAGGAATATTACCCGTTGCGTGTAGATATGCAGGCTATGCTTTACTTATCTTATCTGTTTTTGTACCTTTGCTGATGTACATGTTTGGACTTGTACACGATGGTAATTTGTTGTATGTCAAGCTGTGTATAAAGCTTGTTATCTGGATTTCACTATTCATGATCTTTTTGGCAAAGGCTAAGGAAGAGAACGAAGAAATAGCCAGTATTCGCAGTAAGGCGATGAAGTATGCCTTATACTTGTGGGGAATATACTATATTGTTATGCTGGTAAAGGGAACCATCAATCAGGATGTGCAGTCTGCCGATAATTCTGTCGGTATCGTATATATGATTATCAATGTACTTTGCTGGGAGTTTTTCTTGCAGAAGCATCGCATTGAAAAGGCTTTTAGAAGAAAATAACCCTTAAAAAAGGTTTTGCAATTAAACCTTTAAAATTTTTCAATGTCAAACCAACGTTGAAACATTTGTATTAGATTGTAAGAATGAAAAAATGGGTGATGGGGTTGCTACTGGTATCCTGTGGGGTAGTCGCTTTTGCACAAAGCAGAGGTAGCAAAGGTTTGGTTTCGGGAACTGTCATCGATAATGATGACAATTCTCCGGTTATGCAGGCAACGGTGCAGATACTTGCCGTGCGGGATAGTTCAATGGTTACGGGGGATGTGACAAATAATGACGGACGTTTTGCTTTATCTGTGCGTCCGGGAAAGTATTTGTTGAAAGTATCTTTTGTAGGGTATGCACCTGCATTTCAACCGGTAACGTTGACAAATGCAAAACCACGTATCAATTTGGGTACGATTAAATTGCACTCGGATGCGATTATGTTGGAAGGAGCGGTTGTTGTAGCTCAGGCACCGGAAGTTACGGCTTCGGAAGATACGCTGGTATATAATAGCTCAGCCTATCGTGTGCCAGAGGGATCGGCACTGGAGGAACTCGTTAAAAAGTTGCCAGGAGCTGAAATTGATGAAAGTGGGAAAATTACCATCAACGGCAAGGAAATCAATAAGATTATGATTGACGGTAAAGAGTTCTTTGCCGACGATCCGAATATCGCAATGAAGAACTTGCCGGTGAATATCATTGATAAGATACGTGCTTACGAAAAGCAGTCGGATATGGCCCGGATGACGGGAATAGACGATGGAGAGGAGGAAACGGTACTCGACCTGACTGTCAAGCCTGGTATGAACAAAGGATGGGTAGGTAATGTAGACTTGGCGGCTGGAACAAAAGATCGTTACAGTGGAAAGGCTATGATAAACTATTTTCAAGGGAAAAGACAGTTTACTGCTATTGGTTCTTTAAATAATGTAAACGACAATAGCTTCCCTGGTGGTGGAGGTGGCTTCCGCAAAGGAGATAACGGGCTGACGGCTGTAAAGATGGGTGGAGTGAATTTCGCTACTGAAACATCGAAGTTGAAAACCGAAGGAAGTGTGAAATTCAATTATAAGGATGGAGATATAATCAGCAAGCAAGCTTCTGAAACGTTTGTATCGTCGGAGAGCAGTTCATTCAAGAATGCGATTGATCATTCTCGTAATAAAACGACTAACATGTTGGCCGATGCTTTCATCGAATGGAAACCGGATACTATGACTACTTTTATTTTCCGTCCGCGTATCAGTTATGGTAAGACGGATAATTCTACCAGTCAAAATTCGTATACCTTCGGACAGGATCCTGGCTATTCTACGGATGAATTGTTTGGAACGGATGATCTGACTTCGTTGGTTCCCGAAGAAAATATCGTGAATACGGTTTTGAAAAATACCTTGAAAAAGGGAGATGATCTTACAGCTGGAGGTTCTGCAATGATTAATCGCCGTTTGGGAAAGGCTGGCCGAAATATAACCTTCCGTGGCAGATATAATTATACCAATAGCAGCAGTGAACAGTTCTCTACCTCACGGACAGATTATTTCCAGAAATCTCCGGAAGAACGTCTGGAAATTTTGAACCGTTATATAACGACTCCCACTAAAACGTCTGATGTTAGTGCACGACTGACGTACAGTGAGCCTATTTTTACGGGTGGTTTTCTTCAGTTCAGTTATAATTTCCAGTATAAACATTCTACAACTGATAACTCTACATTCAATATGGGAGATGACTGGACGGTGAATGATGGACTGAACGGTGATACACAGGGAGAATACAACGCAGATTTAAGTAAAAATGCAGTATACAATTATTATAATCACCAGATGGATGTAACGTTCCGCTGGGTGCGTGAGAAGATGAGCCTGAATGCTGGTCTTAGCTTCCAACCGCAGAAGTCGGATTTGTCGTATAAGAAGGGAGAACTGGATACAATGACCGTGAGAAATGTATTCAACTTTACTCCGACGTTCGATTTCCGATATAAGTTCTCAAAAACCAGTCAGTTACGTATTCGTTATCGCGGAAAGGCTGCCCAGCCGGACATGGTAGATTTGTTGCCGATTTCGGATAATACAGACCCGTTGAATATTCAGAACGGTAATCCGGGACTGAAGCCTACGTTTACTAACGAGCTGCGCGCCGAATATAATTTCTTCAATACAGAAAATCAGCGGGGTATGTTCTCGTTCTTCCGTTATCAGAATGTCTTGAACGACATCAGTAACCGAAGAGTATACGATCCGCAGACAGGTGGATATGTGACTACTCCTGAAAACATCAACGGAAACTGGAACTTGATGGGAATGGTTGGTACTAACATTGCTTTGCGCAACAAAAAATATACTATCAATACATTTACTCGGGCAAATTATCAGAATATGATCAGTTACATCAGCGATAAGAATGTTGTTGCCGATACCGACAAAAATACTACGAAGCGTTTGTCCTTGGGAGAACGTTTGAGAGGTACGTATCGTAATGACTGGTGGGAGTTTTCGCTGAATGGTTCGCTGGATTACACACATTCACGTAACAGCTATCAGGAAAGCAATAATATGGATACGTATCAGTTTTCTTATGGTGCCAGTACGAATGTGCGCTTGCCATGGAATATGTCTATCTCTACTGACTTGTCTCAGAACTCCCGAAGAGGGTATACTGAATCGAGCATGAATACCGACGAGCTGATCTGGAATGCACAGATTTCTCAGGACTTCCTTAAGGGGAATGCTGCTACGGTAAGCATACAGTTCTACGATATCTTGAGAAACCAGAGCAACATCAGCCGTACCATCAGTGCTGCCATGCGTCAGGATACGGAATATAATGCAATCTACAGCTATTGCATGGTACACTTCATTTACCGTCTGAATTTGTTTGGCGGAAAGGATGCTCCTAAAGGTGGTCCCGGGTTTGGGAGAGGACCAAGAGGTGGATTTGGTGGGCCTCCTCATCGTTTCTAAAATCCTTAAAAGGATGATCCCAAACGAAAGACTCTTTTCGTTGGAGATTGTGTAACCTAGAAAGGGATTTCAAGCGTAAATGATTACACCACTAAGTTATAGGTTGAAGTTGTAAAATATAAAAAAGTCGTATCATAAAGAGGCTGTCTCAAATTGAAATATAATTTGAGATGGCCTTTTTTGTGTCTGCAAAA
>ENA-OOVX01000006-OOVX01000006.1-human-gut-metagenome-genome-assembly--contig:-NODE-6-length-77402-cov-4.132248_pt1 | contig 77402 bp, 72 predicted proteins | sample MGYA00241401_ERZ501309 | MGnify/ENA primary metagenome ERZ501309 (study PRJEB25962, sample SAMEA2042282) | human gut metagenome | biome: human gut; feature: human-associated habitat; material: faeces... | reverse complement strand
GATACCTGTGCCATCGCTATGCTGATACAAGCGAAGAGGCAAGTACAGATTAAAAACAATTTTTTTTTCATAAATCTCTCGTTTTTAATTATTATGAGTATAAATATTTAGAATTGTATATAGGTCATTTGCTGTCTCTATAAAGAATGCAAAAAATCTTTTATAATTTCTTTTTACTTATGGTGTAATAACTCAGAAACTAGAGGGAATAGAAGAAAGGATCTCTCCATGATAATATTGGCTTTCGGCATGCGGAATCTCGAAAACCAGTGAATATTGTTTTGAACCTGATAAGTCGGTATAATTATTAACTTGCTGCGAGGTCTCTCTCTATCTTTGTCCCTTTTAATACATCTGCTTTCAGACATATGTTAATTAATTTTTGAGTTTCAATTAGCAACTTATAATAACGTCTTTTGGTATTGTTTTTATTCTTTGCTGGCAAAATTATAGATTTTTTTTTCTTTTTATACTATAAGTGCGACAAAATGTTATTGGAAAAGGTGATTTTTTTGAAATGATTTCTCCTTTCGGTATTTGTTGCAATAAAAAACGGTTCATACGGTAATGATATGAACATAGTCCAGTCTTACGGTGATTCCCATGCTGATGTATTGCTGTAGGTAAGGTAGGTAAACTATGAAATTTTGAGGATTTACTGAAAAATTAAGCCTTTTATGGATTATGAAGCCGACAATCTTCTTAATCCATAAAAGGCCGTTCTGAAAAATTCCGTTTCCCTTTTATGACTTTTTCTTCCTGATGACATATCCTGAAATCAGGCTCCACAGCGCACCTGCGCCGGCGAAAAAGATAAATATCAGCGTGCCTTTCCCCAATACCGTATAAATACGTCCCGTATGAACTTCCTGAGCGAAGTTCCACAACGACATGGGTAATGTTGCCATACTTTCTGGCATAGGCGTGAAATCACTGCCTTCTTCGTATTCAGTCAGACAGGTTTTTCCATGAAAATCACTACTATATCCGGTAATGGCATGACGACCGAAGGGAGGACCTGCTGCTTCGGAAGCCGTCTCTCCGGTGAAGAAATCAGTAATGCGGTTTGAACTTCTGTGCCACACATACATCCCGCTGAAGGACCCCGTAAGCCAGTTGCCTTGCTGGTCAGGCTGTAATACGTTCAAGCCCATGACACTGACGGGAGGAGTTTTTCGGACTTTTACCGGTATAGCCTGAAGTGATGTCAGTGAGTAGAACCCATCTGAAGTAGAAAGTAGCCAGTCGCCTTGCTGTTCGTCGTAGCGAAGCATCCGTAACTTGTCGTTCCATGCGTTGGAAGAGTCAAGCTGTGTGAAAGGAATGGCAGGCACTTTTCCGTACACTAGTGCCAGAAGCACCGGCGGACGCAGACTCCATCCGGTCACCGCGATGAAGAGTGTCAGCACGATGGTCTTTCTGCCTATCTTGTCGTGCCACGACAAGGATGTTTTCAGGAGAGAAATGCTTGTTTTTGCGCTGCGTCCTGCTTGTCTCATCCGACGAATGTACTTAGGCAGGAGCCAGTATGCAATGCCGCTTACCGAAAGAAGAATCAGGATAGCTGCCAGAACATCCATCAGCAACTTGCCGAAAATGCCAAACAGCTCGCCGCTGTGCAACAGCCAGACGGTACGGAAAAGTGATACCTTCCCGTCGTATCCTTCGGGAGCTTTCAGGGTCAGCTGATGAAAATGCTGATATGGACGGGTGGCATAATACAAATGAGAGCGACCGACGATAATCAGGCTGTCGCCACGGGTGGTAATGTCCGAGAGGCGTTCTTCTTCTTGCAAGGGCAGGGGGACTGCTTGCCAGCCGGATTGCCGGTTGTAACGGTAGAGCCTGAACTGACTTGCGGCAAATAAATCGCCTTGAGGAGTGATTGCCATTCCTCGTATGTTACGCCAGTCGACTCCGTGTGGAAATCCGCGATTGAAGTCATCGAACGTGGTTGCCTCGCTGTTCGTCAGGAAAATGCCGGCATTGCCATACAGCAACACGGCGCTGTCTTGCCCACACACACCGGGAGGGCAGGAGAGTGTTCCCCGCAACAAGCCGTTGTTCCAGTTGCGGTACCGGTAAGTTTCGGGCAGCCATCCCCGGCTGATCTGGCAATCGGAAAAGAGCTGTCGGTGGTTCAGGATAATGCCCGATACACAAAACAGGATGAGGAAGACGGCCATAATCAGTCCGAACCATTTATGATGTTTTCTCCAGGTCGATTTTTTCATTTCTTTCTGCTTTTAGTCGTTTCAGAACCTTCCCATAAGTCCTTGGATTCGTCGGGAAGTTGCTGATGTTTTTTGTACAAAAAATTTCAGGTTTTGTACAAAAACAAAAATCTTTTGTACAAATTTTCTCTAAAACATGCCGATGCTTTTTTGAACTTCCGCTCGTGTTTCGGATGTTTCATCGGCAGCTGTTGCAAAAGTTTGCTGCAAAAGTATTGGTTCTGACTGATTCTTGCAAATTCCTTTGACCCACTTTCATAAAGAAAACAAACAGGTCTCCCAAGTCATTAATGCTCAATCATTCTGCATAGCTTTGCGCTGTATCTCACTTTTTTGTATTATCTTTGCAGCCGATTAATTTTAAAATAGGTATAGAAAGAAATGATTACAGTTTCAAACGTAGCCGTTCAATTTGGAAAAAGAGTGTTGTATAATGACGTGAACATGAAGTTCACGAATGGTAATATATACGGTATTATCGGTGCCAACGGTGCGGGTAAGTCCACCTTCCTGAAAGTGATTTCGGGAGAGCTTGACCCCACGAAAGGAAGCGTGACACTGGGACCGGGCGAACGTCTTTCGGTCTTGAGTCAGGACCACTTTAAGTTCGATGCGCATACGGTGCTCGATACGGTGCTGATGGGACATACGGTGCTGTGGGACATCATGAAACAGCGTGAGGCTCTTTATGCGAAAGAAGATTTTACCGATGAAGACGGCATCAAGGCGGCGGAACTGGAAGAAAAATTTGCTGAGCTGGAAGGCTGGAACGCCGAGAGTGATGCGGCTATCCTGCTGAGCGGACTGGGAATAAAGGAAGATAAGCACTATACACTGATGGGCGACCTGAGTGGTAAGGAGAAGGTGCGTGTGATGCTGGCGCAGGCGTTGTTTGGAAATCCTGACAACTTGTTGCTGGATGAGCCTACCAACGACTTGGATATGGATACGGTAACCTGGCTGGAAGAATATCTTTCCAACTTCGAACATACCGTGCTGGTAGTCAGCCACGACCGTCACTTCCTCGACTCTGTCTGTACCCATACGGTCGACATCGACTTTGGTAAGGTAAATCTCTTTGCTGGTAACTACAGCTTCTGGTACGAATCAAGTCAGCTGGCTCTCCGTCAGCAGCAGAACCAGAAGGCTAAAGCTGAAGAAAAGCGTAAGGAACTGGAAGAGTTTATCCGTCGTTTCTCTGCCAATGTGGCGAAATCGAAGCAGACGACGAGCCGTAAGAAGATGCTGGAGAAACTGAATGTAGACGAAATCAAACCGTCATCGCGTAAATATCCGGGCATTATCTTTACCATGGATCGTGAGCCGGGTAACCAGATTCTGGAGGTTTCAGGACTGCGTGCCGAAACAGAAGACGGAACTGTTTTGTTCAGCGACGTGAACTTTACCGTGGAGAAAGGCGATAAGATTGTATTCCTGAGCCACGACCCGCGTGCCATGACTGCGTTGTTCGAGATTATCAACGGTAACCGCAAGGCGCAGGCTGGACATTATAACTGGGGTGTGACGATTACAACGGCTTATTTGCCGCTCGACAATACGGATTACTTCAACTGCGACCTGAATCTGGTAGACTGGTTGAGCCAGTATGGTCAGGGCAACGAAGTGGAGATGAAAGGATTCTTGGGACGTATGTTGTTCTCGGGTGAGGAAGTCATGAAGAAGGTGAATGTGCTTTCGGGAGGTGAAAAGATGCGTTGTATGATTGCCCGTATGCAGCTTCGTAATGCCAACTGCTTGATTTTGGATACGCCGACCAACCACTTGGATTTGGAATCTATTCAGGCATTCAACAATAACCTGAAGACATACAAGGGTAACGTGCTCTTCTCGTCACACGACCATGAGTTCATCGAAACCGTGGCAAACCGTATCATCGAGTTGACTCCGAACGGTATCATCGACAAGATGATGGAATATGACGAATACATCACTTCCGATCATATTAAGGAAATGCGTGCTCGTATGTATGGTACAAGCAAATAAACAAGTGATTCTCTAAATAGGAAACGGAGAAACGGAATCGTGGGTGATTCTGTTTCTCCGTTTTTATTTGGGCTTTCCTCGGAACCGAAACCTGTCCGATGGAAAATCTTTGGAAAAGTAGTGTGTCTGCGAACGAAAAACTATCCTTTCAAATATTCACTTCCAAAGGATAGCGGAAGCAAATCCTTGGTTCCTTCCAGCACATAAATGTCGTTTTTACTGTAAAGCAAGATTCGCATGGGCTGATGGAAACGCTGTTCGGTTTCCAAAAGTACCTGACGGCAGGCTCCACACGGCGGGATAGGCGACTCCAGAAAATCGGATTCATTGCGTGCGGCAATGGCAAGCGTGTCTACCGGCTGGTCGGGGTATTGCGAATTGGCATAGAAGAGTGTGGTGCGTTCGGCACATGTTCCCGACGGATAGGCTGCATTCTCCTGATTGGTTCCGGTTACGGTCACTCCGTTTGCCAGCAGAGCTGCTGCACCTACCGAGAAGCGTGAGTAAGGAGCGTAGCTTCGTGCTGTAGCTTCCTTAGCTGCATCTATCAGCTTGCGGTCTTTCTCATCCAGTTCTTCGTAGCGTAAGGCACGGATGTTTATTTCAATCTTTATTTCTTTCATATAAAATAAAATGGAATATTAAAGTTTGTACGAATGTAGCAAAAAAAACGGAGATTTCCTATCATCTGTGGTATTATTCGTGTAAATAGTTTATCTTTGCCCTGCTTAAATGTAAACGGAAAGAAAGATGAAACTATCTCATTGGTTGATATTTATAGGTTTGATGGGGGTTACAGTCTCCCTGTCGGCACAGAAACGTAACAAGGCGTACGAGGATTATATACATAAGTATCGGAGTATTGCGGTAGACGAAATGAAGCATTATCGTATTCCGGCAAGTATCACGCTGGCACAGGGACTACTAGAATCGGGAGCTGGAAAGAGCGAGCTGGCTCGGAAGTCGAACAATCACTTCGGCATCAAGTGCGGAGGCTCGTGGGACGGACGTACGGTGCGGCACGATGATGACGCGCGCAACGAGTGTTTCCGTGCTTACAAGCACCCGAAAGAATCTTATCGCGACCATTCCAAATTTTTACGTGCGGGGGCTCGCTATGCTTTTCTGTTTCGTCTGAAAATAACTGACTATAAAGGTTGGGCAAGGGGGCTGAAAAAGGCGGGCTATGCTACCGATCCGCAATATGCCAACCGTCTGATTAATATCATTGAACTGTATGACCTGGATAAATACGACCGGAAGGGGGGACTGGAATGGGCGGAAGAATTTCCGAATCCTCACCAGCCTTATCTGGCCAACGAACTGCTTTACGTCGTAGCTCGTCGCGGAGATACGTTCAAGTCACTGGGTAAGGAGTTTGATATCAGTCAGCGTAAACTGCGCAAATATAACGAACTGCCTAAAGATTATGTCTTCCGTGGAGGAGAAATTGTATACTTGGAGCAGAAGCGTCGTCGGGCTACCAAAGATCATATTGCGTATGTGGTACGCAGCGGTGATTCGATGTACAGCATTGCGCAGAAGTTTGGTGTACGACTGGAGCGTTTGTATAAGATGAACAACATGGATCCGGATGCTCCGGCACCGAAAGTGGGTGATATTCTGCGTCTGCGCTGATTAATTGCAGACTGCAACTGACTATATGGAAAAGCCCTGTCAAAACTCACATCAAGCAGAGTTTTGACAGGGCTTTTAGTTTGATAGATATGAATATCGCCGTTGTTACTTGCTGAACTCTTTATGGAATTCTACTACAGCTTCTATACCTTTGCGGAAGATGTCGAGTGAGAAATTTTCGTTGGGTGAGTGGATGGCGTCACTTTCCAGACCGAATCCCATCAAAACCGTCTTGATTCCTAAAATCTGCTCGAAGTCGCTGATGATAGGAATACTTCCTCCGCGTCGAACTGCCAGAGGTTTCTTTCCGAATGCTTTGGTAAATCCTTTTTCTGCTGCCTGATAGGCTGGGAGAGAAATCGGACATACATAACCTTCTCCGCCATGCATAGGGGTAACCTTCACTTGTACATAGTCGGGCGTGATGCTGTTGATGTAATCTACGAACAGCTTTGAAATAACTTCATGGTTCTGGTGAGGTACTAGACGACAGGAAACTTTGGCATACGCCTTCGAAGGCAGGACGGTCTTGGAGCCTTCTCCCGTATAGCCTCCCCAGATTCCGCAGACATCGAACGACGGGCGGCAGCTGTTGCGCTCCAATGTAGAATATCCTTTTTCACCTTTCAGTGCCTTTACGCCGATGGCTTCCATGTATTTTTTCTCATCGAAAGGAATATGAGCTATCATGTCACGTTCGGCAGCGGGTACTTCTTCCACATCGTCGTAGAAGTGGGGGATCGTAATCCGGCCGTCGGCATCGATAACTTGTGCGAGCATGCTGCACAAGGTGTTGATAGGGTTGGCAACGGCTCCGCCGAAGTGTCCGGAATGCAGGTCACGGTTTGGCCCCGTTACTTCGATTTCCCAGTAAGCCAGTCCGCGCAGTCCGGTTGTCAGCGAAGGTAGATCAGCTCCCAGCATGCTTGTGTCTGAAACGAGGATTACGTCGGCTTTCAGCAGTTCCTTGTGCTCTTTCAGAAACGCATTCAGGCTGGGGGAACCGATTTCCTCTTCTCCTTCGAAAATGAACTTCACGTTGTGCTTCAGCAATCCTTCTTTGACTACATATTCGAATGCCTTTGCCTGAATCATTGCCTGCCCTTTGTCGTCGTCGGCTCCGCGTGCCCAGATACGACCGTCGCGCACTTCAGGTTCGAAGGGCTGGCTCTTCCATAGTTCGAGCGGTTCGGCAGGCATGACATCGTAGTGAGCATAAATCAGTACGGTGGGCGCATCGGGACTGACACGCTTTTCGGCATAGACCAGCGGATTGCCTTGCGAGGGCATAATCATCGCTTCGTCTGCTCCTGCTTCTAGCAACAACTGGCGCCAGCGTTCGGCACAGGCCAGCATGTCATCCTTGTGTTGAGGCAAGGCACTGATGCTGGGTATACGAATCAGGCTGAAGAGTTCGTCCAGAAAGCGAGATTCGTTTTCTTTGATGTATTGTTTTATTTCCATGATGATGATTATAATTTTGAGGCTTTGTTAAGTAAATAGTAATCGAGCAGCGTCATGGCAGCCATCGCTTCCACGATGGGGACTGCACGGGGCAGCACGCAGGGATCGTGTCGTCCACGGGCTTTCAGGATGGTTTCGTTACCGTGGATGTCTACCGTAGGCTGTTCCATGAGTACCGTTGCCACGGGTTTGAAAGCTACGCGGAAGTAAATATCCTGTCCGTTGCTGATACCTCCCTGAATACCTCCTGAGCGGTTGGTGCGGAAGCCTATTTTTCCGTTGTTGTTGTAGAAGATATCGTTCTGCTGACTTCCTTTTAGTTCCATGTTGCTGAAGCCTTGTCCGTACTCAAATCCCTTTACGGCATTGATGCTCAGCATGGCATTTCCTAAGGCGGCATGCAGTTTTCCGAATACCGGCTGCCCAAGTCCGACGGGACATCCCTTGATGACGCAACTTATTACTCCGCCGATGGTATCACCTTCTCCCTTGATACGGAAAATAAAGTCGGCCATCTGGCGTGCTAGTTCCTGATCGGGGCAGCGCACCGGATTGTCTTCTATTGTTGTCAGGTCGTATGCCGTATAGTCTTTATCCAGCTTATACGGACCCACTTGCGAGGTAAATGCCGTGATACTGATACCCAGTTGGCGCAAGGCAAGCTTGGCCAGTGCTCCGGCTACCACGCGGGCAATTGTTTCACGGGCAGACGAACGGCCTCCACCCCGATGGTCGCGTACTCCATATTTCTGGGTATAAGTATAATCTGCGTGCGAAGGACGGTAAACATCCTTCATGTTATCGTAATCGTTCGAGTGCTGGTTGGTATTCCATATGGCAAAACCGATAGGACAACCCGTTGACACTCCGTCGTAGATTCCCGAAAGAAATTCCACTTCGTCGGCTTCCTTGCGTGCGGTTGTGATAGCCGATTGTCCCGGACGACGACGACTCAATTCTTTTTGTATAAATTCCATGTCGATGGCAATGCCTGCCGGGAATCCGTCAATCACTCCACCTATCGCTTTTCCGTGCGACTCACCGAAACTGGTCAGACGGAATATGTTTCCAAATGTATTGTTGTACATAGCTTCTTAAATGTTCGTTTAAAGTTAGAATTTGCTTCCTGCTCCTCCGCCGCCGAAGCTTCCTCCACCGAAAGAGCCGCCACTGAAGCCTCCTCCGCCGCCACTTCCTCCGAAGCCTCCTCCGAAGAACGGTCCGCCAAGGAAAGGCCCTCCGTTGCCTCCACGATGATGGAAATCGTCTTCGTCGCGTTTCTGCCGTTGACGACGAACCACATGTCCGCAATTGGTACATTGTAGTACGATTTCTTCCGTACGGATGCCGTTGATACGTGAAACGGTACGTACGGAAAGCTGGCGAAGTGTGTGTTTATGACAGAGCGGACATTTCTTGCGCTGGCGTACACTGAACCATAAAAGTGCAGGAACAATGACGAAACAGCATATCAGAATGACGAGAAGCAGGTAGCCGCTTTCTTCTTCCTGCCGGGGGACGGGAGGTTCTCCTGTGCCGTCCAACTGCCGGCTGACGGCCTGAATGCCTGCCAGCATACCGGCATCCCAGTTGCCTTCTCCCAGATACTTGTTCATGTATCGCACTTGTATCTGTTTGCAGACCGCATCGGGGAGGACACCTTCCAAGCCGTATCCTGTCGCAAACTGGATGCATCGTTCTTCCGTTACCAGCAAGATAACCAGTCCGTTGTCTTTTCCTTTCTCACCCACACCGTTCTTTTTTCCCAGCTGATAGGCAAACTCGAAGCAGTCGCCTCCGTCTATTTGTTTGACAGCTACGACGAGTGTCTGCACACCCGTACGTTGTTCCAGAGCAAACAGAGTCGTGTCCATGGCAGCTACGGCACCGGCACTCAATACTCCGTCGGGATTGCTGACGTAGCGGGTACGGTTCTGTAGGTGAACCATGGGAATTTCTTCTACCTTATAGGCATGCGACTGAGCCCAAACCGTGGTAAAGAAACAAACCAGCAGGGCGAGCGATATGATTCTTCTCATTCTTGTCAGAATTTAACTTCCGGAGCTTTTTCAGCACCTTCCTGAGCTTCGAAGTAAGGACGCTTTTCGAATCCGAACATGCCGGCAAAAATGTTCTTCGGGAAGCGGCGGATGGATGTATTGTATGCGCGTGCCACATCGTTGAAGTTACGACGTTCCACGCTGATACGATTCTCTGTACCTTCCAGCTGTGCCTGAAGTGTCTGGAAATTTTCATTGGCTTTCAGTTCCGGATAGTTTTCTGTTACGGCAAGCAGACGGCTCAATGCACTGCCCACTTCGCCTTGTGCACGCTGATATGCTTCCATCTTTTCAGGAGTCAGGTCGTCAATGCTGACTGTTGTCTGTGTAGCTTTTGCACGAGCTGATACTACGGCATCGAATGTTTCCTTTTCGTGTGCTGCATATCCTTTGACGGTATTGACCAGGTTCGGTATCAAGTCGGCACGGCGCTGGTATTGATTTTCCACATTGCTCCAGGCTGTTCCTACAGCTTCTTCCTGTGATACCATTGAGTTATACGAAGAAACTCCGTAAATGGCAATGACTGCTATTACGGCAATAATGATAATCCATGTTTTTTTCATAAATGTAATGTTGTATTTGGTTTCAGTTACAAACATACATAAAATAACCCGTAAAAACGAACACCTTATTGAAAAATCATTATCGTGTGAACAAAAGGACACTTAAAAGGGTTATATAGATTTAAGCCTGTTTGATTTTTCCGAAAAAGCAGGTTGTGTGTGCCTTTTTTCTGTCGTTGTAGGTCAGAAAGAGCGGCTGTTTGGAGGAACACAGATAAAAGGTTCTCGGATAAATATTCATTGAGGAGAGTGGGATAATAGTTTAGGCAGGCTTTTGATTATTAACTTATTTTCTTTTTATTAGTAAAGAGTGTATGAATTTGAAATTTAGTTATTGCTTGATGATTGCGGGAGCAATGTTGATAATTCCGGCGTGCAAGAAAGATCCGGTAGTGGAGAAACACAAACAGACAACGGTATCTTCGTCTGACAATGATTCGGGGAAAAAAGACGAACAACCATCCTCATCGCCGGACGAGGCCGCGGTCCTTACGCGTATAGAGGTCGTAACTCCTCCTGTTCGGACAACTTATCTGCTTCGCTCCACAGATCCTGTCAGTCTGGATGGCTTGGTTGTGGAAGGAATATATAGTAGCGGAGAACGGAAGAAGCTGGAGGTTACGGCGGAAAATCTTTCTGGATTTTCTACGGAAAAGGCTGTAGAGCAACTGCCGGTGACAATTTCTCTGGAGGAGAAGCAGGCTTCTTTTATGGTGAAGATTATCGATTACGTGGTAACTGACGGTGTATTGACGGAAGTCCTTGAGAAACAAGGGGAAGTCTATCGGGTACCTGCGGAAGCGAAGGTTATCAGTCCGACAGCTTTTTCCACTTGTGTATTTGATAAAATCGTTTTCTCGGAAGGTGTAGAGGAAATACAAGCCGATGCATTTAGAGGGAATCCGGTAAAAGAAATTGTCTTCCCGAAAAGTTTGAAGACGTTAGGCGAATATTGTTTCTATGGTTGCCGTAACCTGAGCCGAATAGACTTGTCGGTTACGCAGGTACAGCTTATTCCTAAGCGCGCATTCTCGGAAGTAGGCGCCGAAGAAATCAAGTTGCCGGTTACGCTTCAGGAAATAGCCAGTCAGGCATACCTGCACACCGATCGCCTGCATTCGATGACTTTTCCCGAAGGATTGAAAACAATCGGAGGAGAAGCTTTCCGAGAGTCGGGAGTAGAAAGCATAACGTTACCCAATGGTATCAAATTGATAGAGGGGCGTGCATTCTATTTGTGTCAGGACTTGCGTGAAGTACGTAGTCATGGTAGTGCCGGTCAAGAGACAGAAGGTGTAATGAACGGCGGTGTCTTTCAGTATTGTCCGAAATTGTCGGTAGTGGAGTTCCCGGAAAGTCTAGAATCGCTCGGACAGACTCTTTTCTCGGGGGTAGTGAATCTGGAATCTGTAACGTTGGGAAAGAACCTCAAGAAGATGGCTTTCAATGCGCTGGGTAACAGTATGGTGAAACTGTTGACGGTAAAGACGGCAACGCCTCCAGCCTTGCAGACTTATTCCCTTCCTCAGCAAGTAGAACGAGTGTTGGTTCCGAAGGGAGCACTGCAAGCGTATAATCAGTCTGTAGGTAACGCAAGTCTTCGTTCAAGCTGGGGAATACTGACAGAGAAGATGGAGGAACTTTAATCGTTTGATAAAGAATTTCTAAAGGACAAAGAGCATATCTTTCCAAAACGCAGCGACGGTTTCGGAAAAACGTCGAGAGGTTTTCTGAAAGTTTGTACAAAAGAATTTATTTTTTGTACAAAACATAAGGGGAACAATAGCGTGTTGGACAGATAGGCTGTTTGTCTTTTTTCTTTTTGTACATGGGATATCCACTAAATCCCGTAGATCGTTTCCAGGCAGAAATAATCGTTTGTGGGTTTTGTGTCAGAGAAAATTTCAAGTATCAGGGAATATATTTTTCTGTAAAGCTTTTTATGCGGGCAGTATACTCTTCCGGATACTTAAAGTAGGAGTTGGCATGGTCTACTCCCGGAGTAATCCAGAGTTCTTTGGGAGCCGGTTTGGCATCGTATAGCTGATAGACCATGTAGGTTGGCACGAAGTCGTCCTGATCGCCATGGATGAATAACATCGGTTTATGGCACTTGGCAACCTGCTGAATGGCTGAGGCTTCCTTGAAATTCCATCCGTTTTGCCATTCGCATAACCAGCTGGAAGTATAAAGCAGCGGAAAGGCAGGAAGCCCGAACTGCTCTTTGAGTTCTTTCTTAAACTGATCCCATACGCTGGTATACCCGCAGTCTTCTACAAAGCACCGGATGTATGCAGGGAGAGTTTCCCCCGAAACCATCATGGTTGTAGCAGCTCCCATCGAAATGCCGTGTACAACTGCCTGCAAAGAATCGCCGAAAAGTGAGGGGGCAACGTCTATCCATTGCATTACGTCCTTGCGGTCTAACCATCCCATCTGGATTGCATCACCTTCTGTCAGTCCGGTATACCGTAAATCGGGCAGCAGGATGTTGTAATCCAGCGAGTGGTTGTAAAGATATCCGATGTGGAACATGCGGATTGCATTGTCTGTATATCCATGAACGATGACGGCCGTGTGTGAGGTCGGTTGCATGGCTTTCACATAAAAAGCGTGCATGCGTATGCCGTCGGCAGACGTGATAAAAGTGTCGCGCAGTGCCTGATGTCTTTCAAGGCTGTCCAGCCACGGAACGATGTGAGGATACTTTTCCCGCATAAAGGTCAGTGAGCCCTGCATGTCCTTTCCTCTATTTTCGGGGCGCAAGGAATAATCCACCATGTACCAGCTTCCTCCGGCAAGGATGCCTGCCAGAAGCAGCACTATGATTCCGACAACAAAGACAATTCGCTTTTTCATGTATGTAAAAGATTGGACCGTATATTTTCTTTCCGCAGATTAGTTTACTGATTCCAAATATCCCATGCTCCGAAAGCTTGCAACAAAAGCATTTCCAGTCCGTTTTTTACGACGGCTCCATGTTCACTTCCTTTTCTCATGAACAAGGTTGTGTTAGGATTGTATAGCAAGTCGTATAGCAAATGTCTTGGCGTAAGACATTCATAAGGAATGTTGGGGCATTTGTCTGCCTGCGGATACATACCTACCGGCGTACAATTGACGATAACTTTGTACTCCTCCATCAGGGCAGGAGTCAGTTCATCGTAAGTAATGGTATGGTCATTGTGACTGGTTCGTGAAACAAAAAGAGTTTCCAGACCTAATTGCTTGAGCCCATAATTTACGGCTTTCGAAGCTCCTCCCGTTCCCAAAATAAGAGCCTTGGTATGATATGATTCCAGTAGGGACTCGATGGAACGTGTAAATCCGATGACATCGGAGTTATGTCCTATTAATTTAAGCTTGCCTTTGTTACGTTCGAATTTGATAACATTTACCGCTCCGATAGCAGCAGCATCGGGTGCTACTTCATTCAGGTAAGGAATGACTTTTTCTTTGTAAGGAATTGTAACATTCAGTCCTTCCAGGTTAGGATTGGAAGCGATGATTTGAGGGAAGTCCTCTATGGTAGGTATTTCGAAATTGACATACTCCGCATCGATATTCTCCGACTGGAACTTTTCGTTGAAGAAATTCTTGGAGAAAGAGTGTCCGAGCGGGTAGCCTATCAAACCGAATTTTTTCATAAAAGCAATGTTTGAAGTTGAGATTATTTTGTAGCAAAGTAGAGTGTGCAGATGCCCAGTGTCAGCCGTCGGAAGGACACTTGGCTAAATCCGGCTTTGCGGATAATACCTTGCATGACTTCGCCTTGTGGAAAAGCCTTGATAGACTGAGGGAGATAAGTATAGGCACTGCGGTCCTTCGAGAAGAATTTTCCCAGGGTAGGTATCACCACTTTGGAGTAAACAGCATATAGTTGCTTCATGGGGAACCACTCCGGTTCGGATAATTCCAAAATGACAAGATGTCCTCCTGGTACTAATACGCGATGCATTTCCTGTAGTCCTTTGTCCAGATTCTCGAAATTACGCACTCCGAATGCTACTGTGATGGCATCGAAGCGGTTGTCGGGGAAGGAAAGGGCGGTACAGTCTTCTTTAGCAAAGGTAATGTGGTCGGAGAATCCGGCCTGCTTTACCTTTTCACGTCCTATGTTCATCATTCCCTCCGAAATGTCAGTTCCAATCAGTTCCTGCGGGCGGAGCATGCCGAAAGCCTGTAGAGCGAAGTCGCCTGTACCTGTTGCCACATCCATGATATGCTGTGGATGAAACGGTTTCAGACAGCGGATGGCCTTGCGCCTCCAGCTCTTGTCTATTCCCCATGAAAGCACATGGTTCAGGTTATCGTAGGCAGGAGCGATATTGTCGAACATCTTTTCTACTTGTACGGCTTTGCTTTCGTTTTCGTTATAAGGCTTTATTTCTTCTTGTGGGTAATGAGGCATAAGATAAAGAGTGAAAAATTAAGTATGAAAAAACGAAGAATGAAGAATGGTGAGGAGTAAAAACGTCCTCACTCTCAATTCTTCATTCCTCATTCAGTTTTATCCTAAATATTCAGTAACGTTCTTTTCGATACGTTCTGCCAGGTGATCTGTGTCTGCTTTTACGAAGGTTTCACCTGTGATGTGCTCGTACAGTTCGATATAACGGTCGCTGATAGAAGCAACGATTGCAGGAGTCATTTCAGGAACAGTCTGTCCTTCTTTACCCTGGAAACCGTTCGCCATCAACCATTCGCGGACAAATTCCTTAGACAGCTGCTTCTGAGGTTCGCCGTTTTCGAAACGATCCTGGTATCCGTCTAGGTAGAAATAGCGGCTTGAGTCGGGAGTATGGATTTCATCCATCAGGTAAATTTCACCATTGTACTTACCGAATTCATATTTTGTGTCGACAAGAATCAGACCACGTTCTGCTGCTATCTGTGTTCCGCGTTCGAACAATGCCAGAGTGTAGCGTTCCAGTGTTTCATATTCTTCGGGAGTAGCCAGACCTCTTGCCAGAATTTCTTCTTTAGAGATGTCTTCATCGTGCATACCCATTTCGGCTTTGGTAGTCGGGGTAATGATAGGATGAGGGAATTTCTCGTTTTCACGCATGCCTTCGGGCAGACGTACACCGCAAATTTCGCGGACACCGCTGTTGTATGCACGCCATGCACTTCCGCACAAGTAACCGCGTACGATCATTTCTACAGGAAAACCTTTACACATAACTCCTACGGTAACCATCGGGTCGGGAGTAGCCAGTTTCCAGTTAGGGCAGATATCTGTAGTAGCGTCGAGGAATTTTGCTGCAATCTGGTTCAGCATTTGTCCTTTGTAAGGGATACCTTCGGGTAATACAACATCGAATGCAGAAATACGGTCGGTAGCAACCATTACTAATTTTTCATCGTTGATGTTATAAACATCGCGCACTTTTCCGTGATATACACTTTTCTGTCCCGGAAAGTGATAGTCTGTTTTAGTTAAAGCTTTACTCATTTTCTTTATGTGTTTAGTAATGAATGATGTGTTTCAGTTATATTAGCAGATTGTTGTTTTGTCTTCTGTTTTCTTTAGAGCAAGTTTCTGGGCACTTTTGCTGGCCTTGGAGTTCTCTTCGAATTTTTCGTAAGCCTCAACAATGCGGGTTACCAGTTTATGACGGACAATATCTTTCTTGTTCAGCTCTACGAAACTGATTCCTTTTACTCCTTTTAGAATGCGGAGTGCTTGCACCAGTCCCGATGTCTGCGAGGAGGGTAGGTCTATTTGTGTCATATCTCCCGTAACAATCATCTTGGTGTTCATACCCATACGTGTCAGAAACATTTTAATCTGCTGGGTAGTGGTGTTCTGAGCTTCGTCTAGAATGACAATCGCATCGTTCAGCGTACGTCCGCGCATAAAGGCCAGTGGGGCAATTTGTATAATATTCAGTTCCATGTATTCCTTCAGTTTGGCAGCTGGAATCATATCCTGGAGTGCATCATACAATGGTTGCAGATAAGGGTCAATCTTGTCTTTCATGTCGCCGGGCAGGAAACCTAATTTTTCTCCTGCCTCTACGGCCGGACGGCTTAATATGATTTTCTTTATTTCTTTGTTTTTCAATGCACGGACAGCCAGCGCAATGGCCGTATATGTCTTGCCGGATCCGGCAGGTCCTATGGCAAAAACCATGTCGTTCTTGTCGAATTCCTTCACCAGTTTCAGCTGGTTGGTGCTTCGGGGCGTAATGGGTTTTCCGGTAACGCTGTATACTATTACGTCGCCTGTCTTTTCGATAGGCGGTTTGTTACCTTTTATAATATCCAGAATGGCTTCTTCGTTCAGTGAGTTATAGCGTGCGCAGTGCTGTTCCAAAGCGAGGATTGCTTCTTCGAAAGCACACATTTCTTCTTCGTCCCCCATTACTTTGATGACATCTCCTCGTGCCACGATGCGAAGTTTAGGGAACAAGGCCTTGATCATTTGCATGTTGGCGTTGTTCACGCCGTAGAAAATAACCGGATCAATATCCTCTAGTACAATATGTTTTTCGATCATTCAGTTTGTTTTGATATGCTCGTTAGTCTTATTCTTCTGCAAATTTAATCATTCCTTTTTATCTGTACACGATATGTGATAAATTAATTTTTGCTTTCCGGATGGTAATTTACTGGTCGGTTTGCTTGAATTTTGAAAAGGAAGGATCCTTTTTCTGTGTTTTCGCCAATATTTTTTATCTTTGCAGCTCTATAAATTATAGCAGGGAGAAGATTTGACAGGAAATATGAAAAGACTAATCGGAATAGCATGTATGATGACTATCGGAGCTGCTGCTTTACTGAGCAGTTGTAGTCATGAAGATAAATCGATAAAGCTGAATAATCCTCACAATATTCGTGGGGTAGTGAGTTATAAAAGAAGTTTTGGCGACTTGAATGATGTTCAGTTGTCGGCTGCACGGCGTATCGGCATACGTCCTATTTCGTCGCGTGAGGCAGCAGTAAATCTCGATGGCGATTTAAAGGAAATCGTTTCGGGTGAACATTATGACGTAGATTCTCTGACTCATTCCATTCCTTTTCTCGTTCCTCGTGCAGCTGCTTTGCTGGATACCATTGGGGTAAATTTCCTGGATTCGCTGGAAAAGAAAGGATTGAATCCTAATAAGGTAATCGTGACATCCGTATTGCGTACAAAGGATGATGTAAAAAAACTCCGCCGGACGAATGGAAATGCTTCGCTGAATTCCTGCCATTTTTATGGAACGACTTTTGATGTGAGCTGGAAGCGTTTTACGAAAGTAGAAGATCCCGACGGACGTCCGATGCAGGATGTAAGTGCAGATACATTGAAGCTGGTGCTATCGGAAGTATTGCGTGACTTGCGTGAGGCGGAACGTTGCTATGTAAAGTATGAATTAAAACAAGGATGTTTCCACATAACGACACGATAAAAAGTATGTTCAGATATTTCATTTATTTAGCCTACGACGGAACAAATTATCATGGCTGGCAGGTTCAGCCTAACGGGACCAGTGTGCAGGAAACGTTGACTCGTGCATTGATTACTTTCCTGCGTGACGATGCCATCGAGGTGACAGGAGCGGGGAGAACCGATGCAGGCGTACACGCTCGTCTGATGGTTGCTCATTTCGATATCGAATGGATGCTGGATTGCGATGTCGTGACCGATAAACTGAATCGTCTGCTTCCACCGGATATTGCTGTTTATCAGGTTCGGCGAGTCGTACAGGATGCACATGCTCGCTTCGATGCAACTTATCGTACTTATAAATACTATATTACTACCTGTAAGGACCCTTTTATCCGACATTATGCATGGAGAGTGTTTCAACCGCTGGATTTTGAGAAAATGAATGAAGCGGCACAGGTATTATTCGACTATACCGATTTTACGAGTTTCAGCAAATTGCATACAGATGTCAAGACGAACAACTGCCGCATCATGCAGGCTCACTGGGACCAGGCCGGACCATACGAATGGGTCTTTACCATTCAGGCCGACCGTTTTCTGCGGAATATGGTCCGTGCGATAGTAGGTACACTGGTAGAGGTAGGACGAGGAAAGCTTACAGTAGAAGGCTTTCGGAAAGTGATAGAAGACAAAAACCGTTGCAGTGCCGGAACATCCGTGCCGGGAAATGCTTTGTTCCTGGTCGATATAGGCTATCCTGAAGATTTGTTTCTGAACGTCTGATTAGTTTTTTTCGGTCAGATACTTCCAGTACCGTACAGGCATATCCTTCTTATGCTTTACGGGATTTAGTCTTTCTTTGATACAAATAGATTTAAAATAGCTCTTCCAGAGTGTCTGGAAGAGTTTTTCGTCTTTATCCAGCAGGCTGTCGTCTAGTTTGCCTGTCAATAAATGAGTCTGTAAAGGATTGGAAAAGGTTATCTCGTCAACATTTTGTCCGTCATAGTAATAACCATATTTCCTTTTAACATCGTAGATAAGCCACTTCTGATCGGCAAACCGGTCGCGAAAATGATTGATTGTAAGTGGAAATACATCGTACAAAGGTTCCATGGCTCCGTAGTAAATGCCTTCGCTTGTCTTCTGGAACCGCATAAACTGAAGGATACGATAACGCTCATCGGCTACTTTTTTCCCCAGTTTCGTGACAGCAAGTATATCCGGGTCTGCAAAATTTGTTTCTATGGATCGCGGAGCATCCGTTATTTTCCGGATGTAACGAAACAGCAGCATGGCTATGTCCGGAGCTTCAGACAGCCAGCTGTAAGTCAGTGTGGTCAAGGCTCCTTTTGAAAGTTTCCGGACAAGTAATTTCCATACTCGTTCCGCCTTTTCATAATCGGTCACTACCGTATAAACTTCGTCGTAAAAAAGCGGGAGAGGTTCTCCTATTTTTAAAATAGAGTCGGGAAACGACTTACGGCTGTATGCATCGAATACAGCCGTAAGCAATCCCTCGAATGTCTGGTCATATAGAAATATGGTCATGACGTTCAGTCCAGTATCTTATTTTACATCCTCCAGAATGATAGAGTAACCCGCTTCAAAGCTCTTGCCCGGAGCAAGGTGCTGCATCCATTCCCGGTCTTTGAATTCTCCTTCGTAACCTACACTGTCGCAACGTCCGTACCACGGTTCGATACAAACGAAAGGAACATTGGGATGTGCGACGCTAGGCGACCATATAGCCACCAGCGGACTGTTGAATTCCAGACTGATATAGGGCTGTTGTTTCTTGTCGAGCAGTGTAATCTTTTTCAGCTGACTATTGTCGAACATGTACGTGTCGCATGCAAACGTGTCGCTTCTTAGTTCCATCAATCCGTCGTGTAAAGTCAGAGTGTGGCGTTCAGACGAAACGCATCCCTTTTCTGCCGGTGAAATGTATTCCAGTGTTTTAGTCTTTTTCCCGAAATCAAGGAATCCTCTTTCACTGGTTTCAGGGGTCAGGTCGCGATAATAAAATGCAGGATGAGCACCTATCTGGAAATGCATGACTTCGCTGCCTGTATTCTGTACGCTCCACATAACTTCAATGCGGTTGCCTTTCAGACGATAGCCAATTTCGAGGACAAAGGGGAAGGGGTAGAGCTTCAGTGTCTCTTCATTGCTTTCCAGCGTATAGATAGCTGCATTCTCTTCCTCATACGTCAGCTGGAAATCCATGTCGCGGGCAAAACCATGCTGTCCCAGTGAGTAGGTTTTTCCTTCGTGGCGATAAGTGTTGTTCCATACCCTTCCTACGATAGGGAACAAAACAGGAGAATGTCGTCCCCAGAACTGAGGGTCTGCCTGCCATAAATATTCGGTTTCGTTTGCGCAGATGCTTATGAGTTCCGCACCATGGTCGGCAATTTGAATAGTAATTTTATCATTCGATAGTTCTTTCATATACTTGTGATTTTTATTGATAAATTTTATAATTCTTGCGATTCTTACAAATGACCGTAATCATTCATTAAAATTACGATATTCAAAAATAGTAATTTTATAGGTTGCGGGTCATAATTTTTAAACTTATTTTTGTGTATAGGCTATTTTTACATACATTTGTCAAGTTGTTTAAACTTTAAGGAGTAATATGACGTGTAAATTATACTTTATCGTAAGTTGTATGCTGGTTTTGTGTACGTGTTGTCATCCTGAAAAAAAGAAAGACACGCAATTGCCCGGTATAGAGATACAGACGATGGAGCGGTTGGATACATTGTTGGCGAGTGATCCCTCGAAGGCTTTGTCGGAGATGGATAGCCTACTCCCTTTATTGAAAGACAGCATTTTATATTATCGTGGTATCGTTTTCAAGTCGAAAGCATATATGTTGACATCTTGTCAGCAAAAAGCCGATAGTATGTTGAAGATGGCTGAACGGTTTTGTGCATCTTGCAACGAAAGTGAGGAAGAATTATCCTTACGTGCTTCGGTATTCAATATGGAAGGAAACCAACTGGCAAGGCAAACGAAGTTCGATTCTGCATGTGTAAAGTTCCTTCAAGCATACAATTTGTATACAAAAATTGGTGAAAAGATAAAGAGATTCAATGTTATGTTGAATCTGGCAGATGTTTATATTCGTGAAGGATATTATGACAAAGGGTCTTTATGGTATCATCATTCGCTGGCATTGGCCGATTCATTGGGGTTGTCTGGGCAGCAATGTTTCCCTGCATATTATGGACTTGGGCAGGTTTACATGGAGTTGCGTGACTTTGCCCAGTGTGATACCTATTTTGATCGTGCTGGCAGGTACTACGACGACATGAAGCCTTTTGAAAAAAATATATATCTTAATAACCGCGGTAATTCGTATTATTTCCGTCAAGACTATCCGACAGCATTGAAGTATTTTCGCCGTTCAATGGCATGTGCTTCCGCACATCCTGAAATGGAGTATGAGCGTAACCTGACCATGATTAATTTAGGAGAAGTATTCCTGCTGATGAATCAAACAGATTCAGCTTCTTACTATCTTTCCAGATGTTATGATTTTTTCAAGAAAGTCGACAATAATAGTGCCTTATACTATATTGACACACAGCTTATTGAACTGGCATTGAAAGAAGGAAATCTACCTTTAGCTCAGAAACGTCTGAAAGAAGCTGTGAAACCGGCGTTTGTAGAGCCCAATATGATACATATCCGCAACCGTTATTTGCAGCATTACTTCGAACAAAGCAAGGATTTTCGGCAGGCATATTATTATTTGCGCGAGAATAGCCGGATTGATGATTCTATACGAAGTGAACGCATCAAGATGCGGGCACAGGAGTTTGCCCTGAGATATCAGCGAGACAGTACTCTGATGGCTAAAGAAATTCTTATCCAGCAAACAGAGAATAAAGTTCTTATCTTGCATCAGTGGCTGTATATCGGTGGCCTGACGGTATTATTCCTCATAATTGCTACCGGAGCATGGCTGTTATATCGTAAGAAGAAACATGACATGGAAGAGCTGAAGATGCAGGCTATTATCACTTCATTGCAGTTGAAAAATATTCGAAACCGCATCTCTCCTCATTTTATTTTTAATATTTTGGGCAGAGAAATCAATTCTCTCAAAGACCAGGAAAGCAATGCATACTTGCATAAGCTGATTAAACTGATACGGCGTAATTTGGAGCTGGCAGAAAGTACGGCAGTGACTTTGGCCGATGAGTTGGATTTTGTAAAGACTTACATTGCCATTGAGGAGCGTGTACTGCAACCGGATTTTGAGATGTATATTACAATAGCTCCGACATTGGATATACGGCAGATAAAGATTCCGGTGACCTTGTTGCAGATACCGGTAGAGAATGCGGTCAAGCATGCATTGATAGGAAAGGAGGGCAGACGCCTACTTTGGATAGAGATAAAAGATTGTAGACAACATATCGAGATTGTGATTCGGGATAATGGAGGAGGTTTCCGGATGATGACGAATGGTGAGGGTACAGGTACAGGCCTGAAGATACTGGCTCAGACTATACAGTTACTCAATTCGTACAATCCTGATCCGATAGTCATGACCATCGATAATGTCAAGATAGAAGATAGAGAGGAAACAGGTTGTGAAATAAAATTTACCATACCGGTAAATTATTCATACCTGTTAAGAAGAATTAAGGATATAAATTTATGGAGAAGATTTACAGAACGGTTATTATTGATGACGAAGAAAGCGCAATAGATAATTTATGTTTTGAATTACAACGTTATACATATATTTCGATAGAGGGAAAGGCACGGAACGGAGCGCTGGGAATGAAGTTGATAGAGAAGATTCGTCCGGATCTTGTATTTCTGGATGTAGAGTTGCCCGACATGAGAGGTATGGATATGGTGGCAAAGTTAAAAGGGTATGTTTCATGGAATATGAGTGTAATCTTTTATACGGCTCATGATAAGTATGTAATTGATGCACTTCGGGCAAAAGCTTTCGATTTCCTTTTAAAGCCCGTCGATTCGGATGAACTTCAGACAGTACTTACACGTTTGTGCAAGCAAGAATACGTTATTCAGGATTATATTCCGCCGGTACCGGCAGATGCCGGAAAGCCTTTTGTCGTAACAACGCCAACGGGAGATTTACGCTTTCTTCATACTTCTGAAATTGGTTATTTCCGTTATCAGTCTGCCCGTAAAATATGGGAGGTTGCTCTTTCCAACGGTACCTTCCTTCCGTTGAAGCGAAATACTACGGCCGAGCAGCTTTGTTCTTACGATCCGGCTTTTGCTCAGATACATCAGTCGTATATCATTAATATGCACTATCTTGTTATGGTTCAGGATAATCGTTGTATCATGTATCCTCCCTTTAATTCATTGGGAGAAGAACTGCAAGTCTCGAAGAAATATAAGAAAAAACTGATAGAATGTTTCTATCAACTTTAATGCCGTTTGTTGGAATTTGCCTGCGAACTACAGGTATCACCCAAAGGGTGTCTTTGTCTGTCCGGAATAAGATGGGAGATGTGGCTGAGGTAAATGTTGATGAATGGGTTTGATGCTGGTCATAGCAATATCATTTGCCTAGATTGGCATAAAGACCTCTCGGTATTTTCTGAAAATTTGTACAAATTTTCAGAATTTTTGTACAAAATATTTTCTGACATCACCGTCTTTTTCGAAAAATATGGCAGATTCGATCACTTTTGTCAAGAAATGGCGAAGAGGATTTTCTTTTATGAAATCGACGTGAGCATGTCGTATATCCTTGAATTTCCATATTGGAATAGAAATGTTTCTTCCATGTTAGTAACATATTTAGGTTACTTAGTCCCCGATTTGGCCCGTTTAGTTTAGTTGCTTGGCTTTTGTTTATTTTTGTTAATATAGAATTGCTTATTTTTGTATAAACAAAACAATAAAGACTATTATGGGGACTAATTTATTTAAGAAGACGTTATTATTGATAGGGGGATTACTTTTTGTAGAAGTTGCGCATGCACAATACCTTCGTACATCCTATTTTATGGAAGGAACAAGTTCTCGTTTGCAATTGAATCCCGGTTTGCAACCTACCATTGGATATTTCAATATTCCTATATTAGGCTCTTTCAACATGGGGGCTTCATCTAATGTATTGGGGACGAAAGATATTATTGGTGTTCTCGATTCGGGTTCTGATTTATTTTCGAATGATGCTTTGTATAATCGCTTAAAGGAAGATAACCGTCTGAATGTGAATTTGAACACGGACCTTCTTTCCTTTGGGTGGTATAAAGGCAAAGGATTCTGGAGCGTGAATGTAGGATTACGCGCAGAAGTAGGGGCTTCTGTTCCTAAAAATATGTTCGAATATCTGCGTGACGCCAATCGTTTTAGTCTGGAAAACGGAACGCTTCAGGGGCGTATATCGAACATGAACTTCGATGTGAATGCTTATGCTGAAGTAGGTTTGGGGTATTCTCGTCTGGTAACCGACAGGCTGACTGTAGGAGGCCGCGTGAAGGTTTTATTGGGTATTGCCCATGCTGAAATGCAAGTTGATGAATTTGCGGTTGATATGAATATTCCTCAAAATCCGGAGAACCCTGAAAATTGGAATAATACTTACGGAGGATATACTAGCGCTCATGCTCATATCACAACCTCTATCAAAGGTGGGGGATTGAGTTTTGCCGATACTTACGACAGTTATGGCAATGCCATTCGTCAGATTGATGGATTCGATTTTGAGGGAGGAGGATTTGGTATATCAGGTACCGGATTTGGGGTTGATTTTGGAGCCAGTTATAAGTTGCTTGACAACCTGACTCTTTCGGCAGCAGTCCTCGATTTAGGCTTTATAAACTGGAAGAGCAGTGCTACGACGGTTGCTTCGGTGGACAATGATATGCAAGTTGACATCAACCAGAATAACTATCAGGAATACTTGAGTGGTGATTTCTTAAATCTGGAACGCTTTAACTTGGTTGAAGATAAAGAAAGAGCTTCTTCGTATAAAACAAAATTGTCGTCCACGGTTTTGGTAGCAGGTGAATACGCATTTTTAAATAATAAAATAAGCGTTGGGGCCATGTATAGTGCATATTTTGTTCAGCCTAAGGTATTGAATGAATTGACACTTTCGGCCACAGTACGTCCTAAGAGCTGGTTTAATGCAGCCGTAAGTTATTCTCCTGTTCAGGCTGGAGGCAAATCGTTTGGTTTAGCTCTGAAACTGGGTCCTGTATTTGTTGGTACAGACTATATGTATTTCGGAGGCAACTCGAAAGCTGTGAACGGTTTTCTGGGAATATCCATTCCGTTGGGCGGAAGCAAGCCGTCGGTTGACGAAATTTAAGATTTAATGTAGTGATATATTAAAATTTTAGTTGGTTGATTTTATTAAAAAGACTGTTGTTCACTCCGCAATATTTACATAAGAATAGTAGGAATATGAACACAGTCTTTTGTGTATTTTGAGTACTGGGATACTTTAAATCTCTTTAAGGAGGGTACCATTTAATTCATAGATGGATACTTTATTATTCTCATAGACTGCAAATGTTGGCGGGTTTCCTCCTTTAGGGAAAGTTATAGAGCCAGTATTGCATATGGTCATATCAGCCTTTTTTTCGAGTTTCCACAGATGTGTATGTCCATAGAATAAAAAGTCATGTTTCCCTTTGGGTAGTTTTTCTTCGTTGTATACATGACCATGCGTCAGGAACAAGCGTTTTTCATTGTCTACAATCAATGCATAATCGGCCAGAATAGGGAAGTCTAGCAACATTTGGTCTACTTCCGAATCGCAGTTCCCACGAATGGCAATAATTTTGTCGGCCATATCGTTTAGTCTGGCAGCTATTTCTTTGGGATTAATGCCTTCAGGAATACTATTTCGGGGCCCGTAGTTCAGGATATCTCCCAATATCAGCATCATATCGCAATGCTGTTTTCGATAAAAATCCAGCGCTTTTTCTAATGCGGGCAATGAACCGTGAATGTCAGAAACTATTAAATATTTCATAAATAAATTTGTTTTTATAAGTTTCCCGCAAAAATAAGAAGTTTCTTCAAAAACATAAAGGTGTCCTTTCGCTATTTATGCGGTATTTAGAAAAGTAGAAGCTGCATGACTTTCATTTTCTGATTTTACAAAAATATGGAGTATTTTTAAGTGCTTCGGCTTTATTTTTTTAGGTGTGAAGTTGTGAGTGAAAGGGATTTATTTCCCCGATTTTTTGAGAGAATAGACACGTTGCAGCATCGTAGTTCTTTCAGTTGATGTAAAAAGAAAAGCGGATCCCAGCTCATTTTTTGCAATATCTCAAGTGGAGTCCGCTTCGTTTATCTTTTTTGTAAAATCTTCAGTCGGGTTGGGTAATCAGTACACCAAACAAACATTATCAATCCATAGTTTATTTCCTGGAGAACCCACGAAGGCTCCTCCAAAACTGGACGTAAACTGTAGTATAAGATGTGTAGGCGTTTCATCGGCATCAGCCCATCCATTTTCTTGTATCAGTACGCTTTCTCCTTTGCTGTTTCGTGCATAATAGCCACCTACACCTAATTTCATTAAATCAGCTTCATAGTCAGGAGTGTGTGTAATGTCACCATATTGTATTTCATAAGTAGCTTTGTCTTTCCATCCTTCTGTCTTGCTGTAACGTATGATGGCTGTTCCTACGCGTTTAGCAATGATGTTTCCGTTGGCGTCTTCTGTGCGTTTCTGAAGCAGGCAGGTCATGATGGCGCAATCTTGTCCCGGTACGGTGCTTTTGCGGCTGAAGCCTGTCTGCCGGATACGATTAGGTTCTCCTGACATCTGTACTTTGTAGTCGTAGCGGATAGCTTTGGGGCGGGATGTAAACTTCACACCGGAATTAAGTGCTTTTTCTCCATCTTTCGTACCGGTGATAGGTTCTTTCATGTCACCTAAAAACATAGATCCTGAAGCAAGTACCGTAATGTTTACCAGTCCCAGTACTTTTACACTTTCAATGTGCGTTTCCAGACGGGCACAATATCCGTTGCCACGACGTTCGGGATATACGCTGGTATTAGTTTTGACAATTCCCATGACCTTAGCCATGACATTAGAGTTTCCCCATGGAGAACCACCTTGATTGACATAGGCTTCGTTTCCTTCAATGACTTTGGTAGGACCTAATTCATATAATAATTTGGTATCACCTCCAATGACTCCCGATTCATGTATTTTGCGTGTTACCCATTGGTCCATGTTTCCATATTTCAGTGGCACTACTTTTTCTTGTGCCTGTGCAATAAATGGTAAAGCTACGAAAGCAAGTGCAGCTGTAAGTCTAATTTTCATAAATTCTATGTTATTGTTTTTATCGGGCAAAAGTACAAAAAAAAGCGATAGTCTAAACACTATCGCTTTGAATCTGTTTTATAGAATAATATTTCTGACGTATCGGCAATATTATTAGAGCTTATACAGTAACCATGCACCCTGAAAATCTTTGCGGTTAGGGTATTTGGCTTTGAAAGCATCTCTTGCGCGTGCAGCTTCTTCGTGTGTATCGTAAGATTCTACGATAACGCGGTACATGTTGTTTTGTGCGTTGTACACTACTTTAGCATTATAGCCTTCGTTATCCATTTGTGATTTCAGACCTTCGGCATTTGATTTCACACCAAAGCTTCCGCATACGACACTATAAGCTTTCAGGCCACTACCTGAAACCAGCTCTACTTTTTCTTCACGAACCGGAGCAGAGGAAACAGGAGCGACAGGGGCAGTTTCTACTGGGGTTACGACTTCGGCAGGAGCTTCTGTAGTAGTATTAGCAGCCGAAGCGTCAGCCAATTCTTGCTGTTTAGCTTTCTCGTACGCCTTTTTGTAAGCACTTTCACTTGATTTACAGGAAGAGAACGCCAAAGCGACGCATAATCCCATTCCTAATACAACGATCTTTTTCATGTTGACTGAAATTTATTTAAGTTTATGTTCAAATCCACTTTGATTTTACCTGCAAAAGTAGTAATATAAAAGCAGGTAAGTATAGTCACGATATTAAAATCTGTTAATATTGGGCGGTTATTGACATAAGAAAAAGTTTTTACGTCTAAAAGAAATAATATTTCAAAGATTTTCCTATATTTGTAAATGTAATAACAATAAAGACCATACTTATGAAAGCATTAAACGTTGTAGCTGCATTCTTGGGTGGAATGGCACTGGGAGCAGCAGCAGGTGTATTGTTTGCACCTGAAAAAGGTGAAGATACTCGTCATAAAATCGCAGAACTTTTGCGTAAAAAGGGTATCCGTTTGAACCGTGAGGAAATGGATGATTTGGTAGACCAGATCGCATCGGAAGTAAAAGATGCAGAATAAACTGATTATCGACAATGGAAAGGCAGACTTTTACAGGAAAAGCAAAGTCTGCCTTTTCTTTATTTAAAACAATGCCTATGTTTGCTAATGACAAAAGTATAGACACTCTGACTGAGCTTTTTCGGGAAGTCAAAAATTATCTGAAGCTTCAAGGAGAGTATACAAAGCTGGATTTGGTTGAAAAGCTTACGATTTTACTTTCTACGCTGACGCTTATATTTATTCTTATCATTTTAGGTACGATGGCTGCCTTTTATCTTTCTTTTATGCTGGTGTATGTATTGGCATCGGCTACAGGAAGTTTAGTTGCCGGATATGCGATCATAGGTGGGGGGCTGATATTAATAGCCTTGATTGTCTATAGATTGCGCAAGCGGCTTATTTTTCAACCTATGGTGAATTTTTTGGCAAGATTATTCTTGGATAATTCTTCCAATTCACTTTAACACTTAAGAATGAGGAGTATGGCGATGAACACAGAACAACAAGTTTCATATAGTATAGAAGGAATCAGAGAACGCAGGCTTGCTAAACGGGAGGAATTGAAGCTTTCTAAGGAGCGCATGCAAGATTTGACACAGCAACTTTTTGCCCCACAGCAAGGTAAAAACAAGATAGACAGCTTGATGCAGCAGGTGAATATGGGAATCGCTGCATACGACGGGCTCATGACTGGTATAAAGATACTGCGTCGGGTACGTAGTTTTTTCGGAGGGAAAAAGAAAAAACGCTAGTCAGTCCAGCAGGAGAAAAGCGTGATAGTGTGTGTCTTGAAGCACGGGGGTAAGAGAAAAGTATCCTTTTGCTAATTTCTTGTCGTGCAGATGTGCGGGATGAGTGATTTGTAAATAATGGTGCATTTCCAAAGCCGCTCCATTTGATGGATAATACTCTATCAAGTATTTGCCGTGGGCTTGCGGTTGAATGTAACGCTCAAAAATAATATGAGAAACAATCCCCATGTTCATGCGTAAATTAATTTCTACGCAGGGATGAAGGCTGTAACCGTCCGGGCTCTGGCAAATCATCATGTCGACACCCAAGTATCCCTGGTAATCTTTGCCCAATATTTCCGAAAGTTTCTTTTCCAGAATCAAACAGGTATCCTGTAAGACAGGGGAGGGGATGTAGCGCAATAAAACCTCTTCTATTTTGGCATCTGATAATAATATATTTGTCTTGTAATTGCCATGAGAATCGGTTTCGAACAATGAATAGCCTACAAAATGGATATTTCCTCCTTCTGCATAAAACTCCATGGCAAAATCTTTCTCCTTATTATATAGAGGTTCTACCATTATTTCTTTTTGTACGCGTAAGGTCCGCGCCAGCCAACCTTCGACAGACGGAGTCCAATTGGTTGGTGAGATGCGAACAAGCCCTCTTCCGCTGCCAGACCAAGGAGCTTTTAATATACATTCTCCAATAGAAGAAACCAATTCTTTGACTTGTGTGATCGAGTTGCATATAGTTGCCTGTCCGCATAAATGGTTCATGGAAGGAAAAGATTCTAGGACTTCCACACAGCGTTGCCGTCCGGACAGGAAACGTAACTTTTCCATCTGTTCGTTCGATAATAAGTATTGGGAAGAAATGCCGGCCATTTGTAAAGCATGGAGTAGAGAAGGATTCCATCCCCATGGGCGATAAGGTACATTGTCCCATGAGTCACTCCATTCTACTTGTGGAATCAGTTCCGGAAAGGGACATTGTTCTTTGAGCAAATCTGCTTGTGAAAGTGAATCTAGTTTGATCATGCTTCCCTGAGGGGCATACCATGCAGGCAGTACCGATAAATCCTTTGACATTTGGATTATCTCTGTTGGTGCTTTATAATAAGGTGTGAAATTGGCCAAAGCCATATCGTTTTCAGGATTAAAGAGATAGATTTCTTTTATCATAGATGCCTGTTTTTTACGTTCGCAAAGTTAGCGTAAAAAAATAATATTTTGTCAACTCCAGTTTGCAAATTGAGGAAGTATTACTATATTTGCAGCGAAGAAACGGAATTTCATGGAAGTATTTTACAGAACACATAATTATTTGGTTGAACATACCAATGCCCCTGTGCGACGCGACCTGATGGATGAAATAGACTGGAGTGCTCGTCTGATAGGAATTAAGGGGACTCGGGGAGTTGGCAAGACGACTTTTTTGTTGCAGTATGCGAAAGAAAAGTTTGGTTTCGACCGTTCATGTTTGTTCGTAAACATGAATAATTTCTATTTCTCTCAATATAGTTTGGTAGATTTTGCGGGTGAGTTTGTCAAGCGCGGAGGAAAAGTGCTATTGATAGATCAGGTGTTTAAGTTGCCTGACTGGAGTCATGATCTCCGTATATGCTATGAGCGTTATCCTAATTTAAAGATTGTTTTTACGGGCTCGTCTGTCATGCGTCTGAAAGATGAGAATCCGGAGCTGAATGGAATCGTCCGTTCCTATAACTTACGCGGGTTTTCATTCAGGGAGTTTCTAAATTTACAGACGGGAAATCATTTTTCTTCTTATAGTCTGGAAGAAATTCTGACTAATCACGAGCATATTGCAAAAACAATATTGCCTCATACTAATCCGCTTAATTATTTTCAGGATTATATCCATCATGGTTTTTATCCGTTCTTCCTTGAAAAAAGAAACTTCTCTGAGAACCTGTTGAAGACCATGAATATGATGATAGAAGTAGACATCCTTCTTATCAAACAAATTGAATTGAAATATCTGTCGAAAATAAAAAAATTATTATATTTGTTGGCTGTAGACGGTCCTGTTGCGCCCAATGTCAGCCAATTGGCCGCCGACATACAAACCTCTCGTGCCACAGTGATGAACTACATTAAGTATCTTGCCGATGCACGACTGATAAATATGGTCTATCCCAAAGGTGAAGTCTTCCCGAAAAAGCCGGCAAAGATTATGATGCACAATACTAATCTGATGTACAGTATTTATCCGGTGAAGGTGGAAGAACAGGATGTGCTGGAAACTTTCTTTGTCAATTCTCTTTGGAAAGATCATAAAGTAAATAAAGGAGAAAAAGGTACTTCGTTCCTGGTAGACGAAAGTCTTAACTTCCGTATATGCAGCGAAGGATATAAGTTCAAGAATAGTCCTAATATATATTATGCTATGCATAAATCAGAATTAGGACATGGAAACCAGATTCCCTTATGGCTGTTTGGTTTTCTGTATTGATGAGACTATTGAAGTTGAAACAGATTTTATTACCTAATAATAATTAGTAATTGTATGACTAAACAAAAAAAATTTATCACTTGTGATGGTAACGAAGCTGCTGCTCATATCTCGTATATGTTTACAGAAGTAGCTGCTATCTATCCTATCACTCCGTCATCTACAATGGCTGAACATGTAGATGAATGGGCTGCCGCAGGTCGTAAAAATATCTTCGGTGAAACTGTCTTGGTTCAGGAAATGCAATCTGAAGGTGGTGCTGCCGGTGCAGTACACGGTTCTCTTCAGGCTGGTGCATTGACAACTACTTATACTGCATCTCAGGGTCTTCTGTTGATGATCCCTAACATGTACAAAATAGCAGGTGAGTTCTTGCCATGTGTATTCCATGTATCTGCACGTACATTGGCTTCTCATGCACTGTGTATCTTCGGTGATCATCAGGATGTAATGTCTTGCCGTCAGACTGGCTTTGCTATGTTGTGCGAAGGTTCAGTACAGGAAGTTATGGATTTGGCTGGTGTAGCTCACTTGTCTACAATTAAATCTCGTGTTCCGTTTGTGAACTTCTTCGATGGTTTCCGTACTTCTCACGAAATCCAGAAGATTGAAAAGCTGGATAACGAAGATTTGGCTCCGCTTATCGATCAGAAAGCTTTAGCTGAATTCCGTGAACGCGCACTTAGCCCTAACAAACCGGTTGCTCGCGGTATGGCTGAAAACCCGGATCACTTCTTCCAGCACAGAGAATCAGGTAATCCGTTCTATGATGCAGTTCCTGCTATCGTAGAAGAATATATGAACGAAATCAACAAGATTACAGGACGTAACTACGGCTTGTTCGATTATTATGGTGCTGAGGATGCAGAAAACATCATCATCGCTATGGGTTCTGTAACAGAAGCTACTCGTGAAGCTATCGACTACCTGACTGCTCAGGGCAAGAAAGTAGGTTTGGTTGCTGTTCACTTGTATCGTCCGTTCTCTGCTAAGCACTTCCTGGCTAAAGTACCTAAGACAGTAAAACGTATTGCTGTTCTGGATCGTACAAAAGAACCGGGTGCTAACGGCGAACCTTTGTATCTGGATGTAAAAGACGTATTCTACGGACAGGAAAATGCTCCGTTGATCGTAGGTGGACGTTATGGTCTGGGTTCAAAAGATACAACTCCGGCTCAGATTTTGTCTGTATACGAAAATCTGGAACTTCCGATGCCGAAAGATCACTTTACTATCGGTATTGTGGATGATGTTACTTTCACTTCTCTGCCTCAGAAAGAAGAAATCGCTCTTGGCGCAGAAGGTGTATTCGAAGCTAAATTCTATGGCTTGGGTGCTGATGGTACTGTAGGTGCTAACAAGAACTCTGTAAAAATCATCGGTGACAACACTGATAAATACTGCCAGGCTTACTTCTCTTACGACTCTAAGAAGTCTGGTGGTTTCACTTGTTCTCACTTGCGTTTCGGTAATCACCCGATTCACTCAACTTATCTGGTAACTACTCCGAACTTCGTTGCTTGCCACGTTCAGGCTTACCTGCACATGTACGATGTAACTCGTGGTCTGCGCAAGAACGGTACTTTCCTGTTGAATACTATCTGGGAAGGTGAAGAACTGGCTAAGAACTTGCCGAACAAGGTTAAGAAATATTTCGCAGAAAACAATATTACTGTTTACTATATCAACGCTACACAGATTGCACAGGAAATTGGTCTGGGTAACCGTACCAATACTATCCTTCAGTCTGCATTCTTCCGTATCACAGGCGTTATTCCTGTAGACTTGGCTGTTGAACAGATGAAGAAGTTCATCGTGAAGTCTTACGGTAAGAAGGGTGAAGATGTAGTCAACAAGAACTACGCTGCCGTTGATCGTGGTGGTGAATACAAGCAGTTGACTGTAGATCCGGCTTGGGCTAACTTGGAAGTTGAAGCTGCTGCTGCCAACAATGATCCTGCATTCATCAACGAAGTTGTTCGTCCGATCAATGCTCAGGATGGCGACTTGCTGCCGGTATCTGCATTCAAGGGTATCGAAGACGGTACTTGGTATCAAGGAACTGCTAAATACGAAAAACGTGGTGTAGCTGCATTCGTTCCGGAATGGAATCCTGAAAACTGTATCCAGTGTAACAAGTGTGCATACGTTTGTCCTCACGCTGCAATCCGTCCGTTCGTTCTCGATGCAGAAGAACAGAAGGGTGCTAACTTCCCGATGCTGAAGGCTGTCGGCAAGCAGTTCGACGGTATGACATTCCGTGTACAGGTAGACGTTCTCGACTGTCTGGGTTGCGGTAACTGTGCTGATGTATGTCCGGGTAATCCGAAGAAGGGTGGCAAGGCTTTGACAATGAAACATCTGGAAAGTCAGTTGCCTGAAGCTGCTAACTGGACTTACTGTGCTGAAAACGTGAAGTCTAAACAGCACTTGGTAGATATCAAGGCTAATGTGAAGAACTCACAGTTCGCTACTCCGTTGTTTGAGTTCTCTGGAGCTTGCTCTGGTTGTGGTGAAACTCCGTACGTGAAACTGATTTCTCAGTTGTTTGGTGACCGTGAAATGGTTGCTAACGCTACTGGATGTTCTTCTATCTACTCTGGTTCTGTTCCTTCAACTCCGTATACAACTAACGAAAAAGGTCAGGGTCCTGCTTGGGCAAACTCATTGTTCGAAGACTTCTGTGAATTCGGTTTGGGTATGGAATTGGCTAACAAGAAGCTGCGTAACCGTCTGGAAGACGCTATGAAGGCTGCTATCGCTGCTGAAGGTACTCCGGCTGAATACAAGGAAGCATTCCAGGAATGGATTGACGGACGTAACGATGCTGACAAGAGCAAAGCTGCTGCCGAAAAGATTATCCCGATGGTAGAAGCTGCAAAAGATAAATGTGCTTACTGTGCTACTATCGCTGAATTCAAAGATTATCTGGTTAAACGTTCACAGTGGATTATCGGTGGTGATGGTGCTTCTTACGATATCGGTTACGGAGGTTTGGATCACGTTATCGCTTCTGGCGAAGATGTAAACATCTTGGTATTGGATACAGAAGTTTACTCTAACACAGGTGGTCAGTCTTCTAAGGCTACTCCGCTGGGTGCTATCGCTAAATTTGCTGCTTCTGGTAAGCGTGTACGTAAGAAAGACCTGGGTCTGATTGCTACTACTTACGGATATGTTTATGTTGCTCAGATTGCAATGGGTGCTGACCAGGCTCAGACTTTGAAAGCTATCCGCGAAGCTGAAGCATATCATGGACCATCTTTGGTTATTGCATACGCTCCATGTATCAACCATGGTTTGAAGGCTGGTATGGGTAAATCTCAGGCTGAAGAGGCTAAGGCTGTAGAATGTGGCTACTGGCACTTGTGGCGCTTCAACCCGGCTCTTGAAGAAGAAGGTAAGAATCCGTTCTCACTCGATTCTAAAGAACCGAACTGGGATAACTTCCAGGATTACCTGAAGGGTGAAGTTCGTTTTGCTTCTGTAATGAAACAGTATCCTGCTGAGGCTGCCGATTTGTTCAATGCTTGTGAAGATATGGCTAAGAAACGTTATGCTTCTTACAAGCGTATGGCTGCTATGGACTGGAGTGAAGAGAAATAATCTTCTGTTACTTAAACAAATATTTTAATAAATATAAGAGGGCATGTCTTGTGACATGTCCTCTTTGTTTTTTGCAACAAGGGGTCGTGAAGTTATATCTTATATATTTTTTCTGTTTACTTTAAGTTTCGTGGTGAAAAAATATAAAAACATGTTTGTATTCTGCCCCATTTACAGCAATTTTTGTATTTTTGCCGACAACTATGAGTAGAATTTTAGCAATAGATTACGGAAGAAAGCGTACCGGCATTGCGGTCTCTGACCCGATGCAGATGATTGCCAATGGACTTACGACTGTGGCTACACATCAGTTGATGGATTTCTTGTTGAATTATATGCAGCAGGAGAAGGTTGAACGTATAATTATCGGACATCCCAAACAAATGAATAATGAGGATTCTGAAAATATGAAGAATATAGTACCTTTCATGAATCGTTTGAAAAAACTATTACCTGATATGCCCGTTGAGCTGGTGGATGAACGTTTTACTTCGGTCTTGGCGCATCAGGCAATGTTGATGGGGGGGCTAAAGAAAAAAGATCGTCAAAACAAAGCATTGGTGGATGAAATAAGTGCTACAATAATTCTACAATCTTATCTTGAATCAAAACGAATTTAAAAACTCAAAATAAACTAACAATGATTTTACCTATTTACGTATATGGTCAGCCTGTTCTTCGTCAAGAGGCTGAAGACATAACTCCGGATTATCCGAATTTGAAGGAATTAATTCAAAATATGTTTGAAACAATGGATCGTGCAGATGGAGTAGGACTTGCTGCTCCTCAGGTTGGGCTTCCTATCCGTGTGGTAGTGATAAACCTGGATGTACTTTCCGATGATATGCCAGAGTTTAAGGATTTTCGTCGTGCTTATATTAATCCCCATATCTTGGAAGTAGGAGAGGATTTGGTTTCGATGGAAGAGGGCTGTTTAAGTTTGCCTGGCATACACGAGAATGTAAAACGACCTGATAAGATTCATGTAACTTATTTAGATGAAGAAATGAATGCACACGACGAATGGGTAGAAGGATATCTTGCTCGTGTTATGCAACATGAATTTGATCATCTGGAAGGAACTATGTTTATCGATCATTTGTCAGCTTTGCGTAAGCAGATGATAAAGGGTAAGCTGAATAATATGCTGAAGGGAAAGGCTCGTTGCTCTTACAAGGTGAAAACAGTAAAATGATTCGGAAACTTCTATATATTATTATAGGTGTATTTTCTCCTTTGGTATTATGGGCTCAGATAAATACGGACCGAGTAATGACTATTGGACGAAATGCACTTTATTTTGAAGATTACGTACTTTCGATTCAGTATTTTAATCAAGTAATTAATGCTAAGCCCTATCTTGCGGAACCTTATTTTTATCGCGGCTTGGCAAAGATGAATCTTGATGATTATCAGGGCGCTGAAAATGATTGTACAGAAGCTATCAAACGTAATCCATTTGTGCCTAATGCATATCAGATACGTGGTATTGCTCGTATTCGTCAGGAGAAATTTAAAGAGGCTATTCAAGATTACGAGAGGGCTCTGAAACTTGATCCTGAAAATATAAGTTTATGGCATAACCTGGCATTGTGCCGTATGCACGAGGGAGACTATGTTGTGGCAAAGGCCGATCTAGATACCTTGATTCGTATAGCTCCTCGTTATACAGACGCATATTTGATGCGTACGGAGGTTTCTCTGAAGCAGAAGGATACACTTCAGGCGATGACCGATGCTGATAAAGCTATCGAAATGGATCGTTATAATTCGGATACATGGGCATCGAGAGGAATGTTGTTTTTGCAGCGTGAAAAATATGCTGATGCTGAAAGTGATTTGACTGAGGCTATTCGTTTGTCGGTCCGTAATGCTGGTTTGTTTATTAATCGTGCTTTGGCTCGCTATCATCAGAATAATTTAAGAGGTGCTATGCAGGATTATGATTTGGCATTGGATATAGATCGTAATAATTTCATAGGACATTACAATCGGGGACTGTTGCGTGCGCAAGTTGGTGATGATAATCGTGCCATTGAAGATTTTGACTTTGTCTTGCAAATAGAGCCTGACAATATGATGGCTGTTTTCAATCGTGGCTTGTTACGTGATAAAACGGGTGATTTTGCTGGAGCGATAGCGGATTATACAGCTGTTATTAATGAGTATCCGAACTTCTTGGCTGGATATCAGTATAGGGCGCAGGCACGTAGAAAGACTGGTGACTTAAGGGGTGCAGACGAAGACGAATTTAAGGTACTGAAGGCACAGCTTGATGCTCAGAATGGAAAATCGAGCCAGCGTCAGACAGCTTCTTCGGGAGATAAGACTCGTAAGAAATCGGATAAGAATATGAACAACTATCGTAAGATTATCGTTGCAGACAATGAGGACGAAACTACGAAGTATAAGACCGATTATCGTGGGCGTGTGCAGGATAGAAACATTACGATTCTTCCGCAGCCTATGTTTGCTTTGACATATTACGAGCGTCAGGAGGAGGTAAAACGTCAAATTAATTATTCCAAATATATTGATGATTTGAACAATCGTCATGTGTTACCTCTCCCTCTGCTGATTACCAATAATGAAGCTTCATTGACAGAAGAGCAGGTTAAACTGCATTTTGCCTCTATTGATGAAGAAACGGAGAAGATTGTAAAAGAACCTCAGAACATGATGCATTATTATGCACGTGCAATGGATTTCTATTTAGTACAGGATTTTGATAATGCATTAAAAGACTTAGATACGGCGATAGAATGTGATTCGACTTTCTTCCCGTCCTATTTTATGCGTGCGCTTATTCATTATAAACAATTAGAATATCGCAAGCGTGATACGAATGATGAGTATGAGTCAAAGGTGGATGTAGGCGGACAACCTCAAGTCCGTGTATTGGATTATGCTGCAATCCGTCGTGACTTGGATGAAGTTATTCGTTTGGCTCCTGATTTTGCCTATGCTTATTATAACCGTGGTAATATATTGGCAGTGATGAAGGATTATCATGCTGCGCTGGTTGATTATAATAAGGCTATTGAATTGGATTCTCGTTTTTCGGATGCATATTATAATCGTGGCTTGACAAATGTTTTCTTGGGTAATAATAGACAAGGTATACAGGATTTAAGCAAGGCTGGAGAGCTTGGTATCTTTTCGGCTTATAGTGTGATAAAACGTTTTACTTCGGTGACAGAAAAACAAAATGAATAATAAATGACGTGAAAGGGTGAAGAATTTGTAAGTGAACTGCTTAAAATTCTTCATCCTTCATTCTTTATTCTTCATTTATTTGTTTAATTTTGCGACTCAATAATAGATCAATAACATAAAGATTATGATTAAGATTACTTTTCCTGATGGCTCTGTTCGTGAGTACAACGAAGGAGTAACTGGTCTGCAGATTGCAGAAAGTATCAGTTCGCGTTTGGCACAGGATGTTTTAGCCTGTGGCGTAAACGGTGAAACTATTGATTTAACTAGACCTATTAACGAAGATGCTGAATTCGTACTTTATAAGTGGGATGATGAGCAAGGCAAACATGCATTCTGGCATACAAGTGCTCACTTGTTGGCTGAAGCATTGCAAGAGCTGTATCCGGGTATTCAGTTTGGTATTGGTCCGGCTATCGAAAACGGTTTCTATTATGATGTAGATCCGGGAGAGGCCGTAATAAAAGAAAGCGATCTGCCTGCAATCGAAAAGAAAATGGTAGAATTGGCTGCTAAAAAAGAAGAACTGGTACGCCAGAGCATTTCTAAAGAGGATGCTTTAAAAATGTTTGGTGAAAGAGGTGAAACCTATAAATGTGAGTTAATTTCGGAACTGGAAGATGGTCACATTACAACATATACGCAAGGAGCATTTACAGATCTTTGCCGTGGTCCGCATTTGCCTTCTACTGCTCCGATTAAAGCTATAAAATTATTGTCTGTAGCCGGAGCTTACTGGAGAGGACAGGAAGACCGTAAACAGATGACTCGTATTTATGGTATTACATTCCCTAAAAAGAAAATGTTGGATGAATATCTTACATTGTTAGAGGAAGCTAAAAAACGTGACCACCGTAAAATCGGTAAGGAAATGGAATTGTTCATGTTCTCTGATATGGTAGGTAAAGGTCTTCCAATGTGGTTGCCAAAGGGAACAGCTTTGCGTATTCGTTTGCAGGATTTCTTGCGCCGTATTCAGGCTCGTTACGATTATCAGGAAGTCATGTGTCCTCCAATTGGAAATAAATTACTGTATGTTACTTCTGGACACTATGCTAAGTATGGTAAGGATTCATTCCAGCCTATCCATACTCCGGAAGAAGGCGAAGAATATTTCTTGAAGCCGATGAACTGTCCTCATCACTGTATGATTTATAAGAATACGCCGCGTTCTTATCGTGATCTGCCTTTGCGTATTGCTGAATTTGGTACAGTTTGTCGTTATGAGCAAAGCGGTGAGTTGCACGGATTGACTCGTGTACGTAGCTTTACACAAGATGATGCACACATCTTCTGCCGTCCTGATCAGGTGAAGGATGAGTTCCTGCGTGTTATGGATATTATCTCTATCGTATTCAGATCTATGGGACTTGAAAATTTTGAAGCTCAGATTTCTTTGCGTGATAAAGTTAATCACGAGAAATATATTGGTAGTGATGAAAACTGGGAAAAAGCAGAAAAAGCTATTGTTGAAGCTTGTGAGGAAAAAGGGCTGAAGGCAAAAGTTGAATATGGAGAAGCTGCTTTCTATGGTCCTAAGCTGGACTTTATGGTGAAAGATGCTATTGGTCGTCGTTGGCAGCTGGGTACTATTCAGGTTGATTACAACTTGCCTGAACGTTTCCAGTTGGAATATATGGGCGCAGATAACCAGAAACATCGTCCAGTAATGATTCACCGTGCACCGTTTGGATCAATGGAACGTTTCGTCGCTGTATTAATTGAACATACTGCTGGTAAGTTCCCATTGTGGCTGACTCCTGATCAGGTTGCAATCTTGCCTATTTCTGAGAAGTTCAATGATTATGCAAATCAGGTTCGTCTGGAATTGAAGAAGAGTGACATTCGTGCTATTGTCGACGATCGTAATGAAAAGATTGGCCGTAAGATTCGTGATAACGAAATGAAACGTATCCCTTACATGCTGATTGTAGGAGAAAAAGAGGCTGAAAACGGCGAAGTTGCTGTACGTAAGCAAGGTGAAGGCGACAAAGGTACCATGAAAATTGAAGATTTTGCAAAAAATATTGCAGAAGAAGTTCATAATATGATAAATAAATGGTAACTTTGCAACCGTTTGTGAAAGCAATGCGATATTTGCTTTCACAAACAGATAAATTTAATGATAATTTATAATTTAAAAGCAAACAAAAGGAAGAAAAGAATTTTTAATGAAAAATGACACTTTAAAAGGGCAGCATCGAATCAATGAACAGATTCGCGCCAAAGAAGTACGTATTGTGGGAGATGATATCGAATCGGCCGTATATCCGATAGCACAAGCTTTAAAACTAGCAGAAGAACACGAAGCTGATTTAGTAGAAATTTCACCCAACGCTGTTCCTCCAGTTTGTAGAATTATAGATTATTCTAAATTCCTTTATCAGTTAAAGAAACGCGCAAAGGAACAAAAGGCAAAACAAGTTAAGGTTAATGTGAAGGAAATCCGTTTTGGACCTCAAACTGACGAACACGATTACAACTTTAAGTTGAAGCATGCTATCGGCTTTTTGCAAGATGGCGATAAGGTAAAGGCCTATGTGTTCTTTAAAGGACGTTCCATCTTGTTTAAAGAGCAAGGAGAAGTGTTACTTCTGCGTTTTGCTAATGACTTGGAGGACTATGCGAAGGTTGAACAAATGCCGTTGTTGGAAGGCAAGAGAATGACAATCTCTTTATCTCCTAAAAAGGCTACTGCTCCTAAGAAAACTGCTAAGCCGGTTGCTCCAAAGGCTGAAGAAGCTGAATGAAAACAGAAAAGAGCGTGTAACGCGCCGGTATAGTGCGTTGCCGCCATTGAGTAATAATAATTAAAATTTAATAAGATGCCAAAGGTAAAAACTAACTCCGGTTCTAAAAAAAGATTCGCTCTTACCGGAACAGGTAAAATCAAGAGAAAGCACGCTTTTCACAGTCACATCCTGACTAAGAAGACTAAAAAGCAGAAAAGAAACCTTGTACATGCAGGATTGGTACACAGTGCTAACCTGACTCAAGTTAAGGAACTTCTTTGCATGAAGTAATCTTGAAAAGAAAAAGCGTAAACGTATCATTTTAAATTATTAACCGAATGCATTAGCTTCAAGTTCGATTGTAAAATATCGGCGCTATCATTCAAAAAAGAATTAAAACTATGCCAAGATCAGTAAATCACGTTGCTTCTAGAGCAAAAAGAAAGAAAATTTTAGGTTTAACCAGAGGTTACTTTGGTGCAAGAAAGAATGTTTGGACCGTTGCTAAAAACACTTGGGAAAAAGGTCTGACTTATGCATACCGTGACCGTAAGAACAAAAAACGTAACTTCCGTGCATTGTGGATTCAGCGTATCAATGCTGCTGCACGTCTGGAAGGTATGTCTTACTCTAAGTTGATGGGTGCTTTGCACAAAGCAGGAATTGAAATCAACCGTAAGGTTTTGGCTGATTTAGCTGTAAACCATCCTGAAGCATTCAAAGCTGTTGTTGCTAAAGCAAAAGCTGCTTAATCACAGGTACGATTAACGAATAAGAACGGAGTGTCACGGAGAGTGATACTCCGTTTTTGCTTTTATATGAACTTGTCAGCAGGAGCTTTTAAAATTATCTCTTTTCTTGAAGAAAAATAATTGACGCTATTGGTCTATATTAAAAATTAAGTGGTTTATATTTTGTTTTTTCAGATTAAAGTATTATTTTTGTAATACAAAAATGAAGCCGCACTTGCAGAATCGGGAAACTCATCAAATTATAAGAAATACCGAGAACAGCTTCATCTTCCAATGGCGGGCCACGCCTTCGGGTAGCATTTATGCCGGTGGATTACAAAGGGGGAGAGCACTCAAATCATGTTTATCGGAGTTTCGTCACGCCTCGGGTGCGGCTTTTCTTTTTTTAGAATGAGCGAGAGTTTTATTTCTGCGGAATGTAAAACTTCGCTTTTATTTTTTTCTGACTCTTCATTTTATTAATCGCTTTAATATTTTGTTTTTATGATATTTTATTTTTCTGGTACAGGTAATTCTCGTTGGGTGGCAGAACGTTTAGGTGAATTGTTGGGAGAGTCTGTTTATTCGATAGCAGATATGCTTGTTCGGGAGGATACTTTTACCGCAAGTGAGGACAGATTGGGCCTTGTCTTTCCCGTTTATTCCTGGGGTCCTCCTGCTGTTGTTCTTGAATTTATAGCAAACTTATATTCAGTATGTACTCCAAAATATATATATTTTGTTTGTACTTGTGGAGATGATACCGGAAAAACTCCTGAACTTATCTGCCGTGCTTTTGCTAAGAAAGGATGGCAGTGTAATGCTGGCTTTTCTATTATAATGCCAAATACTTACGTTTCTTTACCTGGTTTTGATGTTGATCCGTTGCAAGTGACACAGAAGAAACTGAAGGAATCGGAAAACAGAGTGAAAGAGATTGTTGAGAAACTGAGTAGGAGGGAGCAGATAATGGATTGTCATGAGGGAGCGCTTCCTTGGATGAAAACATATATTGTACGTCCGCTTTTTACCCATTTTTTAATGTCTGCCAAGCTATTTCGGGTGTCGGATGCATGTATTTCATGTGGAAAATGTGAGAAGGTATGTCCATTGCATAATGTTTGTCTGGTAGATGGAAAGCCTGAATGGGGGAATCATTGTGCAATGTGCTTGGCGTGTTATCATCATTGTCCGAAGCATGCCATTGATTATGCTGGCTTGACTCGGAAAAAAGGTCAATATGTATTTGAAACTGTGAAGAAAAAAGCACTCCTTTAAGGGAGTGCTGGAATAATAGCTTCTATTCGATTTTCTACATCGTCAGGGAGGCGGGAAAAGAAATCCAATCCAGTAATTGTTTCTACAGAATCTACTGGAACCATATATTTTTCTAATTTGTTATGACCTGCTTTGTTGTTAAACAGGAACCCCATGGCTATGGGATTTTTACGGTTGTAAATCAATACCACTTTAAAAAAACGGTCTGGAACAGCGACTTTATGCTGACCGATACGTTTAGGGGTAGATTGATCGTATATAGGTCCGCAGGCAATATAAATCCTTCCATATTTTTTTGCCCAATTACGGCACATTTCTTCTAGATCTCCCCAGTCATCACGATTCAGTTTCTGGTTTTGAGGGCAGATATTACTCATGTAAAATGATTCCTGCATTGCTTGTTCACTCCATTTCATGTCAGCAGCTGGAGCCATGTGTCCTCTGTCATACCCCGAATGTGTATAGTCGGAATGCTCTACCCGGGGCTCTGGCAAGTCAGGGTCGGGAAGGAACTTCGTTTTGCGTTCCTCATTGCCTTCTGTTTCCTGACGTGTTAATTCCCAGGCAACCCAGTTGGGCGTTTTATAGAAATTATTGTATGAAATAGTAAAAGCTGTTCGGACCAACCTGATTTCATCGCGTTTTTGGACTGAAACAGGAATCTCCAATTTCGATGCAGTTACACTTCCCCTGTTTTCAGTTCTTTCTTCTGACGCTTTTCCGATAAATTTTCCGGCATTATCAACAGTTTGTTCCACCTGTTGTTTTACTGTTTCAGGTAGAGCTGCTTTATTATCATTCTGATAGAGATAAAGAGCACCGGCTATGATAATAACCAGAAGAATAAAGCCTTTGAGTGAACCTGTAGAACTCCTTTTTGTCTTACTCATATTTCATCGATTATATCAATTTGAAACGCATACGGAAAATTCCGTCTTTATAGTCGGAACTGATGATACGGAAAGTACCTATTTCTGAAGTATTGGCTACATGCAGACCGATGCACAAACATTCATCGTAGTCGCCGACCCGTACAATTCGGACGGTGTCCGAGGCTCCGTCGGGTAATCGTTTTAAATCGAAGCGTCCGACGGCTTCTTCTTGTGTGATAAATTCGGTGGTGACTGGCAAATGTTGTGCGATAACTTCGTTTACCGTCTGTTCAATGCGTGCAATATCGTCGGGTGAGGGGGCCTGTGGCAAGGCAAAATCAAGTTTACTTTTCTTTCGTTCGATGTGGGCTGAAACGGCACGGCCACATCCGAAAAGATTTACCATGGTACGGTTTACGATATGTTCGCAGGTATGCATGGGTGGGTATTCCTGCTTGTTGTGTTCATTCAGTTGAATTTGTTCCATAATCGATTTATAATTTTTATCTTGTAATATAGTTATATAGATTTTTGTTCAGAATTTATTCTACTACCAAAAAGACAATAGCAAAATACAGGGTGCAAATATATGCGATTTTGTGGAAAATAGCTACAGGAATAGTCGGTCTTTGAGTAAGGGCATAAAAAAAGGAGTACCGCTGTACTCCAACCTTTTGTTAACCTTAAATCTAATACTATGAAAAACACATTGCAAAGGTAGGAACTTTTTATTATACTACAAATAAAAGAAACTTATTTTTCTGCTGTATAACATTGTTTAGTATTTGCATGTTCTGAAAGGCTTTTTATTAACATCTGTTTTAACTATCTTTGCGCTCATTAAAATAAATAATGATATGGCCTTTGAAGCAACGAAAAGAGAATGGGGCGAACTTTATGCATTTTTTCGCCTATTAGCAGACGGTTATGTATATGCTGGAACTCCAGATGTAAAGAGAAACGAACAGCAACGTATTCCTGTAGCAATGGTACAGCGTGAAGAACACGACGGAACACGCCAGTATATCGTCGAGAAAGACAATATCCACATAAAAGGAGAGAAAATGGATAAGTTGGTACCGCGCGAAGATTTCGAAACTGTGGCTGAGTTGATATTACAGGCCATTCGTAGCAGTAAGCAGGATGATGTTACTTCTCCCGATGGTGTAGAAGAATTTCTGGATGAAGTAGCTATTTATGATCTGGAAGCTAAGACAGATGACCGTACAGACTTCAGTGTTGCTTTCTATGATGTTGTAGCACCTCTTACCGGCTTTTGTGTTCGTTCTCGGCTGGGGATGATGTTTCCGTTGCTTGACGGAGGACGTACCGCCAATTTCAAGTTCGAGCAGACCGGCGTAAAGTTTGCTGTACCGACAATCAATAAAATCAATGCCGAAGGCGAGGAAGATGATGTGATATCTCGTATGTTGATGATTGAACGTCTGGGAGGAGTATTGAAGTACAGCGATGTAGCCGATAAGATATTCCGCAGTAATCTTGCCATGATAGACTTACACATGGGGCGCCTTCTTGCGGAGATGACCCGTCTGATGTGGCTGGATGGCATTACGAAGGTATCCGAACTGACAGAAGAAGTGAAGCGCCTGAATCCGCTTAAGATTAAGGATGAATTGATAAACAAGCATGGCTTCTACGAATATAAAATAAAGGAGTTCTTGTTGGCATTGGCTACAGGAATGCGTCCGGCGAAGCTATATAATGGTACCGAATCGGCTATCTGTGGCTTTTTGTTTGTGACAGGCGAAGGCGAAGTTTTGTGTTATCAGCGTGCCTATCGCCAGACGTTTGCCGATTTCCTGTTCTATAATTCACGATTGGAGAAAGGCTCTACCGAAAAAGATAAGTATGGCTATCTGGAGCGTGAAAATGGCGTTTACTATTTTAAGCTGAACCTGAAAATAGGTTTGCTGAAGCGTTGAGTAAACGGTTTTTCTCGCTTTATCATTCGGACAGATTAGTTGAGTGAAATGAATGAGTAATCCACATTCATTTCGTTTACCAGCCGAGGGGATAGACCTGTTTAGAGGATAAATTATCAGGTCTTCCCAGTAGTATGATCTGTCGGATAATATGATTCAAGTGAATGTCTTGTTCTTTCTACTCATAGTGAACATATCGTATGAGTAGAAAGAACCTCTGAATACATCTTACAAAGAATATAGCCTGTCGTTAAACCTTTACAGATACGTTTTTGTAGTTATTCATCTTTGTAACTGAGATGGAAACTGCGATTTTATTATAGAAAACCTTGTACGCCTGAAACCATTTTATGCTTTTATCACTCCTGTTTCATGCCAATATTTCACTTTCAACATAAGAAAAACAGACTATCGAAAGAACGTTTTGAGGCAGTTTATAAAACGTATTACACTCGTTTATATTATTATTGCTTCCAGTTTGTGGTAGACGAGGAGACTTCGAAAGACATTGTAAACGACGTATTCGAAAAAATCTGGTCGCAGTGCAATGAGTTGAATCCAGAAACACTGTCTTCCTATCTTTATACACTCGTCCGTAACCGATGTCTTGACTATTTGCGTCACCGGAAGGTAGAGCAACAGTACGTAGAACTCTATCATATGATTGCAGAGGAAGTGGATGATTCAGACCTCTATGAAGAACGGATGACGCGGATTGAAAGAATTATTGCAGAACTGGGAGAACCTACTAAAGGTATTTTTATCCGATGTTATTTTCAAAATAAGAAATACGACGAAGTGGCTCAGGAGTATCATATCAGCAGTAGTGGAGTAAAGAAGCATATCATGAAAGTCCTGCGTTTAATACGACAGGAATTCGACTTAAAGTAACTCAGGTTAGTACCCAGACTGTAAGACAAAACGTATAATAATAAAGTTCGTATCATGAAACAAGATTCAGAAGATAAATTAGCTCGTGTTCTAGAGGCTTTAGAGAATCCGTCGTCCTTTACGAAAGAAGAACTAGACAGTTTGTTTGTCGACGAAGAGTGTGTGCAGAATGCACGTGCCATATTGTCTGCAAGGGAGGCTTTGGCACGGCAGCAGGTTTCCCAACCTGATATCAATAAGGAATGGAATGCATTCGAGCGCCGGCATAGAAAGACATCGGTTATTCCGTGGAGTATCGGTTTGGTGGCAGCGGCCTGTATCGCATTGCTTTTCATTTTGCACAATCCGACAGCCGAGGATAAGGGATTACAGGTATTCGAAGCCATACAGACAGCACATACCGTAAGGCAGGAAACGATAAACGGAGTAATGACAATTGAGGTTCCACGCGGAATGCAGAAGCAAATAACATTACCCGATGGTACAGGTGTTACGCTCAATGCGGAAAGCAGCCTTTCTTACGCTGTTTCCAGTTTCGGTAAGGATATACGCATGGTGACTCTGCAAGGGGAAGGATTGTTCGATGTTGCAAAAGATTCTCTCCATCCGTTTATTGTCCGGTCCGACGGATTAAGTGCCCGAGTGTTAGGTACTGTGTTCAATGTAAGGAACTATGCCACCGAAAAGATGAAGATAACTTTGTTGTCGGGGTCCTTGAAGGTCGTTTCTGCACAGAGGGCAGATAGTTTGCTTATCCGTCCCGGTGAACAGGCCGTACTGACTGACAAGCATGAATTGCGCACAGTCAGGACAACACAGACCGCCGATATTACTGCTTGGAGTGAAGGCAGTTTTTATTTCGACAATCAGACGCTGGTAGAAATATTATGTGAACTGGGGCGCTGGTACAATGTAAATGTAGTATTCAGGGATAAGGAATGCATGAACAGCCGCCTGCATTTCAAGGCTTTCAGGAATGAGTCACTTGCTTCCATCATAGAATTGCTGAATTATGTCAGCAAGAATCCCGTCGTTCTCGAAGATAAGACAATCATTGTCGGAAAATAATTTAAAATGCCGGTACCCGTTTTCGGATGTAATTCGTACTGATAGCAAATACTAATTTAAAAGAACGATTTTATGAAACTAAGATTAGCGCAGTCATTCTGCTTCGTTTTATGGTGCAGTTCTGTCCTGACTGCACAGACTACGAAAGCTATCGACGTAGAATTACACGATGTCACTCTGGCGGAAGCTCTGAAAGACCTTGAAAACAAAAGTGGTGCCCATATTCTGTTCGATTACAAGGATATAGAGGCTTATCAGGTAACTTGTCGGGCTGAAGGTCAGACATTCGAGCAAGTAGTACATGCAATACTGGCAGGAAAACCGCTCACTTGTAAGAAAGTACGTGAGAATACGTATGTCATTCAGAAGGCCGACTCCGTTCCGGAAAAGCATAAGCCGGATGTTACGTTGTCGGGGCTAGTAACCGATTCTTTGGGCCAGCCTGTCGATGCTGCTGTGGTCAGTGTGATGAATGCTCAGACGGGCGTCCCTTTCAATCAGGGTATTACTTCGGAGGAAGGAATCTTCAGTCTTCAGGCAAGGGGAAATATACAATTATACGTTAGTTGCTTGGGGTTTACTCCTTATCTGAGTGCTCCTTTTCAGGCTCACCAGGATACCACTTTCCGTGTCAGGCTCCAGTCGTCTACCATCCAGTTGGACAATGTGATTGTGGTGGGCGAAAAGCAGACTCCGTCTGTACGTATTGTCAACGGAAATACTGTATTCTTTCCAAAGAACAGTGTTTCGCTGGCGGGCAGTTCTGCCCTGGATGTATTGAAAAAGACTCCTGGCGTACTGGTAGACGGCAACGATAATGTCAGTATTGGTGGCAGAAACGGTGTCTTGATTATTTTCAACGGAAAGCCGACTTACATGAAGCAGGAAGAATTGATTACCATGTTGAAGTCTATGTCATCGGCAACCGTTACTTCTATTGAAATTATCAACAATCCGTCAGCGCAATACGATGCGGAAGGTTCCGGCGGAATCATTAACATCAATACGCAGCAGAAGCGTACGGAGGGATATTCGTTTTCGGTCAATAATGGAGTTTCTTATTGGGATAATGTCCGTCAGAATACCGAATTGGCTTTTAGTTATACCAGAAACAAGTTCAGTTTGATGGGTAACTATCATCATCAGTTCGGATATTATAATCTGGATTACGGAATGCGACGCATTCAGTCGGGGAAAGAATATGATAGTCCGACAAGTGATACCGACAAGCGAAAGACCATTGCCGGCAGCTTGGACTTTGAATATAAGTTCAATGACCGGAATCTGATTGGCGGACAATTGACTGCAAATGCGCTATTCGGCCCTGGACAAACCATTACTACTACCGAAATCCGAGATCAGGCGCATGATAAGCTGGAGCAGATTCTGTATGCCCAAAACGATTATTACATGCAGAAAGGGAACCGGTATGGGGCAAATGTCTATTATGTGTCGATGCCGAAGGAGGGTACAAAATATACCCTCGATGCAAACTATGCGTGGTTTGATGGCGGTTCCGGGAATTTGCAGCCCAATACTTATCGGTCGCCCGGCGGTGACATTATCAATGACTATTTGTATAAATCAGTAAACAGCAGAAACATCCATATCTATGCGCTGGCTTATAATCAGCAGCATAAGCTGGGAAAGGGAGAGTTGAAATCGGGTATCAAGTTTTCGAATGTTCATGCAGACAATGGATATCAGTTTTATGAAATAAAAGACAATCAGGAAATAATCGACGCAACGCAATCGAATGATTTTACCTATAAGGAGCAAATTCTGGCGGCGTATGTACTGTATTCGTTTCCTTTGGGGAGCAAGATAAATATGGAACTGGGCCTGAGAGGAGAACAGACATGGTCCGACGGACGGTTGTTTACAATAAATGGTTTGAATAATGAAGAGAACAGGCGCAGCTATCTCAATGTTTTTCCTTCTGTCAACCTGAATTATCAGATAACGGACGAGCAGTCACTGGCTGTCGGTTATGGAGGGAGAATAGACCGGCCGGCGTATCAGGACCTGAATCCGTTTGAATACCTTCTGGATGAGTTGTCGTACTGGAAAGGAAATCCCTTCCTTACTCCGCAAAAGACTCATCGGGTGACCGCAACATATACCAACAAGCGTACTTCGGTGACAGCGGCGTATACTTATATGAAAGATTATAAGGCACAGATCACAGATACGTTGTCTATAAACAAGGTAATTATGACTCCTAAAAATATAGGTAAACAACAGCAGTTCTCTATTACACTGAATCAGGGCTTTCAGTTTGTTCGCTGGTGGGAGATGAATGCTAATCTGGTAGGATATTATGTCAAGAAAGATATTGCTTTCGACAGTTACAGGAGGTTCAACAAAGATGCTTTTGCCGGTATCTTTACTTTGATGAATACGTTCCGGCTTCCGTGGAAGTTGCAGCTGGAGGTAAACGGATCGTATGCTACCCGAAGACTGGGCGCTTCGAACGAAAAGATGGAACCCAGTGGTTACGTAGACTTGGCACTCGGCAGGACGTTCCTGAAGAAGCGTCTGGCTGTGAATCTGGCATTGACAGACTTGTTCTGGACCAATAACTGGGATAATTATAGTTCTTTCGACGGTTTCCAGCTTTGGAACTGGGGAAAAGGTGAATCCCGGCAGATAAAACTGAATATATCTTACCGTTTTGGTAAGGAAAAGAGCCGTTCCCACCAGCAGAATTTTGAGGAATTGGATCGATTGTAGTTGGATTGAAATACCGGGATTATTCCGGTTTTACGTAAAGATTTATCAAAGTATGGTTCTATGCTGCGAGTATAACTCCAGAAACCGCTGAACCATTTTTATACATAAAAGAAGAGTCATAGTAAACCACGTTGGAAGGATATACTATGACTCTTCGATTTATACCTGAAAAAGATTCAGGCGGGATGTTTTATTTCTTGTATTTTTCGAGTAGTCCGATGGCTACTTCATCGCCCAGATCGCTTGCTTTCTGTAAATTGGCAATTCCTTTGTCCATCTGCTTCTGCTGAACCTGAATGTATCCCAGCATACGATAGGCAGGAGCGTTTTGCGGGTCTATCGAAATTGCTTTTTCCAATGCTTTGATAGCTTCGTCTATCTGATTGACACGCAGGCATGCACCTCCTTTTTCTACCCAGTAATTGACATTGTTCGGATCCAGTTCTACTGCCTTGTTGATGTCATCTATTGCTTGCTGGTACATGCGGCATTGCATTTCAGCCTGCATACGTGTCAGGTAAAATTCTGCCGAAACTTGTCCTAACATGGCATCGTAAAAGTCATTATAGTCGGACACTGCTCCGCGGAAATCTTCTACCGCAATCTTGGCACCGGCACGTTCGTACAAGTAGGGGGCTGCATCTTCTCCGTAGGGTTTGTTGAAGCGTGCTATAGCACTATCCATTAAGGCAACAACTTCCTTTTTGTCTACTCCTTCCATCAAGTCTTTGGCTTTAGCGCTCGAATAGAATGTTGCAGCGGAAGCAAGCGGGCTCTTGTTTACCTTGTCGTAAGCAGTAAACGCCTCTGCATACTTTTGCATGGCAAAATAAATATCTCCCTGTACCTGATAGTAAATAGGTTGCTGAGCTATCTGGATGGCTTCATTTATTTCATTCAGCGCGCGGTCGAAAGTCCAGTCGGCATAAGTCGGTTTATCTCCCTTGTTCAACTGGTAACTGTAAAGCAGTTTGGCGATGTTGTAGTGAGCATCATCCTTTTGCTTGGACAGATCAAGCATCTTGTTCATGTCCTCGGTTGCCAGAGTGTTGTGGGTATCGTCGCCGAAGTTCATGTAACACGTAGCACGACGTAGATAGCCTTCCTGATTTTCCGGATATTTAGCAATGAAATCGTTCAACAGGTTCAGATAGCTGTCACGGTCGAGCGTAGAAGCCGCCATATACAGATAAACCAGGGCTTGCGATTCATCTTCGGGAAGTCCTTTCTTGATACCGATCGATTTTAGGGTAAGATCGTTTACCGATAAGGGGCTGATAGACAATGACGATGCATAAGTTACACCGATGGCATAACTTTCCTTGCTTTCCGGATCGGCATTTTTCTGAATCAATCCCAGTACCTCTCCGTTGGCATTCATAACCGGACAACTTACGGTCTTATCCGTAGTTTGCATGTTCAGCGTATAGTAGAACGAATTGTTGGCAATGGTATCAATTCGGGCAATTGTACCGTTCTGTCCTTCGGCCGATTTCTGGGTAGAGTAGGGAAGCAGGTAAACGGTTTCACCTGTCTTAGCAGTCTGCGAGGCCGGTTGCAGGGCAGCAGCTTTCTTGTCGAACTCCGTCTTGAACTTCACAACATCGTACATGTCGTTTGCTCCCATGATGTATTCTACGGGCAGTTCCTTACCGTCTGCCGTTACGATTACTGCATGGTCGGCACCTTTGAACAGGGTATAGTCGGAAACGGCGGTTCCTTCTTCATCGATGTAGAATCCGTTTCCCGTATTCAGAATCTGGTTGTCCTTATTGTAAGTGATGACCGAAAAGACTGCTTTTCTGGCTTTACTGGCCCATTTGGGAAGTTCTTGTGAAAATCCGGTAAGGAAGGACATCCCACAAGCTACTATAAGTAATGTCTTTTTCATGTGTTTTTATTTTTATGTTTTTATTCTTCGTTAGCGAATCCGCGTTGCTTGATGGCTTCGTAAATCAGGATGCCTGCGGCTACCGACACATTGAGTGACTCGATGGAACCGAACAGTGGAATCTTGATCCATTCATCACACAGAGAAAGGTGTTCGTAGGGTACACCCGTGTCTTCTGCTCCCATGATGATACAAGTAGGATCTGTATAAGTTGCCTTGGTGTAATCGTAGTCGCCTTTTTCGGTTGCAGCAACGATTTTGAATCCGCTTTCTTTCAGGAACTTGATGGTGTTGGTCAGGTTGTTCTCACGGCATACCGGGATGGTGTGCAATGCTCCGGCCGAAGTCTTGATGGCATCGGCATTCACGCTGACACTGTTTTTCGAAGGAATGATAATAGCATCCACTCCGGCACATTCGCAGGTACGCGCAATGGCACCGAAGTTGCGTACGTCGGTCAGTCCGTCCAGCATGATCAGCAGCGGATTCTTGCCTTGTTCAAAGAGGAACGGAACAATATCTTCCGTGCGCTGGTAGGTAATGGGAGAGATGAATGCAACGACTCCCTGATGGTTTTTCTTCGTGATACGGTTGATGCGTTCTACCGGTACCCGTTGTACGGGGATGAAAGTATCTTTCAGTGCAGCAAAAAGTTCTTTCGAGAGATCACTCTGGATATCCTTTTTTACCAGTACCTTGTCTATTTCCTTACCTGCCTGTATGGCTTCGATGACGGCTCTTACGCCGAATATCATTTCGTTTTTTTCAATCATATCTTGTTTTGTTTCGTTTTTAAAGACTTGAGTTTCCTGCCAGCAGTGCGCGCGCATTGTTCAAGGCGGCTTCTGTAAGTGTACTTCCGCTCAGCATATTCGCTATTTCCTGTACACGCTCTTCCTGTGTAAGCAGTCGGATGTGGCTGTTGGTGCCTGTTTCAGTATCTTCCTTGTAAACCTTATAGTGCGCACTTCCTCGTGCTGCAATCTGCGGAAGATGGGTGATACTGATCACCTGACGGTTCTGTCGTCCCATATCCTGCATGATAAGTGCCATCTTTTCGGCTATCGAACCCGATACACCCGTATCAATTTCGTCGAAAATGATGGTCGGTAGTTTTACGGCTCCAGCAATCATGGCTTTCAGCGAAAGCATGACACGGGCAATTTCTCCTCCCGAAGCAATGGAGGCCACATTCTGCAAGGTCCCGTTTTTGTTGGCCGAGAAAAGAAATGTCACACTGTCCATACCCTTTGCATCCGGTTCCTTGCGGGGAGTCAGTTCCACAGCAAAGCGTACATTGGGCATACCCAGAGGAACGAGCAGTGATTTCATGTGTTCCTCTATATGGCGTGCCGATGCGGTACGGAGAGCTGCGAGCTGCGAGGCTTGTTTCAGCACTTCTTCATAAAGGGCTGTCTTTCGGTTGTTCAGTTCGGCAATGCGGTCGTCGAAGGAAGTAATGGCATTCAGTTGCTTGCGGTAATTGGCCGTCAGTTCGATCAATGCTTCTACCGAGTCGACTTTATGTTTTTGCTGGAGGCTGTAAATCTGGTTCAGCCGTTCGTTCACATAATCCAGTCGTGAAGGATTAAACTCGATTTCCTCTTCGGCACCAGCCAGATCGTGTGCAATATCTTTCAGCTCGATATAACAACTGTTCAGCCGTTCGGTCCATTCGCTTGCCGGAGCATATACACGTGCAATGTTCTGTAAGGTCTGCATGCACTCCTTGGTCTGTGAGAGTGCCCCGCCTTCTTCACCGTCTATCAGTTGTTCGGCTTTGTACAGTCCGGCCTTTATATCTTCTGCGTGGCTCAAGGTTTCGGCTTCCTGTTCCAGTTCACTCTGTTCACCTTCCTTCAGATTGGCTTCTTCCAGTTGCTCCAGCTGGAAACGAATATAATCTTCGTCCTTGCGGCTCTTTTCTGCCTGTTCGATAAAATCGTCCAGTTCGCGGCATACCTGTCTGTAGTTTGCATACACTTGCTGATAGGCGGCAAGCTGCTTGTCGTCCTGTGCCAGAATATCCAGTATATTCAACTGGAAACCCTCTTTGTTGAGCAGCAGGTTCTGATGCTGACTGTGCACATCGATGAGTTTCTCTCCCAGCACTTTCATCTGGGCAAGTGAAGCAGGAGTATCGTTGATGAAGGCGCGGCTTTTCCCGTTGGCCGATACTTCCCGTCGCAAGATACATTCGTCGGGATCGTATTCGATGTCGTTCTCGGCAAAGAAAGCCTCCATGCCATAAGTGGATATGCGGAACTTAGCTTCGACGATGCATTTGGAGGCTCCGTTTTTGATAGCCTTGACATCGGCACGCTGTCCCAGCAAGAGACCGATTGCTCCTAAAATGATGGATTTACCGGCACCTGTTTCACCTGTAATGACCGAGAAGCCGGATGAAAAATCAATATCCAGCTTATCAATCAGCGCATAGTTTTGTATATAAATAGACTGTAACATACGTATTCCTTTCGGTTTACTTAATGGAGGATGGCAGCAAGTTTATCGATGATATCTTCTGCAACTTCCTTTTTCCCTTTCAGTGGATAGGGGGTTTCTCCCTGTCGGTCGATAATGGTGATTTTATTGGTATCGCAACGGAAACCGGCACCTTTGTCGTTCAGCGAGTTGAGTACGATGAAATCGAAGTTCTTCCGTTCCAGTTTGTCCTGGGCATGCTGTACTTCATCGTTGGTTTCCAAGGCAAACCCGACCAGACGCTGGTGAGGCTGTTTCTCCTTACCCAGTGCTGCTGCGATATCCTGTGTCGGTTTCAGGCGTAGAACCAGATCTTCTTTTTCCCGTTTGATCTTATGGTCGGCAGTCTGTTCCGGTGTAAAGTCGGCCACTGCTGCACAAAGAATACCTGCGTCGGCTTCGGCGTATGCCTTCTTTGCCTCACGATACATCTGTTCAGCGCTTTCAACGTCTATCCGATGGATACGCGGATGTACGGTTGTCAGGTTAACCGGTCCGCTGACGAGGGTTACTTCTGCTCCCCGTTCGGCACAGACTTCTGCCAGGGCATAGCCCATCTTTCCCGAAGAATAGTTTCCGATAAAGCGTACCGGATCAATCTTTTCGTACGTGGGGCCGGCAGTAATCATCACCTTTTTACCTTTCAGGTCCTCCTGTCGGGCAAAGAAAGCCTCCAGTACCTCTACAATCTTTTCCGGCTCTTCCATTCGTCCTTTTCCCACCAGGTGACTGGCAAGCTCGCCCGATGCCGGTTCGATGATGTGATTTCCGTACGAGCGGAGAATATCGAGGTTATGCTGTGTAGAAGGATGGGCAAACATGTCGAGGTCCATGGCCGGAGCCACGAACACGGGAGCCTTCATCGAAAGGTAAGTCGTAACCAGCATGTTGTCGGCTATGCCGTGAGCCATCTTGCCGATGGTAGAAGCGGTAGCCGGAGCTATGACCATGGCATCGGCCCATAACCCTAGGTCTACGTGGCTGTGCCATGTTCCGTCGCGCTGTGCAAAGAACTCACTGATGACAGGTTTGCTGGTCAGTGCCGACAGCGTGATGGGGGTGATGAATTCTTTTCCAGCTGGTGTGATGACGATTTGTACTTCCGCACCCTTCTTTATCAGCAGGCGTGTAAGGATGGCTGCTTTGTAAGCGGCAATACTTCCCGTAATGCCCAATACTATTTTCTTTCCTTTCATCATGCTTGTTTCACCAATCCGCTTTCGCGCAATCTGATTTTAGTCAGTACATTCTTCGTGTTTAGCGTGAAGTCACCGTTCAGGATCCACCCGTAGTAACCCGGATCACGCTGCAATACTTCTGCCACCGGTATACCTTTGTACTTACCGAAGTTGAAGACTTCCACTCCGTCATCGTTGAATACGATACGTCCCGCAAAGTCTACGTTCTTGCTGTAAGTAGAATAGTCGGACAAGAACTTGATATCGTTTTCCAGTACATCAGGATAACGGTCGAGCTGAGCTTTCAGTACCTCGTAGGTAGCACGTGTGTCGGCTTCTGCGGTGTGAGCGTCTTCCAGATTCTTGCCGCAGTAGAACTTGTAGGCAGCCGAAAGGGTACGCTGTTCCAGCTTGTGATAGATAACCTGCACGTCGATGAACTTGCGTTTGGTCAGATCGATGTCGATGCCGGCACGCAGGAATTCTTCTACCAGTACGGGCACATCGAAACGATTAGAATTGAATCCGGCGATGTCGGCTCCTTCCAGGTCGCGGGCGATGTCCTTGGCTACCTCCTTGAAAGTCGGGCAGTCGGCCACATCTTCATCGTGGATGCCGTGTATGGCAGTCGATGCTTCCGGAATATGCATTTCCGGATTGATACGCATGGTTTTGCTTTCTTCGTTCCCGTTCGGATAAACTTTCAGGTAACAGATCTCGACGATGCGGTCTGTATTTATGTTTGTTCCCGTGGTTTCCAGGTCGAAGAAAATCAGGGGATTCTTTAAATTCAGTTTCATAAAATAGCAATGTTTGTTTCGGCCTGCGTGGTCTCCCGATCATTCTTTCCTTTAAGGAAGAAGAACAAAAGAACAGCTTTTACTGCATGCAGAAAGAGTTCTTGTTCTTTTGTTCTTCCAACGGACAGAGTCTTCCGGCAATCCGGCAGGCTGACTGTATGTTTAATTTATCAATCGTTCAGCATCATTGGCATCAGCAGCATGAGGATGTCTTCGTTTTCTTCCTGTTCTTCCGGAACGATGACTCCTGCGCGTGACGGATCAGCCAGTTCGATGACTACATTCTGCGATGACAGGTTGTTCAGGATGTCAATCAGGAAAGAAGACTTGAAGCCGATGCTCATGGCATTTCCTTCGTATTGGCAGATAATGGTTTCTTCGGCCGAAGTAGAGAAGTCGATATCCTGTGCAGAAATTTTCATCTGGTTTTCCGACAGACTCAGCTTGATGAGGCTGCTTGCCTGTGAGGAGAAGACTGACACACGGCGCAGTGCACTGATAAACGAAGCACGGTCGATGATAGCCTTGTGTGGATTGTTCTGAGGAATGACCGAATTGTAGTTCGGGTAACGGCCTTCAATCAGACGGCAGACCATGCGGTAGTTTTCCAGTGTAAACGAAGCGTTGCGGTCGTCGAATCCGATTTGTACATCGCCCTGTTCTTTCGGCAACAGGTTCTTCAGCAGGTTTGCCGGCTTCTTCGGCAGGATGAAAGCTGCCTTCTCGTCGCTGTGCGCAGCGAAAGTCTTGCAGCGAACCAGTTTATGTCCGTCGGAAGCCACCAGTGTGATGTCTTCGGGGGTGATGTCGAAATAAATACCGTTCATTACCGGACGCAGTTCGTCGTCGGCAGTCGCAAAGATACAGCGGTTCACGCCACCCATCAGTACGTCGGCCGGCATAGTTACCTGCACCGCGTTGCTGCCCAGTTCCTGAGTCTGCGGATATTCGTCGGCATTTTGTCCCATTAAGCTATATTTACCGTTCTGGTATTGTACAGTAATCTCCAGGTTGCTGGGGTTTATCTGGAAACTCAGAGGCTGTTCCGGAATTTCTTTCAGGGCTTCCAGCAAGGTCTTGGAAGAAACGGCCAGACGTCCGTCGCCGTCGAACTCGTTTACTTCGATGGAAGTCGACAATGTGGTTTCATTGTCGGACGCAGTCATCGACAGTGTTCCGTCCTGCAACTCCAGCAGAAAACAGTCAAGTATCGGCAAGGAATTCTTTGAGTTGATAACACGACTGATAGCCTGTAAGTGGCTGAATAAGGCTGTACTTGAAACAATAAATTTCATGGTCTTTCTTATATTAATTATTTTCTAAGTTATATCATCGGATACTTCCGTAACGGGCTCTGCCGACGGAAAGATAGCACGCTTTGTAGCATGCTGTTTATCTTGCCAAAGTTACGAAAAGATTGTAGAAGCATCGCAAAAAAGAGGGTAAAAATTAGTTTACTTGTTCAGAAAAGCGTAATTTCGTGACCGATTTAAAAACTAAAAATATGGAATTAGCAGGAAAAGTGATAGCAGTTCTTGAGCCCAGAGGTGGTGTTTCAAAGAATGGTAACGAATGGAAGGTACAGGAATATGTCATCGAGACGCACGATCAGTATCCTCGCCGGATGTGCTTCGATGTGTTTGGTGCAGACAAAATACAGCAGTTCAATATTCAGGTAGGGGAGGAATTGAATGTCTTCTTCGATATTGATGCACGCGAATGGCAGGGACGCTGGTTCAACAGTATCCGTGCATGGAAGGTAGAACGTGTAGGTGCTGCTCAGCAGATGCCGCCGATGGATGCTCCTTTCCCGCCGATGAATGCGGCTCCGGCTGCTCCCGTAGATTTTGCGGCTTCAGACGAAAAGGATGATCTGCCTTTCTGATTTTTTCTGCTGGCGGATATAATAGCGGACCCGTGCAGACTGTTTCTTCGATACTCAGTCGGCACGGGTCTGTTGTTTGTATGAAATAAGTTTGATGATTATCTGAAATCGGCCGGATAGGCGAGCAATTGATACATGATGGCTTTGGCCATGCGGTAGTGTCCGTTGGCATTCGGGTGCAGGCGGTCGGTCGTCGCATCATGAAAGTACTGGGTATGGGCATCGAACATCGGATAGAGTCCGCAGATACTGTTCAGGTCGATTACCGGAACAGCCCATACGTTTCCGGCTTCCTTTATTGCATTTACATATTCGTCTACGTAGAGACCCAGCTTGTTGGGAAACGCTTCTTCCGGCTGGATGTTGTCATTGCTGAATCGGGCCTGTGCACGGTGTATCGGTGTCATCAGGATAATCTGCTGGGTGGGGAAGTTCTGCTTCAGGTAACTCAGTGCCTCGTTGATTCGTCCCCGGAACGTGTTGCTGTTCAGGTCGGCACTGCGTTTCTTGCGCACTTCCTTGCCTCCGCCTCTTACGGTCGTTTCTTCGTAGCTGAACGTATACCATTCGCCCAAAGGAATTCCGGCATTATAGTCGTTTGTTCCGGCAAAAATAATGATGGCGTCGACCTCATCTCCAACGTCTGCTTTCAACTTCTGTGCTTGTTTCAAGATACCGTTCCACTGATTGCCGTTGATGCCGTATACCAGCGGTTCGATTCCCAGCATCTCGGCCAGATACTGCCAGTAATTTTTGGTGGTTCCTACGTGTATCTTGTCGGTGATGGAATCACCTAAGAACGCAACTTTTTTCCCTTTCCATTGATTCTGCTGGATGCATTCTGTTGCTTTGGGCTCATTTGTCGTTGCCATGCAGGGAGTAGCCTGAGAAGTCAGGAGCAGTCCCGAAAGTAAGCATGCCATATATTTTGTGTACATGATGTTTGTTTTTCTTAGTGTTTGGATAAAATGAAAATAAGGCACAGATAACACGGGGTTACGTTCCGGTCTTAATCCGGTAGCCCGTGTAGTCTGTGCCTCCTGCTGAAAGTGGTTTATTCTTTTATTCCCACTCGATTGTGGCGGGTGGTTTTGAAGAAATATCGTAGCAAACGCGGTTTACGCCTTTTACCTTGTTGATGATGTCGTTCGAAACCTTTGCCATAAACTCGTAAGGCAGATGAGCCCAGTCGGCAGTCATGGCATCGGTACTTGTAACGGCACGCAAAGCAACGGCACGTTCGTAAGTACGTTCGTCACCCATAACACCTACGCTCTGTACCGGAAGCAGAATAACTCCTGCCTGCCATACTTGATGGTAAAGCGAAGTTTCGTTGCCGTTGGCGTCGGTAACCTTCCAGTCGCGCAAGCCTTGGATGAAGATATCGTCAGCATCTTGCAGGATACGTACTTTTTCGCGTGTGATATCACCCAGGATACGTACGGCAAGTCCCGGTCCCGGGAACGGATGACGGGTGATAAGGTGTTCCGGCATACCCAGCTCGCGACCTACACGACGCGGCCGAGCTGGCGGACCTCGTCCTTGAACAGCATCCGCAGGGGCTCGATGATCTCCTCAAAGTCCACGCAATCCGGCAGACCGCCTACGTTGTGGTGACTCTTGATGACGGTTCCTGTAATAGACAGAGACTCGATGCAGTCTGGGTAGATAGTACCCTGAGCCAGCCATTTCACATCTTTTATCTTGTGAGCTTCTTCGTCGAATACATCGATGAAGCCTTTACCGATAATCTTACGCTTACGTTCCGGTTCGGTTACGCCTGCCAGTTCGCTGAAGAACTTTTCGCTGGCATCTACACCGACAACGTTCAGACCCAGACATTCGTAATCGTGAAGAACGTTCTTGAATTCGTTCTTACGCAGCATGCCGTGGTCTACGAAAATACAAGTCAGATTCTTGCCGATAGCCTTGTTCAGCAATACAGCTGCTACCGATGAGTCTACACCGCCGCTCAAGCCGAGAACAACCTTGTCGTTGCCTAATTGCTCTTTCAGCTGGGCAACAGTTGTTTCAATGAACGATGCAGCGCTCCAGTCCTGTTTACCTCCGCAGATATCTACCACAAAGTTTTTCAGCAACTGTGTACCATCTTCTGTATGGAATACTTCCGGATGGAACTGTACGCCCCAGAGTTTTTCACCTTTTGCCTGATAAGCTGCTACTGCTACCTTGTCGGTAGAAGCAATGATTTCAAAGTTTTCGGGGATAGCTGTAATGGTATCTCCGTGGCTCATCCACACCTGAGAGTTTTCGCGGATGCCTTTCAACAACGGATTCTCGTGGTCGAACTTGGCCAGATGTGCACGTCCGTATTCACGTGTGTTGGCAGGTTCAACTTTACCTCCGTTGGTATACGCCATAAACTGTGCGCCGTAGCAGATACCCAGGATAGGATATTTGCCGCGAATATCGGTCAAATCAACTTTGAAGGCCTTTTCATCGTATACAGAGAAAGGGCTTCCGGAAAGGATGACACCGATAACCGACGGATCATTGTGGGGAAACTTGTTGTAGGGAACAATCTCGCAATACATGTTCAGTTCGCGTACGCGGCGGCCGATGAGCTGCGTGGTCTGTGAACCAAAGTCGAGAATAATGATTTTTTCCTGCATATTTTATTCTGTAAAATTTTCTATGCGTGCAAAGATACTCATATTTTTTTATAAATGCTACAAGTGTTTCGGAAAACGTGGAGAGGTCACTCTAAAAATGTCTCGATGTTTTTTTGTTTATGTTACAAAAGTACGAATAAAAAGTGATAAACAGAAAAATGTAGCAAAGTTATTGGCAGATAGGCGTTTTAGGAAGATGGCTTGAAAAAATGAAAGACAGAAAAAGCAATGAAAAAGCCAAGTCAGGACATCGCAGCGTTACCAATTCGTGACCATGCCCAAAACAGGTTATGATGAGGTTGGAAGAATATAGAAAATACTAACTTCCAGTGAGTTACTAACAACTCACGCAAGAAAATGCGGCGTGAACGAGAATTGCAGTATTCCTCAATGATTTGCGTAGCGACGAAGGATTCTTCACGAACTAAATTTGAAACCAAAAAAATTTTAGAACGATGAAGAGTACATTTTCAGTTATCTTCTACCTGAAAAGACAGGCAGTGAAGAAAGACGGTACAGTACCGGTTATGGGACGTATCACAGTGGACGGAACGCAGACGCAATTCAGCAGCAAACTTTCGGTCGATCCCAAATTGTGGGACACGAAAGGCGGACGTGTCACGGGAAGAAGTTCAGCCGCACTTGAAACAAACCGCCTGCTTGACAAGATGCGTGTGAGCATCAACAGGCACTATCAGGAAATCATGGAGCGTGACAATTTTGTGACGGCTGAAAAAGTGAAGAATGCCTTTCTCGGACTGGAACACCGCTGCCATACACTGATGCAGGTGTTCCGCCAGCACAACGAGGATTATGCAAAACAGGTGGAAGCCGGCATGAAAGCCAAAGCCACGCTTTCAAAATATCTGGTCGTTTACAAGCACCTGCAAGAGTTCCTGAATATCCGCTACCATGTGAAGGATATTGCCCTGAAGGAACTTACTCCGGCATTTATCTCCGATTTTGAAATGTTTCTCCGCACGGACAAGCACTGCTGTACCAATACGGTCTGGCTTTATGTGTGTCCGTTACGGACAATGGTGTTCATTGCCATTAACAATGAATGGCTGACACGCGACCCGTTCCGTGAATATGAAATCAAGAAAGAGGAAACGACAAGAGGGTTTCTCACGAAAGAGGAAATCCGTATGCTGATGGACGGCAAACTGAAAAACGCCAAACAGGAGCTTTACCGTGACCTGTATCTGTTCTGTGCGTTCACGGGGTTGTCATTCTCCGATATGCGCAATCTGTGTGAGGAAAATATCCGTACATACTTCGACAACCATGAGTGGATAAACATCAACCGCCAGAAGACGGGCGTGGAATCGAATATCCGCCTGCTGGACCTGCCCCGAAGAATCATAGAAAAATACCGCGGACTGTGTGAGGACGGAAGGATTTTCCCTGTCCCCCATTACATGACCTGCCTGTATGGAATACGTGCCGTAGCCAAACGGTGCGGTATCACGAAACACCTTACATGGCACCAGAGCCGCCACACGGCGGCGACAACGGTATTCCTGTCAAACGGCGTACCTATTGAAACGGTGAGTTCGATGCTCGGACACAAGAGCATCAAGACGACGCAAATCTATGCGAAGATTACAAAAGAAAAGCTCAATCAGGATATGGAAAATCTTGTCGCACGTCTTGGCAGCATAGAAGAGTTCAAAGGATGCAACATCTAAAAAAGAAGAATCATGAAACGAAATATCATTACCATAGAAGGAAAATCGGTAACCGTAACCGGTAACGATGTATGGATGACGGCGTGGGAAATCGGAGAACTGTTCAATGTGACAACAACAGCGGTAAATGCGGCTATCCGGGCAATCCTGAAAACGGACGTGCTGAATGACTTTGAGGTGTGCCGGTATGTCCGGCTGGAAAACGGTCTGAATGCCGATGTCTATTCCCTTGAAATCATTATACCGATAGCGTTCCGCCTGAATACCTATTATACCCATGTGTTCCGTTCGTGGCTTTTACGGAAAGCGTACGCCAAAGAGCAGAAGGATACCTATATGCTGTTTGTGCCGATAGCCAAAGGAGGACATTGCTGAGAACGGAACAAACGCAAGCAAGAACGGACAACCGGATGACGGCTGTCCGTTCTTGCTTTTGGTCGGAGGCTATCTGAAAGGTTTCCGATAGTTCGCTTCCAGCACCTCACGCAGTCCCGATTCGGGATACAGCGCCTTTCCGCCTAAAATGATATAAGGCAGCAGCCGTTCGTTACGGTATTCCTGAAGAGTACGGCGGCTTACCCGTAAGAGGTCTGCCACTTCCTTGTCCGTCAGGTACACCTCACCGTCAAGCGGCGGGCGGTAACTCTCCAGAAACCCGCTGAGCCATCTGGAGCTTTTTTTCATTTTCTGCAACATGGAAGCGACCTTTTCGTCTTCCATCGTGATGATTTCATTGTTCTCGTTCATGTTACTTCGGATTTAGTGGTGAATATTCGGTTATTTGCCGCCGGGGTGGATTATGCCGACAAGCGGAATCAGCCGCTTGACCTCTTCCGGCTTGTAAAAGAACTTGTGCCCGATCTGTGAATAGCCGATGAATCCCTTGTCACGCAGTTTCTGCAAGGTGCGCTGGCTTATCCGTAACCGGTTACACACTTCGTCGCCCGTGAGCCAACGGGCAAGGCGTTTCCCGTCCCCCTTGCGCTGCAAGGCGGTCACTTTTTCCACAAAGGCGTCCCACTGCGCCATCAGTTCCTCGAAGGTCTTTTTCTCAATAGATACCGTTTCCATAAGAATTTGATTTTAGTTCCGTGCAAAGGTAACGACGCAGGCGGAAAAAGATTCCATATTCCGCTAACTGGCAACTTGTTGCGCCGTTTGTCCGGGTAACGGAGCCATTTCTCAAAAAAATCTCACGTGAGCCACGTAGTGAGTTGTTAAAGCCCCTTTTGTTTATTGCTGAACTTTGCCGCAGGAACAAGAAAAAAAGACAGAACATGAAAGTGATAACGATGGAAAGTTCCGCATACAAGGCAATGATGGAACAGATAGCAGAAGTGGCCGGCTATGTCCGTGAAATCAGGGAGGCGATGAAACGTGAAAATACGGACAGGCTTCTCGACACGAATGAAGCCGCCAGAGAACTGGGCGTAAGCAAGCGGACCTTGCAGCGCATGAGGGATGATCACCGTATCAGATACGTGGTCCTGCGGCGCAAATGCCAGTACAGGCTCTCGGAAATCCGGAGGATTCTTGACTCCCATACCATCCGGGAGGACGGCAGGACACTCGAAGAACTGCACCATAACAGCAGACTGCCCACCGGAAACGGCAGGCAGCCGAAAGGAAGGAGGACATGAACATGGAACTGCTGACAAAGAAACTGTTTGAGCAGTGGATGGAAACCATCCTTGAAAGGCTTGAACGTCAGGACGAGATGCTGCTTGCCCTGAAAGCACCGGAAAAACGGGAACACATGCCGGACAGGATACGGCTCTTTGACAACCAGGACCTGTGCCTGCTGCTCCAGATAAGCAAACGGTCACTGCAACGCTACCGCAGCACGGGAGCCTTGCCCTACAAGATACTGGGCAAGAAGACCTATTACAGCGAAGATGACGTGCTGAAATTCCTGTCGGAACACGTAAAGGACTTCCAGAAGGACGATGTCGAGTTCTACAAGGCTCGTATCCATAATTTCTTTAATAAATAACAATTAAAAATTATTCAAATGGCAAAGAAAAGCGACGAAAAGGACGTGCTGATAGTCCGTGACGAAAAGACGGGCGAAATCAGCGTGGTAGCCGGCCTTAACGCGGACGGCTCACCCAAGCGGACTCCGGCAAGGCTGGACAACGCAAAGGATTTTCTACTGTTCGACAAGCATGGTGACATGCTCGACAACTTTTTCAAAAACTTCTTCCGGCAATGCAAGGAACCCAGCCGCTTCGGTTTCTACCGCATAGCGGCGGATCAGGTGGATTCACTTCTGGGAGTGATGAAGGACCTGCTGCAGCATCCCTATCAGAACAAGGACATCCTTGCCCCGCACAAGGTGGACACATTCCCCTATCAGATGCAGGCGGAAGAAGAGAAAAAAGAGAAGAAAGAGGAACCGGGTGAAACCCAAAAACAGGAAAACATGGAACAGAAACAGGAAAAAACGCAGGAAAAGCCTCAGGTCCGACAAGGCTACCAGCCCATTGACGAGAGTTCAATCAACTGGCAGGAACTGAAAGAGAAATGGGGCATCGATCGTGAGGAGCTTGAAAAGTCCGGTGACCTGCAGAAGATGCTCAACTACGGCAAGTCGGATCTGGTGAAAGTGTCCCCAAAGTTCGGGGAGGAAACCTTTGAACTGGACGCCCGCCTGTCATTCAGGAAAAACGAGGACGGCAGCATCGGTCTTGTACCGCATTTCATCCGCAAGGAACAGAAACTTGACGAATACAAAGGACACAAGTTCTCGGAATACGACAAAAGGAACCTGAAGGCTACCGGCAACATGGGGCGTGTGATTGACCTTGTGGACAAGGAAACCGGAGAGATTATCCCCTCGTACATCAGCATTGACCGCAAGACGAACGAAATCACCGATGTCCCTGCCAGCAAGGTACGCATACCGGAAAGAATCGGAAAGACGGAAATCACCAAACAGGAGCAGGAAATGCTCCGTGCGGGGCTGCCGGTAAAAGACAAGCTGGTGGAACGCAATGACGGAAGGAAGTTCGTAACGACCCTGCAGGTGAATGTGGAACAGCGCGGTGTCGAGTTCGTGCCGGGCACCGGAAAGTCCCCGCGTACCGTACAGAAACAGGACAACACGGAACTGCCGGAACTGGAACCGGACATGAACGACGCTGAAAAGCAGGATGCGAAGCAGCAGAAAAGAAACACATGGACGAACGAGGACGGCAGTATCCGCGGCATCACCAAATGGTGCGGCAAGCCCCTGACGGAACAGCAGCAGGCGGACTACAAGGCAGGCAAGACCATCAGACTGGAGAACGTGACGGACAAGCAGGGGCAGCACGCCATCATGTATGTCAAGTTCAATCCGGAAAAGGGACGCCCGTACCGCTACGATGAAAATCCGGACAATGCCCAGAAAGTCGCCCCGTCGAACGAAAGCCGGACACAGGTAGCCGTAAACAGCGAGGGCAAGACGAACGAGGCGACCAAGAACATCAAGGAGCCGCTGCAGCAGGGACAGTCAGCCCCGAAGGATGACGCACAGAAGCAGCAGCAGGAAAAGCCCAAGAAAAACAAAGGCATGAAAGTATAGTCCCCGCACACCACTAAATCCAAAAACATAAAAAACAGAATAAAAACAAATCAGTATGAAAACAATCATAGCAGAAAAGCCCAGTGTGGCACGTGAAATTGCCCGCATCGTGGGTGCCGGCAAGCGAGAGGAAGGTTATCTGACCGGAAACGGTTATAATGTGACATGGGCATTCGGACATCTTGTCCAGCCCGCCATGCCGGAAGAATACAACCTGCACGGCTTTGTACGCAGCAATCTGCCCATCATTCCCGAAACCTTCACGCTTGTTCCCCGACAGGTAAGGACGGAAAAAGGATACAAGGCGGACAGCAGCGTGGTCGCCCAGATAAAAATCATCACCAGACTGTTCAAGGACAGCGAGCAGATTATTGTGGCGACCGATGCCGGCCGCGAAGGTGAGCTGATATTCCGATACCTCTATCATTATATCGGCTGTACGGTCCCGTTCGTGCGTCTGTGGATAAGCAGCCTGACGGACAAGGCTATCCGTGAGGGACTGAAACATCTTGAAGACGGAAGCATGTATGACAACCTTTACCATGCCGCCAAAGCCCGAAGTGAAGCCGACTGGCTGGTGGGGATAAACGGAACACAGGCACTGTCCATCGCAGCCGGACGCGGAACCTACTCGGTGGGACGTGTCCAGACGCCGACACTGGCGATGATCTGTGAGCGCTATTGGGAAAACCGCCGTTTCACCCCCGAAGCCTTCTGGCAGCTGCATATCTCGGCAAAGGTACAGGACAGTGACGGAGTCGTGAAAATGCCGTCGGTGGAGAAATGGAAGGACAAGGCAACCGCAACAGCCCTATATAATAATGTAAAGGAGAGCAACACGGCTACTGTCGTGAAAGTCGAGCGAAAAGAGAAAATCGAAGAAACACCGCTTCTGTATGACCTGACCACACTCCAGAAGGATGCGAACACGAAGTACGGGTTCACGGCAGAGCAGACACTCGACATCACGCAGAAACTTTATGAGAAGAAACTCGTCACCTATCCCCGAACCGGCAGCCGATACATCCCGGAAGATGTCTTTGCGGAAATACCGAAACTGCTGGCTTTCATCGGCAGGCTCTCACAATGGAGCGACAAGGTCCTGCAAAAGCCGGAGCCTACCCGAAGAAGCGTTGATGACAGCAAGGTGACAGACCATCATGCACTGCTGGTTACGGGAGAAAAGCCCCTGTTCCTCTCCGAAGATGAAAGCAAGGTGTACCATCTGATAGCGGGACGCATGATAGAAGCCTTTTCGGAAAAATGCGTGAAGGACGTGACAGCCGTCACGGTGGAATGTTCCGGTGTGGTGTTCTCAGCCAAAGGTCATGTAGTGAAACAGGCCGGATGGCGTGCCGTCTGCAAGGAAGAACAGGAAGAGACGATACTTCCGGACTGGAAAGAAGGGGAACTGCTGCACCTAAGCGGCTGTTCCATGACGGAAGGAAAGACCAAGCCCAAGCCCCTCCATACGGAAGCCACCCTGCTCTCGGCGATGGAAACGGCCGGCAGGGAAATCGAGGACGAGGAACTGCGTCAGGCACTGAAGGACTGCGGTATCGGAACTCCCGCCACCCGTGCCTCCGTCATTGAAACGCTCTTTGCCCGCGAATATGTGACAAGGCAGAAGAAATGCCTTGTGCCCACAGAAAAAGGGCTTGCCCTCTATTCCATTGTCAAGACCATGCGCATTGCCGACGTAGCCATGACCGGCGAATGGGAAAAGGAACTGGCGTGCATCGAACGCGGAGAGGTACCTGCCGGAAAGTTCCGCAAGGAGATTGAGGAATATGCGACATCCATCACCTCCGAACTGCTGTCGTGCGAAAAGCTGTTCGGGAAAAAGGATTCCGGCTGCATGTGTCCCAAGTGCGGAACGGGCAGGATGCAGTTCTTCGGCAAGGTGGTACGATGCGACAACACGGAATGCGGCCTGCCCATATTCAGGCTGAAAGCCAACAGGATGCTTACCGACGATGAAATCAGGGAACTGCTGACAAAGGGAAAGACGGGTGTCCTGAAGGGATTCAAGAACAAGCAGGGCAAGCGTTTCGATGCCGCCCTGGTCTTTGATGCCGACTTCAACACCGGTTTTGTCTTTCCGGAAAGAAAGGACGGTGCGGCATCCGCAAAAAAGAGAAAGTGAGGAATGGGAAGTAAGGGGTAATCCGCCTTTCGGATGAATTATCAGCGGAATTTATTTCGTATTTCATCCGGATTGGACTACCTTTGCCACTGATTCAAGGTTCATAAATCATCATACTGATCAAGACTTTGGATTTAGTGGTGGCACTCGGAGGGATACCGGGTGCCTTTTTCTTCCCCTTCCCCATATATCCGGCCATTTGTCAAATCACTAAATCCATTGTAAAAATGAACAAAAAGAATCTTGAACAGACCGAACTTTCCTATTACGGTCTGTATCTGCTGAACTATCTCAAGGAAAACAAGTTTGAACAGGCTTCCGATGCCGCCTTCGTGAAGGCGCGTGCCGATGAAGCCGCAGAAGCCTATGAGCGTGCAAGGCTTGAGGGGTACACTCCCGACGGTGCGCAGGAGATTGCCATGTCCGTACTCGTCCACGGCCTGCACTATTCCCGATACGCCATCCTGCGTGAAGTCGTGGAAAGCGAGTTTCATGAAGAGATTCCGGAAGACGCGCGTGAGGGCTTCGTAGAGAAACTGCTGCCGCTTGTGGGAAACGTATTCTCCATTTACGACCTGTCAGACGACCAGTTCGCCCTGTCGTCCGACTATGACCTGCTCTATACGGAGCTGACGGGAGCCGTCGTCCTTTACCTGAGGGAGTATGGCATTTAACCGCAAGCAGAAACTGCGCGACAACATCGAGGCGATACGGACAGCATTCACACTGGAGAGAGAACAGCGCACGCCCACCGCGCGTGAACGTGTACTGCTGGAAAGGTATTGCGGCTTCGGAGGACTGAAGTGCATACTGAATCCCGCCAGGGAACTGACGGATGCCGTCCATTGGGCGAAATCTGACCTCGACCTGTTTGCCCCGACCATCGAACTGCACCGGCTGATCCGTGAGAACAGCCGGGATGAAAGGGAATACAAAAGTTATGTGGACTCGCTGAAATCATCGGTACTGACGGCATTCTACACGCCGGCGGAAATTACGGGTGCAATAACGGAAGCCCTGTATGACCGTAAGGTGCGTCCCGACCGCGTACTGGAACCGTCCGCCGGGACGGGTGCGTTCGTGGATGCGGTGCTGCAATACCAGCCGCAGGCGGATGTGATGGCTTTCGAGAAGGACCTGCTGACGGGCAAGCTGCTGGGCTGCCTTTACCCGGAACAGAAAATCCGCACGATGGGTTTCGAGAAAATCGAAAAGCCGTTTCTGAACCATTTTGACCTTGCCATCTCCAATATCCCTTTCGGGGATTTCGGAGTGTTCGATGCGGAGTTCAGCCGCAGCGCATCCTTTGGCAGACGTTCGGCACAGAAAGCCATCCATGACTATTTCTTCCTGAAAGGTCTGGATGCGGTGCGTGACGGCGGCATCGTGGCGTTCATCACCTCGCAGGGGGTATTGAACAGCTCGAAGGTATCCGTCAGGAACGAGATGTTCAGCAAGGCGAATCTGGTATCGGCAATCCGACTGCCCAACAACCTGTTTACCGACAATGCAGGCACGGAAGCCGGCAGCGACCTGATCATCCTGCAAAAAGACCTGCAAAAGAAAGAACTGACACAGGAAGAGAGGGTACTGACCATCATACAGACGGAACATAACGGCGGACTGACGGAGAACGCCTATTTTGCCTACCACACGGAACGTATCGTACATACCGATGCGAAGAGGGGTACCGACCCGTACGGAAAGCCCGCCATGATATATACGCACAGCGGAGGTGTGGAAGGTATCGCGACAGACCTGGGCAGGATGCTTGCGGAGGACTTGCGCAAACGTCTGGACATGGAACTTTATCATGGACGCAGGACAGCAGCGGAACAGACCGTACAATCCGCCATGAGCATCTCCATACCGGAAACTGAAACAGTGAAGGCGGAAAGGTCAGTTCCCGAACCTGACCCCGTCCGGCAGCAACCGGAGAACAAGGATGCAGCGACAGAAGAAAAGGCACAACCGGTTGCGGAAAGACTGGAGACCGGGACGCATGAGCCGGAACAGGCTCCAACCGTGCAGCTGACACTCTTTGACCTGTGGGAATATACGGAAGAGGAACGCAATCAGGCCCTTTCGGGCAAAAAGAAAAAGCCCGCAGCCAAGTCAAAGGAAAAGAACGGCAAGAAGCAGGCACAGGTTACGCCGAAGGTTACGGATAAACCGGCGGCTGCATCTGCCGTTTCCCCGCAAACGGAGATTGAAGACGAAAAGGCGGAAGATGTGAAAGCGGAAGATGCAGAAGCCAAAGAAACGGCAGTCCAAGCCCATCCGGACGACATATATGCGGATATAGACTGGGAGGAAAACCCGCCCATCAACGGTTTTTACGAAACCATGATGCACCTTACCCCCGAAGTGCGTATCCAGCTCAGGCATGAGGCGGAGAAACACAGACAGGAACTGCTTGCGAAGTCCGGCATGAAAGACATCCTCGACCCGGCGTTTGTGCCATCGTCGGATTCCCGGCCGGTGCAGCAGGCTGACATGACACACGGGTCAGAACAGGCACCGGAAGATGAAAGCCCATTGCCGGAAGGTATGACCGCTACGGCTGAGAATCCGTTCGTACAATCCGGACAGACGGGAACGACTTCCGCTTCGCTGTTCCCGGAATATGATACGGAACCTGCCAAGGAGGAAACTGCCGACCTGACACCGCACCCGTACAGCGGGATGGTGGAAGCCTATCACCGTGACGGCTCAATGGTGGCGGAAGGGACCACCGTCGGGTATCTGAGGGACATCACCCCCTATGGAGCCACCTTCCACCCGCTTGACCTGAAAGGCTACCAGAAGGAAAAGGCCCTGCTGTATATATCCATCCGTGACGCCTATGAACGCCTGTACCGGAATGAGGCGGAAAACCGGACGGAGGACAGCCGTCAGCGTGAATACCTGAACGTGTCCTATGACGAGTTCGTGATGCGTTACGGCAACCTGAACGCCAGACAGAATGCAAAACTTCTGATGATGGATGCCTCCGGGCGTGACGTCCTTGCACTGGAACGTGCCGAAGAGGGGAAATTCGTGAAGGCGGACATTTTCGAGCGTCCCGTTTCCTTTTCGGTGGAAACATACGTCAATGCCGGGTCGCCCGAAGAAGCCCTGTCCGCCTCGCTCAACAGATATGGCGGCATAGACCTCGACTTCATGCGTGCCATAACCGATAGTACGGAAGAGGAACTGCTCGGAGCCCTGCAGGGACGTATCTATTACAACCCGCTGGTTTCAGGCTATGAGATAAAGGACCGATTCATTGCCGGAAACGTGATAGAGAAGGCGGAGCGTGTGGAAGAATGGATAAACGACCATCCCGGACATGAGCGGCTTGCGGATGCGGAGCAGTCTCTTGAAGCCCTGAAAGCCGCCACGCCGCAGCGTATCGGTTTTGAGGAACTGGACTTCAATTTCGGCGAGCGATGGATTCCGACAGGCATCTATGCCGCCTACATGAGCCATCTGTTTGACACGGAAGTGAAAATCTCCTATTCGCCGAGCCTTGACGAGTTTTCGGTGGCATGTGCCTACAAGAACATGAAAATATGGGAGGAGTTCTGTGTAAAGGGCTATTACCGGAACTATGACGGCATGAGCCTGCTGAAACACGCCCTGCATAACACCTGCCCCGACATGATGAAGAAGGTCGGCGAGGACGAGAACGGAAACGACATCAAGGCACGTGACAGCGAGGGCATCCAGCTCGCCAACGCAAAGATTGACGAAATCCGTAACGGCTTTACTGAGTGGCTGGAGGAACAGTCGCCACAGTTCAAGGAGCGTCTGACGACCATGTATAACCGGAAGTTCAACTGCTTCGTTCGACCGAAATATGACGGCTCGCACCAGACATTTCCCGACCTGAACATGAAGGGGCTGGAAAGCCGGGGTGTGAAAAGCATCTACCCATCGCAGAAGGATTGTGTCTGGATGCTGAAACAGAACGGAGGCGGGATCTGCGACCATGAGGTTGGAACCGGCAAGACGCTGATAATGTGCATTGCAGCACATGAAATGAAACGTCTCCGGCTTGCCCACAAACCGATGATTATCGGGCTGAAGGCGAATGTCTCCGAAATTGCGGCGACCTATCAGACAGCCTATCCGAACGCACGTATCCTGTATGCCTCGGAAAAGGACTTTTCGGCCGCCAACCGCATTCGGTTCTTCAACAACATCAAGAACAATGACTATGACTGCATCATCATGTCGCACGACCAGTTCGGAAAAATCCCGCAGTCGCCGGAACTGCAACAACGCATCCTGCAGGCAGAGCTGGATACGGTGGAGGAAAATCTGGAAGTGCTGCGCTCGCAGGGCAAGGACGTGTCGCGTGCGATGCTGAGAGGACTGGAGAAACGCAAGTTCAACCTGCAAGCCAAGCTGGACAAGGTAGAACACGCGATAAAGTCGAGGACGGACGATGTGGTAGACTTCAGGCAGATGGGCATCGACCATATTTTCATAGACGAGTCGCACCAGTTCAAGAACCTGACGTTCAACACAAGGCATGACCGTGTGGCGGGTCTGGGCAACTCGGAAGGCAGCCAGAAGGCACTGAACCTGCTGTTTGCCATCCGCACCATTCAGGAACGGACGGGAAAAGATCTGGGAGCGACGTTTCTGTCGGGCACGACCATCAGCAACTCGCTGACGGAGCTGTACCTGCTTTTCAAGTATCTGCGTCCGAAGGAGCTGGAAAGGCAGGACATCCGATGCTTTGACGCATGGGCGGCAATCTTCGCCAAGAAGACGACGGATTTTGAGTTCAATGTGACGAATAACATCGTGCAGAAGGAACGCTTCCGCTACTTCATCAAGGTGCCGGAGCTGGCGGCGTTCTACAACGAGATAACGGACTACCGCACGGCGGAGGATGTGGGCGTGGACCGTCCGCACAAGAACGAGATACTGCACAACATACCGCCCACACCCGACCAGGAACATTTCATCAAACAACTGATGGAATTTGCCAAGACGGGCGATGCCACACTGCTGGGACGCGGAAAACTGTCGGAAACGGAGGAAAAGGCGAAGATGCTCATCGCCACGGACTACGCAAGGAAGATGGCACTGGACATGCGCATGATAGACCCGGAATATGAAGACCACCCGGACAACAAGGCGAGCCACTGCGCAAGGATGATAGCGGAATACTACCACAGGTATGAAGCACAGAAAGGAACGCAGTTCGTGTTTTCGGATCTGGGAACATACCAGACGGGAGAAGGCTGGAACGTGTACAGCGAAATCAAGCGCAAATTAGTGGAGGACCACGGCATACCGGCACAGGAAATCCGGTTCATACAGGAGTGCAAGACGGAAAAGGCACGCAAGGCGGTGATTGCCGCCATGAATGAAGGTTCGGTACGTGTGCTGTTCGGCTCGACGAGTATGCTGGGTACGGGTGTGAACGCACAGAAACGATGTGTGGCCATCCATCATCTTGACACACCGTGGCGCCCGTCCGACCTTGCACAGCGTGACGGGCGTGGTGTGCGTGCGGGAAACGAGATCGCCAAGCATTTTGCCGGCAACAATGTGGATGTCATCATCTATGCGGTGGAAAAGTCGCTGGACTCGTACAAGTTCAACCTGCTGCACTGCAAGCAGACGTTCATCAGTCAGCTGAAGAGCGGCGCGATGGGCGCAAGAACCATAGACGAGGGAGCGATGGACGAGAAATCCGGCATGAATTTTTCGGAATACATGGCGATACTGTCGGGAAACACCGACCTGCTGGAGAAGGCGAAGCTGGAGAAGAAGATAGCCTCGCTGGAGGGTGAACGCAAATCGTTCAACAAGGGCAGACGCGAAACCGAACGGAAACTTGAATCCAAAACCGCCACATTGTCCGACTCGATAGAGAAAGCCAGGGGTATGACGGAAGACTGGGAAAAGTTTACGGCAGCGGTACAGACCGACATGGACGGCAACCGCCTGAATCCGATACGGGTGGACGGACTGGAACAGACGGATGAAAAATCCATCGGCAAACGCCTGCAGGAGATAGCGAAGAACGCCACGACCGGCGGACAGTACAAGCGTGTGGGCGAACTGTACGGCTTCCCCATCAAGGTGGTCAGCGAAAGGACGCTCAAAGAAGGTCTGGAGTTTATCGACAACCGCTTTGTCATAGAAGGCAATTACAAGTACACCTACAACAACGGGCATCTGGCAATGGCTGACACACATGCCGCCGCCACGAATTTCCTGAACGCACTGGAAAGGATACCGGGCATCATCGACCAGTACAAGGAAAAGATCGCCACGCTGGAGCGTGAAATCCCGCAGTTGCAGGAGATAGCCGGGAAGACATGGAAGAAAGAGGACGAGCTGAAACAGCTTAAATCAGAACTCGCCGCACTGGACCGCAAGATACAGCTGGAGCTGGCTCCGCCCGGCGAGAGTGTCCCCGACGGAGAAAAGCCGTCCTTGCCGGAAGGAACCGGGACAAAACCGATGCCTCTGGAGCCGCAGCTGCAATCTGGCTATGTAATGGGTGATTTGCAAAAGGAAAACAAACCGAAAGGTTTGAAACTGTAATTAAAAGACGGTTGTCGTAAGGCAGCCGTCTTTTATTATGAGATTATTTGTTGCAATTGTAAAGAAATACATTCTTAAGTGAATGTGACGGAAGGTATCATTACCATGCGTGCCTGCTTGCCAAGCCATATACCGGTTATCTGCTTTACAGTTTTCATGTGAAGCCCGACACTTATGAGGTCGGTGTCATTTATGTGCATTCACCCGAACTTCGTAAACTCGGTATAAAGGAGCTTCATTTAGTAAAAGCCATAAAAATAAAGAAATAATCCATTGTTCTTTGACATACATATGAAAAATAAGGGGGTTAGATGATAAAAAGCTCTGATTAGAGGCCTAATACGAACGGATTTTTGTAAATTCGCAAAATTTTTAGAAATCCGAAATGATAATACAAGGTCCTGAAATATATTATGCGGCATCCTGCCTGATACTGGTCGTTACGTCACTGTTTTGTGCGTTGGTGCGTTATTTCCACATGTGCCGTCCGTTTGACGAGGAAGAAACCTATTTTTATCCGGCCCGCAAGCTCATCACAATTATCTATGCCTGTTTTGCCTTGCCTGTGGTATGGCTTTTCCGCATGGACAGCCCGGACGCATACTTCTTTATGCGTGTTTTTCTTATGCTGCTGTTGCCCGGTGCGGGCGTGTTGTCGTTCCGCCGGTTTTTCTTCAGCAAGACAAGACACCGCAGACTGATATTTGTATTGTCCGGTATCATTCCTCTTGTCATTATACTGGTCTGTTGGATATACGGCTGGATTGGTGGAGATACCCTCTACCGCCATCGTGATATGCTTCTTCTCCTTATCGGAGGATATTCCCTGCTGCTTACAGCCATGCTGTTGCATACCACAAGCTGGCTGTTGCGCCAGATTCGCCTACACATGCAGGAAGAATATTCCAACAGTGAAGATTTTCCGGTACGTTTTGCCGGTTTTGTCGTATTCATGCCGGTGCTGTATCTGGGAGCCGCATGGTGGCTGTTTTTTACAGGCGACCATAATTATAACATGTGGTTCCAGCTGGTCATTTCTGTCATGCACATCGTACTTTTGATACGGATATTGCATCCGCAACGGAAAGAATACAGGGAAGTGGTGGAAGAAGCGGAAGAACTCATAGCGGAAAAAATAGAAACGGTACTGTCCGACCGGGGAAGCGGCAGCAGCCTGCTGTCTGTTGATGCCAAGGATGAACTGGAAGCGAAAATACGGGCAGCATTGACCGAGGACAGGCTTTACCTGAATCCGAACCTGAAAATCGGCGAACTGGCAGATGCGGTAAAGAGCAACCGGAAATATGTATCCATTGTCATGAAAGAACGTTTCGGTTCCTTTTATAAGGAACTGAACCGGCTCAGGATTGAGGCCGCTGTCCGATACCGGGAAGAACACCCTTCGGCAAGCCGTGAAGAAATTGCTACACATTGCGGTTTTTCCAATGTAAGGACTTACAGCCGAAACCTGAAATCCGGGATGCAGGACAAGAACACAGAAGGACAATTTAAGGAAATTCCCTGAATTGTCCCTCATTATGAGCATTTTTCCTTGAATTGTCCTTCAAATTTTCTAAGATTGTCCTCTCACTTTCCGTTAAAATCCGCTAACTTTGCAAGCGGAATTTAATAATTGAATGACAATGTATTTTGATTTACAGCACATTTCAGGAAATATGGCAATCTGTTCAGGCAACATTCCGTTGTCCGCTGCATCGTGCATATACCTGTATTCAAAAAAGTGTCTTGTAAATTTGGATATGTGTGAGATTTGTGTAAACACACACATTGCGACCGGCGTATCTTCGCGCGTTAATATACTTATTATCATCAATACATGCAAGGGTGGAAACTCCTTTTTACGGGAGCTTTCCGCCCTTTTCCGTATTCGTATGCCCCGTTTAACCCATTAAAACAAAAGTCGTATGAATACCGAAATAACCATTATAGCAAGTATATTCCTGTTGCTGGGCGGACTGGCAGCGTTTCCGTTTACGCTCGATTACAGCAATACTTCATGGATGCCCCGTTGGATAATAGACAAATTGACGTATATTAATTAACCATAATAAATAAAAAAATGCAAGACAATAAAAAAACAACAAGCCTTGAGAGCTACGAAGCTCCCAAATGTGAGATTATTGAAATACAGAATGAAGGCGTGCTGTGCGGCAGCGATTACAGTGCCACACACCGTGGTTTTGAAGACAGCGACGAAGTGATTTGGTAAATTCTGAACAAATAAATATAACAATGAAAGCAAAAAACATGACCATCGCCGCACTGGCCCTGCTGTTGGCAGCCTGCGGCAACGAAGAAATCATTGAGAACAACGAAAGCGGCAGCACGGGGAAGGTACACATGACCTTCACCGCCGGAATGCCGCAGACACGTACCTCGCTGGGCGAGGACGGCCATGCCGTCAACTGGACGCAGGGCGACCTGGTAGCCATCTACGACGGAACGGAAACCATCTGCAAGTTTGAAGCATCCGAAGTCAGCGGCAGCACCGCCACCCTGGAAGGCGAGGCCAAAGTGACCGATACCTACACCGCCTTCTATCCCTACACCGACGACGGGACGCTGACCCTCGACAACACTGCCATCACCTTCACCCTGCCCGCCACGCA
>ENA-OOVX01000002-OOVX01000002.1-human-gut-metagenome-genome-assembly--contig:-NODE-2-length-96708-cov-4.098497_pt1 | contig 96708 bp, 77 predicted proteins | sample MGYA00241401_ERZ501309 | MGnify/ENA primary metagenome ERZ501309 (study PRJEB25962, sample SAMEA2042282) | human gut metagenome | biome: human gut; feature: human-associated habitat; material: faeces... | reverse complement strand
AAATTTAAACAAATTATTAATCAGAATTCTGTTGCATTTGCAAGTTGAATTCAGCTCACTTGAATGATGGTTCGGTTTATACTATTCAGCGTAACGATATCGCTTCACGCAGCCGATATTTTAATAATAGTGTGAAGCTGACTTACAATCTGGCTGATTCTACACGTTATGTGTTTCAGGCATCTCTAAGCGGCGATTTCAATCACGTGCCGGGCGACTTCAACCGGAAAAATGTAGTGGACGGGACGAATGAGTACGTCGCTACCCAGCAAGACAACAGCCGGACGGGAAGTCCGGTACTCGACCTTTATTATTTCCAGCAACTCACCCCCCGACAGTCGGTTACACTGAATGCCGTAGGTACCTATATCGATACAAATTCTTCTACCAGTTACGATGAAGGCTCTCCCTACCGGTACAATGTGGACGGCAAAACCTATTCGCTGTTGAGCGAAGCAATTTATGAGAACAAGCTGAAGCCTTTTACCCTTACCGCCGGTATCAATTACAGCCAGAAGTACACGAACAATGCATATACGGGAGATGTTTCTTCACTCACCCTGATGCACAACAACCGCCTCTATCTGTTCTCTGAGATAAAAGGCTATTGGGGCAAATTGCGTTATTCGGCAGGCGTAGGTGCAAGCTACCTGCACTACCGCCAACAGGAGCATACGTACGACTACTGGACGTTTTGTCCGAAGGCGGCACTGAGCTACGATTTCACCAGTGCCCTGCAAGTAAGCTATAATTTTCAGTCGAACGAGCGTACTTCCAGCATAGCCATGATCAGCGATGCCATGATCCGTACCAATAGCATGGAATGGACTGCTGGAAGTCCTGACCTCAAGCCTAACAGAGAAACATATCACACTCTCAGACTATCATACTCCAATGCTCGCCTGCAAGCATACATCGAAGGCTTTTATAGGCTATGTCATCGCCCGAATATGGCGGTGTACGAACGGACAGCAGACGATCAGTTTATCTATACCCAGCGTAACCAGAAAGAAATCGATGTCTTGCAGACGTCAGGATATGCCAACTACTGGCTACTGCCCGAGAAACTTTCCGTAGCCTTATACGGCGGACTGTTCCGCTGCTTTAATTTCGGGTATGACTATACTCACTGCTATACATCTTATTTCCTGACGGGAAATGTTCAGGCTTATTTGGGGGACTTTTCGCTTCAGGCGTATGCCGACAACGGATGGCGCTTTCTGGAAGGAGAAACCAAGGGATACAACGGAAGCAGCATTGTGCTGAAAGGTTCCTATCAGTACAAATCCTGCCAGTTTGCCCTTGCCTGGCAGTTGCCTTTGATACAGCGGTATAAGATGTTCGAAACAGATATCTTGAACCGAAATCTTCAGAAGTCGACAGCTCTTTACAGCACGGATATCTGCAACCTCGTCAGTCTGACTATAACCTGGCGACTGCACAAAGGACGTAAATATCGGGCGGTCAACAAATCCATTCAGCTGAAAGACAGCGATACGGGAATTATTCAGTGAGATACTTAAAAGTGGAATCTCACTCCGACATTGAAGTGAAGGCGGAAGATACCGGTACTTCCGTCTTCTTCATTTGGATTACCAAATTTATCTTCAGGAAGTGAACCCGATATATAACCAATGTTAGCTCCTATCCCAACAAGGTCGGACACATGATATTCTGTGCCGAGCAAGAAGTTATATCCTACACCTGATGCGGAAACACTTCCACTGCCTTTTACTGACTCCCGATAGTTGAAATATCCGATACCCAATTTCTCTTCTATCGACCATTGGCGGAACTGTTGTTTCATCACGAACTGCGGAGCTATGTATGTCAGTTTGATTGCAAAATCTATATCGGATAGTAAATACGATGACTTATAACCGGAATACATCACTCCGGCCCCAAAACCACTTGTTGACACCCAATCGTAACCAGCCATCCAATCCATTCCTCGTTTGGGATGCCCCGTAGCCTCTAATGGCATATAAAATTTACTGACAATGCAGGAATAGCCGATATTGGCATAGAATGTATTATGTCTGAAACGGGACTGCTCCTCGCAGTTGCATTCCTTTGAATCCTCGACAGGAGTTGTAGCTCTTGTATAAGTTTCATGTCTCTTGGTTTCATCAATCAATAGCATATTTCCGGCAATCTGGTGACAACTGCTCCATATAGACGGTTTACGATGATCCGTCAGTGCAAGTGCGTTTCCTCCACTTTGTGCCGTTTTTTCTTTTGCCAGTGCTACTACCTGATCGTACTGGCAATGAGTGCTCAGACCGGAATCCAAAACTTTTACCCGACCAATCAGTTCAGCTGACTGCGGGACGGAATCGCCTACTTCATACAAGCGGACTTCATTTGCCGTTACGACAGGAGTATGAGGGTTATTTATTTCTGTCAGGACTTTAGGAGCACAGCTACCCAAAAATAAGGGCAAGAGATATAAAACGGAAAATTGAGTGATTTTTTTCATATATTCAGATTTAAATGGTTTAATTATTACATCATTGAAACCCACACAATACCCAGTACAACCGATACAATCGTCGCTATCAGTCCGGGCATCATAAACGAATGGTTCATCAGGTATTTGCCTATTCGTGTCGTTCCGGTAGTATCAAAGTTTATGGCAGCTATCACCGTCGGGTAGTTGGGCAGGAAAAAATAGCCGTTTACTGCCGGGAAAAGTGCGATGAGCATGTAAGGAGAGATGCCCAGTGCTATGCCGAGTGGTAACAGGGAACGAACGGTAGCCGCCTGACTGAACAACAGAATGGACATCAGGAACAAGGCTACACCAAACAGCCAAGGCATATCGGTTACAAGACCGAAGATGTTCTCTTTCATCACTTCCATGTTTCCGGCAATGAAGGTATCTCCCATCCATGCGATACCAAAGATGGCAACTACAGCCTGCATTCCGGCATTGAATACGGAACATTTAGCCGCCTTTATACCGTCTGTTTTAGTCAGCAGCAGGATGAGTGATGCGGCAGAAAGCATCAATATTTCGATAATGTGCGACATCTCCATCTGTACTTCTCCCTGAGCCGTTGCAAATGTCGGGCGAAGTCCGTCGATCGATCCGAACAAAACGATGCCTATAGTGGCAGCCAGAAAGAGAATGACGGAAGTTAATGCCTTGCCATAGCTTGCCACCTCTGCCGTATGATAACCGTCACCAGAAATTTCACCGGCAGCCAGTCGTCTTTGATATTCAGGATCATCTTTCAGTTCCTTGCCGACTTTCATCGAGTACAAGGCTCCTAAGAGAACTCCTATCAGCGTACAGGGAATGGAAATCTTCAGGATATCGAACAACGAAATATTGTATCCGGCAAGCATGCTGAGCATGGCAACTGTTGCTGCCGATATCGGACTGGCCGTGATAGCCTGCTGCGAGGCGATGACTGCGATACCCAGCGGACGTTCCGGACGGATACCTGTATCTTTGGCAACCTCGGCAATGACGGGAAGAACGGAATAAGCTACATGTCCCGTACCAGCGAAAAAGGTAAAAAAGTATGTCACAAACGGGCTAAGCAGCGTAATGTGATGCGGATTTTTCCGCAAAATCTTCTCTGCCCACTTCACCATCAGGTCCAGTCCTCCTGCTGCCTGCATACAGCTTGCTGCCGCAATGACGGCTACAATCATAAGCATCACATCAATCGGAGGAGCAGTGGGCTGGAGCCCGAACACGAAAGTCAGTACGGCAAGACCAAGTCCGCCCAGTATTCCTAGTCCGATACCGCCTACTCTTGCACCGATAATTATCGCAACAAGGACAAATAATAATTGTAATAACATAAAGGATCTTTATAAAATAATTAATAACTGTTTTATTCTTTTTTCCATCCGCAATCGTTATGATAAACCATCAGTTTACTCATCCCGCCGTCGATAGTGATGCATTGTCCGTTGATGAAAGAGTTACGTTCGTCGCACAGGAACTCAACGGCGCGGGCAATATCTCCGGGTTCTCCCACCCGTTGCGACGGATGCTGCATGATATCCCCTTCCGTGTAGTCGGGAACATAACTTTCGTCGTGGAACTTACCGGTATCAATCCATCCCGGCGCAATGGCATTGACGCGGGCTATTCCCGAAAGACTTACGGCAAGCGCATGAGTCAGTGCGGTAATGCCTCCCTTGGCTGCCGTATACGCTTCGGTATCGGGCTGCGACTGAAATGCACGGGTTGAAGAAAGGTTTACGATGGAACCGACACCGGCAAAATGATGCATGAAAAGCTTGCTGAGCAGATAAGGTGCGGCAACACCTACACGCTGCACATAAAGAAAATCCTCGTAACTACATCCACTCAGGATTCCTCCTTTCATCAGGCAAGCATTATTTATCAGACAGTGTATGCCTTGCGGAGTTTCTTCTATCACTCTCTCCGCAAACTTCTGTAATACCTGCTCGTCGGCAATATCCCCTGTAAAGCCATGCACGTCCATCTGTCTGGCACATAACTTTTCCGTTACAGTCGCAACAGCATCCGCGTCCATATCGATAAAAAAGACCGTATTGCCCTGCGATGCAAAATACTCTACCAAGCAGCGCCCTATACCCTTGGCTCCGCCGGTTATAACGATTGTTTTCATTGATTTTTATTTTATTGCCTGCAAAAGTACTGAAAATCGCACGATAAATAAAATGCTTTCGGAATATAAAGCAGTAGTTATGTCAAGAATTTATAGTCTGGCTAGGAAAATAAATTTACTGGCTGTCAGCGAATACTTACCACATATTTATCGGTTTTATATCGAAATTTCACGAGTTCTCCCTATCTTTGCCCCCGATTTTAATAACCGAAGCAGGCATGAAACCACAATTACTGATAGCATCTCCCATATCTGGTAGCGGAAAGACGACCTTTACGCTGGGATTGCTGCGTGTGCTTCGGCGAAAAGGATTGCGACCACAGCCTTTCAAATGTGGAGCTGATTGCATCGACACGCAGTATCATACACTGGCGGCCGACTGCGATTCAGTAAATCTGGATGCCTGGCTGGCTTCGGACGGACATATCCAGACTATATATAATAAGTATGCCGAGCAGGCAGATGTCTGCGTGACGGAAGGAACGGCAGGACTTTTCGACGGATATAATCGCCTGCAAGGAAGCAATGCACATATTGCCCGATTGCTGAAAATACCCGTCGTTCTGGTTGTCAATGCTCGTGCTACGGCATATTCTGTTGCTCCTATTCTGTACGGATTCAAACATTTCAAAAACTATGTGCAGGTCGTGGGAGTTGTGTTCAATCAGGTTGCTTCGCCTGCTCACCTGACTTTATTGCAAGAGGCATGTGCAGATGCCGGAGTAGAATGTCTGGGCTATCTACCTGTTGTGGATGATTTTAAATTACCTCCACGGCATTCGGGACTGGTTTTGTCTGTCCGACGTACCATGAACGAACAGATTGACCGGATAGCTTCTCTTATCGAAAAGTATGTAAACGTGGATAAGCTGCTAAATTTATGCGAGCGTATTTTTCCATGTCAGCACATCCTGCCCTATACGTCCGAGTCGGAACCAGATGTCAGGCATCTTGTAGGTCGAAAAAAACTACAAATAGCCATCGCCCGAGACCCCGCATTCTGTCTTTTATCGCAGGAGAACATAGATTCACTGGCACAATATGGTCAGATTTCCTATTTCAGTCCGCTGTATGGAAGTGATCTTCCGAGTGCTGATCTGGTATATCTTCCCGGAGGTTATCCGGAATTGTTTGCACGTCAGTTATATCGTCGAAAAAGACTTTTTAGTCAACTTCGCGATTATATTGAAGAAGGTGGCAAATTGCTTGCCGAATGTGGAGGAATGGTACTGCTCTCCCATTCACTTACAGTCCGTCAGGGAGGAACGGCTTATGAAATGGCAAACATATTTCCTTTCGACTTTACGATGACAACGCGAACAAATGCAGGCTATCGTCAGGCGGAATATCACGGATTGGCATTACGCGGTTATGAATCTCACTACACCGAAACGGCAAATCCGGACGGAAATTTGTTCACTGCTACACCCGTCTATACCATGCGCGGCAACAGTACCTCTATCCTGCTCTTCCGGTACAAGAATGTTTTTGCGGGTCTTGTCCGCTGGTACTGGGGAGAAACGGATATGCTCGACTTGTGGAAAAAGGTTCCGACAGAAACAAACTCTCCGGATTTCCCCTCCTTTTGGCAGAAAAATATTTAGACAAAGACAACCAGACGAATAAAGAGAAGTTCTACCGTATATCATCTTGTCGGACACACGTAAAGTTGCCGTTCGCTGCACCTTTACAAAAAGTGTATCCATCTTTTCGAACAAAATGCTCAAAAGACGCACGATGTAAAAGAAAAAAATCCTATATTTGCATTATGATTGAATTGGCAAAACATATAGAAGTATTACTCCTGGAGAATGATTGTGTAATCGTCCCGGGGTTAGGAGGCTTTATAGCCCACTATCGTTCGTCTGTATTCAACGAAGATACGGGAGAGTTTTGTCCGCCTGCTCGTACCATCGGATTTAATCCACAACTTGTCATGAACGATGGTCTGTTGGTGCAGTCGTATATGCAAGCGTATAACACAGATTTCCCCGACGCAACTCGCAGAATAGAGAAAATAGTTTCACAACTGAAAGAAGATATTTACCGGCAAGGACATATCCACCTGAACAACGTGGGTACATTGTACTATAACATGAATGGTGTGTATGAGTTTGAGCCGGAAGCAAACGGTTTCTTTACGCCGTCACTGTACGGACTTCAGGCTTTTACTTTCCCGAAACTGGCTCAGGAGAAGCCGTCCGTTCAACCTTCTGCATTCGAACCGGTCATGCGCCGTACGGTCAAGATCAGCACCCGCCGTTTCCGTCCTCATTACCGCAAATGGGCAAAGAACATTGTGGCTGTTGCTGCGGCTATATTGCTGTTCTTCCTGTTTTCCGTACCTGTAGAAAATACTTATATGGATGATGCGGAATATGCTTCATTAGGTTCAGCCGGATTGTTCGATGCTATCAGAAACCAGTCGATGGCTTCGAGTATCATTACATCACCGGCTTCGAATACTCAGGCCAAAAGCCAGAAACAAGAGCAAAAGACCGTAAAAAGACAATATATCAAAAATAATATCAACACGCTGAAACCCGTCGTTGTCAAGACTGAAAAGGTTGAAGCAACTCCTAGTGCGAAACCAGCTCAAAAAGCAACCGTCAAATTGGCTGAGAAACGGGAAGTGGAAAAGAAACAAACTCCTGCTCCCGCCCAAATGCCGGAAAAGGCTCCAGCCAAGAAGCAGACAGGTTATTATGTTATCGTAGCCAGTCTGACAACAATGAGCGACGCACAGCAGGAAGTAAAGCAACTGAAGCAGAAAGGATATAAAAACGCGCAAGTGCTTGAATCGAACGGCAGATTTCGTGTTGCTATCGACCAGTACGACAAGCAGGCTGATGCCTATAAGCAGGTAAAAGCCTTGAAAGGTGATGCGAAATATGCATCGGCATGGGTATTCACTTCTAAACAAAACTGAATAAACCACATTATGAAAAGAGTCAGATGTCCAAAGTGTGACAACTATATACAATTCGATGAAACAAAATACGAAGAAGGTCAGTCACTGGTTTTTGTGTGCGACAACTGCAAAAAGCAGTTTGGCATTCGTATTGGAAAATCTAAATTAAATGCCGGCTCACGCCGTGAAGAGATAGTAGACGAAAAAGAAGGAACACAAGATTTCGGAAATGTAGTGGCCATAGAGAATGTTTTCGGCTACAAGCAAGTACTTCCTTTGCACGAAGGTGACAATATCATAGGACGCCGTTGTAAGGGAACCGAAATAGATATTCCCGTAGAAACAAATGACCCTAGCATGGACCGCCGTCACTGCATACTGAATGTGAAGGTGAACAAGCAGGGAAATATCATATATACGCTGCGCGATAACGATAGTATTACTGGTACATTCCTGATGAATGAACTTTTAGGACCCAAAGACCGTGTCCGTATAGAAGACGGAGCGATCTTTACTCTAGGAGCCACCACACTTATTTTGCGGGCGGCAGAAGAAAAGTAACTTTTATTTATTTAAGGATAACTAAACTAATAAACCTAACTTTTGTGTTATGGCATCAAACAACGTAATGATCGTACGCCACAAACTGCTGGAAAAACTCGTGGCTTTGTGGAAAGAAGACCAACTTATTGAAAAAATTGACCGTGTTCCATTAGAATTCAGCCCGCGTCGTTCGCAACCGGTAGGACGCTGCTGTATCCATAAAGAACGCGCCGTAACGAAATACAAGTCGCTCCCGTTGCTGGGCTGGGATATGTCTGATGAAACAGACGAACTGACCCCGCTTTCTGAATATGCCCGTCAGGCACTTGGCAGACGAAACAAATTGAAAGAAAACATTCTTTGCGTTATCGATGAAGCATGTTCTTCGTGCGTACAGGTAAACTACGAAGTAAGTAACTTGTGCCGCGGTTGTGTAGCAAGAAGCTGTTACATGAACTGTCCGAAAGGAGCCGTACATTTCGATAAGAAGACCGGTCAGGCACACATCGATCACGATACTTGTATCAGTTGCGGTATTTGCCATAAGAGCTGTCCGTATCATGCAATTGTATACATCCCGGTTCCATGTGAAGAAGCATGTCCAGTAAAGGCCATCAGCAAGGACGAACATAACATTGAGCACATCGACGAGAGCAAGTGTATCTATTGTGGAAAATGTCTGAATGCGTGTCCTTTTGGTGCCATTTTCGAAATATCTCAGGTATTTGACGTACTGGAAGCAATCCGTCGTGGCGAACAGGTAGTGGCTATCCCCGCTCCTTCTGTATTGGGACAGTTCAATGCAACCATCGACCAGGTGTATGGTGCTCTGAAGGAAGTAGGCTTCGCCGATATCATTGAAGTAGCAGAAGGTGCTATGGAAACGACCAGCAACGAAGCACACGAATTGCTGGAAAAACTGGAAGAAGGACAGAAGTTTATGACAACATCTTGTTGTCCGTCGTACATCGAACTGGTAAACAAGCATATTCCAGCCATGAAACCTTATGTTTCGGGCACAGGCTCACCGATGTATTATGCGTCACGTATTGCAAAAAAGAAATATCCGAATGCAAAGGTGGTCTTTATCGGTCCATGTATTGCCAAGCGTAAAGAAGCACAGCGCGACGAATGCGTCGACTATGTAATAACATTCGAAGAATTACATTCTATCTTCCGTGGATTTGGTATCGAACTGGCTCAGGCTAATCCGTATAAGGTGGCATACGAATCTGTATGCGAAGCACACGGTTTCGCTCAGGCAGGAGGTGTTGCTGGAGCTGTCAAGGCTTATCTGGGACCGAAAGCTGACGGTATCAAGATGTTGCAATTCTCCGACTTCAACAAGAAGAGTATCGGACAAATGCGTGCATGGGCAAAGACTGGAAAGGTAGATGCTCAGTTCATTGAAATGATGGCTTGCGAAGGTGGTTGTGTAACCGGACCGAGCGCTTACAATGATTCAGTATCAGGAAAGCGTCAGTTGAATCAGGACTTGCTGAAACGTACGCTGAAATACGAAAATTATAAGGAACAATAATACCTTCTCCGTTACATGAGAAGTTTGATAGAACGTCTTCATCGGGAGCGAACACTCTCTCCCGATGAATTTCGTGTGTTACTCAGTCAATGTGAGGAAGAAGATCTCTCCTTTATCAATACTCTTGCCCGTGAGGTTGCGCAGCAAAATTTCGGAAACAAGATTTTCATACGAGGACTGATTGAGGTAGGCAACCGCTGCAAGAATGATTGTTATTATTGCGGTATCCGCCGAAGTAACCATCAGGTAGAACGCTATCACCTGGATGAAGAAACTGTTTTGGCATGCTGTCGGCACGGTTATAAACTGGGATTCCGGACGTTTGTCCTCCAGGGAGGAGAAATCAATGACGATGAAATGATTGTCCGTACCGTGACTTCTATCCGAAAAGAGTTCCCGGATGTGGCCATTACGCTTTCATTGGGAGAAAAAGAAGCGTCGGTGTATGAACGTTTCTTTCAGGCAGGAGCCAACCGTTACCTGCTTCGTCACGAAACGCATAATCAATCGCATTACAGCAAGCTACATCCTGAAGACATGTCATTGCCCAATCGCCTGAGGTGCCTGAATGACTTGAAGCGAATCGGCTTTCAGACGGGTACCGGTATTATGGTAGGGAGTCCGTATCAAACTATCGACAACCTGGTGGAAGATATCCTTTACATCGAGAAACTCCAGCCCGAAATGATTGGTATCGGACCGTTTCTTCCACACCATGATACTCCTTTTGCCAAGATGCCGTCGGGCAGTATGAAGCTGACACTGCTGTTGCTTTCTATTTTCCGCCTGATGCATCCACATGCTCTGATACCATCGACTACAGCCCTTGCAACCCTTGCTCCAGAAGGAAGAGAAAAAGGCATACTGGCAGGTGCGAATGTCGTGATGCCCAACCTATCCCCTGTCGTACAGCGAAGCAAATATTCTCTATACGATAATAAAGCTTCTTTGGGAGCCGAGGCTGCCGAAGGACTTCTTTTGCTGGAAAAACGGCTGGAAGCAATCGGATATGTTATCGATAAAGGAAGAGGAGATTATAGCGCACATTAGAACATTGTTTATTATCGTTTTAAAATATAAAATCAATTATGTATAAAATAGATTCACCTCATGCAGAAGAGTTCATCAACCACGATGAAATCTTGGCTACGCTGGACTATGCGCAAGCCAACAAAGGTAATCGTGAGTTGATTCGTTCTATTATTGAGAAGGCTCGCGCCTGCAAGGGACTGACTCATCGCGAGGCTGCCGTGTTGCTGGAGTGCGAAGATTCCAGCCTGCTGGAAGAAATATATGCTCTGGCACGTGAAATCAAACAACGTTTCTACGGCAACCGTATCGTGATGTTTGCCCCACTCTATCTTTCCAATTATTGTGTAAACAGTTGTGTGTACTGCCCGTACCACATCAAGAATAAATCGATAGCCCGCAAGAAACTGACACAAGATGAGATTCGTCAGGAAGTAATTGCCTTGCAGGATATGGGACACAAACGTCTGGCTATTGAGGCCGGAGAAGATCCGTTGCACAATCCGATAGAATATATTCTGGAATCAATCAAGACCATCTACAGCATCAAGCACAAGAATGGTGCCATCCGCCGCGTAAATGTAAACATCGCAGCAACGACGGTAGAGAACTACCGCCGTCTGCATGATGCCGGTATTGGAACGTATATTCTGTTTCAGGAAACCTATCATAAGGAGAATTATGAGAAACTGCATCCGCGGGGCCCGAAAAGCAACTATGCATATCATACGGAAGCCATGGACCGTGCCATGCAGGGAGGTATCGACGATGTAGGTATCGGCGTATTGTTCGGTCTGAATACCTACCGTTATGACTTCGTGGGTATGCTGATGCATGCCGAACACTTGGAAGCGACGTATGGCGTAGGACCGCACACCATCAGCGTGCCTCGTATCTGTTCGGCCGATGATATCAATGCATCCGATTTTGAAAATGCTATTTCGGACGATATTTTCCAGAAAATCGTAGCAGTGATTCGTATCAGCGTGCCTTACACCGGAATGATTGTTTCTACCCGCGAATCTCAACGCTCACGCGAAAAAGTGCTGGCACTGGGAGTTTCTCAGTTAAGCGGTGGCTCACGTACCAGCGTAGGTGGATATGTGCACGAAGAAACGCCCGAAGAAAACTCGGCACAGTTTGATGTAAGCGACCGCCGTACACTCGATGAAATCGTAGCCTGGCTGTTGCGTTTGGGATATATCCCCAGCTTCTGTACTGCATGTTATCGTGAGGGCCGTACGGGCGACCGCTTCATGTCTTTAGTTAAAACTGGACAGATAGCCAACTGTTGCGCTCCGAATGCACTGATGACCCTGCAAGAGTATCTGGAAGATTATGCCTCTCCCGAAACACGTGAGCTAGGTGTGAAGATGATTCGTGAACAGATGGAACAGATTCCTAACCCGGCTATCCGCCGCCGTGCATTGGAAAATCTGGAACGCATTTCCGAAGGGAAACGAGATTTCAGATTCTAACTCATAAGATTGAAAGTTTATGCAAGATACACCTCGTGCCAACCGCCTGCACATCGGGCTGTTTGGCAAACGTAACAGTGGTAAGTCATCGCTGATCAATGCGCTGACCAATCAGGAAACAGCTCTTGTTTCCGATGTGGCAGGAACCACGACTGACCCTGTATATAAGGCAATGGAGATACATGGCATAGGTCCGTGTGTCTTCATCGATACAGCAGGACTTGATGATGAAGGCGAACTGGGAGCACTTCGTATCCGACAGACCATGCGTGCCATGGAACGTACCGACGTTGCCTTGCTGGTTTGTACAGGAGATGATATCGAAAAAGAGCTTGAATGGAATCGTCTGCTGAAAGAAAAAAATATTCCGGTAATATGGATATTAAATAAAGCGGACCTGTTGGCTGATGCGACTGCAACCGTTCGCTCTATAGAGAAAAAATGCGGACAAGTTCCTCTTGCTGTCAGTGCCCGAACCAAACAAGGAATGGAAGACATACGTCGCAGCCTGATAGCTAAGTTACCCGATGAAACCATGTCACAGGGAATTGTGGGAAGATTGGTAAAAGAAGGCGATACGGTTATGCTCGTCATGCCACAAGATATTCAGGCGCCGAAGGGTCGTCTTATTCTTCCACAAGTACAGACAATCCGCGAATTACTCGACAGAAAATGTCTTGTAATGAGTTGTACAACAGATAAAATAGATCAGATGCTTCAAGCATTGGTGCAACCCCCATCGCTTATCATTACAGACTCGCAAGTATTCAAAACCGTTTACGAAAAGAAACCGGCAGCGAGTCGTCTGACCTCCTTCTCGGTATTGTTTGCCCAATACAAAGGCGATATAAATTATTTTATCGAAGGGGCAAATGCCATCGGATGTCTGACAGAAAATTCGCACGTTCTAATTGCGGAAGCATGTACCCATGCCCCACTTGCCGAAGATATTGGACGTGTAAAAATACCGAACATGCTTCGTAAAAAGTTCGGAGCCGGATTGCAGATTGACCACGTTTCGGGAACAGATTTTCCGGAAGACCTGAACAAATACGATCTTGTTATTCACTGCGGAGCCTGTATGTTCAACCGAAAGTACGTATTGAACCGTGTAGCGCAAGCGCGCAATCAACACATCCCGATGACAAATTACGGAGTAACGATTGCCTACTTAACAGGAATATTGGATAAAATAGATTATTAATAAAAAAAGTAGGTTCTATTATTGCTTATTTGCGTAATAAAACCTACTTTTGTCTCACTTTCGTCTGCGGTAGTAGCTCAGTTGGTAGAGCATTAGCTTCCCAAGCTAAGGGTCACGGGTTCGAATCCCGCTTACCGCTCTCAACGAAAACCTTGATAGTTAAGTATTTAGCTATCGAGGTTTTTTGCTTCTAGTATGATATAAATACCTATTTCAAGAGCAACAGAGAGGATACATGTAAACCAAGATGTAAACCGAAAAAAATATTATAAATGCCTGTATTTCAGTAGTTTGCTACAAATCTAAGACATTATCTAATGGTGAAAATCCATTGATGCTCCAAGTATCTAAAGGAGGAAAGCGTAAATATCAAAGTTTAGGAATATCTATCCTACCCCGTTATTGGGATTTTACACGAAATAAACCTAAGCCCAACTGCCCTAATAGAGAATATATCCAAAAGATTATCTTGGATAAACAACGAGAACTTCAACAACGAATGTTGGAATTTAATACCGAACAAAAAGAATATACAAAATCTTTTATCATTACTATTTTGTATAGCTATATCATTTTGTCTGACTTGCTCATTTACTTGTCGTATCTGTTGGTTTACCTTTTTGTTATTCAACCATAATCCCCATATCACAGACGCCACCAATAGCCGTTAGAATAGTAGATAAGAGTTTTCCTTTATTATCTGCATCTGTACCATAAAGATAACTAGCCAAAGTTTCAAATCTATAGACTACTGTTTCTTTACAAATAAGGGAAAGAACTAGGATAATAATAAATAGTATTATAGTAGTTTTTGTTGATGCTAGAATTTTCTTTAATTTTTCCATATTGTAATAGTTTTAGTAGATACAAAAATATGAAATATCATTTTAAAATTACTCCTCTGAAAATTAAATAAAGCATCCTTATTTCATAGTCCCTTACTAATAATGAAGTATTTGTATATTTCTGCATTGGACATTGCCAATCTTTATAAGAAAAGATGATTGGTCGAGCTATTCTTTAAATGACTCGAACAGCACCACAAGATAAAGGAATTCTGGGGCACAATGAAAAACGCTGTCCGCATTCAAATCAGTGTGGCTATTATCACATACTGTTTCATCACTATTGTCCAACACGATATGCAATTAAAGTGTTCAACTTATGAAGTTTTGCAGATTCTAAGCATCTCTCTAACGAACAAAACTAACTTACGTGACCTGTTCGACAAGACTAATTTCAATAATGCAAAGAACCCGATTAACCCCTTTTAAAGGGCTAATCGACTAATTTTTTTAACTCGTCCATTTTATTGGACACTAATGATCCTCTGTATAAAGATGGAGTATAAACATTGCCTATGAAGCAATATAGCTCAGACACATTGCAGTGTCTCTCATGTTCTATAGTAAAAAATCCCAAAGCATCAGGATTACTTGTTACTGTGCCATGATTTAGTTGCAATCCTATATATGGAATAGGAGATACAGATGAGATGGTAACGATTTCAATTTGACAATCATACTTATCCTCTAACATGTTTTTGTTTAGATTCTTCTCTTTTATCTCATCTTGTCTGTTAGTAGCTCTCATCAACCATTCCTTTATGGTCTCATTAATATTTAGTTGACATTTTATCAGATTCCTAACTTCTTGATGATAGTTTTGCTCAAGTCCATAAAACTCGATTAAATCCAATTTAAACAGGCCTTTAGGTATGTTCAATTCTTTGTCCGAAGGAACTTCTCCCATGATATTGCATTCATCTATTATAGCCCTAAGTATATCAATGGTAGAAATTTCAAGTGTATCAACCAGTTTCAGGATGTCTGCCTTAAGAGTAGGGTCAGACAGATTATCATCTATAACTTCGTTTACTGCTTTTATGGAAAGATTGCCAAACTCCTTGATATAACGTATTCGTCCCGGACGTCCTAACAGATTTTCATCTACAGTAAGTTTGTTGGTAGTTAGAAGATAAAGTTTGCGTGTGCTGTTGTAAACACCATCAATCATTTTCAGTAAAACCTCCTGTTCCTCTTTGAAGGTCTTTTCAGCTTCATCAATGAGGATGATACATTCAAAGCACAACGACTGGATAAACTCCAGCATTCCTTTTATGGGCTTGGATATGATAATCACCGGCAGGCCTATACGGTTGCTTAACAATTTGGCGGCAATTGTCTTTCCTGTTCCTTTTAGACCATTGAATATAACTCCAAGATTTTTGTTACTATTTATAAAGAGTTCAGATGACCATGTCGTGATGATTCGTTGCATGAACTGCTCACAATCGAGGTCGTAAATCTTGAAGTCGAAGGTGAATGTCTCGTCTATTTTCTCAAGGCCAAGACGTCCGGTTAGAATGTCCTCATAAATTCTGAAAACTCCATTACCTGGAGCTGGGAGCAGTGTGGCGTAACCTGGTATGGGATATAGTATACCATTGTTATTAATCCATTTCTGTTTTTCCATCCATTGGATAGTTTCTTCACAGTCTTGTTTACCTGGATTTAGATACTTTTCTTTTTCAAGTATATAAATTTCTATATCTGCTATTTCACCACAGCCAGTGATTCCGCATTTACGTTCCAGGTTTTTGAAGATAAATCCGTTTTTGATGGCTACCCTCCGTGAAGCATCGTTTCTAGGAAAAACACTGATGATAAGCGTATCAGCTTGACGCCCCATAAACAGATAGCGTTTCATTAATTCTACCACTTCCGTCATATATCCTTTCCCCCTGAAGTCCTTGTGAAGGAAGTAGCAAATCTCATATTCTTGCTTTTCGCCATGAATGTTACTCACTTTTAGGGATGTAACTTCAAATACTCCTATGGCATGTCCCGGTTTTTCTTCTGTGGTTATAACAAACATGTTTCCACCGGATATGCCACGACGTATTTTGCCTTCTGCTTCACAGATGTTGCTCATAGGAGTGAAGCCGGTTATCATTGCGGTGTTTTTGTCCTTCATCAGAGTGAAGATATCTTGAGCATCTTCCACCCGAGGCGAACGGACAATAAGCCTTTCTGTGTGTAGTTTTATTTCCTCTGTCATATACAATTAAGTCTTTCTGAAATCATTTTAGTTCAATTATACTCATGGACAGAGGAAAATTGCAGCTTAAGGTATAATAAACGTTAATAACGCAGATTTTCAGTCTTTCTCCTTAAAGTATCAATGTCTTCTTTGATAGAATATGCAATCTTTGATACGGTTTCATCCATTTTGGCAAGAGCGGACAATGTTTCGGAATCTAACTTCTTGAATTGCAGGTTTATAAATTTAGTTTGTTTACTATTCCAGTCAATTTCTCCCAGATAATATCCAGCCTTATCGGGCTTATATATTGGTAATGACTCACTTATTATATTTATAATATTATTGAATTCCGGGTCGTTGGAGATTTCTCTTTTGTTACCTTTTTCCCCTATGATAAAGAAACCGTAAACCATTGGTTCGTCCATCCTAACAGCATATCTTATTTCATATTTGCCACATTCTTTTACAAGGAACTCAAAGCCATATCTTTTGTTGTTTAAATTGCCCTTATAATATTTATTGATGCGGTCTTCTTTCTCATCCAATGCATATCTATATGTTTTGTCTTCTATTACAGAATACTTATTAACGTCATTATTAAATTCTTCCATTTTCTCCTTTAAAAGTTCCCAGAATCTTCTCTGCAGTTCAACCACACTAATATTGATTGCTTCTCTGATGATTCCTAAATTCTGAATATATTTCGGATTCTCTAAAATCAGATCTTTTAAGTCCTTTTCCATCTCCTTGCTCATAGTTTGGTTTGTTAAATGTTTAATAAGGTTGATATAATGGCTGATACCTTCTCTAATCAAAGGCTTGTCCACAACTTTTTCGCGACATTGCTCCAACCATTTCAGTATATCGCTTTCGTATGAGATGGTGAAGTAGTGTTCTTCTTCTATTAATTCTTTATTATCATGTTTAGCAGTTTTATCCTCATCATGAACTGTTCCATCGAGCGACAGGTAAAACAGTTTGTGTTCAGATGTGTTTTTCTCGGCATAATTGTGATAACGGATAAGCTGGTTTTCCTGGTCGGAAGCATATATTTTATTTTCTATTATAATAGCTTTTCTGTCAGCATCTGTTACGATAATATCCAGACGCCCTCCAGTAGTGGCTGTAACAGGTCCGATATATTTTTCCCGCTCCACTGTGACAGTATCGGTGGAAAAGGATACACCGTTCAGAAACTCGTCTATGAATAGTTTCAGGAACACATCTCCCATATGATGCAGTCCTTTCGGATTAAACAAATCGGCAAGGAAGGCTGAATGCACACTTGTTTCATTGGAGGTCATATCAATTACCTTGAACAGGTTGTAGCTTTCTCCTTTTTCATCTTCCAGTCTTTTGTAGGCCTGATTGAGTAAACAAATTTTATCGAATAATGATTGCATTCCATTCATCGCCATAATATTATTTTTGCTAAAGGTACAACTATTTTTTTTAGAATCTCAAAGTTCAACCGATGTTCTCCTTCAAACCACATGGCATTTCGATAATAACCTATATATTCATCGTATCCATGCACAAGTGTATCTTGTGTTCCAAACAAAGCGTATGTGTTCTTTATGTCGAAATCTGTTATATCTGCAAATTGATTAGCTTCGATGGCTTGGTAGTTATCGCATAACTTTGAAGTTATTTCATATTGAGTTTCTCCATTCTTACGTGGATTCAGAAAATCATGCACACCTAGTTGTGTACGCATAAACTTGGAAACGTGAAATGCCGGATTTACAAGTATCTTTTTATACCCCCTGAGTTGCTGGGCGAACATGCCTCCCATTGAAGAGCCGATAATAAGTTCGGGGTTATACAACTCACATAACTCTTTCAACATGGTTAATGACTCCTGCGGTTGGATGGGCAAATCCGGAGACAATACATCATATTTTGGTAGAAGTTTGCGTAAGTTGATTGCAGTAGAAGAAGCTCCTGAAGAAGAAAGTCCATGGATATACATTACACTTGGAAACATAGACAATCCTTTTGTTTCATAGTTGAATAACAGGTAGATAATTTCAGGACTATTATTGTGATAGATTATAAACCTTGTTTTACCATATATCACTTCGCCATTACTATCATATTCATATTTTTTAAAATAATCACCCCGATAGATACATGTCAGGTTAATATCTTCCAAATAATCCAAAGGAAGCTCTCTGTAATTGTTTGGATTTAAGAAACAGGACGTGTCATTTTGACATCTGTTTAACTGGCTCAATCCGATAATAGGTATATTGCAATCACTAGCCAAGGTTTTTAACTCCTGCACAATGGCTTGCATTTCTGTATTTCGATCAGATAACTGATTGTTACTGCTCATTAGTTGGATATAGTCCACAATAACATAATCTGGCTGGTAGTGTTCAATAGACTTACGAATGTGTTTTGTGTTAATGTTAGATGTGTCATCCACGATTATATTGCCGGCTATAATGTTATATTCTTCAATGTCGATTTGGAGTTTATATCTTTCAACCAACTGTTGTTCTTTCAATTCTGCTGAGAAATAGATACATTTTCTATTCAGTTCAGCAAGGCTGATAGTAAGAGAAATAGCAAAGGATGTTTTTCCCATAGCTGGATGACCGCCAATTAATGTAAGCTTTCCTTTCGGAAAAGTCTTTTCAATAAATTTATTTGTAATCATAGTTATAATTGTTTGTTCTTTCTCAATTATACTCATTTGGATGTGGAAATTTCATTTATCAGCTATAATATTCCAAAATAAAAGTAAATGAGTATTATACTGATGGAGTACACTTTATAAGCGTATATGACAAATCATATAAATCTGCTGAAAGAAAAAGTAGCCAAAATGATTTATAGATTAAAAAAAGGATATAAACTTCACTTTTGAGGTTTTGTGCGTATCCTTTGCGTATCCTAAAATTCCAACTTTAAGATTACACTAGAATCACCATATTCCATTTATCCTCCAGTTCTTCCATTTACTCCTTCAATTGAAATATTCAGCCATAGATGCAATATTAATGGTTTTGGTTAGAATATCAATGGCATGTGCAATAATATGTCCACCATTGATAATTTATCTTGGGAATTAAAGTATAATTGTTGATAAATTCCTTAGGATTTCCATCTTCTTTTACATTTTACATTGCTGCACCATGTGTATACATCCTAATTCTTAACTACAAGAAATGGTAAGACTTGATTCTTGCCTAAAGCGAACAGTCAACAGCATTTATTAATTCCACCCATCGAATAAATCAGTGTAATGGGATTTTTCTACAAAATAATTTTATCTTTGCAAAAATAAATTACACTACTATGAAATCAAAGTTATTACTTTTCCTATTCATCTCGTCACTCAGCCTGAGTATGACATCGTGTATTGTAACCAGACATCATGCTAAAGGACCGCACAAGAAAGAAGTTCCTCCAGGACATGCTAAAAAGTTACATGGCAAAAAGTCTGCCAAGTTCGAGGCTCCCGGTCACCATAAGCGCTGATTCTGCCACTGATGAATAAGTGAAAACCTATATATTGGGGTAAACAAAAAGAGGAATCGGTTTATGTATAATAAGGAAGTCTGGATGACATTTATTCCAATGATTTGCTTCCAATGAATAAGAGGCTGAATCAAAATGAAAAGCTGAGATAGACTTACTTATAATCTATAAGTTACAACATAAAAATCTCCTACTTTAGTCTTTTTTTCAATTACAGGACTAAAAGTAGGAGATTTTTTACTTCTATGCTTCAATCTATAAGATTTTTACTTTTGCAGTTCTATTTTGAGACGGCCTCATTAAATCGTTAGAATAATATGATTACTTAATAAACAATCATCTATCAGTGAGCGTATACTTTACTTTTTCTTCCGCTGCCCAAACAGCCAGCTCATAAAATCATGACAGTTGAAAGCCGGATTCCAACTTCCGTGATTACAGCCTGGAAATTCGATATATTCTACCGAAGCATTAGCTGCTTTCAAAGCTTTATAGGCTGTACGAGAGCCTGCCACGGGAACGACATCATCGGCATCACCATGGAAGATACGGAACGCTACGTTCCCGGCTGTCGACAAACGGGTTGGATTTACCGTGCCACAAATAGGAACAGCGGCTGCAAAGATATCCGGAAAGCGGGAAACCATATCGTATGTACCCATTGCCCCCATAGACAATCCGACGATATAGACTCTCGACTTGTCTACCTGCGGGTTTGACAGATACATATCGAGCATTTCCTTTACCGCCCGAAACGGCGAAGGCATTTCCTCTCCTACCGGCATCTGATCGGGCATAAAAGAAAGCGGACGACTTTCGTATGCCCAGTAGCTGTCCTCCGGACATTGCGGGAACAAAACAAATGCCGGATATTTCTCGCGATTGACCGGATTCAGAAACATCTGTGCTCCATGAGTCAGCTGTTTTTCATTATCATTACCCCTTTCTCCAGCTCCATGTAGAAACAAGACCAGCGGATATTTCTCTCCAGTCTGCATTGTTTCCGGCTCCAGCAAACGGTAATTCAGGCTATCTCCCGATGAAGAAACAAATACTTTACGTTCATAAGCATCCTGTGCCAAGACAAGACAAAAGTTGAGCAGCAGCACAGGCAACAGTAGAATAACTTTTTTCATAACGCTTTTCATTAAAATGATTAAAAATAAAAGTAAGTGGCATTTAAAGCATTACTCCAATGGAGTAACGCCCTACCATCATTCAAAGGTACCATTTTTTTCTTTACTGACAATTACAAGAGTTTCCGGTACTAAAAGATCAGTTATCTTTGAAAATTCTTCTCGGTATGAAGAAAAGAAGATACCGAAAGGCTGGTCATTTTTTGTACAAAAGATTTTGTTTTTTGTACAAAAAAATAAAAAAATCTCCCGACGTTTTCTATTACATACCGAGAGACTCCTTCTACCCTAACACAGCGTTTTGCCGCTATAAACGAAACGAGTCCAGTATTAACATACCGGACTCGGATAAATACAGACTTATTAAATAATCTTTTTACTGCTTTTCGAGTTCAAAGCCCAACTGAAGTCCTTCGTACTGATTCAGCAGAGAGGTAGCTGCACTGATAGTAGAATTATTCTTACCTAATGTACCTCCAATGGTCTGAGCCAGCGACATCAGCTTGTCTGCCTTGAAAAGCAGACTCATCTTGTTGGGCGATAATGCCTGCTGCGATACGATTGCCGTAAACTTAATGCCCAATCTCGTCTTCATGGTCAGTTCTTTTGTATCGGCATTATAAGAATAAGTTCCACTGGTAGTACGACCTTTCACTGTCGAAGTATACGTACTGTCGGCTTTGAAAACGTACGTACATCCGTCGGTAAAACCAAGTTTGGAAAGTACATCCGACATTTTATCTTCCACTTTTTTCGATGCGAGTTCTCCACCAGCCTGTGCCAGGAAGTTGTCACTCTCAAACTTACAGTCTGGAGCCGTGTATTTCCAGGTTCCTTCCAAGGATACTCCTGATGAAGTTGTCACTTTATTGGCAACAGCATTTGCCACACCCGAAAGAATAGATTTCAGGTCTTGTGCTTGAGCTGCACTACTTGCCACATACAGAAAGCATGACAAGCAGATTAATCTGATAATGTTCATTCGTTTCATTTTCTTACGTTCTTTTTATTAATTGAATCAATCTATCATTTTTTAGGATAAATCGATATGCAAAGATAATAATTTCAGCTAAAAGGGAAAGAAATATGATAAAATAAAATCGGGCACAATACCTGCCAAAAAATCTGCGTGTTCAGGATAATTGTGCCCAACTTTGTGAGAAGAAAATTACTGGTAGATATATTCAACTGCCGATTTTATGAAACGGACGTTACGGGTATTATTCGCTCCCGCACCGTTATGTTCTAGACTAGCATTGCCTCCTCTTACCAACCAGCCCGTAATATTAGGATTACAACAAGCCAAAAGTATCCAGTTGTTGTTAATTCCAGCGTTACTCCATTGGCAACCTACTCCATAAAATGTCAGCGGCTCATCACCGTGCCCTGCCACACTTCTGACAGAAAAACTCCACAGTTCACCCAAATCGTGTCCGTCAAGCTGTACGCCTGAACGTTTTTCCAAGATAATTTCGCTACGATACTGTCTGCTGTCGGCATAATTCAGTGGATAAAATCCTCCCCAGCTGGTTGGTATGGTGAATCTGGCCAGAATATTATTATAGTCATTCAAAGTAGGCATTTCGTAACCATCGGGCGAAAGCGAAGTAGCCGATTCCTTGTTAATATGGTTCGCTTCACTGCTACGCCATCCGTCCAGTGTTACTTTATCGTCACGATATACAGCCTGCAAGGCAATACCGTCGTTCCCTTCGTAGGCAGCATTCCACAAGCGCACATATTCGTCCGAAGAACAAGTCTTGAGGTATTCCTGTACCGTCTGTCCTGCAAGACGTGCCGGATCGTCGGAACTCAAAATCTGGTCGTCAAAGTTTCTGGAGTTGCCAATCGCGTTGTAACGACACCACCAGGTACCATTCAGATAAGTGACCGGCAATCCATAGTTGCGACGTGCCACTGTATATACTTCGGTTGCCTGCTTGTCCGCAATACGGCGTACTACCAGTCGTGCAGCCTGTCGGCGTCCGTCGGCTTTCGGGTCATTGGGCTTCCATCCTCCTACTACGCGGTAAGTATTTGTATCGTCCTCTGTCTTTTCCACTTTCACCCAAGGATCCTCATTATCAAATTCGGCAACAAGCTCCATACCTTCAGGCATGGTAAAGCGTCCCATCTCATTGTCAACGTAACGGCCGAAGTCGCAGGTATAGTTCTGACGGTCGAATACAAGTCCTTCCAGTTGAATAGGATTCGCTTCCAGTACCAGCGTGATACAATCCTCCTCATAACTTTCGTTCAATCCTTTGCGATGGAAATAAACCTTTACCGATTCTTGCGGATAACCCGGAGGAAGGAGTGTTTTGTGAAACACGAAACGATTCTGTCGCTCACCGGTTCCTTCAGCAGGTGCAGGCTCTACCGTGATGTCTGAACTTTGTGAAGAAACAAACTCCAGCTCATCATCGCAATCGAATGCCAAGGTAAAGTCCATCGCTTTGCTAGGCAAAGAAACCACCTTGCCCGATTCGGACACGGTTATTCCTTCCGGCAAGACAGAAGCACTCTTGTCGACGGTTATGGAGCCGTCCAGATCAGGGCGCAACGCAACGTCGCCTCCATCTTCCCATGCGGCAACCTCCAACTGGATATCTGCCGACAAAGCATCCTTGCGTACGGTAAGTGTATAGACAGCATTACGCTTCACCACCGCCGGCAAATCGGCTTCCTTTACATAAGTCTTTCCACCCATTTCCATTGTGACGGCAACTTTCAGCTGCGGATTAGCCTGTTCGCATACGTAAGCTATGCCCGAAAGATCCTGCGTCAACGGTTCCGGGAAATCAACCTGCATATCCTGTACAGCAGCTCCCTCGGGAGAAGCAACTTCATCCCGCGGTATCAGATAAGATGCTTGCATCACATTTTTCAGCGTCAGACTCTTTACAGAAATAACACCTCCTGCTCTGAGAAGCAGATCGAAACGGGCTGTTCCATGCTTCAGCGTGACGGGAAGTACAGTCTGTCCCTGCTGTTCCTTCAAATCTATCTTGCCTGTAAAAAAGCGAGGAGCCTTCCCCTCTTCGGCTTTCACCGTAGTGTTCAGCCAATCCTGTTCCGTAGTACCTTTCTCCTTCATCTGCTTCAAGTCGATAATGTCAGCTGCATTGGCAAGCATGTAAAGGGTACCCGACATACTCTTCAGCTTCAGCGAATAAGAGTCAGACGAATTACTCAGGTTAGTGTAGACTTCAGTCATCAGACCATTTTCGAACAGGCAAGCCTGCATATTCTCTATTTCGTTTTCTCCTTCGAGCGAAGAAACTCTCCCGTCTACCTGAAAAGCCGAAACACTGGCTTGAACAACGGCCGGAGCTTCGAAGCCGTTCTGTCCGGCCTCGTATTCATCCGAACACGAAGCCACCAGAAAAGCCGAAAGCAATACGGCAAATAGGCCTAAACAGTTTCTTTTATATATCATTTTTCTTATCAGTCAGAATATTATTGCAATTACAGTTGAGGAATAATCTCAGTATCATCACCCGGTTCCCAGTCTTCGATACCTACTTTTACCACGATGTCTATATCGTTCTTGCGTACAGTGATAGTATAAATGGCATTACGCTTCAGGTTACCTTCCAACGTTTTTGTCAGTACTTTAGGCTGTCCGTCTATTACAGCATTGATACTTACCTCCAAACCTTTGTTTTCCTGCTCGTACACATAGAGCACAGCCGGAGTAGAAGCTGTAAGCGGAGTATCGAAAGCTACAGTCATATCCTTGCGGGTTACGTTTTCGGGTGATTTCACTCCTTCATTCTGTGGAAGCAGATACCCCGACTGCGCCACATTTTTTATTGTCAGGCTCTCGATAGATGCCGTTCCGGCTACATCCACATTCAAATCGAAACGAGCCACACCACGCTTCAAGGTCAACGTCTGTGATGTCTGGTTTTCTCCATTAAGGGTCAACATTCCGGTAAATACGTTGGCAGCCTTATTCTCTTTCAAGCCTATGGTTGTAGCTTTCCATTTATCTTCGCTGATGCCATCGGCCTGCATCTGCTGCAAGTTCAACAGTCCGTCGGCATTGGCTACCATATACACCGTAGCATCGTAACTATCTATTTGCAGGTTATAGCCATTACTTGCTGGTTGCAAGTTCTCAAAAACTTTAGTCATTATTCCTTTTTCGAACACACATGCCTTCATGTCTGTAATCGTATTCTCTCCAGCAAGTTCCTGTCCGGTTCCTTCGTAGGCCACCTGACGAGTAGCAATCGTCAGCTGATGCAGAGTTCCACCCAAATCTCCGTTTACATCATTATCCTTAGAACATGAACCCAAAGCCATTCCCAATAAAACAACACTTACTAATCCTAAATTTTTCATTTTTACCATTCTTTCTTTATTTGTGATTCTTTTGATTATTATTCATAAATATATTCAACCGGAGTCTTTACACATCGTATCGTCCGGGTTTTCTGCGCATTGTGGTTTGCATACTTAAACCAGTTTCCACTGCCGTTACTCTTGGGGTACCCCTCTATGAGCCAAGTATTATTGGCATTTCCGTAAGTCGCATATAGTACCGCCATCTTCGAGATACTTTTATCTCCCCACTGATGCCCCAAACCAAATATCGTCCAGTGAGTACCATTGTAAACGAAGTCGTACAGACCAACCGTACCGTATTCCACTCCATCGACTGTCAATATACGTTCTGCCACCGAGAAATTCAGTCGTTGTCCCAGATTATTGTTAAATACGCCCCAAGTGTCATATCCCAAATTACTGTTGTTGTTCCACGTAAAGAAACGGTAATTATCATAATTCGGAACCTGATAACCATCTGGAGCCATTTCCGTTGGATCCATCGTTCCAAAGTTTCCGGATGTACTCTGATAGCCTTTGTAGTAGAATGTGTCAGCTTCGTGTGTCAGCTTCAAACCGTCAAGATTGCCAGCCTGATACTGATCTCCCATGGCTTTCAACAATTCTTCGTCGGTACACGTCTTCAGGTAATCGAAAACAGTCGTACCCTCTGCAACCGGATCGTCTTTTACCAAAATCTGGTCAGCAAAATTTTTCACATTTCCGCGCAAGTTATATTTACACCACCATGTTCCATTTACATTGACTACCGGCAATCCCCAATTTTGTCTTTTGATCGTATAAGTCTCCGGATGTCCTCCGCCTGTATCCGTAACCAGCAAATGTGCCTCCTGTATGCGTCCGTCGGCTTCCGGATCATTCGGTTTCCAGCCGGCAATAATCCGGTAACTACCCGCGGCTTCATCTGCTTCCACTTTCATCCAGGGAGCAGTACCTACAATTTCGGCAGTCAGTTTCTTCCCTTCCGGCAAAGTCAGAACCCCAAGTTCACCATCAACATATCCGTTGAAGTCGCACACAGCATCGCCGCTAAAACGGAGCTTGCCCGTCAGTTTAATCGGACTCGGACGGAAAACCAGTACGACACGTCCGGTACAGACATCCCCTTTATATACATCCAGATAAATGTATTCCTGCACACTTCCCGGCATCTTCCGGATGCTGCTGACATCCACTTGAGCCACTTGTTGCAAGCTGCGTGTCATAACCTGCGAAGTCACATTAACTCCTTCTACCTTGCCGTCTATCACCAGACGGGTTCCCTCTTCTGCCATCAGAGCCAGATGAAGATTGCTTTCCAGATAAGGCACAAAGACAGAATCGCCACGCTCGTTGATTTCTACTCCTTCCGACAATTCAGAAGCGGCCTGATCAATCAACCCCTTCAATACTTGTCCGGACTCTGACGAAGCACCGTTTTCCCAGTCATCGGTCATTACTTCCACACGGGCATCTGCTCCATTGCCATACACCTTCAATGTATAGATTGTATTACGCTTTATGACTGGAAGCGATGTTTTCAGGCGATGCCACGCTCCGTCGGCAGTTGTAATCATCAATTCCACATTGTATGGTCCGCTTCCCTGCTCACACACATAAAACAGCGTTTCTTTTCCATTCTCAAAAGGAGTTCCTCCAAAATCTTTTACCAGATCGGCAGCTTCAGCTCCAGCAGCAGAATGTACTTCCACTTGCTCATTGACGAAACCGGACGGTATTATACTTTTTATTTTCAAGCTATTTACTTTCACTCCTTCGAATGAAGAATCCAAGTCAATACGAGAAACGCTACGTTTCATGGTAACTGTAGCAGTCGTCATCTCTCTGTTTAGTTCTACCTGTCCAGTCATCACGATGCCCGACGCTGTGAGCTCTTTGGCTGTAGCCTGCAAGTTCAGAAATTCTTCCAAAGTGGTTTTTCCTGCCTGCAAGGAAGCCTTGCGGATAATATCCGCTGCATTAGCCAAAAAATACACCGTTCCGCGCATCTGCAACGGCTGTAAATGACAGGTTCCGTCCGCATCGGGATTCAGACGGTCGAAGATTTCTTCCAGTATCCCTTCTTCAAATCGAAAACCTTGTACCTCATTTACACGGCTTTCGGCATCAGATGTTTCTCCTTCAGCCATACCGACCGCCATCAGACGTACGCCTACCGTACCAGCCGGCAGGGTTCCTTGTATATTGTCATCCGAGCTGCAACTACAGAAAAACAATACCAACAGGCTACATATCCATCCTATATTCTTTATTTTATTCATTTTTCCTATCGTTATCATTATCTTATTCAAACTATCAGGTATTTATTTGTATCTATGAGGATTAGTCTTACTGTTCAAATAATTGGGTGAATCTATCGGGAATCTGCTAAGATTCTGAACATAAAAATTGTTCATCAACTTTTCAGCCCATGGACCGTACGTAAACGAACTGCTATGACCATATCCCATTACATGCCCTAACTCATGAAACATGATACTGCATGAATAGGTATTCCAATAATGCTCGAACCAGGCTTGCTGATAAGCTCCGAAGGTACTACCTCCTCCTAATCCTAAGACACCGTTTCCTGGATAAACCAGTCCGACCTTCAAGCTACGTTTCTGACGCATCTGACTCAATACTTTCTCTACCTGTATAGGATTCTTATTGTCGTCGTAAAGCTTATCGGCATTCTCACGTAAGATTTGTTCATGTTCAGGCATATCGACCATATAAGTGAAGTTAAGGAACATAGCTACAGATTCGCGGCAATGCACAGGACGGATTCCCATCCAGTTTCCAGCCGGACCTCCATCTTCCCGTTCAGGATCGCCACCATATAAGCCCCAGTAAATATCCCATCCATGTTCTATTTTAATCAGTTTAGCCCAATAAGGATCGGTCGACTCTACCTTAAATTCCGCTCCAGCCAACTCGGACGCTTGCAGTTGAGGAACTTCAATCTGTCGTCCAGACTCAGTGCGGCACATAGATGAACGTTGTACCAAAGGCGAAGTTTCGTAAAAATCGGCAAATCCCGGAATCGTATCGAAATAAGCAACATCGAAATATTCATCGCTTACCGCCGGAATGCGTACCTTAATCAAAGCACTACCCAAATTACGTGGGGAGTAAAAACGTGCATGTAACTGTCCTTCATCCGTAAAACTCAACTGAAGTGGCTGTGCCGTATTGAACTTTCTTTGAGAAGGATCCGTATATACTTCTTTAGGTTCATCATCCTGCAAAATTTTGGTATGCTTGCCTTCGGCATAAGCAGATGTCGTAAGAAACATCACGACCGATTTATCATCAGGATGATTAACCTTTGTTTCAATCTGATGAATGTGATTGGGTTCCATTTCCTTTTGAGAGAAAGCATATACCTGATTTACATCCTTGCCTCGGTAATTGCGGGTGCGTATATTGATTTCTCCTGTCAGCACAGAGCCCTTTGCCAGAGGCATAAAATTATAAGAAGCATTTTCTCCTAATAATAATCCTTGCAGTGTACCATCACTTTCGCCAGCCATATCGCCATTACCAGAAAGTGACGTATAGAAATAGACCTGATTAAACGAAACATTCTTCGATGTTACAGCTGTACGCACATACGGATTATTATACGCGAAACCAAAGTCAATCCGGCTGATGATTCGCTGCTGTTTTACATCCTGACGGATTGCTGCAACTTCTTGTTTACCTCCCTCACCTTCTTGCACTGTTACCGCAAACGGAGTCTGTGAATAAAAATACTCAGCATCCAGCGGCTTCTGCAAATCTGCCGGAAATTCTAACCAGGTTTCATCGGCATTATTCAAATCGTGGATTGTTGCTCCATCCTGACTTTCATCACCTTTCACTCCTAATACCAGCAAGCGATAATTCCCTTCATGTAAACCTTCCACATAAATTTCGGCCGTCAACGGATTATACTTACTCTTTGTATTCTGCACTCGATTTCCATTTTCATCAACAATGCAGTATTCCAGCCGATCATAACGAGATTCTTCCAGTGTTGAAGCACGCGAAAGAACATCGTTGTATCCCACATCGTAAAGTTTGAAAACTGCTTCCGGCTTGTCCGTGTTTGTTACATTATCCCATTCTTCCCGGCTACAAGCCATCAGCAACAGGCTACATAAAAATGTAATTAAAGTAATTTTCTTCATTCGTTCTACTGCTTTTACTATATCAAAGTTTTCTTATAAATTTCGTTTATCCTGTCGTATTTGCAAAACGATTGCAAAGTTACATAGTTATACACGTATATTATCCTCCATATTTTCCGTAAAAGAAACGCTCCCTAATCTTGTTTTGTTCGGACTCTTAAAGAAAAAAATTGAAAAGTTCGGCTACTGATTTCATGTTCAATCCATGATATATCGGTTTATAAGTTTCATAATGAAGCAATTCCAAATAAACCGTATTAAGTAAACAAATGTAACACCCGTTGATTTTTTTATTGAAACAGATCGTAAATTCCTGGCTTTTATGTAAATTTGTTGCATAAAAATAAGATCAATTATGAAGAATACACTCTGTCCATGGCTCAATATTCTGATAGGATGCATTATTGTAGCAGCTGGTTTTGTCTTTTTTATCAATCCATATAATATTGTTCCGGGAGGAGCTTACGGAGCAAGTATCGTACTTCATAACCTTTTTCCATCCATACAGGTCGGAACTTTCGGATACATGTTCGATATTCCGCTACTTGTTCTGTCGGTCATCCTGCTGGGAACAAAACTCGGAGCGCGAACCATTGCTGCGGCTCTTACGACTCCCCTCCTGATGAATATGATGTCGAAAATGGCATACCCTACGGAAGAAGCACTTCATGCACTCGACCCTTCTCAACTGATAGGAGGAACAATGAATCTGTCCGACCATTTGATGTTGGCTTGCGTCATGGGCGCAACGCTAATCGGCATCGGAACGGGAATCGTTGTTCGTAATCAAGCTACAACCGGAGGAAGTGATATTGTAGGAATGTTACTTCAGAAATACTGTCACATACGTTTTTCGAAAGCGATCTTGCTGGTAGACGGTGCTGTAGTATGCTTTGGACTACTTGTTATCGGTTTCGGTATAGGCAGTGCAGAAGATTCCACACAGCCGTCATGGCATTTGTCTTTCTATTCACTGATTGCAATCTTTATTATCTCACGTGTTATCGCCTATATGATAAACGGTTCAAAGAATGACAAGTTGATATTCGTTATCAGTGACAAGCAGATGACTGCACTTCACTCATATATACTAAAAGATCTGGACCGTACGGCTACTTGCATAAAAAGCAGCGGACTTTATACTGGTAAAGAAAAAGAAATGATATTCCTTGTGGTAAGTTACAAGGAGGTAGCTGGAGTAAAGCATACCATCAAAGCGGCCGATCCCAAAGCATTCGTCGTCGTCACCGACGCATACGATACTTTTGGAGAAGGTTGGAAACAACTGCCTTCACCTAACGAAATCGATCCGGAATAAGCTTGACTATCTGAGTTTCATTTCAGTAATTCGGGTACAAGAATCTGTAATCTGTTTATGTTCTGTTAGCATAAAGTCCGGTATTTTTGTGGTACATAAAAAACGATAACCATATAAAAACATGTACCATGAAAATAAAAGGATTTATGACTGTATGTGTCGCATTGGCGGCACTGTTTCAAATAACTACATTAAACGCACAGAATATGGAAAAAGAAAATCGTGTACCCGAACATTTGAGTACATTCCCTATTGGAGATGAGAATACACAATACGCCAATTTTTTTATAGGGAAATCTTATCTGGCTCAGCTAACAAGCAATAAGGATCTGAATGTACCTGTATGTAATGTAACCTTCGAACCGGGATGCCGTAACAACTGGCATAGTCATACCGGAGGACAACTTCTGATTGCCGTAGGAGGTAAAGGATATTATCAGGAAAAAGACAAACCTGCGCGTCTGCTACTTCCGGGAGATATTGTAGAAATTGCTCCAAATGTGATCCATTGGCATGGAGCCGCTCCCGATAGCTGGTTCTCACATCTCGCCATCGAATGTAATCCTCAAACCAATAAAAATACCTGGCTGGACCCCGTGAACGATGAGGAATATGCAACCGCTACTTCACAAAAGAGTAAACTGTCTGCTCAGGCAGCTCAGAATCAGGCAGTCTGGTATGCAACATATAATGACAAATTAACGGAAACAGACCCGGAACTGGCCGAAATTTTCGGCAATTTTGCTTTCGGCGATGTACAACAATATGGCAAGTTAAGTACTCGTAATCGCATTTTAGTGACGATGGCTTCGGCTATAGCAACAAACTCTGTCACCGAATATCGTAAAACACTTTATGCAGCCTTTTCAAATGGTATTACTCCTATAGAAATAAAAGAAGTTTTGTATCATGCCGTACCCTATGCCGGAATGTCAAGAATCGAAGATCTGCTGGAAATTGCAAATAGTTTCTTTACAGAGAAAGGAATAGAACTGCCATTAGCATCTCAATCCGTTGTAACTTCCGAAACGCAGATGGAGAAAGGATTGGCTTTGCAAAAGAGCATTTTCGGCAATCAGATTGATAGAATGTACGAAACATCACCAGCTAATCAACTGCATATCCAGCAATATCTTTCGGCAAACTGTTTTGGCGATTATCAGACTCGTCCGGTATTTGATGTCCAGACTCGTGAACTGCTGACCTTTGCTATCTTGATTTCACTGGGAGGATGCGAACCTCAGGTAAAGGGACATATTGCAGGAAATGTAAACGTGGGGAACGATAAACAAACATTACTTACAGTAGCGACGCAGTTATTACCTTATATCGGTTATCCACGTACACTCAATGCCATTGCCTGCCTGAATGAGGTAATCCCTGAAAAATAATAGTTCGTATAAAATATTCAGCCACATCCATTGCCTGCCAACATCGAATTTCCGGGCAATGTATGTGGCTGAATTATAAAAAATCACCTGATGACCCGATATTCCGTAGGAGTGTGTCCGACTGTTTTCTTAAATATACGAGTAAAATGTTGAGGATATTGAAAGCCTAATTCGTATGCAATCTCACTGACACTTTTGTTTGTTCCCAAAATCTCTTCCTTAGCCACGTCTATCAATTTCTCCAGAATATATTCCTGAGCGGTCTTTCCGGTTTCTTTCTTTACCAAATCACCGAAATAATTAGGTGAAAGATGTACGCTATCGGCAAAATATTTGACGGTAGGAAGGCCTTGCATCTGCGGAAAATCACTTTGAAAATACTTATCCAACAATTCTTCAAACTGAACCAGAATATCCTTATTGACTTTGGTCCGTGTAACAAACTGCCTTTCATAAAACCGCATACAGTAATCCAGAAGTAACTCAATATTACGTGAAATCAATCTCTTGCTATGCTTATCGGCCGGTCGTATCAGCTCCATCCGAATCTTTTCCAGACAATCACGAAATATTCCTTTTTCTTCGTCAGACAGATGCAATGCCTCATTCGAAGCATACGAGAAAAAAGAATAATGCTTAATCTCCTTACCTAATGAAGTTCCTTTTATCAAATCCGGATGAAACAGCAAGCCTTGACACAATGGTTTCATCCCCGGTTCCATATTTACTTCGACTATTTGTCCCGGTGCAAAGCTTGTAACCGTTCCTTCCTGATAGTCGTAAGTTTGCTTCCCATAACGTAAATCACCGCAATGCGTCTGCTTCAAGAAAAGTGCATATATTCCAAAATTCATTATAGCATGGGTAGGAAAGGTAGATACATCCGATAAATCGACAACTGTCACTAACGGATGGAGAGTCTCTTGTCCGTATAACTTATTATATCGCTCTATAGAGTCAAGCTTGATAACTTCTTCCATATTTTATCTTTTTCCAATGCAAAGGTAACAATATATTCCGATTCCTGTGACATATAAATCAGTAATATAGGTAATCATATCAAAGATTTGTATACTATAAATACTCTTGTCATTCACTACTTTTGTTTCAGTAAAATAACTGAAACTATTAATTAGAAAGGATGTCCTATGAAAAGATTTTTGACTCTCCCATTAATGCTACTTACATTTATTTTGCTATCAGCCTGTAGCCCTGCAAATGAACAAATACCTGCCACTGACATGTCCGACCAACAAGGGAATCATGAAGGAGATGAAGAAAATATCCCTGACATACCAACCACTGGAAAAAACGGACCATATCTGATTCTTTTTTGTTCTCGCACAAGTAACACGGAACGCCTAGCACAACAAATACAATCTCAACTCGATTGCGACATATTGGAAGTGCAACCCGTACGACCTTACGAAGAAGATTACAATGCCATGCTAAACCGTACACAAGAAGAGTTGGCAGCCATTCAGCAAGGCAATTATCCTCCAATATCAACAAGCATGGACAATTTCGATAAATACGATGTCATTTTTGTTGGGTATCCCATCTGGTATGGGTCGATAGCCACACCTATGCAAACATTCTTGCATGAACACGCTTCAAAACTCGCAGGAAAACACATCGCACTTTTTGCGACAAGCGGAAGCAGCGGCATTTCTACATCAGCCGACGAAGCAGCAGAGTTATGCCCTGAATCAGAAATTCTCAGTCCTACACTCCTGCTGACCTCATCACAATTTTCTGAAATGGATAGCCGAGTCACATCATGGTTGGAACAACTGAATATTCAAACAGCAAATAACAATAACATGGGAAAAAATCAAATTAGGTTAACAGCCAATGGAAAGTCCTTCACTGCCACACTTGTAGAAAACTCTTCAACAGAAGCATTGAAGGCACGCCTTAGTCAGAGTAATATAAGTATTCAGATGAATGATTACGGCGATATGGAAAAAGTCGGTTCCTTAGGATTCTCTCTACCGCGAAATGACCAGCAAACAACTACGGACCCCGGAGATTTAATCCTATATCAAGGAAACTCTTTCGTTATCTATTACGATACTAACTCGTGGAACTTTACCCGTCTTGGTAAGATTGATGGTGTTTCTACCCGAGAACAGGTGTTAGATTTATTAGGCGGAAAGGGAGAAGTTACTGTAACCCTTTCATTGAAATAGAAAAGATATATCTGATTATTGCCTAACCATTCAACAACTCCTTGCCTGATTCTTACAGTCAAATAGTTCTTCAAGCAAGGAGTTCGTCATTTTTTGAGATTCTTCAAAACTTCGATTTCCATCAAAAACCCTTATAATTTTTCAACCAACGCCGCAACCTGCCGGCAGCCATTCGTCTTTTCAATTTCACCTTCGTTCAAGACCCCGGGAATAAGTACCTCTCCTATAATATCCCATTTCAGTAAGGCAGCAGAACGCTCTATCGGAATACGTACGCCGTCCATCACGGTCATATCATTTTCTTCACAGCAGGTGATTAATGCACATTTCTTTCCAGCTATATCCTTTCCACCAACTACGAGTGAGAACAAGCGGTCGATAACACCTTTTATCTGTGCCGGAATGGAATACCAGTAAACAGGCATAGAAAAGACAACAGCATCCGACTCCAGTATAGCCGGAGCAATGAGATTAAAATCATCGTCAAAAGAACAAGCCTTTCCCGTCTTATAGCACGTCATGCACGCATGACAACCTCCAATCTTCAGAAATGCCGCATCAAAACGCTGAATGGTATGACCACGCTGTTCGGCAGCTTTTATAAATGCCTCAGTCATCGCAAAACTATTCCCGTGTTTACGGGGACTTCCGGTAATAACAGTAATTTTCATAACACCTCCTTTATTTATTAATTGTAGTTGAGTTTTGATTATAAGCCTTAGCCACGCACTTCCACTCTCCGTCCATCTTCATCAACAAGAGATAGTCCGTAAAATCAATACGTCCACCCCACTTTTCCTCCAGCACACGAACTACTGCAAGCGTCTCTTCTATATCCACAATATCAATACGCGCCTTAAAATCTTTTCCGGCACTGACTGTATCTACATTTTTATAAAACTGCTGAATGCTGCCGTGTTCCAGTTTTCCATCCAAATAACCAAACAATACAGCTTCGTCGGTAAACAGTTCTTTGGCGTAACGGCTATCTCCTTCGGCCACGCTCTTTACAAATTTCATTGCCGCCTCTTCCACAGCTTTATACTCTTCAATACTTGCTCTCATATCTATACTCTTTTAATGAATTAATACAGTTGCAAATGTATGCGGCATAGATGTTTTATACAAGTACCGAAAAATTATTCGCATACCGAAAAATTTTTCGGCATACCCGAAGTTAAAAGTTTCTCAGTATCTTTGCATGGATGAATTATTTACTACAAGGAAAATTATGTACGAAAGAAAGATACCTGTTGATTTAGACTGCCCTCTCCGACTCACTATGAGCCTGATTGATTCCAAATGGAAATCGTGTATGCTGGATGAACTACGATACAAATCGCTACGCCCGAGCGAACTGCACAAGATATTTCCCGAAGCAACTCCTCGTGTGCTCGACATTCAATTAAAGGAACTGGTAGAAGACGGATTAGTTTCCAAAACAACTTACAACGAAGTCCCGCTTCGTACCGAATATTCCTTGACAGATTTAGGACGGACGCTCATTCCAATCATCGACTCTATGATTGAATGGGGTAACAAGAATACAGAACTGTTTGAAAAGAAATACGGCGCAACAAAGTAATAAGATGCTCTGCAACGTCGTATTTTATCTTCCAGTCTTATCGGTTCAGTCTGATTTTCTCATGATAGAAATAGTTGACAAGCACCGGTTTCCCTTTCTCGGAACGTCCATAAGGCAAATCGTTCACCCGATAAGGAAAGCCTTGCGTTTGTGCATACTGGGATATGTCCTGCTCCAATGCCTGCCAATAATCAAGTTTCTTCTTGTTGTATATTTCCTCGTATAACGGAAAGAGTTCGGGATGCTTCTCACGAATATATGTCATTATTCCTCCTTTAAATTGTCCGCGCAGATTCAGGTTTTCAAGCCAGATTAAATCAGCATATCCCTTTACTTCTTCGATAATCGCTTTCACATCGGTTATTCCCGGAAATATGGGCGAAACAAAACACACGGTACGAATACCTGCCTCATAAACTTGACGCATCGCTTTCAAACGGCGTTCGATGCTCACGGCATTATCCATATCCGCACGAAACTCCTCTTCGAGGGTATTAACAGACCATGATACCGTTACTTTGGGAAAACTCTTCAACAAATCGAGATCGCGCAGGACGAGATCAGACTTCGTGCATATCATAATTTCGGCATTGCTTCCACGTAGTTCTTGGAGCAACCTGCGGGTACGACAGAATTGCTCTTCATACGGATTATAACCGTCCGTCACGGAACCTATCACAATCCGTTCACCGTCATACTTATGCGGATTCGCTATCGGTTTCCAATTTTTTACATCTAGAAACGCACCCCACGGCTCTGTATGTCCGGTGAAACGTTTCATAAATGATGCGTAGCAATATTTGCAGGCGTGCGGACAACCCACGTATGGATTCACCGAATAGCCTCCCACTGGCAGAGATGACTTGGTCATAATGCTCTGTACGTCTATTTCTTTAATTATTTCAGTATTCATTGTATGCGTTTAATAAATTGTTCCGGCAGTTCCTGAATCATCCTTTCTTCGCCCATGATAGGCAACAAATCCTCTTTCATAAACACGGGGATTCCCTGTGACTTAGCTTGTTCGGCAATATGAAGCACCCATTCGGGGCGAGAATCCACCTTGCCTTTCCGATGTCCCGTTTCCGTGCCTATGACAATCCAGTCGATACCCTCAAAGTCTATCTCACCGATTTCATCGAATATGGGCTCAAACGTGACGTGGTAGTGCTTGGCTTTGATATTCCTTCTTAAATCGCCCAGTCTCTTTTTTTCGGAACTACGCGTGACGGTCACCCCCATCCAGACGTTTTCATCATCCGTAGAAAAGCAAACCTTATCCGGACGTTTCGTAAGAAAGATATAAGTATGTTGCGGATTATTTTTCATCCGCCCGAAAATTTCCGCATTCCATTCGGGCTTCCAATCAGAGAAGTCGCTCATTCCGGTCATCAACCATACGTGAGGTTTGACCGTATCAATAATGTGCAACTTACATTCCATATATTCCGGTTCGGAAAAGTCGTCCGTAATATGAAAGCGGCGGCAATTGTTACGAGCATAACAGTAGTTGCATCCGATGGTACAGCCTACCACTATATTCATATTCTTTATCAGGGATTTGATACAGACACTCATAATATAATACTTTCTCCATCCTCTGGTATAATCAGTCGACTCATATCTGCCCCGTGGTGGCGCGCTTCGTTACGCAGGATTTCGCGTGTTGTCTGGCAATGATCAATGGCATCCATGTGCACGGCTATCAGTTTGATGTGTGTGGGAAGTGCGTCGAGCATCGCCATCACTTCCTCCTCATCGGGGATGATGCAGCCGCCTATCTTGGAAAATTCGGGAAACACTGCACCGCCACTGTTTACAACAATATAGTCGGGACGGTACTTTTCTACTATTTCAAGAATATACGGTTCCCATTTGCAGTCGCCCATGATGTAAACAGTCGGAAGCCCTTCTGCCATCAATACATAGCCCGACACGGGACCCATCATCTGACCAATCAGCCCGAAGCCATGATGTCCCGTAGTACGATAGATGATCAGATTGCCCATTTCCTTGTTCCCTTCAATTACTTCCACACTCGTAAAGCCGTCCTGTACGAGAGTATCCTTATCTTGCGGCTGGGTGTAAAAAGGAATGTCCTTCGGCAGATATTGTTTCACGCTCGGTTCATAATGGTCAATATGATTATGGGTAAGCAATACCATATCTACACCTTCGGTGATTTCGCTGATAGGCATTACCAAATGTACTCTCGGAGTCTTATATACGCCGAGAGCAGATTGCAGAGTTCCCTTGTCAGCGAATACGGGGTCAACAAGGATGGTATGTCCTGCATAATTGATTTTCAAGGTAGCATTGCGCACCAATCGGATAATAGCTTTTTCGTTCATCATGCTATGCTTTTATAATTTACTGGAAGCAAAGTTCGGAAGAATCTCCTGAGGACTCTATGCCTTAAAAAGAAGAATATATGCCATTTTGATAAAAGAATGGCATATATTTGCAGAAAGTAAAGAAACAAGAGTGATGAAAACGATCATTAACCCCGAAAGACTGGTCAGCGTTCCGTTCAGCAAGACACGTTGTGGCGTGGACTTCTATATCAATACGGGCGAAAGCAAGGATATCTGCGGTGTTTTGACCGAACACCGGACATTCAAGACGGATTTTTTCAGTTTCTATTTCTTGCGTCGCGCCAACGGATATGTACTGCTGAATTTTCGTAAAATAATGCTACATGACAATATGATACTGTTACTTTCGCCTCACCAGCAGCAAGAGTGGCATGTAGACGAGGCGGAACTGGACTACACCTTCCTCATCTTCCGCGAAGACTTTATGCGCACGTTTCTCGCAGATAAGTTTTTCGTGTACCGCCTGCTGTATTATTACCAGACCGACACACCTCCATATCTGTTTGCAGCTCCGGAAGAATTGGCCGACTATATGCACCTTTTAGGAAAGATAAAACAGGAATTGCTGCATCCTGTAGCAGATACCTACAACCTTATCGTATCTGTGCTATACTACCTGCTGCTGGTTATCAATCGGGCCTACGCCAAAGCCTACCACCTACCCGTCGAAGCGCCGAAAAACCATTACGCCTACCAATACAAAGACCTGCTTGAAAAGCATATTCGCGACGTACAGCGTGTTCAGGAGTATGCCGATATGCTCCATATCAGCCGAATTACCCTGAACAACTCCGTAATAGCGCAGTTCGGCGTATCTGCCTCTCATCTGCTCAAACAACGCTTGTTGGAAGAACTAAAAAATGAGTTGCTATTTTCCAACCGCAGTGTAAGCCAGTTGGCCGATGACTTCCACTTTTCCGACCCCAGTCATCTGATGCGCTTTTTCAAACAGCAGACGAGCAAAACCTGTTCGCAATACCTGTCCGACTATCAGAACGGCATTTACGAATAGTCTTAATGTGTCCACCTTACAAGTAAAGTTCATTCTCTTTCCGCTGAGAACAAGCTTTCTTGAGCAATGCATTAACCAGAAACAGCATCAGACCATTCACTTTTCGGGCAGCATGCGGACAAACCGCCACACAACGCATACAAGAGATACAAACCTTCTTGTCGACTTTTCGGGAATTTGTTTTGTCAATAGCTCCTACCGGACACTTCTTTGCACATATTCCACAATTGATGCACTCCTTTGTTGGCTTGGGAACAATCCCCACGGCTCCTGCTTTTCTGTAAGGACGATGGCCGGGAATATGCGGTTCAGTCATTATGTCCGACCCCAACTTCTCCGATATCTGACGGGCAAAGGCTGTAAGCTGCATCCGGTCTTGCTCATCTGGTCGTCCAGCCGCATAGCGCCGGGCAATGGAGTGTTCGGCAACGGCTGCAACCGCAGCAATAACCTTGAAACCATTCCTTTGTACAGTATCGTACAACTCTATCAAGGTATCTTCGTAAGCACGATTTCCATAAACACAAGCAATAACAGTTTTTGCGCCATTACCCTGCAACCGGCTGATCCGCTTGACAGCAATTTCAGGAACGCGCCCGCTATAAGACGGCACCACAATCAGAGCCACATCCTCTTTTGTGAGCTTGAAGCCTGTAAAATCGGTTTTACAATCTGTCAAATCTACTTTCACGATCTCATCTATCCATTCCGTTGCCAATATATCTGCAACCTTTTGTGTTCCTCCTGTCGGACTAAAACAAATCTGATAATACTTCATTTCTTTCCTTTTTAGTTAGTCATCCATTCTATTTTCAGGCTACAGCCGGACAATCACCTTGCCATCCGTATGTCCATGTGCCATAAAGCGAATCGCTTCGGCAGTCTGTTCGAGGGTAAAAACAGAAGAAGAAATTCTCGGGCGAACCTGCCTTTCCTCCACTATCCGAGTTACCTTTTCCAACTGCTTCCCGTCTGCACGCACAAACATGAACCGGTATTCTTTCCCCTGCCTGCGTGCCTTACGATCATACAGAGTTCCTGCAGCTGTAAACAACAATCTTTTCAGCAGCGAAAAGCCACTGCGTTCGGCAAATCTCTTATTGGGAGCCGTACGCAAACTCAACAGTCGTCCTCCCTTTTTCAATACAGCCAGTTCGTGTTCGAATTCTTTCGCTCCCAGTGTATCAATTACATGGTCTACTTCCGATAACACTTCCCAATAGTTTTCCTTTCGATAATCCAAGTAGCGGTCGGCTCCGATATGCAACATACGCTCTTTTGCCCGTTCATTTCCTGAAACAATCACATTTACACCCAACGCTTTTGCTATAGGAACAGCCATTTCACCGAAGCTACCCGAACCTCCTGTTATCAGAACCGTTTCGCCCGGTCGGACTTCCAGCTCTTCCGTAAATGCCTGATAAGCCGTCAGCCCTGTCAGAGGAATAGCAGCAGCCGTCAGAAAATCACAATCTTTCGGCATGAACGCCAAGGCATCCTGATCTACAGCCACATAATCGGCAAAAGCTCCAATTTTGGCAAGAGGCAGACATGTATATACTTTATCGCCTACTTTAAATCGAGTAACTTCCGCTCCCGTTTGTTCTACCACACCGGCACATTCATTTCCCAAAGTCAACGGCATACGATAATCCTGAATCAGCCGGATACTACCCGTCAGAATCAACTGTTCCAAGGGGTTCACTGCTGCCGCCTTGACCTTTACTAATACATCCGACGGACCTATTTCCGGTATAGAAAGTTGATTAATAGTTATTTGAACATTCTTTGAATATCGTTTAATCTGAGCTGCTCGCATAGAATCTTTCATCCTTTCAATATCAAAATTATAAAAAACTTTTTTCAGAGAACAAAAGTAAAAAGAATAAAAAGACAATAAAATGCCAAAGGAACCGGAAAAATGGTAATATATTCAGGATTTTTTATACTCTTTACTTGCTTAACTATGCTTATTTTTGCAACAAGAAAAAGTAAAACCTTCTAAATACAAACAAATACGAATAGAAAAAACATTATCTGAATGAAAAAAGTATACGCTTCCATGTTGTTGTTAGGTCTCGCTTGTCATACGGGGATGGCCCAAGAGCAACCACACGACACACTAATGACCAATCGTACCTATAAGATAAACGAAGTAGTGGTAACCGGAGCACGCAATGAAACAGATGTGCGTCATCTTTCGCAGACTGTTTCTGTTATCGGACGGGCACAGATAGAACGTTCGATGCAGCCCTCCCTGCTCCCGGTCCTCACGGAACAGATTCCCGGACTGTTTGTTACCTCACGGGGAGTTATGGGCTATGGAGTCTCAAACGGTGCGGCAGGCAGCATCTCCCTGCGAGGGCTAAGTGGAGGAAGCGCCCGCCTCATGGTCATGATCGACGGGCATCCGCAATATGCCGGTATCTTCGGCCATCCGATATCCGATGCTTATCAGTCATTTCTGGCCGAACGGGTAGAAGTTCTGCGAGGTCCGGCTTCGGTACTTTACGGTTCCAATGCCATGGGCGGTGTGATAAACATCGTTACCCGCAAGATGAAGGAAGACGGCGTAAACACAAATATCCATGCAGGCTATGGCTCATATAATACCTTGGAAACCGAGGTAACCAATCGCATTCGCAAGGGACGTTTCTCGAGCGTGGTATCGGGTTCCTACAATCGTACCGACGGACATCGTGCCGACATGGAGTTTGAACAATACGGAGGCTACGCCAAACTGGGATATGAGGTGACAGACAACTGGAATCTGCGCGGTGACGTAGACGTTACGCATTTCAATGCTTCCTATCCCGGACCGGTCAGTGCTCCCCTGCTCGACGGCGACCAGCGTATCACGCGAGGCATGACTTCTTTTGCTTTGGAGAATAATTATCAAAAGACCTCTGGGGCGATCAGTTTCTTTTACAACTGGGGCGACCATTGGATCAACGACGGATATACACCTTCCGCGGGTGAAGGGCCTCAGGACGACCGCTTTCTTTCACATGACAACATGATGGGAATTTCGCTCTATCAGAGTATGCAACTGTTTAAGGGGAATCGAATCACTTTGGGTTTCGACTGGTTCCGGTACGGCGGCCGGGCATGGAATGAATATGTCAGCGGAGAAAAGGTTGGAACGACTTCCGATCTGGTAGACAAACACGAAGACGAACTGGCAGGATATGTCGATCTGCGCCAAGAAATCCGTTCCTGGCTGACCTTCAATGCCGGCCTCCGGGTTGACCATCACTCGCGGGTCGGTACGGAATGGGTGCCTCAGGCAGGACTGGCTTTCCATCTTCCCCACACCATCGAACTGAAAGCTTCTGCGTCGAAGGGGTTCCGTTACCCGATTCTCCGGGAAATGTATATGTTTCCTCCGCAGAATCCCAACCTGCAACCGGAGTCGATGTGGAATTATGAGCTTGCTTTCTCGCAGCGATTGATAAACGGTCAGCTCACTTATGGAGTAAATGTATTTTACATCGACGGAAAGAATTTAATTCAGACACTTCCCAATCCCAACGGTAGCGGCATGCTGAACCAGAACTCCGGTCACATTGAAAACGCAGGAGTTGAACTACAAGCTGCTTACCGCATCAACCGCCGCTGGTCGGTAGACGGCAACTATAGCTACCTGCACATGAAGAATCCCGTCATTGCCGCCCCCGAACATAAGCTATATGCCGGCATGAACTTTTCACAAGGGCGCTGGAACGTGTCTACCGGCCTGCAATATATCGCCGGACTTTATACGCAGGTAGACCCCGACGTGACGGAGAATTTTGTTTTATGGAACCTGCGTGCCGCCTTTCATGCCAACCGCTGGCTGGATGTCTGGGCACGCGGCGAAAACCTGCTTGCACAAAAGTATGAAATCAATGCAGGCTACCCTATGCCACGAGCTACAGTCACAGCCGGAGTCAATATTAATTTTTAACGACAAACTAATATCTTACGAGTATGAAAAAGAGTATTCTGACAATTATGTGTACCATGTTGCTTACAACATTTGGCTGTGCCAATGCACAAACCAATCAGGCTTCTCCACAAACGGAGCCATCGACCACGGAAACAACTCTTCCCAAAGTTTATTTCTACAAAGAAATCTCATCGGAGAACCTGATCAAGATTTACGAAGCCCTCGGACGCAAAGCCGAAGGGAAAGTTGCCGTCAAGCTCTCTACCGGAGAACCGGGAGGACACAACTTTCTGCAACCGGCACTGATAAAGGATCTGGTACAGCAAGTGGGCGGTACCATCGTTGAATGTAATACAGCCTATGGAGGCGGTCGCTCCGATACCAAAAGTCACCTGAAAGCAGCAGCCGACCATGGATTTACGGCCATCGCTCCAGTAGTCATCATGGATGCCGAAGGCGAAGCCGAGCTGCCCGTAAAAGGAGGCAAACATCTCACCCGCGACATTGTGGGAAAAGACTTCTTGAATTACGATTTTGTCATTATTCTTTCCCATTTCAAGGGACATGCTATGGGAGGATTCGGAGGTGCCATCAAGAATATGTCTATCGGCATTGCTTCGTCCAATGGCAAGCGACTGATTCATTCAGCAGGAGCCAGCACCACGAGCTGGGGAAATCCGGCACAAGATGATTTTCTGGAATCGATGGCAGAAGCTGCCAAAGCCGTGGCCGATCATTGCGGACAAAATATTCTTTACATCAGCGTAGCCAATAATCTTTCGGTAGATTGCGACTGCGATTCATCTCCTGCCGATCCACAAATGGGTGATATAGGCATTCTGGCTTCTCTCGATCCGGTAGCACTCGACCGTGCTTGCACTGATCTGGTACGTTCTTCAAACGATCATGGAAAGATTCACCTCATTGAGCGTATTGATTCACGTCACGGCATGCATACACTAGATCACGCGGAAGCACTCGGCATGGGCAGTCAGAAATACGAACTGGTAACGCTTGATTAAAGTAAATATTCTGACATTTTTCTACTGAGAGCAATTGTGGCAAAACCTATCTTCCCCCAAAAAATGAAGTGCTGAGCTTAGCCAACGACTCTAAACACAAAAGAAGAAACCTTCTATAAATAGAGAGATTGAACAGACTGACTTATCATCGATAAGTTGTAATACACAAATCTCCTGCTTTTAACCACGTAATTAAAATAAACGACGGCTAAGAGTAGGAGATTTTTACTTTGGAAATTTCATTTTAAGACAGCTTCTTTTGATATTTACGCACCTCAATCTACGCCCGTCAAAATAAGCATTAGGAACTCAGTCTATCTTTGCAGGGATACAAAAAAGCGTTACAACTTTGCATGCAGAGTGGTCATCAGGAAATTGACGCACTCCCTTGACTGTATTCAAAAACTGGATACTTTTTATCCCCTCCTATCAGTTCTAATAAACGTATTTCTTACAGAGGAAATCACTCCCCTGCAAAAGTCGTTTATCATCACACGAAGTTTTTCCAAAAACGTCTCGACGTTTTCTCAAAATTTGTACAAAAAATTTTTGTTTTTGTACAAAACATGAACGGTTCTTCTGCACGACTACAAAACTCCGACAGCTCCTTTCCTTTCAGACCTGCCGAACAATTCACAAAGGCCCGTGTAAAGCATAAACCGCATATCTACAGGATGAACATGATACGAACTTTCCTCACTGTACAAAAGCATACCCCTAAAGATTTCAAAATATAAAATCAGTAAAAAAGGTCATGATCTCTGTAATTTGTCTACATGCAATTTGTCACGTCTGTCGTATCTTTGTATCCTGAATTATTAATGCATCTAAATATGACACTTCCAGAATTTTTAGCATACGTAAAGACACGCCGTGCTCTCAATACGGCCGAAATTCATCAGTTTATGAACGATATGAGTAACGAGGCACGACGCATCACCTTCGAGTTGAACAATGCCTATCATACTCCCGATGAAGTACGTGCCTTGCTGTCACGCCTGTTTGGAAAAGAAGTCGACAGCTCTTTCCGTGTTTTTCCGCCTTTTTATACCGACTTCGGAAAAAACATTACGGTAGGAAAAGATGTGTTCATCAACGCCTGCTGCCATTTTCAGGATCACGGAGGCGTTATCTTGGGCGACGGCTGCCAGATCGGACACAACGTAGTGTTTGCCACTCTGAACCACGGGCTGGCTCCGGAAGACCGGCAGACCACTTATCCGGCACCCATCGTTTTGGGTAAAAATGTTTGGGTGGGTTCCAACTCTACCATTCTGCAAGGAGTGACCATCGGTGACAATGCAGTGGTAGGAGCCGGTGCGGTAGTCACGAAAGATGTGCCCGAAAATACAATTGTCGGTGGAGTTCCGGCACGGATCATCCGCCACATTTAACTTAGCGAAACGATTTCATTTATTTCCATAGCTGCATGAGGTCGGTTTCTCCCCAGTACCAGTGGGTATATCCTGCAATGACGTTTTTGTATCGGTACAAAGGAGTATCGACCTCAGCACCGCAAGCATCGTATAGTCGGGCAGCAGAAGACAGGTTACCGGATGAAGCCACTTCCGAAAAGTGAAACTCATGTCCTCGCAGCGACACGCCGTTGTATTTCATTTCCCGATAGCCCAGATGAAGCCGTGGATGCTCTACGGTAAAGTCGACAGGCAGTACACCTGCCATCTCATACGTCGATCCTTTTCTCGTAGTGAGCGTACGCCCCAAGTACATCATGCCACCACATTCGGCATACACCTTTCCCCCTTCTTCCGCATAAGCACGCAACTGCTGCATGATTTCCCGGCGGTGGTGCAGACGACGTGCATAGAGTTCGGGATACCCTCCCGGGAGATAAACTAAGTCGGCTGCCGGGAGTTTGTTATCGCGCAGAGGACTGAAAAACGTAATCCGTCCCTGCTCACCCAGTCGCTTCAGGTTTTCGTAATAGATAAAGCAGAACGCTTCATCCCTTGCAACCGCTATCTTCAGTTTCCGGCGTACGGTTTCTTCAATGGCTGTTTCGGAAACGTAAGGCAATGTATACGGACAGGGGAAAACCGACTGGCAAAGGTTCAGCAACTTATCGAGTTCCACATATTTTTCGACCAGCGTCGAGGCTTTTTCCACAATCTCATTCATGGAAGCCCGCGCCGTCAGCGTCAGTCCCAAATGTCGTGAAGGCACAAACAGCTCTTCCGCATACGGCAGATACCCCAAAGCCTCCAGTCCGGCATCGGTGCAAGCCTCCTTCAGAAAAGCATAATGCGAGGCCGATGAAACCTGATTGAACACAACTCCTGCTATCTTCATGCCACGTGCAAAATGCTTGAATCCGAAAAGCATGGGAGCTACGGAATATGCTGCAGCACGCGCATTCACCACCAGCACCACTGGAAGGTTCAGAAGCCGGGCTATTTCCGCCGCACTCCCTTTGTCGCGGCTGTACCCGTCGAATAAGCCCATAACCCCCTCGGTCACACAGACATCAGCATCCTCCGACTGGCGATTATAGATACGCTGAATGTGATGATGATGCATCATCCACGTATCGAGATTCACCGACGGACGTCCGGCTGCTACCGCGTGAAACTGGGTATCAATATAATCGGGACCGCACTTAAACGGCTGTGCCTGCAAGCCCCGTTTCTTCAGTGCCCGCAGCAGTCCCATGGTAAAAATAGTTTTTCCACTGCCCGAAGCGGCAGCTCCAATCAGTAGTTGTGGTTTCATCATGCCGCAAATGTAAGGATTTTCTGTATGCCTGTAAAATATTCCGTGGTTTTTACTACCTTTATCGCGTAAAACCAAAAATTAATATCTCAGAAATGAAATTAGGAAAATGGATTGGTGGTATCATGGGATTCATGGCCATGGGACCACTGGGAGCACTGGCCGGCTATGCCATCGGCTCACTGTTCGACAAAGCTGCATACGTTCCGGAAAATACGGGCACTGACGATGGGAACGCAACATACGAAGGACAACGAAACAGCTTTTTGTTTTCACTGCTGGTCATGGCATCGTACATCATACGTGCCGACGGGAAAATCATGCACAGTGAAATGGAGTTTGTACGACGCTTTCTGCGTACCAATTTCGGAGAGAATGCCGTAGCGGAAGGTGAGCAGATTTTGCTGAACTTGTTTGAACAGCGCAAGCAGATGGACGCAACCAACCCACACGCCTTTCAGAATACGATCCGCGAATGTGGCGCACAGATTGCTGCCAACATGAGCTATGAGGAGCGTCTGCAACTGCTGAGCTTTCTGGCACAGATAGCACGCAGCGACGGAAATGTGTGTGCGGCCGAAATTGACACACTGAAAGAAGTTGCACAGTCCATGCAACTGTCGGCCAAAGAAGTAGAATCGATGCTGAACTTGTCCGGCGACTCGCTGGAAGAAGCCTACAAGGTACTGGAAGTGGAACCTACGGCTACCGATGATGAGGTACGCGCCGCTTACCGCCGCCTTGCGCTGAAGCATCATCCCGACCGCGTAGCTACGCTGGGAGAAGACATCCGCAAGGCCGCAGAAGAAAAGTTCCAGGGCATCAACAATGCCAAGGAACGTATCTACAAGGCTAGAGGCATGAAATAATATGCGGGACAAATTCGGAGAGGTTGTCGGTTATCTCAGTACGGTTTTCACGAATACCGATTCCGGCAGGCTCTCCTCCCACTATCCACGACCCGATGACCGGATAACGTCCGCCATAAGTTGTGGGCTTGACATACTCCTGATAGACATAAGCCCCCGTATTGTAGTCACCTTCCGTTTCTTCCAGAATCGCATGTTCTTCCCATTGGCGGATATCGACCACACTTACATTGTGGCCTTCGCGCGAGAATACTGGTTTCTTGCAAAACGTTCCCTGCTGCGGACGCGACAAGTAACAAGGCAGGACATAAGGTGAATCGGGAAACAATTCATACAAGACACTCAGAATGGCCTTGTTCGACATCACCAGTTTCCAGATGGGTTCCAGCCATTCTACCTGTGCCAGACATCCGTCGGGACTTTCGTTTACCATCCATTCCCAAGGATAAAGTTTGAAACACCTCCGGATACGCTCACCGGAAGGATCATAAAAAAGACCGTCCTGCAAGCTCATGGCATTCATATCGAGCACACGGGTAGAGAAACCTGCCTCCATGGCCGTACTTGCCAGATATTGCAAGGTTCCGGTATCTTCGTGGTCGTCGAGTGCTCCGGCAAAATGGATATCGCTTCCCGCCGGAAAAATATCTTTCCACGACTGCACCAAACCTTCATGAATACCATTATACTGGTCGCACTCCGGAAAACATTCTTCCTTCCACTGCCACTGGATGACTGACGCTTCGAGCAAGGATGTCGGAGTATCCGCATTGAACTCCAGAATACGAGGTACTCCCCTCTCGTCGAGCAGGAAATCGAAACGTCCGTACAAGCTCAGTTCATCCTGATCCCACGATTCGCGGATACGCTTACAAATCTCAGGAGGAATCTGCAACATGCGTTCCATAAATTCCGGCTTTTCCGAGATAATGTATTCGGCAGCCTCACAATACATGCGATAGGCTTCCCTCGTTGCTTCTTCCAGTTGTTCAATTTCGGCTGTCGTAAAGCGGTAACAGGCTTCCTCCCGCCAGTAATCGCCATGAAAATCGAAGCCCAAAGCCTCTATTTTTTCCTTGTAATCGGAACGGGGAGTCACATTGATTCTTTCCATCTGCATCGAAGTTTATCCGTGAATACTGAATGAACGGCGGGTAGTACCAAACACATTCCCGCTCGATTTCGACTTACTTGTACCCGACGGGCTGACCTTTACCCCCGAAGGAGCATTTACACGCGTGCCATTCGCATCGGTCCACGAACCCGACTGTGGATAATAATAATGAGTAGTACTCAGTCCGTTGGCAAGAGAGGGCATCAAGGCCCAGCGCATCAGCATGGCATTGTAAATCCAACTGTTGCCCTGACTGTCGCGATATTCTTCCTTGTCTTTCGGATTCTCGGGCAATTCGGTCTTCTGTGTGCAAGCCGCCAGTGTCATCAGGCACATGGCTGCCACCAGATAGTGTCGTTTATTCATTGAGTCTTAATAGTTTTATATAATAGAATGCACAAATGTAAGCAATTCTAGCCTATTAACTGTGTGTTTTAAATATAATTTCCTCCTTCTCATCAGGGCTTAGAGAATATATTTTTGAAATATCATTTTACAGACAACACTATTACATTAGTCCCAATAGATTGTATTTCCACCATAATAGCAATATTTATCCGAGACTCAAAACGACAACTATAACGATACCATTAAAGTAGATATAGAACGCATATAAGTCACTTTATATTTGAAAACTTTGCAAGGAAACAAAAAACTTCTTACTTTGCATAAAAATCGAAAAATATACAATAAACAATTATGAAAGGTATAGTTTTAGCCGGAGGTTCGGGTACACGCCTCTACCCCATTACAAAAGGAGTTTCGAAGCAGTTGCTTCCTATTTTCGACAAGCCTATGGTATATTATCCTATTTCAGTATTGATGCTTGCCGGAATACGTGATATACTGATAATATCTACTCCATACGATCTTCCGGGATTCCGTCGTTTGCTGGGTGACGGAAGTGATTTTGGTGTACATTTTGAATATGCCGAACAGCCTTCACCCGACGGACTAGCACAGGCTTTCATCATTGGAGAAAAGTTTATCGGCAATGATGCCGTTTGTCTGGTACTTGGCGATAACATTTTCCACGGGAATGGATTTACTGCCATGCTGAAAGAAGCTGTCCGCACAGCGGAAGAAGAAGCTAAAGCGACTGTATTCGGCTACTGGGTCAGTGATCCTGAGCGTTATGGAGTTGCGGAGTTCGACGAGGCTGGCAACTGTCTTTCCATTGAAGAAAAGCCTGAACATCCCAAATCGAATTATGCCGTTACGGGACTTTATTTCTATCCGAACAAGGTTGTAGACATAGCCAAGCATATCAAACCGTCGGCACGTGGTGAGCTGGAAATCACAACCGTCAACCAACGTTTCCTTGCCGATGGAGAATTAAAAGTGCAAACACTGGGACGTGGATTTGCATGGCTTGACACGGGAACACACGATTCGCTGGCAGAAGCATCTACTTATATCGAAGTGATAGAAAAACGTCAGGGACTGAAAGTAGCCTGTCTGGAAGGCATTGCTTTACGCCATGGCTGGATCACAGCCGAAAAAATGCGTCAGCTCGCACAGCCTATGCTAAAGAACCAATATGGCCAGTACCTGCTGAAAGTAATCGACGAACTGGGACTAAACGATTAAATACTTATTTATATACAGAAGATGAACGTTATCAAAACAGCTATCGACGGGGTAGTTATTATCGAACCCCGTTTGTTTAAAGACGACAGAGGATATTTTTTTGAATCTTTTTCTGAAAGAGATTTCAACGCACAAGTACGTACCGTACGTTTCGTGCAGGACAATGAAAGTAAATCAAGTTATGGAGTATTGCGCGGACTGCATTTCCAGAAACCACCTTTCGCACAAAGCAAGCTGGTTCGCGTGGTAAAAGGAGCTGTCCTCGACGTAGCAGTCGACATTCGTAAAGGCTCTCCTACTTTCGGCCAGCATGTGGCAGTTGAACTGACCGAAGAAAATCATCGCCAGTTCTTCATTCCACGTGGCTTCGCTCATGGTTTCAGTGTCCTGACCGATGAAGTTATCTTCCAGTATAAGTGCGACAACTTCTATGCTCCTCAGAGTGAAGGTGCCATAGCATGGAATGATCCGGCTCTCGGCATTGACTGGCGGATTCCGGCTGACAAGGTTGTTCTTTCTGAAAAAGACAAACATCATCCGCTCCTGAAGGAGGCCGACTGGCTATTCAACTACGAAGAAGATCTTTACAAATAAGGAGAGATCATAACTAAAAGAGGATATATCCCTGGCTATCATGCAGTAGCCGAAGAATATATCCTTTTTTTATGTGATCTAATCAGAACGAATGACAATCAATCGTCATCCCGGTCCATATCAATCAAGTTATACTTCAAATCGAACTTCAACTCCCAGAAATTTGACAATCTCACTTCATATTCGTAGCGGTCCTTTTCAATCTGTAAGATTTTAGCATCCGGATAATTTGTCTTTACGTACTTTACAATCTGTGTCGGAACAGCTGCTTCGGGAACGAACGTACGTTTACATTTCATTTCTGTCCAGTTGCCTTGCTTATCAAACTCTATTTTGTCTCCGTCGACAAACATCACGTCGTAAGTTGTATCGAACAAGCCTTTATCTACCTTTGAGAATGCCACATTCTTATTGGCAAAATGTTTCTTTACAAACGACTGAGCTGCCTTCGGAAGTTGTTCGAAACTGATAGGTTTATCATTATCTGCCATTACAACTTGCATTGTGAACAAACAAACCAGGAAGAATACCAATTTTTTCATAATCGTAATTTTTTAAGTTTATACTTGTTTTGCTTTAATTTTCCACTGCAAAACTATTGTCCGAATCTGAAAAGAATTGGGAATCTTCCTGTAAAATTCGTTTTTTTATTTTATTTCTTCATCTTGAGCTCATACAAGTCGTTACGACGGTCGCGAAGGTTACGTACACTTCCGTATGTATGCAACTCGTTCAGCAAATCAAGGTCTACATCCGATACCAGAATCATTTCCGTATTCGGAGTCGCTTCAGCACGTTTTCCATCTGTCGGGAATCCAAAGTCACAAGGAGTAAATACTCCCGACTGCGCATACTGAATATCCATATTGTGAACACGCGGCAAGTTACCTACACTTCCTGCTATTACGACGAAGCACTCATTTTCTATGGCACGAGCCTGTGCGCATACACGTACACGCGAATAACCATTCTGCGTATCGGTCAGGAAAGGAACAAACAATATCTGCATACCCTGATCAGCCATAAGACGTGACAGTTCTGGGAATTCCACATCGTAACAAATCAGCACACCGATCTTGGCGCAGTCCGTATCGAATGTCTTTACCATACGTCCGCCACTCAGTCCCCAGCTCTTTACTTCGTCCGGGGTAACATGTACTTTTTCGTACATTTCGTACGTACCGTCACGACGGCACAGGAAACCAACGTTGTACAATCCGTTATCTTCCTTTACATAAGGCATACTTCCGGTAATAATATTGATGTTATGCTTGATGGCAAGATTGATGAAACGGTCGCGAACCTCTTCCGTATATTGAGCCAGAGCACGGATAGACTGAGCTTCTCCCATGTCGTTAAACTTTGCCATCAACGGAGCATTGAAATATTCGGGGAACAATACAAAATCACTCTGATAGCCAGATACGGCATCGATAAAGAACTCTACCTGTTCGAATACGTCATCCAGCGTCTTGTACGAACGCATCTGCCACTGAACCAGTCCCACACGAACCGTTGTCTTACGGTCTACATACGAATCTGTAGGCGGCTGATAATAAATGTTATCCCACTGCAACAAAGTGGCGCAATGCTTGGATTCCTCATCGTTCGGCAAATAATTACGCATCACACGACGTACGTGGAAATCGTTTGAAAGCTGGAAAGTCAATACCGGGTCATAAATTTCACGCGAACGGACTTTCTCAATATATTCCTTCGGACGCATCGTATCGGCATACTTGTGATAGTTTGGAATACGTCCGCCAAACATAATGGCTTTCAGATTCAGCTTTTCACAAAGTTCCTTACGGTATTCATACATACGGCGAGCCAGTCTCAGACCTCTATAATCGGGATGAATGAATACTTCTATACCATACAAAATATTCCCTTTAGGATTATGTGTATTGAATGTTTCGTTTCCTGTTACTTTTGCATACGTATGATCTCCCTTTACCATATCGTAATCTACAATGATAGAAAGTGCACATCCCACAATCTTATCATCAACGACGGTAACAATCTGTCCTTCTGGAAAAATCTTAATTAACTTCTCTATCTGCTCATGTGTCCAGAATACATCCTTGTCTGCATAAACGCGGGTAAACGACTGAGCTAACTGGGCATAGTCCTCGATTTGCAGGTTGCGGACTTCCACCTTGTTGATCTTTTGAATCGGTTTCATAACATCTATTGTTTTTGCGGAGCAAAAGTACAAATAAATCTATTTAGCTATACCATAGGTCATCATTTTTTCAGCCAGCTCTTTGTCTAAAGGATAAGGATAGCCGGAAACGGTTTCCCCTTCGGACTCGTTCCAGAGCATTCCGTTAAAATCATGCGATTGTATATACGGCTATATAAATTTAGATTGTTTAAACAAGTTAAGCCATTCTCGGAATACGTAAAATTGTCATAAGCCACGAAATGGTTTTCAATATAAATGTAAGAAAAACAAGCAAGTCTTGGTCATGCTAGTTTTTTAATATAACTTTGCCCTTAATAAAATGAGATTTAATCTTTTGAGAAAAGTTTATTTATGAGAAAAGTTGCTTTAATTACCGGTATTACCGGACAAGACGGTTCTTACCTGGCCGAATTTCTTATTGAGAAAGGTTATGAGGTCCATGGTATCCTGCGCCGTTCATCGTCATTCAATACGGGACGTATTGAACATTTATATCTGGACGAATGGGTGCGCGACATGAAACAATCGCGTTTAGTCAATCTGCATTGGGGAGATATGACTGACTCCAGTTCGCTGATCCGTATCATTGGCGACATCCACCCTACCGAGATTTATAACCTGGCAGCCCAAAGCCATGTAAAGGTTTCATTCGATGTTCCTGAATATACGGCCGAAGCTGATGCTATAGGCACATTACGGTTGCTGGAAGCCGTACGTATTTGTGGATTGGAAAAGACTTGCCGTATCTACCAGGCATCTACTTCCGAACTTTTCGGAAAGGTACAGGAAGTTCCTCAAAAAGAAACAACCCCATTCTACCCACGCTCTCCGTACGGAGTAGCCAAACAATATGGCTTCTGGATTACCAAGAACTATCGTGAAAGCTACAATATGTTTGCCGTAAACGGAATCTTGTTCAACCACGAGTCCGAGCGCCGAGGAGAAACTTTCGTAACCCGAAAAATCACACTGGCTGCTGCACGTATCAAACAAGGGTTCCAAGATAAATTATATCTGGGTAACTTGGATGCACGCCGTGACTGGGGATATGCCAAAGATTATGTAGAATGTATGTGGCTTATCCTGCAATATGAAAAGCCTGAAGACTTTGTTATAGCAACCGGAGAAATGCATACCGTACGTGAATTCTGTACACTGGCCTTCCAGTATTTAGGTATTGAACTTGAATGGCAAGGAAGTGGCGTTGACGAAAAAGGTATCGACCGTGCAACCGGACGTGTATTGGTAGAAGTTGATCCCAAATATTTCCGCCCGTGTGAAGTTGAACAGTTACTGGGTGACCCAAGCAAAGCCAAAGATTTGTTGGGCTGGAATCCGACAAAGACTCCTTTCGCAGAACTCGTACGTATCATGGTAGAGCATGACATGAAGTTCGTAAAGAAATTGCATACAAAAGTAGTATAATTGCCGTGCTTCGATTCTGCAATAGAAGAAGTAGAAATGGAAGTCCGTTTCTTTAGTTTTGCTTAGAACTTGAAAAATTTCAGGAACGCGGACTTAGTTATTACAGTCCGCGTTTCTGCTTTAACGTAATTCAACATGTTAGAAAAATCAGCAAAAATATACGTAGCAGGGCATCGTGGGCTGGTTGGCTCTGCTATTTGGGAAAATCTGATACAGCGCGGATATACGAACTTGGTAGGACGCACACATAAAGAACTAGACCTGCTCGATCCGGTAGCTGTACGGACATTTTTCGATGAAGAATGTCCCGATGCCGTTGTTCTGGCAGCAGCACATGTGGGAGGCATTATGGCAAACCTGCAATACCGCGCAGATTTCATTTACCAGAATTTACAAATCCAGCAGAACGTAATAGGAGAAAGCTTCCGTCACGGAGTAAAGAAATTATTATTCTTAGGCAGCACATGTATTTATCCACGCGAGGCTCCTCAACCAATGAAAGAGGAAGCTCTGCTTACCTCTCCACTGGAATACACCAACGAACCGTATGCTATTGCAAAAATCGCCGGATTGAAGATGTGTGAGAGCTTCAACTTGCAATATGGTACAAATTACATTGCAGTAATGCCAACCAACTTATATGGTCCTAACGATAATTTCCATCTTGAAAACAGTCATGTATTGCCAGCCATGATCCGCAAAATCCATCTGGCTAAATGCCTGAATGAAGGCAACTGGGATGCTGTCCGCAAGGATATCAATCTGCGACCGGTGGAAGGTGTGAACGGCAACTGCTCCAATCAGGAAATTCTAGACAAGCTGGAAAAATTCGGTATTACTCCTCAGGCTGTCACTCTTTGGGGAACCGGCAAGCCGTTGCGCGAATTTTTGTGGAGTGAAGAAATGGCAGATGCCAGCGTTCACGTATTACTGAATGTAGACTTCAAAGATACTTATACTGAAGGAGCGAAAGAAATCCGTAATTGCCACATCAACGTTGGTACGGGTAAAGAGCTGTCCATCCGTGAAGTTGCTGAAAAAATCATGAAAGAAATTGATTTTAAAGGCGAACTGCACTGGGATGCTTCCAAGCCAGATGGAACCATGCGCAAGCTGACAGATGTTTCCAAACTGCATGGTTTAGGCTGGCACCACAAGATTGAGATAGACGAAGGTATACACCGCTTGTATGAATGGTACCTGAAAGGTATTTGCATCAATCATCAAACCGTATAACAAAAATGAAAAAATTATTATCGCTTCCACCAAATCTGGTGGAATGCTTTTACGATATAGAACATGCCAACCGAAACGAATGGTTTTGTACGTCCGATCCTATAGGAGCAAAATTAGGATCTGGAGGAGGGACTGCATGGCTTCTACAAGCATGCAAGACAGAGGAAGGAAATACCTCCTCACTCACTGACTGGCTAGGCAATGAAAAACGTATTCTACTACATGCCGGCGGACAAAGTCGAAGATTACCAGCTTATGCTCCATCTGGAAAAATATTGACACCCATCCCGGTATTCCGCTGGGGACGCGGACAACGGCTCACACAGAATCTGTTGTCGCTCCAGCTCCCGCTTTACGAGCAGATTATGCAAAAGGCCCCCGATGGCTTGCATACTCTCATTGCCAGCGGCGATGTATACATTCGCGCCAAGGAAGCGCTACAAGATATTCCAGATGCCGACGTTGTATGCTACGGATTATGGGTAGACCCTGAACTGGCAAAGAATCACGGCGTATTTGTTTCTTCACGCACCAATCCAGAGGAACTGGACTTTATGCTTCAGAAACCCAGTGTAGAAGAACTGGGCTCTTTGATGCAGAATTATCTCTTCCTGATGGATATCGGTATTTGGCTGCTAAGCGACCGGGCTGTAGAACTGATGGTAAAACGCTCAACTAAATCAGACGGATCCATCGGCTTTTATGACATGTATTCCGAATTCGGTCCGGCCTTGGGCAAACATCCGCGTATAAACGACAAGGAGTTGAATGAACTGACTGTAGCAATCCTTCCACTACCGGGAGGAGAATTCCATCATTACGGAACAAGTCGGGAAATGATTTCATCTACACTGGCTGTACAGAATTGTGTCATCGACCAGCGTGCCATCATGCATAAAAAGGTAAAACCGCATCCGGCTATCTTTGTACAAAATGCAATAATCGATTATACACTGACAGCAGACAATCCTGAAGTCTGGATAGAAAACAGTTGTATAGGTAAAGGCTGGTCTCTCCACCGCCGCAACATCATCACAGGAGTCCCTGTCAATCAATGGCATATCAATGTACCCGAAGGTATTTGTATCGATGTAGTGCCAATGGGAGAAAACGACTATGTAGCTCGTCCTTATGGCTTCAACGACGCTTTCAAAGGAAGTTTGGATAATGACTCTACACTCTATCAAGGAATACCGGTAAAGGAATGGCTTACCCTTCGCGGACTAAGTCCGGAAAATATTGAACAGCCTTACGACCTTCAGGCTGCCCGTATCTTCCCGGTATGTCATACGATTGAGGATTTGGGATTAGTCATACGATGGATGACCAGTGAGCCCGAATTAGAAGCGGGAAAAGAAATTTGGCTGAAATCTAAAAAAGTATCGGCTGATGAGATTTCTGCCTATGCTAATCTGCGCAGACTGACACAGCAGCGCAACTTGTTCCGCAAGGATAGTTGGACTGCTTTGGCAAAAAACTACGAGCGCAGTGTGTTCTATCAGATCAATTTGCAAGAAGCAGCAGAAGAATATGCACGCTACCAGTTGCCGCTGCCTGCTCCCCTTCCCGATTCAGCTCCTCTGATGACACGTATCAGCGATGCGATGTTCCGTGCACGAACATTACAACTTTGTGATACTGACGGACAGCGAACAAATGAAATTGCACGGGAAGAAGAAAAAGCATTCAGTCTGATGCGCGAAGGCCTGACTTCGACGGTCGACCACAAACAGCAGCCTCGCCTTTCGGTTTATCCGGACCAGATTGTATGGGGACGAAGCCCCGTACGTATTGACCTGGCAGGAGGATGGACCGATACACCGCCCTATAGTCTGATGGAAGGCGGAAATGTGGTAAATATCGCCATCGAATTAAACGGGCAACCTCCGTTACAAGTGTATGTAAAACCTTGCAAGGAGTACAAAATCATTCTCCGTTCCATTGATTTGGGAGCAATGGAAGTTATTACGACTTTCGAAGAACTTCATACCTTTAATAAGGTAGGTTCTCCCTTCTCTATTCCTAAGGCCGCATTGGTATTAGCCGGCTTCCATCCTGATTTCTCAGCCGAAACTTGTACCTCATTAGAGGATAAGCTTCGCTCTTTCGGAGCAGGTATTGAAGTAACCCTTCTTTCAGCCATTCCTGCCGGTTCCGGATTAGGTACAAGTTCCATTCTTGCATCTACAGTCTTGGGAGCGATTAATGATTTCTGCGGCCTGAACTGGGATAAACATGAAATAGGTAGTCGCACACTTATACTGGAACAACTGCTTACTACCGGTGGTGGCTGGCAAGATCAATACGGAGGAGTCCTGCAAGGTGTTAAATTGTTACAAACGCATTCCGGATGGAATCAGGAACCCATGGTACGCTGGCTCCCCGATCATCTGTTTACAGGCGATGAATACCGTCAGTGCCATCTGCTGTATTATACGGGTATTACCCGTACGGCAAAAGGTATCCTGGCCGAAATCGTACGTGGAATGTTCCTCAATTCGACAGAACATCTGAACCTGCTTGGACAGATGAAGCAACATGCACTCGATCTATACGATGCCATCCTGCGCAGCAGTTTCGAAGAAATGGGACGTTTGGTTCGAAAGACCTGGCAACAGAATCAGTTGCTTGATGCCGGAACCAATCCGGCTGCGGTAGCTGCCATAACCCGCCAGATAGACGATCTCTGCTTAGGATACAAACTTCCTGGAGCCGGAGGAGGAGGATATTTGTACATGGTCGCAAAAGATCCGGAAGCAGCCGTACGCATTCGCAAAATTCTGACTCAGAATCCACCCAACAATCGTGCCCGTTTCGTTGAAATGAGTCTTTCGAACAAAGGACTGGAAGTGAGCCGCAGTTAAACATTATCAAGAAAGTTATATGAAGCCAAAAATAAAATTGGTACAGACGGCCGACGGGGTGAATTACCTCGTGCCGTTTGTACTCATTACTACATTGTTCTTTTTGTGGGGATTTGCCCATAGCATTCTGGATGTACTGAACAAACATTTTCAAGATGCACTAAGTATTTCGAAAACACATTCCGCACTAGTGCAGGCTGTTGTATACGGTGGATATTTCCTGATGGCCATGCCTGCGGGAGAAATCATCCGTCGCTACGGCTATCGGGCAGGAGTTGTCACCGGATTGTTACTCTACGGTATCGGGGCACTCATGTTTATTCCGGGAGAACGGATTATGTCTTTCGAATTTTTCTTGTTATCGTTATTTATCATCGGATGTGGACTGACTTGTCTGGAAACAGCAGCCAATCCCTACGTGACAGTATTAGGCGACAAAGAATCTTCTGAAAGAAGAATTAATCTGGCACAGTCATTCAACGGACTAGGATGGATCTGCGGTCCGCTGGTCGGAGGACTGTTTCTTTTCTCTGCCGACGGTGGAAGCGGAAACATTGCCATTCCATACGCTATCATCGGCATACTGGTACTTCTTGTAGCGATTGTCTTTGCACGCATTCATTTGCCTGAAATAGCTCTTCCAGAAGAACCGACAGGAGCAACTACGACTTGTGAACGATCTTCTTTATGGAAGCATCGCAACTTCACCTTCGGACTTATTGCCCTGTTTTTCTATGTTGCAGCCCAAACAGGAATCAACAGCTTCTTTATCAACTATGTGACAGAGCATGTCAACATATCTGCCCGTGAAGCTGCCCTATGGCTTTCGTTTGTAGGTATGGGATTGTTCATGGCAGGACGAATGGCTGGCAGCTGGGTTATGGGATTCATTCGTGCCGAACGTCTATTAGCTTTTGTATCAGCGGGAGCTATAGTGGCAATGGTATTAGTTATTATGGGATTAGGTAACATATCCTCAGGAGCTTTCTTCTTTTGCTTTTTATGTGAATCGATTATGTTCCCTACCATTTTTGCCTTAGCCATCCGCGGTGTAGGCGAACATACCAAACGAGCTTCCTCGTACCTTATTATGAGTATTGTAGGTGGTGCTATAGCTCCCATTATCATGGGCTACATAGCTGATACAATCAATACTGCCACTGGATTCATTGTACCTCTGCTCTGCTTCATCGTTATATTGGCCTATGCCATCGATTTGCAGAAGAAAAAGAAATGATTTTCGCTAAGTGATGAATCTCAACATAGAATTTTGGAATTCTTTTTCTTATTGAAACGAAAAGGGGCTGTTAAAGAGGCCGTCTCAAAATAGAATTTCAAAAGTAAAAATCTTATAGATCGAAGCTTAGAAGTAAAAAATCTCCTACTTTTAGTCCTGTAATTGAAAAAAAAGACTAAAGTAGGAGATTTTTATGTTGTAACTTATAGATTATAAGTAAACCTATCTTAGCTTTACAGTCACTATATATGTAATGAAGCTTTAATTTCCAATCACCTCTCGTTTCATAGATTTATAATAAACAAGTTACGCCATGCAACCAGTCATGTAGGTATAAAGCAAAAAATCAATTTACATAAACCGTCTGAAAATACTTCTCGAAAAGTGTCCGGGCTTCCTCTAACTGTTCAGGGGTATTTTGCTTCACCTCTTTCAGCTTATACTCCAGCTTCATCGCTTCATATTTATGTACTCCCAATGTATGATACGGAAGAATTTCCACCCGTTGTATCATACGATAGTCTTTAAAATGTTCTCCTAAAGCTTCTATATCTTCACGGAAGAAACTATATCCTTGTACCAATACATAACGCAGCCAAAATGGCTTTCCATTCTCTTCCAGCCATGCTGCCGTACGAAGTGTCTGCTCATTGCTGCGCGAAGTAAGTGTTTTATGCCGCTCGTTATTAAACTCCTTTACATCGAGTAATACCAAGTCGGCAAGCGAAAAAAGCTCTTTCACATCTTCATTCCAGATTCCACCATTGGTATCAACGCAAATATGAATACCCGCCTCTTTCAGCATCCGGAACAAAGGAATCAATGCTTTGGCCTGAAAAGTCGGCTCACCGCCGCTAAACGTAATTCCTCCTTTCTTTCCGAAAAAAGGCTTCTGGCTGACAGCCATCTTCAAAATATCTTCAGGAGCAGTTTCTTTACTCTCCCCTTTCGCATCAATTGTATCCGGGTTGGCACAATACAAGCAACGGAAATTACAGCCTTGCAAAAAAACGACAAGACGAATACCCGGTCCGTCGTAAGTACCAAGCGATTCGTATGAATGTACTCTAATCATCAGTTTCAGCTTATCGGTCTAAAGAAAAAACATTTGCCGTCCAGCTCGGCGAGGAGAACGACAAATGTTTATTGATCTATTAATAATCACAAAAATTACATACGTTCGTGGAAACTGCGCGAAATTACTTCCAACTGATGCTCACGGCTCAGTTTGATGAAGTTCACAGCATAGCCCGACACACGAATAGTAAGTTGCGGATATTTTTCAGGATGCTCCATGGCATCTTCCAGCATTTCACGATTCAATACATTTACATTCAAATGGTGAGCGCCCTTGATGAAATAACCATCCATCATCGTTACAAGATTTTCTACACGATTCTCCATGTCTACACCGAGTGATTTCGGAACGATAGAGAACGTATTACTGATACCATCCTGAGAATCACGATAACGCAATTTGGCAACAGAACTCAACGAAGCAACAGCACCATTCTTGTCGCGTCCATGCATCGGGTTGGCACCAGGAGCAAAAGCTACACCTTTAGCACGACCGTCCGGAGTAGCACCTGTCTTCTTACCATACATTACATTCGAGGTAATAGTCAAGATAGACAAGGTAGGTTTCGCATTCTTATAAACCGGCAATTTCTTCAATTCCTCATCGAAGTAGTAAATCAGGTCTACAGCCAAGTGGTCTACACGATCATCATCATTACCGAAGCAAGGGAATTCACCTTCAATATCGAAGCTTTCTGTCAAGCCGATATCATTACGCTTAGCAGTAACCTTCGCATATTTAATAGCAGAAAGAGAATCGACAGCAATAGACATACCTGCTACACCATAAGCCAAGTTAATAGCCGGATTCGTGTCGACAAATGCCATCTGAGCTTTTTCATAATAATACTTATCGTGCATGTAATGAATGATGTTCATTGCCTCATTATATACACGTGCCATCTCCTTCAAAACCTTCTTATAGTTAGCCAAAACTTCTTCGAAGTTCAGCACGTCACCAGTCAGCACCGGAATATCCTTCACCATCAATGTACCTGTATTCTCACAACGTCCACCATTGATAGCCAGCAACAAAGCTTTAGCCAGATTACAACGTGCACCGAAGAACTGAATATGACGGCCTATATCTTGATAAGATACGCAGCAAGCAATACCGTAATCATCTGAATTACGCACTTCACGCATCAAGTCGTCGTTCTCATACTGAATAGAAGAAGTGTCGATAGATACACGAGCACAGAAATCTTTAAAGCCTTCCGGCAACTGCGGACTCCACAGAACCGTCAAGTTTGGTTCTGGAGAAGGGCCGAGGTTATACAAGGTCTGCAAGAAACGGAAAGATGTCTTAGTTACTTTTGTACGACCATCGTTGAAACGGCCACCAATAGACTCTGTCACCCAAGTAGGATCTCCGGCAAAGATATCCGTATAAGCCTGCATACGCAGGTGGCGTACCATACGCAATTTGATAACGAACTGGTCAATCAACTCCTGAGCATGTAACTCATCAAGATTGCCATGGTTCATATCATATTCTATATAAATATCAAGGAAAGATGAAACATTACCCAGTGACATAGCCGCACCATCCTGTTCCTTCACGGCTGCCAAGTAAGCCATATATACCCACTGAACAGCTTCCTGTGCTGTAGTTGCCGGACGACTCAAATCAAGTCCGTACTGCTGTCCTAACACCTTGATTTCTTTCAATGCCTTGATTTGTTCTGCAACTTCTTCACGCAAACGAATGCGTTCATCAGTCATAGGTCCCGTCAAATGGCGCAAATCATCCTGCTTTGTTTCAATCAAACGATCCAGACCATACAAAGCCAGACGACGATAGTCACCAATTATACGACCACGTGCATAGTTATCTGGCAAACCTGTCAGGAATCCCAAAGAACGGAATGAACGAATTTCTTCCGTATATGCATCAAATACACCATCATTATGTGTCTTGCGGTAATGAGTAAAAATATCTTTTACTCTGGGATCAACCTCTACCCCATTTTCACGACATGCTTTTTCTACTACCTTAATACCTCCGAAAGGCTTGATGGCACGACGTAACACTTCGTCAGTCTGCAAACCAACAATAACCTCGTTATCCTTATCAATATATCCAGCAGCAAAAGATGTGATAGTTGAAACAGTAGAAGGATCGAGCGAGCGTACTCCGTTATTTGCACGTTCTTCAGCCAAAGCTTCCAAACACTTATTCCATACAGCCTTTGTACGTTCAGTAGGACCAGCCAAAAATGAGGCGTCGCCTTCGTAAGGGGTTATGTTTGTCTTTACGAAATCGGTAACGTTGATTTCATGGTTCCAACGACCTTCTTTAAAATTCATTGCCATAATCGATAATTTAATCTAGTTCTAATTCTATTTGAAAACCGAGTGCAAAGATAGCCAATAAACACAAATTACACAATACCTAAAATTAGTGATATTATTAATTTGTAATAATTACAAAACACGTATTAATAATTTAATAAGATGTGACCATTCCTTATATTAAACAGAAGGTACATAATTGAAGAAAAAAAATAAAATTCTTAACCAGTTTAGAATCAGAAAACTATCCAAACTGCATCACAGACAGCATAAAAAAAGTATTGCAAAAGTTTGCACAAATCAAAAAATCCCTCTATCTTCGCACCGCGTTTGAGAGAAAACGCAATCAGAAACTACGGAAACTGGAAGTTTGGGTGAGTGGCTGAAACCAGCAGTTTGCTAAACTGCCGTACGGGTTACCGTACCGGGGGTTCGAATCCCCCAGCTTCCGCAGAGAGATTAATCAAGCATTGTAGTCAATTGGCTATAGTGCTTTTTTTATTTCCCCTAAGAGATACATTTCATACTGCAAGCAAGCCAAGCTCGGATCAACGTAACAAGGGTCAGTAGAAATTTAGTGGGGATATCCATACAACATCGCAATTCTGAAAAGGAAGAACCTTTTGCCAGTTATCCCCGCGCAGATTTGCTCTGAAGAGTTTAATTTTGGCATTGAATGATTCCGCAGCAGCGTTAGACGAGCGGTTATTGTCGAAGTTCAGGATTTCATCATAATGTTCATAGAAAGTAGCTGCAATGATGTGGAACTATTTCATTCCAGCAGCCTCTACCTTGTTGTACCATCTGGCCATACTTAACTTTGCAGCATCCTTGACAGTGTTCTTTGAGAATATCATTCTCAGTGAATGTGACAGACCATAGGCGATTTTAATATCAGGATATTCCTTAAAAGAGGATTCTGGCCCTCTCTTTCTATTTTTCAGTCCACTTGTCAGTGGATTTAAACAGCAGATGGCAGCTTCTAATGAGCAATTCCGGACGTGTGTCTCCGTTAGAGAAGCGAAACGGTACATAGGGAATACCGGAGTGTTTGCATTCTTCCATTTCCTCGTTGTTTTGTTGCAAGGCATCTCAACGGTGTGCCACACGAAGCTCCAGCACAGCCTCGCAGGCCAGTTTCTGTATATGGAAACGGTCGATAACTCTTTAGACCTTGGGAAAGGGCGTAGAAACAATTCTGCGCATCGAATCGGAAAGATCAAGGGTCACTTCCTCCACTTTCATGCGCTCTTCCACGTCTATCCGTCTTAGTACTTGTATGACGTCTTCTGATTTTGTACCGGAAACGACTGCTACCAAGCTTCCCTCATGGGTGTGTCGGTCACGGTTGGTGACGAACGTATACAGCTAGCCGTCAGACAGGGAAGACTCATCTATGGCAAGATGAGAACCTGTGTTTTCAGGGAACAACAGCCATTTCTCGGGGTGACCAAGCTGTTCCCAGCGACGGAAACCGCTTAGCATTTCCTTGTACTGCTTTTCAAAAGTATGCGCGTTTATGTGGTAGAACGTTTCAAGCGTACGGCAGGTCACTGGGGATGTCTCCATACGTTTCTTAAAAACAACGAACTTCTTGGAGTAAGGGGTACCTTTACACACTATTTCAAGGTTGATGGGGATGCTGAAACTCATACCGGTGCGCAGGTTGTCCATCTTCTGCGGCGTACAACCAATATGACCTTGTGGTCATGGATTGGGAAATCGGTAACATTTACAGGTTCCATAAAACCCTTGGGCTCAAAATGAACATCACAAGACAAACTCGGATTCATCAGTTCATCAAGGTGAATGTGAATCTCGGTTGAAGGCTGTTCAACATTTACTATCTCAAAATAATCCAGTATTTCCGAAGGTAGCACAATACGGGCTAGAATCTCCAATTGATTCGTTTCCATAAGGCAAAGTTCGGAATTCCTATAGAACTGAAAAACAAATCCCCACTAAATTTCTCCTGAGCCATTAATAAGATATAGCAGATTAAGCGTATTACTAAAGAGCTACGACATCTTATTATTATTTAAAAGAATTATTGAATTTTACTGTTGGGCAACAAGATAGCCCTTCTGTAAATGTTACTGCAATGGCTGTACTTAGAGTTCCGTCAAACGATTGTAAACGATTATAATTGTACTATTATGTTTTTTAAATCTATCACAAAAATACGACCTTTCTCCGAAAGGTACTAAAGGTTAAACGAAAAAATACCCCTTGCTGACATTATAAATCAATAGCGCTTACGGATGTGTGAGTGAGGTTGCATCCATTGTCCGCATTTCTCACAATATTCGTCGGGATAAGGAGTGCCAGTGTAATTAGGACGGTAATAAATTGTCTCAATATAGTCGTTGTGCCGCACGTTCTGTTGTGATGATTGGCTACGATATTGCGACTCTACCTCCCGATGGGCCTGCATGTAGGCTTCGGCTTCGCCGGGTAGCCAGGTCTTGGTAAAACTGGTAAAGCCTGTTCCCTTGCATGTGCCGCAACATCCGGTAGCCCCACAGGCCGGGCAGGGCATATATCGGTTGATAGCGTAATAGCCGTTACCTGTACCCATACAAATGTTGCATTTCAACGAACCCTGACAAGAATAGCACCGCATGTTTTGCGTGATGGTGCACGATCCATCGGGGTGTTGCCACATGTGCATATTGCCCGCATAGCCTAAATTAAAGTAGTAATATTTATCGCCTTCTTGTTCGTTTTGCGGTGACTGGGGTTGAGGTCGTGCAGCCACGGCGTTTGTTGTGGTGTAAGAGGCCATAGCCGGATAACCGCCGCCAAGATAGGCAATATTTTGCGATTTATCCCATCGTTGCTGTATGAAGTTACCTACATCCTGGGGGTTAACCTGGTAAGTTTGCGTACGTCCGTTATTGGCGCGGTATTTGCAATACACTACAAAGTACTTGCCGGCTGCATACTCAATAGACTGGATGTTGTAGCCCTGGTCCCATACCTTTGACTTGATTTTTGACTGCAAAATGTCTGTGTCAGAAGCCCACAGGTATCCCTGTGCTATATAGGGGGCGTATTTGCTCATCACTATCGTCCAGTTAGTGCCATTATAGGCCGTTCCGGTAATGTAGAAGTTTTCATCCCATTTCTGTTTTATCCAGGTAGCCAGTTTGTCAATCGTATCACGGTTCCAACTTTGTTCGGAATAATCGGCATGTTTTGACATTACAACGACCCACTGCTTATTGCCATAGGCGATAGAAGTAAGATAATAGTCTTCCTCCCAATTGTTTTTTATCCAGCTGCTTGGCCATGCCTCAGATACATTATAAGTCTGTTGCCCGATACCGGTACCAGTAGCCATTGTTACAAACCATCCATGGTCTGTGTAGGCTACCGATGTTATACGCTTGCCCTTATCCCAACAGGCTTTTATTTTTGTTCCTTGCAGGGCATTTCCTGCACCTGCGTAAAACCACTCTTGCTGATCGTAGGGCAGGTTTGATTCGGCTATTACAATGGTTTTTTCTTGCGACAGGCAGGGAGGCGCCATTAAGAATATCAACAGGAGAAAAAGAAGATTTTTCATAACGCACAATAAGATAAAAATTAGACTTAATATCATAAAAGGCGGGCGCAGAAAGATAAGTTTACTCGATTCTATGCCGAGCCACATCCTATTTTATTCAAAGATAACAAAATGCTCTGTCATAACAAATAATATACCGAGAAAAATCTCGTAAATCCTTGCTATAAGATTAACAATTTATATATATGTTAATGATACAATTCAATACACTCAATGTAGTCCACGTTATAGTTCTCATCGGCATGCAAAAAAAAACTACCAATACTTTTTTATCATTCATGTTGCTTTGTCCTTTCTTTGCATTGTCTTGTGCACACAATGTCAATGGCAGAAAACTCATTAGCATTGCGCACAGTGTTATCAGTTTTGCTTTCATACAATTTAAGCTAAAGATGGAACAGATGAGCAAACAAAATGCTGCTCACGCTTGGCAATCCACCAGCGGCTGTCCAATTTGACATATTTATCATGATAGCACATGGCATACAAGATCAGCTTGTCCTTACTATTTTCTTCGGTGCCCAGGGTGGCAATAGCATAACAGATACAGTGACATGCGTTTCGTCCATGAAATCCACAACCTGTTGCCCATTTTGGTGGAACGAGGCCTTTGCCGTGCCGAAAGTCTTGTATTGGATAATCATATCCTCCACATTATTGATGTCCATACTCAAATTTTCTCCAAGATAGACTTTCAGTTTGATTTCCGGGCAGAAAATTTCGCAATAATAATCCTGATTATTCTTGTCCGATTCTGTGGCATAGCGATCTATTAAGTCTTTCAACGCCATGCGGTCTTGCCATTCTTGTTGAGTCATAACTATATTTATTTTAGTTAATTTTTTAATTTACTGCAAAGGTAGTCTGTCAGTGAAAAATAGATTTTTGTCAATCAAACCGAAACTTGCTCAAATCAAACAATCTTATTTTTATCTACATATTCCAACTATCTTTTCAAGATCCTTTTGATCCGACGATTTAAAGTCCGACAGAATGCCGTTACATATACTTTTTCCGCCATGATAGAGGAATGAATTGTCAGCAACTTTTTGTATCTTCGCAAACAAACTAATAAACAATCAATTATGAGAAAAAAGATGATTAACCTTTCGGCATCATTATTGGGAGTCGTAGCTGTAACTGCAACATTATTCTCTTGCAGTAATCAACAACAAGAGTCTCCCCTGAAAGCCAAAGTAGAAGAGTATGCCCGTGTAGAATTAAAATCCGACCTTGTAAACAACCTGAATGACAAGGAAAAGGAATTAGTAAGAATATTCTTTCAGGTAGGAGAAATCACCGACAATCTTTTCTGGAAGCAGACCTTTGGTGACAAGAGCCAGCTCGATACCATCACCGACAGCTATGCGAAAGAATTTGCCATGATTCAATATGGGGCGTGGGACCGTCTTGACAATAACAAACCATTCCTGGCTGGATATGGTGAAAAACCGGCAGTATGCAATTATTATCCACATGACATTACAGCAGAAGAGTTCGACGCATTCGAAGACGCTAACAAAAACTCATGGTACACCGTTATCCGAAGGAATGAAGATGGTTCTCTCAAAAGCGTCTGGTATCATGAAGCCTATGCCGAAGAAATAGGACACATCTGTACTTTATTGGAGAAAGCAGTGACATTGGCAGAAGATCCGGGCTTGAAGAACTACCTTGAAAAGCGTATCGAGGCATTTAAGACAGATGATTATCTGGAAAGCGACCTTGCATGGATGGACATGAAAGATAGCAAGATAGATTTCGTAACAGGTCCTATTGAAAGTTACGACGACAAGTTCCAGGAAACTAAAGCTTCGTACGAGTCGTTCATCCTATTGAAAGATGAAGCAAGAAGCAAAGACCTTGCTAAGTTCGTATCCATGCTTCCAGCTCTCCAGAAAGAGTTGCCTTGCGCACCAGAATACAAAACATTTGTTCCGGGTACGTCATCCGACCTGAATGTATATGATGCTGTGTACTATGCAGGCGACTGTAACGCCGGCAGTAAGACTATCGCGATTAATCTGCCGAACGATGAAAGAGTACACGCATTGAAAGGTACCCGCCGTTTGCAACTAAGAAACTCCATGAAAGCAAAATTTGATAAAATTCTTATGCCTATCGGACAACTTATCGTAACCCCTGAACAGCAGAAATATCTTAATTTCGACGCATTCTTCTGGAATGTTACCTTCCATGAAGTTGCACATGGACTGGGTGTCAAGCAGACCATCAACACCAACGAAAGTGTGGATGCCGTGATGGGTACAGAAAAGACATCGTGGGAAGAGGCTAAAGCAGATATCTTAGGTCTGTTTATGGTAACCAAACTCATCGAAATGGGTGAAATTACAAATATTACGGCCGAAGACGCCATTACTACCTATATTGCAGGTATCTTGCGTTCCGTAAGATTTGGAGCTGCGTCATCTCATGGAAAAGCCAACATGATGTGCTTCAACTACATGGAGAAAGCTGGAGCATTTTCGCGTGATGCTAAAGAGCAGTATGTTATAGATTTCGAAAAAGCAAAAGAAGCTATGAACGGCTGGGCTGCACTAATCCTCCAGACACAAGGAGACGGTAATATAGAATTCGCAACGAAGTACAGAGCCGAAAACGGTGGAATCACTCCTGCCCTTCAGGCAGATCTTAACAAAATCAATGAAGCAGGCATACCACGTGATATTACATTTATCCAAGGTGTAGATGTCCTTTTAGGAGAAACCAAATAATCAGATAACTATTTCATACTTCATTCATGAAAAACTGTGTTCCAACGATCATCATGCAAAGGATCAGTTGAAGTATATTAAAAAAGCAGTGTTGCATTAGTTATAAGAGCCGCAGGTATTGCAATCAATCAGACTGGAATGTATAAAAGCAGTAGGCTGTTCACCATTGGTCTATCAGAATATGAAATACTCTATTATTCTGCCTAATGGGAACAGCCCCTGCTTTATTTTTATACAAATACGAAATATTTTGGTATATACACCCGCAATTACATCAAGCAGAGAATTGCCTTCTGATCAATTTCAAGCACCCCCAAAAAGGAGAAACCAAGTTTCCCCACAGATTATTTGCCAAGTATAATCCTTTCCCTGGTAGCCCGAATTGTCGTTTTTCCAAAGGCAATTCATCAGAAGTATGCAGGGTTCCAAACATGAAATCCCATAATGCCAGTCTGGATCCATAATTACTATGACAAAATTTACCTTTCTTATCATGATGCATTTGATGCTGATAAGGACTCATAAAAACATGTTCAAGAAGTTTAGGGTATCGCAACGGCACATGAGAATGACGCAGATTGGCACCCGCCACAAAAAATACAAAACTAAAGGCATTAACCCCTAAAATAGTAGCCCTCACCAATACTGTATTATTACAATAGTAGAAAACGCCAGTTACCAGGACAAAAGCCAAAAATCCCTGAAGATTCTGCAAAATCATTTCTACCGGATGCATACGATAAAGCGTAAAAGGATTCATCGTATCGGCCGAATGATGCACTTTATGAAACTCCCATAAATATCTATTACGATGCAACAAATAATGTGTGACGTAAATGGAAAAATCCTTAACAAGAAAGAGAACTATAGGATAAAGATACATCACAACATAAGCCGACAGATGTATGGATGGAGTTCCCAGCCACGATGTCATTTTCATGCTGAGTAAGTAAGCAAGCATATTTCCGCTTACTAAAAAAGGAATGACAAAAATAGCTTTACAGACTCCACATATCAAAAACAGACTATAATCCGTTTTTGCGGAACGACTCCACCAATATTCTTTCTTAAAAATTTCTCTTATACTATTTCTGAATGAGAATTTAAGAACATACATATACCATATACAAGCCAGTATCCCCGAAATAAGCAAATATACCCACGCAATTCTTCTGCCCGGATCAAATAAATAGGAAACAGGTCCGACAATTCCTTCTCGAAAAAGATATTCTATACTTTCTACCATATTCAAACGATTTACAAATGAAACATTACTGTTCCCATAAAATTAAAAGGAGCAGACGGAATGATACCTGGTCCCGGATAACCGGATGCCCTTCTTGTCATATAAATACTGTTGTTGATATTTTGGAATGATAATACCAAGTCTATATATTTATTTAATCGATAATCCAAATTCAGATCAACAACACAATATCCCGGTATGGCACCATAAATACCATAGACTGCATCATTCGGATCCATTGGCTCATTAGCTGCATCCGTAAACTGAAAGGAAGTAAAACCGGCCTGCAAAGCCATAGAAATCCTTTTGTATTGTGCAGTAAGTCCTCCCTTCAGATTATACAAAGGAACAAACTCCATCTTATTGCCTTCAATATTATAACCAGCTTTACTTTTTAAGTATCTGGAACCCGTAATCGCCCAGTTAGCAAAAATATTTATCTTTAAATCCGAGCAATTCAGCAGATCCGTCAAGTGCTGCAAGTCGTAATTACACATGCCTTCCACCCCGTAACTGATTCCGTTTCCAATATTATCCCTATATCTCTGATAAGTCCCCTTGACAGCCGGATTTTCTCTGAAAAATTCTCCTATCCGGTTCCCATAATATAAGAAAAACAGACTGACATCATAAGTCAGTAATGTACTGCCTCGTGAACGGATACCTACGTCCGAAGAAAATCCTGTTTCATCTTTCAAGTCTGGATTTACCTCCAGTGCAGGAGATATGGTACGCATGTCATTGAATGTTATGGCGCGATAGTTTCGGGTAACATTTGCATACACCTCCGACTGAGTTGCTTTATACGACAGTGCCATTCCAGCTAAGCATATCCGTCTGGAATTAGTCTTATTGTCTATCAGTATGTCTTCCGTCATAGGATAACCTTCCGTCGCATAATCAATACCGTAATAGCTTCTTTTCCCTCTGATACCTGTCTGGATGTATTCCATTCGTACACCAGGGACGATACTCCACTTTTCATTCAACCTCAAATTGACTTCAGAGAAAAGGGCAAAATTCAGATTAGGAAGTCTGTACGATGAACGATACGGAATCTTATTCTGCCGGAAATGACTTCCCGACAAAACAGGCTCCACCAACGTAAAGTCCGCATCAGTACCTGTTGTACCTGCTCCCTGATGACTCAGATTATTGGCTTGAAAATATTTAAACCCAACAGCCCATGAAGAAGGAACAGATGTCGTTCCCAAATTAAATCTTTTCAAAAATCCGATCTCTGCACTCCAGTTTCTGAAGGTTCCTTTTTGTAAATCTCTTTCTGTATTTCCCGGATCCGGAGTACCAACCCGTTTGTCCCGATAGCCTAAAGCAAAACGATCGGCATACAATCCCGTCATTTTTACATCCAGATCAGCACGCAGTTCAGGCATATTTCGGTGATAGGACAAAGAAATGATATTCCAGTCTATCAAAAACCAGTTTCGGCTTCTATTACTTTGTTTCGGATTCTCAAGAAACATCACATCTGTCAATCCCCCCGGCTGATGTTCCAGATAATGATATTTCAACCAATCGATTCCCCAAAGATCATTTTCTCCTGACTGATATCTTAACTGTGCCAGCACGTTATAACTTTTATAATCGGAATTTTCCCGATATCCATCTCCTCGTTTTAGAAGTGCAGACAGATAATAAGAGAATTTACCGATTGTTCCCGATATTCTGGAATAACTTCCCAAAAAGCCATAGCTCCCAGCTGAAAAATGTTGCCGGATATCTATTTTTTTATCGGCTGGAGGAGTAGCTAACTTAAAATTAATCATTCCTCCGAACTGTGAACCATACTGCAAGGCAGAAGCCCCTCTCAGTACTTGTATCTCTTTTATATCATCGGCATTGGGGGTATAATAACTCTCCGGATAACCTAAGGGATCAGCGCTGATATCATAACCGTTCTGCCGAATGTTAAAGTTAGCCGAACGATTCGGATTCAATCCTCGGGAGCCGATATTCAACTGTAAGCCTCCGTCGCTCCCTTCGTGAATCACGATACCCGATACATTCCGAAACATCTGTCGGGTATTATTTGCTGCCTTGTTCAACAACATATTTTCCAAGAGAGAAACCGTACTCTTTTTCCCTGCAAAAATCATAGTACCTTCCACATCACGCATGAAACGAGGTTTAGCTGCCGTATTTTCCTTATTACTGTAAATATATACTTCATCCAGCACTATTTCCTTATTTTCCATACAACTGTCTGGGAGCAATTGCGCATAGACACCTGCCGGCAAAAATGTAAACAGACATATACTAAGATAAGTTTTCATCACTTAATCTCCCTCCTCTCCGTCGGTATACGTAACCGTCAGATTTAATTCAACAATAAGCTTGGCTTTTAACAAACCTACCACTTTCTGCAACTCTCCATAAATTTCTTTCAAACGCTCCATTCCGTCAGGAGTATTTACCAATACGGCTATATCATCATGATTCAGATTTCCAGTTTCGCCTTCAAGCACATCCAAGGTTTTCCCAAACAGATTGATTAGTCCGTTGTCCCCTTTTCCTGAAACAGCCAACTGTTCCTCCATAAAACGTCTAAAACTATTTGCCGGCAATGGCATCGATTCATTATAAGGCACACCATTATAAAAGTTCTTCAACGCCAAGATACTTCTGTGAAGAAGCTGAGTAGACAAACCTTTTCCGCAATAATAACCTTCTACCGCTTGAGGAGCCGGTTTTTTCTGTACGATAGCTGCTCCATATATACCAATCGGAATACCTACTTTTAGGGTACGTATATATACCTCATATTGCTTCATCAGTGTATTAATCAATACACAAAGACTTCCTCGTGCCGAAAAGTCATTGTTGGAAACAAAAGCATTTTCATTTTCAACATAATAGCTTTCAGCTGCTTTCGCATAATGATTGATGACTTCACACACCGTGCATATATATTGAATACAAGCAGCATCCATTGGTATCTCTCCGCTATACAGCATATAATCCAATGCTGCAAACCCTGTGGCATTAGGCTGATTTAATCCTTCTTCCAGTTCTTGAATGATCTCACTGGAGGAAAATCGGCTGTTTTCAATAGCCGATTTAACCAACGTCTTATTTACTTGTGATGTCCCAGCCAGTTCATATACCCCGCTTACGCCACTATGGAAAATTGCATGATCAAAAATAATGACATCCTGAAGGCTTAGGAACGCTTCCTTGTATAACTCTTTCAGATGCCCTATAGCAGCCTCCCGTTCCGCACCCTCTTCTGTATCTTTCAGAGCATAGGCAGCCTGAAGCATTTCTTTTGTTTTCAGTTGATAGTTTGAGAACGCCGGAATAATCTGTCTTTTATACCAGAAAGACAAGTAAGTAGCATCAATGGTCCTCTTTTCCGAAACACCTTTTATCGGAGTATATACACATCCCGCCAGTATCAGCAACGCCCCGACAGAAATACATAATATCTGCTTATAAAATCTGTTATTCATAAATTATAATATGCCTTAAGTTTCTTGTTTACATCAATAATAGATCCAGTCTGATTCCCTTCTATTCGTTCTTTGTCCCAAATACCTTTTTCTCCATAAGTCAATTCGTCATATAATTCTTTTGCCTGATCCATAGTCATGAAATACTCTCCCTTTTCATTCTTTACGAAAGGCAAAGCGAGTATGAATCCCAATGCCTCACCCATATTATGGAAATACTGTTCATTCAACTCCTTTCCACTTTTCTGACGTAAGATTTTGGAACTTTCATTCAAATAATACATCGTACGGAGTACCAACATTTTGGAAAGCAATTTCCGAATTTCCGCTACCTGCTTTTTCATTTCTTCAGGATGACTGTCTACGACGGCCTTTCTCCCAGCCCGAAATGCATGATAGACTGCTACATTTATATTCTCCAAACCTTTCATACCCACCGACTCTTTTTCAATATAATTGGCAAGAAACAATGGAGAAATACGGTCCGGATCTGCATTTATACTACCAATATATCCCCAAGCAATATCCCAGTAATATTCCATTTCCGTACAGTTTTTACCCTTCACAACAGTCTGATTGTCGGCCGTAAGAGATTTCATCAGGAAATAATCGATATTCGACACTTGCAAAGCCCCTATCATCATTTTCTGGATCACCTGCCCTAGCTCTACTCCCTTTTCGTTGACTAAACGCTGTTCATCATTGCTTACTTGAACAATACCTATTTTACCTTCACGAGCAAAGGTACCTGCAAAAGCACTTTTGGAAGCCTCTGTTATTTCATCAAGAAAATTTTCCAAGATATTCCGAACCTTTTCCTGCTCCTTAAAACCAACAGCAATATGGGAAGCCAGTTCATTCCGATAATCCCTCCTCTTTCCTTCAAGATTTGTCAGGACCTTGGCATTAATTCCATTGTTGAAATTTCTAAAATCAAGAAGGACCTTTTTGGACTCCCCTATATCTACACTGGATATACCATTTCTGAAAAACCTGTAGTCGGTACTATAAGTATCAGAAGAAATTATCCCATCAGAAGCCTTGTCCTCTCTTTTTATTTCCTGTTTACTACAACTTGAGCCACCCAAAAGTACACAAGCAGCCCACGCCAATCCGATAAATTTTCCTTTCATTGTTAGTCTATTTTAGTTTTTGTATGATTTATATTTCTCCTTATGGAAGATACATCGCTTGAGAATATACATTATAATTTTTTCCTATTTCAGAAATATGAAACGACTCCAAGGTTCTGCTGTAACGATGACTTAAGTCAGGAAGACTTTCCATGCCGTCCTGCGTTTCGGTACTCATGGTCACACTCATGTCGAAATGGGCATAAGGACTATAAAATACAGCAAAATAAACGGGATCGCCAGATTGTTTTGTAATTGACACAGGCTCTACATCCGAGAAATAAGGCTTAAAACGATTCCTTTTATCTCTTTCTATGACATTATGACCATCCATTATCGTATCAATTTTCAGTTCATTATTCTCATCTAAATATTGTAAAATTACCACCGAAAGATTCTGTTTATCAAAGCTTCCATAATAATTGGCCATTACGTCTATAGATAGCGAAACCTGATATTTTTCACGATAGCCTCCCAAGGGTATTTCTTCACTACGATTGAATCCAAGCTCCCCCACCTCTTTAGGAAAACAATTAAAAGGAACTCCGGGCTCATGAGGTACCTGTTCCGCTGGTTTAAGTTCTATGAATTTTGAGAAATCTTCTGTCAGACTTTCCGTATTTTCTCTGGAACAAGAAGCCGAAAGTACAGACATATATACAGCATAAGCTATCATATAAAACACATGTCTATTCATAATATCTATTTTTGACAATTAGTGATTTTTTTCAACAAAAGTGATGTAGGCGGTATATATCCCGCTCGTACTCTTCCACTCCTTCTTATCCGTTGAGCGGACAAACTCTGTAAAGATTACATCTTCATTAAACTTAAATCCCGGACGAAATTCAATGCCAGATTCTGTAGCAATATATCCGGACCCCAATCCGGTATAATAAGTACTTCCATCATATCCATGAACAGTCCGGTTAGGTTGTTCGTTCTTCAAGAATAATTCATATTGCATCCGGTCATATCGAGCTACTTTCCGATGCGATTGCAAGTCTTTGGAAAATGAAGAAGACAATCTGTATTGCATCATCTGCTGCCCGAAATCGAAAGTTGTTTCATACGCTACCTGTTGCGTTGCAGTTAATACAATTCTTAAAATGCAGTTTCTGTCTTCCTTCAGATTCTGCCTCAAATCCTTGAAAGAACGTGTTCTGAACACTTCTTTTTCATTGATTATTTTTTTCATCCGATCTTTCCAATGTTCTTCCGGTATATCCAATGGAGTCAGTTCTATGAATTCTTTGTCCGTTTCATTGTAGTTCATTGTCGTCAGTACGATACGCTGGGGTGAAACAACGACTGGCAAAAACTTATTAGTTGCATTTACCTGATAAGGATACAATTCTTCCAGCATCGTATTCGTACGGAAAAACAACGTTAAGCCATCAGAAATAGTAATACCATACTGAGCCTGACTAATCTCCGTCTGATACACCGGAGTATAATGACTTTTTACATCCGTAGGTGCATAAGCGATATCTGTTAGGACATCCATCTCTCCTCCTTCCTTGAATTTCAGAAAGAGATTATAACCACCAACCCCCATTCGACGTTGCAGATATACATCTGTAAGAGAATAAACTTCAGTCTTATAATTTTCAGTGATATCCGTATTCAAGCGAGTATTGATACTAGGGAAATAGGTCATCTTCCATCCATTGGGTGCACCACAAAGAACAGTCTTCAGTTCATCAATAGCCTTATTTTCTCTGCTTGTTACCGAGAGTCCATCCCAATCGGCTTCTTTTCTACACGCCGTAAACAAAACCAGTGACACAACTGTCAGTATAAATTTATATTTTATCATTATCAAAAATAAGTTAAGGTTCAACAAGATTATCCGAAGTACCCTTCATGCATTTCTCTGGATACTGCAATATCATGCGAGGTAATACACGCGACAAATCCGACAAACGCTTTATTCCGAAATTCTCCAACAAATATTTATCAATGAAAGCTACCTTCTTCTGAAGAACCAGCTTATAGGGAGGAGGCGTTTCATATTCGTCAATCTTCATAAGCCCATTTACATTCTTGGGCAACTGGCAGAGCAACAAGCTCATCGTTTCCGCGAAATCTACAACAGGTCCCGATTGTGCAGCCTTCGTAAAATACCCGAAAGATGCCATCAAGTCGGAGCGATCCGAATATTCTCCCTGCAATTCATTTTCCGTCCACTTGTTGTATTTCACGATATTATATTCGGAAAACTCCCGAAGATCAACTGGCCGCAATTCCAGCATATTTTTGGTAAAACAAAAGGTCGCTTCCCGCATCAAACGATATACAGCTTCCGAGCGAGAACAGTCAAAAACATTTACATTGTACAAAGGCATAATTTGCGTTCCCAATCCAGGCGTATCCATATCCTCCACCAGTCTGTCATCGAAGTTTGGAGCACCATAAAGGCGTATTTCTTTCGGATGATAACGCCGGACAAAATCCCTTCCGAAAAGTTTTTCCAAGTAGTCTATCCACAGTTCTTTATATGCTTTCATTACAGGCTTTACACGAGATAGCTCTACGGAGCGATTATTCAAAGCTATCGGATCCTTAAAAGGCATTTGCCTGTATACAACCTTGATATTATAAGGTATTTCAAACTCAGCAGCAAGCCATTTATCCAGTTCGGATACTTGTGCTTCGGGATACCCATCATTATCCCGAATATCATTGAGTTCTTTCTTGCATCCACCTAACATCATTAAGCTTGAAAGCAAGATAAAAGTATAGTATATGAATCTAGTCATTGTAATTTATTTTTTCAATATAATTAATAGCCTCACTAGGAAACGGCAAATACTTTCTAGAATCTTCAGGCTTTAAAACCCAATTCACATTGCGGACATCTCCCGTCTGATTCCGATCCACACTCATATTAAAACGTCGCAAATCAAACCATCTCAATCCTTCGTGCATGAACTGCTGCCTGCTCATTTCCGATATCACAAACAGCAATGAAGCCTGACTGGCCGACAGAGGCCGATAATACGGCTGTATCCTATCCCGATCGGATGTCGGGATGAAATCCAATTCTTCCCTTTCCGGAGCTTCTCCCACACCCTTCGCCGTCACATGTTTTGCCAGGAAAAACGTTACGATATCATTCAGTGCCAGCTCTTTGTTCTCAAGCATGGCATAGGCTTCTGCCCGGTGCAGCAGCACTTCCTCTGTTGTAAACAATACATTCATACAGAAATGCCCTCTCTTGCTGTTCAATAAACCTTCCGCATTGTTGAAATGAAAAAATTTAGGGAAATACACACTGTTTGAACCTGTATGTTTCGCCATTTTATTATATCCGGCAATCTGATACAATGTTTTCGCCCCACTTCTTCCGACAACCCTCTGAAAAGTCGGCTCATCCAGTCCAAATCTGCCATCTACATAGTACTTATACCATAAAGACTCAGTAACTGTAAGCAATAAATTACTTGGATTCTGCTCCGAAGCATAATAAGCAGTTCTTTCATCTGTCTGCAAATCACTGATATCCAAAAATGCAGTTATTGCCTTTTCCGGCTGCTGACCAAGTACATAGGCACTATAATCTATCACCTCCTGCCATTGTCCCGTATAACTGAAAAATCTTACAGCAAAGGCATAAGCAGCTTTCTTGTTGAAATGATATTTTACCTGATCGTAAAAATCATCTCTTACCCAGGCAAGTCCCAATCTCAGATCACGTTCTATTTTACGATACGTATCCGCCAGATTATCCATCTTGTATTTTACCAACGCGTTCTTTTCTGGAGATTCTACATACACAATTCCAGGAAGATTTTTCGAATCCTCCTCTCCCTGATAAGGCGGTGCCCAGATATTGGCAATCATAAAATGCAAATACGCTCTGACCAGCAAAGCTTCAGCATATAAAGCCTGAATCTGAGGATCATGCTTGTCGGAGAATCCTGCCAATGCCTCCAATGCCTGATTAGCTTGCGCAATTCCTCTATAGCACTCCATCCAGTAGGCTTTCGGCGAATCCGGTTCCTCTTCATCGTAATCTTTCCAATAAAACATTGACTCATCCAGTCTGGACGCTTCCAGAGAATTTCTTTTATCACCCACATTGTCCGTCCTCATCTCCAAAAAACGGAAATAACTACTCTTCGGATAAGCACCAGTCAACAACTCCTTTATCTTCTCCTTCGAATCAATACGCACATCCGCATTAGAATCGGGAAACTTATCTAAAAACTGACAAGAACTCAGTGATATAAGAATCGGAAGTAAATAAATTTTTAAGGATAATTTCATAATACATAATTTAAAAAGTCGTATTGATAGATAAGCTGTAGGTACGCTGTATCGGAGCTGCTACTCCTCCGGAACTCACAAATTCAGGATCCCTTCCGTTCAGTTTCTTGTCCGAATAAATCAAGAAAGGATTTTGCAGCTGCAAATTGACAGAAGCAGATTTTAGTTTCAAGCGTTCACAAGCCTTAGTCGGAATCCGATAAGTCAGAGAAATACTTTTCATACGGATAAAACTACCATCTACCACATTGACATTCGAGAAATTATATGCATTGTAAGCCCGCTCGATATTCTGACGCCCTATCAATGTTATCAAGTCAGTACCCGGAATTACCGGAACATCCGTACGTGATTCATCCCCTTTCGACAGCCATCTTTTACGATAACGGGTAGTAAACACATTCAAATCTCCATATTCAGCGTCGAAGGTAGGAGCCAGTCGCAATTTATTACCAATTTGACCAGACAGGAAGACTGAAAGTTCCCAATTCTTGAACTGAAACACATTCGACAATCCCGTGGTAATATACGGATCGACAGGTCCGTTATACACCAGATAAGACTGATTGTACCGGGTATCATAAAAATTAGCCCCCGAAACCCGGGACAAAGCATTATCCTCCAACGGTAAGTTTCCCCAGTTAAATGTAGGCAGTCCCCGTTCATTCAACCCGGCAAATTCGAACGAGTACAAAGCCCCTCTCGGGAAACCTTCCAGATTTCCCCTTCCGGTTCCTGCCACAAGATCGAATGTAGACGGCGTATTGATGAGCCTCGTTATCCGCTGGTTATAGTAAGAAAAATTAAAGATTGTAGTCCACTGAAACGTCTTAGTCTGAACATTCATGGTTTGCAGACTCAGGTCAAATCCGGTTGTTTTCATATCCCCGAAATTAGCCCACTTCTGATATTCTCCACCAATCCCCGGAGTACGAATCAAGTCAATCAGGTCGAAAGAATTGCGACGATATACATCCAGACTTCCAGAAATACGGTCATTCCACAAGCCCACGTCCAGTCCCACATTAAACTCATACATCTTTTCCCATGTCAAATCCCTGTTTTCCAGATGCCGTAAATAGATAGCATATTCTCTGCTATGTACATCGGGACGGAAAGTTACCTTGCTGTCAAATACACTGACAGAGTTGATAGCATGCGGATTCATTTTCGCCACCAATCCATAACTCATCCTCACAGCCAGCTTATTCCATACATTCTTTGCCGGTTGGAAAAAATTTTCCTCACTGATATTCCATCGTCCTCCCACATTCCAAGTAGGCAACCATCTCACCCGGTCACTCGTTCCCGAAAGATTGGAGCCCTCATAATTGCCAACCACATTCGCCACATAGCGGTTCTTATAGCTATAAGTCAACGAACCAGAAAAGACAATTCCCCTGTCGTACGTATGCTGCACACCAAAGTAGTCATCCCCCTCGGCTATCGTCTTTTTGAATATATCCGGACTGGTCGCAATACCATTTGCTTTATCAAATGTAATTCCGTAACCCTTGAAACGATCCATATCGCTATCTGACATTTTTACCTCAGCAAATGAAAAGATCTTCAGCCGATGCTCTCCCAAACTATAACTATAATCCCCCGAAATACGAGCTATATAACTTTGCAGCGAACGAGTAGTCTTATCAAATATTCCACCCATCGGAATAGCCACCTGTGCCGCCGACGACTGACCATCCCGATACAAATAAATATTATCCCTACGGAACACCTCATTTCCATTGGCACGATAAGCACCTATTACATTCGACCGCTCACCGATGCTATGCATCATGTGTGTCACCGCATGCCTTACATTCAGCAGAGCCGATAAATGCAGATCGTTTACCGGAGTCCAGTTCCCTTGTAAAAACAAACGGAACTCATTCATTTTTATTCTCATCTTATTTTGCTGATATTCCTCCATGATATTGAAAGGTGCCCAGTCATTACGATAATACTCATATCGACCACTATCATCATACGGCCTCAATGTACGGGAAGTGTTCAGCGCATAAGAAAAAGGATTAATATCGAAGTCACGTTTATAAGCTCCCGCTTCCAGATTTTTGATTCTCGGGAAAGTTCCCGGCGCATACTGATCTCTGAAATTAGCCTGAATACCGATAACAGTTTTCACCTTGTCCGAAAGGAATAGAGTGTTTTTCAAATTAACGGTCACTCTTTTAGTCCGGTCGGCAACTGTTTCTCCCGGATCATTATAAAAACTCAGAGAAGCGTATGTAGTACTTTTCTCTCCTCCATAAGACAATGAAAAAGAATGATTCTGCATCAGCGCATCCTTATAAATCAAATCGAACCAGTCAGTATTATACCCTGCGGCTTGTCTTAAAAAAATATCTTTTGCTGCATCCGTATTTGCCAGTTCAACCCCATTTCCATTATAATTCGTAATACGCTCAAACATCTGTGTATACACTCCTCCTCTACGTGCATACAAAGCATCATTCATCGTAAAATATCCTTTGTTGGCCATTTCCCGATAGACCTTCATCGTTTCCCGGGAATCCATCATATCGAATTGTCCATAATCAGGTTTAAATCTTTTCGACAACGTCAAATTATACGAAAGATTCAAACCTTTTCCTCTTTCTCCCGATTTAGTCGTTACAATAATGACACCATTCATTCCTCTGGCTCCATACAGCGAAGTAGCCGACGCATCCTTCAGAACTTCAATGCTTTCAATATCAGCCGGATTCAATCCTGCTATATTGGAACTGATTAACGTAATGGCATCACCCGACAGTAATTGTTCACTGTCGAGCGGTGCAAAATCTTCCAATATTGCTCCATCTACCACCCATAAGGGCTGCACATTACCATTGATAGAACCTCCTCCCCGAATATTCATTTTAGGCGCCACACCAAAAGTACTCGAAACAGAAGAGATATTCAGTCCCGGAGCCCTGCCTTCCAACAAACGAGAAAAATCTGCCTGTGGAGAAAAAGCAAAATCTTTCGTAGAAATCTTGGCAGCAGCTCCGACGAATATTCGACTATTGACTTGATTATATCCTGTAACGACCACTTCTTCCAGCGAGTTATCGGAAGATTCCAACTCTACTTTTATAAATCGGTCCTCCCCAACCAATATGCTTTTCTGCTTCATCCCGACATAATCGAAAAGCAATGTCTGCCCTTTATGGACCTGCATGGAAAACTTTCCGTCAAGATCGGAAACCGTACCTTTGGAAGTACGTAACTCTCGCACAGTCGCCCCCACTAAAGGTTCCCCATGAACATCCGTAATAATACCTTGTAGCAGCCAGCCAGAAGTCTGTTCTGGCTTGTTCTGTGCCCCAACCTCATCTGTACCTATGAATAATAATACAAAGAGTACTTGTAAAATGGTTTTCATATCTCTCATTTGCTAATTTTTTTTGCAAAAATATTCAGTATATACGGTATATGTCAATACCAACAAATAGGTATTTTTAATATTTATGCAAATAAAATACAACATTTTCTCTATCTTACAATAAGGGAAAATGTACTTTGTCGTTGTTTATCAAGGAAATGCCTAGTATTAGTTTTCATAATAAATATTTACTATCACTATAAAGTGTTTATACGATTGTCTTTTATAGGCAGCGCTCTGTTGAGATGAAGGCATAAAAGAAAATTCCCGTCACTGCCTAATTTGCCAACAGTGACGGGAACGATATTCTTCGTACAACCATTGAAAGCAACTATCACAGAAAATCATTGCTTTGGTTGAGTCTGAGAAGGAACGCATTAAGGTGAGCTTACTCTAAACACACAGAATGAAACACTACCTCCTCTTTGTTGAATAATCCACAAACTATTATTTGCCTATAGTAAAATTCAGACTTTTCATATTCTGTGCAATAACCCAAAGATACATAGTAGAAACAATGTGGATTGCAGAATTAAGTTCTTTCATTGAAGCATCCGGAGCATTATGCGACTCGCTGTTTCTCCATTGCTTTACTAATTCCAGATAATCATAGAATTTATGATACCTTTCATCTGTATTGTTTTTCAGACCTCTCAGACAGCTGAGTGAGAATATACAATTTATAAATGTAGGCATACTGTTCTCATCCTTGTCATTTACCATTTCCTTGCCGTTCAACAAATAATATACTTTTTTCAGGAACACTTCATATTTTGTCACAATGGTATTGAAATGCCTTCTTTTGTCTACCAGTTTCATTCCTTCCAGACAGTAAAGTCTGTTAAAAGAATCAAGTAACAGCTCGTTTGCTCCATCGATAGAAGATGTAGTTTGAACTTTCAATACATCAATAAAGCACGATGCTACTGAATTGAAATCAGGAAGGAACTGCTTTAAGTCGGCAAACTCACTTTCTACATCTGATAGCAATTTTTGCTTGAACAGTTCCGGTATAAACGGTATTTCATCTTCCTTTTTCTTATAGTTTTCATACATCACCTTAGCCATCTGTGTCATAACATTACGGTAGAAATCACTGTTTTCAAACAGTTTGGCGAAAGAGTCCATCTGCTCTACATAGCAGCCTCTTGCCACCTCATCGAATATCTGGGGAAAGATACTTTCCTCAAACTGCTTCTCGTCCGTATTGTTCGCCTGTTTTGTCAGCTTCTTTTTGGCTGTCGTGACCATCTTATCGTAAATAGATTCCACTATAACACGGTCTGCCTCAGAGAACTGTCCCTGATACATGATGTTTACTTTATCAATGATACGGCTCAGCAAATCTTCATTGTCGTTCTTTGGCTTTCCTGCTTTTGGATTTTCACCTTTTATCGGTTTATTGTTGTCACCCAAACAAATGGAAACGGTTTCTCCTTCAGATATTTTGGAGTTTACCAGCATAATCTGTTTGTCCAGATCTATTCTTTCCTTGGCGTTCTTAGGCAGCAGTCTGTACAGGTAGTCGGCATATACGTATGCTTTGTACAGTTCCTTATCGTATGTTCTTGCTATCTGTGCCATATAAGAGTAGAAACGGACAAAGTTCTTGATTTTCGACCTTACCTCGAACTGCTTCTCTTCGTCCAATGCTCCATATCTATCAATAGTATTCTTGAACGCATTCGACAGAGCCCCAAGGCGGTCTTTCTGTTTAGTAATATTTTCCAACAAATCATAGAATTTCTGTTCGTCCCCCTCTGTCCATAGCTGGAACATCTGTATGTCCTTTCTGAAAGTATATACATAGTTCACGTCAACAGGCTTTATCAACTCTGTACCTTTATAGAAGGGTTCGAACGATTTCTTAATATCCTCCGGCTTGTTGCAGAAGTCGAGCACATATGTATCCTTCTTGTCCTTATGCCATCTGTTTAGACGTGAAAGCGTTTGCACAGCCTTTACGTCCTTCAGCTTCTTGTCAACAAACATTGTATGCAATAGAGGCTCATCGAAACCGGTCTGATACTTGTCCGCAACAACCAGCATATTATACAAATCCGAAGCAAAATACAAAGGCAATTTGGCTTCCGAGATGTTTCTTCCATCAGTGGAGTTCAACTTTGTTTCGGTATATTCAACACCCTCATACGATACCGTACCGGAGAAAGCAACCATAGGATTTACATCAGTAATATTGTTTTCCTGGCAATACCTCTTAATTTCCAGAAAATAACGTACCGCATGAGCACGCGAAGAACATACCACCATAGCTTTTGCCTTTCCAAGCATGGCATTCAGTGTCACCTCTCTGAATTTCTCCACAATGATAGCCGTTTTCTGAGCTATCACATGCTGATGATTATCATGGAAAGCCTTTATGGCACGCGTGGCAGGAGTCTCCTCATACGAAGGATCAGACTCTATACGCTTAGCTATCTCGTAAGTAGTATCATACGTGGTATAATATTTCAGTACGTCCTTAATGAATCCTTCCTCTATAGCCTGTAACATGGAATAATTATGGTATGCCACATACTTGTTGTCTTCCGGATTTTCCCCTTCCTCAGCCAACTCTCCGAAAGTCTGTAGAGTTTTGGGCTTTGGGGTTGCTGTAAATGCATAGAAGTATAGATTGTTGTGCTGCCCCTGCGTCAGCAAATCTTCAAGCAAGGCATCTTTCTTTTTTTCCAGTTCCTCTGCCTCTATTTCTTCCATTTCTGCATATTCACGTAACGCTTCATCTGTGTCAGCTAAAGCAGCTTTCAGTTTTTCCGCACTCTTGCCCGACTGTGACGAATGGGCTTCATCCACGATGATAGCATATCTTTTCCCGCTTCGGCTCGTCAGTTCCTTGTAGATAACCGGAAAACGGTGCAGGGTAGTGATAACAATTCTTGTATTATCATCGTTTATGATTCTTGCCAGTTTCTCCGAGTTATCAGAATCGGTAATAGTTTCTATCTGCCCGTCTATATGGTCGAATCCAAGAATTGTACTTTGAAGTTGCTTGTTCAGAACACGCCTGTCGGTGATGACAAACACACTGTTGAACATATTCTTCATCTCTACACTTTGGAGTCCTGCAAGGCGATAAGTAAGCCATGCAATAGAATTCGATTTTCCCGAACCAGCCGAGTGCTGGATAAGATAATTATTTCCGTGCGGTTTTCTCAAAGAAAAGTATGTTGTCTTTTTATCAGCTGCCATATCATACCTTACCTCTTCTTCACCATTACGTCTTTGAGATATATTTGAATAATAAGTGTCAGACACTAATTTTTCTACTACATCCAACTGATGATAACGCGGGAAGATGATCTTAACCGAAGTTTCCGTAATTTCTTTCTCCCTGCCATGCTTGTCGATTATAATCTTCAGTTTCTCTTCTTCCTGACGCGAGATGTAACGCTGGAGTATGGAAAGCAACATATCCCTGCGCAATACCTTTTCCCACAGATAGGCAGTCACATATCCCCCATCCTCACGTTCCGGATTACCAGCACCTCCTACTTCACCAGCCCCGTTAGAGCCCTGGTTGAACGGGATAAAGAAAGTCTTTTCCTTTTTCAGTTCAGTAGTAAGAGCTACCTCATACAGGTCAACCCCGAAGTATACCAATATTCTATTGTTGAAATGAAACAGCGGTTCCTTCGGATCCCTGTCCGTGCACCACTGGCGTTTAGAATCCTCCACATTCTGACCCGTAATCTGGTTCTTCAGTTCGAGTGCCACCACAGGAATTCCGTTTAATGAAAGCACCATGTCTATAGTATTCTTATTCAGTCTGGAATAAGCAAACTGACGTGTCACTGTAAGAATATTTGCATCATAATTTGCCACAAGCTCATCATTTAGCGTCGAAGCCGGAGCAAAATAACAGAACCTGATATTGATGCCCACATCGCTTATCCCCTTACGCAGCACATAAATCAGTCCGTAGCGCGACACATCATCCTGAAACACACGGTACAGCTGCCTTTCAGCCTTATCTCCATACTTAGTTACATATCGTTTCCACTGCTTTGGCTGGGTCTTCTCTATAAAGGAGATAAGTACAGGCATGTCTATAGCCCTGTCTTTGTCGTATGTATCTTGATTGCCTTTGATATATCCTCCCTTTGTAATCAGGTAGCGTTCGATATCTGCTTCAAAATTCTTTTCTTTCAAGTCTGTGGTATCCATAGTCATTTACAATTACAGTTAGCAATTACTTTCCAGCTTCCTTTTTCACCTTTTCCGTTTATACGTTCCAGCAATCCTCTTTCTATGAGTGAAGGAGTCATACGCTTCACGGTTCGTTCCGATTTACCAATATGTTTGGCTATATCGGACTGTGTGGCTTTAGGGTTCTCTCTCAAGAAATTCAGCAGTGCCATCTCATCCAGTGTACAATTCAAAGTGCCATCCAAAGTGCCATTTTGGCTCTTTGACTCCTCTTTTTTGGCACTTTGAGAAAAGTTTATGTGCATCTCCCTGTTACGAAGAGAATTATTTTCTCCAAACAACATGTTTCTCAAGAACATATCCAGGAATCTGATATCTGCTAAAACCCCTTTGGCATAGTTATTATAGTTGGCACGTACCAGTGCATTTCTGAAATACCACGAATGTTTCTTGAATATACCATTATCCACCTTAAATCCGAATGTTTTCAGATATTTCATAAGGAATACAGCTATGGTTCTGGTATTGCCTTCGCCAAAAGCATGTATCTGCCAAACACCTGAAATAAATTTGCTGATCCTCTGTAAAGCCTGTTCGGCATTCATAACAGGATAATCAGTATTTTTTTCCTGTGCAAAATCGTACTCAAGAGTAGGACGAATCATTTCATAATCCGAGTAGATTACCGTATCTCCGTCGAGCACCCATTCTTTTTTGGTGATATTATAATTTCGGATTTGTCCGGCATGCTTGTAAAGACCTTCAAACAGGCGCTTATGAATATACAGCAGATAATCCGGAGTAAATGAGAAAGTTTTTTCAGAGAGCAACTCCGTAATACGTGCCGATACTTTGTCTGCTTCTTCTGTCCGCTCATTTTCCATTTCATCACGAGAGGATTTGGACTGATAGTACGTATCAATCAGATGTTTCACCTCGTCAATGGAAATGTCTCCCTCTATATGTTGCTGTGCCGTCTGAATAAGATACTCAGACGGTTTCAGTCCGTCCACATCCTGTAAACCTATAGCGACTTGCCATGCGGCAGCTTTCTCTTTCTGGTCGGGTTCTCCTTGTCGGATATATTTGTCGAATTCAGTCATGGCTTATACTTTTCTTTTTCCGGTTACACACTCGAAAATCAATGATTTCTTGTAGTCTTTCAGTTTCTCTATTTTCTGTTGCTTAATGGAAATTAGTTCGTCTATCTCGCTGCATTTCTGGTCGAGGTAATTGGCTATGGATTGTTGCTCGGAAAGAGGAGGGATTGGTAATGAAACATTGAGTACTTTTGAGCCTGTGATAAGTGGCTGGGCATTACTTGTATTTAGATTATTCAAATTTGCAGCTTTCAACATTATATACATATATGAATATAATGCATTGTCAAAACAATTTAAAATTAAAGCATTATCAGTTATAAATTTGGACTCTGAAATAAGTCTAACATTTCCACATAATGCACCAACTCTCCCTATTATAATATTAACTCCATCAACATTTTTCTTATTACAAAATCCCATTAATCCATTACCACCATACACTTCATAAATACCTTCTTGCATTATCTCATTTGATGAAATAGAATCTCCACTTTTTATTTTAGCAAGATATTTTATTTTTACAACACTCCAATGCTCCGGAATCTCCCCAATCCATTCAATACCGCTATCTTTTAGAGGGAGATTTTTATCCAAACCTTTGGTTACAGCTTCGGTAATGACAGATTGCTTGTAGCTTTGCAGTTTGGTTATCATTTCCTCTTGCAAAGTTATCAGTTTATCTATTTCACCACATTTTTGGTCAAGGTAGCTGGCTATGGATTGTTGCTCTTCAATTGGTGGTTGCTGATAATAAAGATCTCCAAATTCTTTATATCTAAAATCCGTAGATCTTTCTCTAATCCCTTTTGCTAAAGATTGAATAACTCCTCCTAGAGCATAAGAACGAAGTAAATAAGCATAATAATAAACATTAGCTTCTACATTATTTTTAGGGGTGCAAACAGAATAAACCGGAGTGGATTTTCCATCAGAATCGGATACCCCAATAGCACCTGCAAAAGCATCCATATTATGAATAACTAAATCTCCCCTACGAACACCTTGATAACCTACTTCTTTCATTGCATTTGTAAAACCATCAATCCTACGGTTAGAGCGTAAAGTAACTTCCCCATCTCTAAAACATGTTACAATTTCATCATTATCTCTTACTGGCCTTTCCTCCTTTTTGAAAAGATTTTTTCCTTTTTTTACTTTCCAATGCTCTGGAATCTCCCCAATCCAAGCAATACCACTATCTTTATATTTATCGTATCTATTTTCCATAATCCTCAATCTTCCCTATTAGTAATAATATGAGTAATCAATACCTTTCATAAAGGTTTCCCGGCCACTAATCTTGTCGGTAAGTGGGGCGTAGAAGTGCTCCACAAATCGTCAGCCTTGGTATTAGGAAAACATGCTGCAAGAGAAAGGACTCCTGCATTATCAAGGACATCTGTCATATAATGCTTTCCGTCCGAAGCCATTAGTTTCAGTTGGTTAGTGACACTAACCAACTCATTATTCTCTTTCTTCAGTTTGTTTTTCAGATACTTCCAGTAGTTTCTATTCTTAGTATAATCATCTTGAGCATTTAGAACGCCAACAATATCGAGTACAGAAAACCACCATTTGGATTTTTCGTTATCCCAAATGGCACGTACTTCTCTGTCATCAAAGAAACGGATGGATATTTTATTTATCTTGCTCATAATTACCCTAATATCTTGGACATCAGTTCCGATTCTTTTTCTTCCAATTTTTTCAGTTCATCGAATATTACAGAACTTGGTGTTAGCGGAGTATATTTATAGAATTCGCGAGTGAGGGGTATTTCATAACCAATCTTACTTTCGGATTCGTTGTACCAAAAGTCAGGAGCATACGGACGAACATTCTTGTCCAAGTATTCCGTAATATCCTCTTTCCAAGGGATAATTTCGCTATCCTTCAGTTCCGGATCGGGAGCAAACCCACTTTCCTGATCAACAGGCTTTACGTATGCCTCCATCATATCTGGGTTGCGTTTGCCAAAATAATTTCTCAATAGGGCAACCTTTCCCTGAGGTACTTTTATCTTGGCGTTCTTCAGTTCGAGGAAGAAAGTGATGTCCGGGAATCCCACATGATTTGGCATATTGTTTTCCCAATATGCGGCAACTTCTTTCAATAAAGCTCTGTCGGCTTCCTTATAATTTTCAGCAGTGACTTCGTCAAAATGAATATCATTATACTCCAGACGCAAAGGACGGTTGATGGTGAGTTTCGTAAACTTGAAGTCCTCCACATCTTTTACCTTACTTTCCACTTTCAGTTCCGGGTTAAGCTCGGACGTATATTCCCGATCGGTAAAATCGTGATAAGCCTGCATAATCAGTTCGCGGCAGACAGTAGTAATTTCCACACGCTTGTTGCCGAGAGGCTTACGCAGTTTCTCAAAACATTTGCTTGCGTCGATAAGCTGAACCTTTCCTGTACGTTCTTCCGATTTGCTTTTGCTCACTACCCATATATAGGTAGCAATACCTGTATTATAGAACAAATCGTTAGGCAACTGCACGATTGCCTCCAGCCAGTCGTGTTCAAGCAGATAGCCTCTGATTTCGCTTTCACCGCTTCCGGCATCACCTTTGAATAGTGGAGAACCGTTCTGAATAATAGCCATACGCCCTTCTTCTTTCAGTTTTGCCACACCATTTAACATAAACAACATTTGTCCGTCGCCCTTCGCCGGCAATCCCGGAGCGAAACGTCCTGCTTCTCCCAATTCATTTTCGGCCTTCACATGTTTTTCGGATGCTTCCCAGTCGATACCGAAAGGTGGGTTGGATATGATATAGTCGAACTGATAACCCTTGAACTGGTCATCACCAAGAGTATCTCCCAAGCGCATATTGTCGGCATTACCGCCTTTGATAAGCATATCGGCTTTAGCAATACCATACGTCTGCGGATTGAGTTCCTGGCCATAGCAGGTGATTTCTGCTTCAGGATCTATCTTGCGGAAGCGCTCGTCAAGACAGGCGAGCATCTGGCTGGTTCCCATTGCCATATCGTATATGGATGCAACAATACCTTCATCTTTCATTTTTTGTTCATCTTCGCCTACAAGCAGTTCGCTCATCAGATAGATGATATCGCGTGCGGTAAAGTGTGCTCCTGCCTGGTCGTTGTACGATTCAGAAAACTTTCTGACTAACTCTTCAAAGATATATCCCATATCTACCGCCGATACAACATCGGCTCCAAGATACGCCTTTGCAGAACAGAACTCCTTGATAACGAGATAGAGGCGGTTATTATCGTCCATCTTCTTGATTTCGTTATAGAAGTCCATGCGGTTTATTATGTCAATCACATTCTCAGAGAAATGATTGAGGTAATTCTCAAAGTTGTCTTTAATGTTATCCGCATCGGCAAGCAATATATCGAAAGTAAACTTGCTGGTGTTGTAGAACTTCTGCTTGGCTGCTGCTTCAAGGAAACCTTTCTTTACAGCTATCCCTTTGGCTTCAAGATCTTCGTTCATCTTGATTACTGCCTCCTTTGTCGGTGCTAAAGTATCTTCGAAACGCTTTATTACACACATAGGCAGGATTACCTTTCCGTATTCGTGAGGTTTGTATAATCCTACCAATTTATCAGCAATAGCCCAAATTAAGTTTGCTTTTTCCTGTATATTTATAGAGGTTTGTTTCTGTAAGTCTTCTCCGCTCATACATCTGCTGTTTTAATATTTGTCAAAGATACGAATTTATTGTGCAGCAGAGCAGCACTCGTCATTTTTAAATTTAATATCTCTTCTTGTAATAAAGAACATCAACTAAAAATGGTGCAAAGGAACAATTTGAATAACCTTGCTCCTTTGCACCATTATAAAGTACATCAATTCCAACAAATATCATTCAATATTCACCCTAAACACCTCATCCACATTCTCGATGCGGGAAATCATATCGATGGCCGTCTGCAATTCATCCGCCGAATGTACAGAAAAGTCAATGGAAGTTTCCACGATACGGTCGATGGTTACAGTTGTCAGTTTAGAGATAGACAAGTTCTGCTGTTCCGTCACGCAAGCTACCACATCGCTCAACAAATGATACCGGTCTACTCCACGGAGGCGGATACGTACCGGATAAAGCAATTTCTCATTCTCTTCGAAATTGACTGCTACGATGGAATCTCCGTATTCTGATGCCAGCCGGATAGCTGTCGGACAATTACGCTTATGCAATGTGATACGCCCGTCGGCATCCTTAAAGCCGATCACCTCGTCACCCGGCAACGGATGACAACAGCCGCAACGTGCATACGGAATGGTAGACCGGTTTGCCAGATAATTACGCAGATTACGCTTTGCCTTATAGGTCAGCACGTAATTAATCCAGTCCGCATCCGGAGTAGCATCGTCCGAAGTTCCGATCTCCACACAATCTCCACGATGTAAAACAGTTTTTACGGACGACAGTTTACCGTTTATACGGGCATAGAGGGCATGAAGGCCGACCTTACTGTGTATCTCAAAGGCAAAATCCAGAGCAATCGCCCCTTTAGGCAGGATAACTCCCCGACCTTGAGGAGTGAAAACCATAATGTCATCGTTGTAGAAGGATGCGGTTACACCGTCCATATAATCTATCTCGCTGCTGCTGGCTACATCCTGCAATAATTGTTTGAATTTCTCCAGCCAGACTTTCACATTATCTTCCGTCCGTTCTGCCGTACAGCCCAGACGAGAATTACGTACCATTCGTTCCGAGGAAATATGCATTTCCTCCCATCCTCCCTGTGCATTCAACAGCTTGACATGGAAACTCTGATAACCATTTTCCTTGGGGGCGTTGATATAGTTGGATACGCTGCCCGGACGCTCCTTGAAATTATCCGTAAGCACGGCGTAAATATGCAGACTCTCTTTCTTTTCTTCGTGCAGATTGGGAGCATCGTAAATGATACGGATATAATGTTTTCCGTCTACGTGATTGAAATCGCAGCCTTTCGACTGCATTTTTCTCCAGATGCTGTAAGGCTTACGGTTGCGGAGCTCGGTACGGGCATAGATACCGTTTTCTCTCAACAAGCTTTCGATCTTTGCAATAAACTCGTTGATATGAGCTAGTTCGGCCTTTTCTTCCTCTTGCTGCAACAATTCGAGATGCTTATATTCCCGCGGACAACGGTATTTGAATGAAAGATTTTCCAGTTCGGTCTTTACATGGTACAATCCCAGACGATTGGCCAGAGGTGCATAAAAATAGTCTGTTTCTCCGGCTATCTTCATCTGCTTGTCGGGACGCATGCTGTCCAGTGTCCGCATGTTATGAAGCCGGTCGGCCAGTTTGATCAATATCGCACGCACATCATACTGTACGGAAGCCAGGATCTGCCGGAAATTGTCGACCTGTTTCGAGCGTTCGTAGGGTTCCTTTTTCTGCTTGGTCACCACGCCTACCAGAAAAGCCACATCATCTCCAAATCGTTCGCGGATATCTTCGATGGTATACGGAGTATCTTCTACCACGTCATGTAAAAATGCTGCTATAATCGGATTAGTCCCCAGTTCCAGTTCCTCAGCCACAATACGAGCCACTGCAATAGGGTGAATGATATACGGTTCGCCCGTCTTACGTTTCTGATTCTTATGAGCTTCCGCTGCCAAAGCATACGCCTCGCGGATACGTTTCATATCCTCTGCCGATTCCCTTTGTTCCAGAAAATGAAACAACTGGCTGACATTTTCATTAATGTGAGCAATATAGTCGTCCATAATTTGTATTGTGTATTTTTCGATTATCCCATACAAAAATACTTTTTTATTTTGTTTTTTTATAATATATCAAGGAATTTTATCCCGATTATTTCAGCTTATCCGACTTATCCATCCAATTTTGAATCCGGAACTGAACTTTGGCATTTATTTGCAGGCTTAATGAAAGTCACAACAGCTCGCTACAGTACATATTGCGCCAGTACACGTTGTATTTCAATGATATTCGAATCTCTACCGAAATTCTGTTCCAAAGGTTCTTCGCTTCCCCTTATCCAGATTTTCATCTCGGCATCCATGTCGAATGTTCCGGCAGTCTCTACCGAAAAACGTTCGATGGAACGATATGGCACAGACAGATATTCTCTTTTTTTACCTGTCACACCCTGAATATCCTGTATAATCAGACGTTTATTGGTAAATACCCATTTATCCCTGATCAGCTTATAAGCTCTTTCGATACGTTCCCCGTCGCAAAGCAGCGCTCCGAATTCTTTTTGTAAACTGGCAATATCCATTTCGGATACATTGCCGAAAATTGCGTTCATTATTCCCATAGTTGATTTTATTGCTGTTATTTTAAATCTTATTCCGTCGGAAAGATAAACGAAAAATAGCAGATTAACCAATAATTATGCTGAAAAGCCGTTTTGTTTTTGTACAAATTCTAATTTTTTTTGTACAAAAAATAAAAAAACGTGCCGACGTTTTATGGGGTTTCTCTGCATGCTTTATCCGTCATTACTCCATCAGTACATCATAAAAGGTCTTGGGAAGAATGATGTTCGGCACGTCGAGTGCATCGGCAAACAACGGGGCGATTTCTCTGTCCTTGAATCCTGCTATTCCACAGCCGATCCGGGTTACCCAGAACTTGTATTCCGGATGTACCTTGGCGTATACTATAAAATCTTTTACATAGGGCCGGATGGTTTCTATTCCTCCCTGCATGGTAGGTATGGCGTAACATTGTCCGGTCATGCCAACGCCTGTCCCCCACTTCGCACCGAATCGTTCGTAGGCCAGCCGGGCGGCTCCGCCCCCGTGATGTCCTGCCAGATTGGAACCGAAGACAAATATCTCACCCGGCTTCAGCGAGGAAATCCGGTCGGGAGTACATTCTCTGGTTTTCGCCGGAATGTATCCGGCTATATAGTTCGCATAGCATGCGGCATAAGCTCCGTCTGCCAACTGCTTCAGCAGGCCGAAAAATTCTTCAGGTAGCAGAGAAAGTACCTCGTCTACTATAAACGAGGGAATTTCCTGATAGTATGCTTCGGCTACTGCCCCCGTAATGCAGGCCAGTGTATCGCTGTCGCCTCCTATGGAAACTGCCATGCGGAGGGCACTCTCCATGTCCTTGCTTTCGAGGAAAGCAATCAGTGCCTGCGGAACCGTGCCTTGGCAACTTGAATCCCAACGGTAGGTTTGATGCAGGTGTTCCCAGCTTTCATTCAGGTTGTAACCGAACCGTTTTTCAATATATTGTTTGATTTCCGCTTTCCCACTGCCGGTACGTGCCAGATAGATGGCTGCCGCTACTGCCTGCGCACCTTTTATTCCCTCGGGATGATTGTGTGTGATGGAAGCCGAGATGCCGGCTACTTTTTCGGTTTCTTCCAACGTATCGAACAGCCAGCCTATGGATGAAACTCGCATGGCGGAGCCGTTTCCCCAGGAATTGTAAGGACACCGACGTACTGCCGGCTTTCCGGTTCTGTAGTCTGTCAGGCTTTGAGGATGAAAAAGCCACAGGCGAAACTTTCCTCCGTAACCGCCCATCGGACAAGGATAGGCGTTGGCTATTTTTACCATACACTCTTCCAGCAACAGATGCGGGTAAGCTTTACCGCCTACCGCCTTGCACTTCATCGCCCAATCGGCAACTGCCATGGTCATGACGGTATCGTCTGTAAAATTACTGGAAGAAGAAAACATCGGAAAATTGTAATCGCGGGTATTGTGGAATTCGTATACGGAGCCCACAACGTCACCAATAACTGCACCTAACATAACATTCTATTTTTAAGATTATACAAATGTAAAGAAATTTTCTTCCAACAGAACAAACAATGCCCGTAATTTATCACGAGATTCTGCCCAAAAGGGGTTTCCTACCATTTATAATTATTAAAATTTATGTTAATATCACATTTCAGGTATCTACCCAGACGCGATATTGCTTTACTTTGCACCTTGACAAAAGTATACTTGGGTATAATTATGAGATTGAGAAGAACAATAGTTCGTTAAAAATTAGCCCAGCCTAAGCGGCTCTGGCAGTAAATAAAATGAGTTCTTTGAAAAGTTTGTCAATTAATTGCGTGTCTGGTTCAATCCCAGACACGTGAATAAATCGTTCAAGCATGTAAGCAT